>ERZ791854.121-NODE-121-length-73377-cov-4.44861_pt1 | contig 73377 bp, 70 predicted proteins | sample MGYA00510286_ERZ791854 | MGnify/ENA primary metagenome ERZ791854 (study PRJEB30046, sample SAMN00715267) | human gut metagenome | study: EMG produced TPA metagenomics assembly of the A metagenome-wide association study of gut microbiota in type 2...
TGCCTTTGATGACCGTTGCCGTTTCCGTTATTAAGTTGTTTAATAGCAATACTCGCTGGTATTGGTTTAAAGGCTCTATTACCGATAGCTTTAGAAAATGAACAGAACTTACAGGTTCTTAAAAATGTCATATATGTAGTAGTTAACTTAATGTATTTAGCTTGCTTAGTTATTGCAGTAGTTGGCATTTTTAGAGCAATTGGGCATATATTTTCACTATTCTCTGAACATTATGAAACTGAGTGTAGACATATTGATTATATAGCTAACAACTGTATATTACCTCGATACTGTGAGAAAGAGTATAACAATGAGGATTATGGTGTGCTGTATTATGTTGGTAAGAAGCGTAGTAAAAAATGTGTGTATGCTTTGTTCATTACAAAAGATCAGGCAGAGGAAAGAGGTTTACTGGAGCATAAAAATTCAGAGTCATCTAAGAATATAGATAGCCTTTTAAACTATAAGGCTCCTAAAATGGATAGATAGCATAAGTTAAATAAAATTTGCAAATAACAGGTGGTAGTAAAATGGTAGAGAACAGTTTATTCGTAGTTGGGCATAGACCCAATAGACTTTGGGGTTACAATTTAGACATTGAGCAATATGATAAGCTTGTGGATGAAATTCGTAGCAGAATAGAGAAATCCGGAGCAAAAGAAGTTTATACGGGCTTAGATTTGGGGTGTGGAATCTTAACAGCATCAGCAGTTATTGACCTAATCGAGCTTGGCAAGGATATCCGGTTACATTGTGTTTGCCCTTGTAAAGACTTTGATACTAGATGGACAGAAAGAGATAGAGAGAACTGTAGAATGGTTCTGGAGAGAGCTTCAGAAGTCATTTATATCAGTGAGATTTATACAGATAAATGTTATTTAGACCGGTGTAAGTGGTTTGTAGACAACTGTGAAAAGGGTTTAGTCATTATTAACAGTGACGAGAGCTTAAAAGGAAGTTGGACAGAGACTACTAAATCATATGCAGAAAGAGAAATGAGACCTTTAAGCATTATTGACATTGGTCGTGGAGAAAACAAGCGGAGAAGAAATACATCTAAGACAGATGTTTACGGGGAGATGACCTTGAACAATCTTGAAGCTTGGAGAGACCTTGAGCATTTTATTGTAATGGACTTAGAGACAACAGGGTTTAGCTTTAAGAATGGAAACATGATCATTGATATTGGTGCTTTTGAGGTAATGGGAGATAAAATTGTTAGCAAGTATGAACAGTTAGTAAACCCTGGTATCTTAATTCCGGCTAACATTACAGAGTTAACTGGCATTAGAGATGTAATGGTAGCAAATAAGCCTGATATAAGAACAGTATTTCCGATTCTGCTTAACTATGTAGGAGATAAGACAGTGTTGTTCCATAATGCTGACTTTGACTATAAGAAGTTTATTAAGCCTATGCATGACACTATGTTTCTGGGAGAGCTTGATTGGAATGTATTATGTACATTAAAAGCGGATAGATTCCTAAGACCTTCTGCTAAGAAGCATAATCTTGATATTGTTTATCATGAGTTAATTGGGCAGGATATGGGAAATACACATAGAGCAAGTACAGATGCTTTTATGACTACTTCAATAGCAGTTGTTATGCGTGACTATATTCGTAATAACTTTGATGCATTAGCTATGAGAGCTGAGAAGAACTCGGAGGTATGAGGGGTGCAAAATGATGAACATTCTCAGATATATTAAGAACATTATTGAGGTAGGCTTGGTATCAGGTTGTTGCATGGTGGAGTTACTGAGTGGGCATACAGATATTATTCGTGACTTTCAAACTGGGAAAGTGAAGAAGCTAGATAAGAAATTGAGTGGCTTAGCTTTGTTCAACTCAACTCTGATGTTTATATCGTTAATAACTCTGGTAGGTTCGGTAGGTTTAGCTGTGCAGATTCTAATGACAATAGATGAATTTGATAGACTACTTGAAATTGGAGTTCCGTCAGCTGTGTTTGTGTTGTATTGCTTAATAATTTATCTGTTACAGTTAAAAGTAGATAAGGAGCTTGCTAGACTACATGTAGTCATTGTTCCGAGAACTAGTAAGCTATCAGAGACAATTATTAAGAAGCAGGGTTTAGAGGGGAAAGCAAAGGCTGTATCAATGATGCGTAACCTTAATGAGCCTATACTGTTAGTATCTGTGATAGATACATCTAAGAAGGCTAAAGCTTCAGAAAAAGAAGTGAACTTAAAACAGAGCAGTTAAGTATAGGGGTGTATAATTTATTTAGATAAGAGGTGTAAAAGTTTATGAGTTGGACAGCAGAGAACATTTTAGGAGCTTGTTTTGGTGAGGAAGATAACAAAATCGAAGTTGAGTTTAACAAGACAATTCTAATTCGTAGCTATGAAACAGAGAAGTATACAGCTCATGCGGAGATTAAGCTTGATAAGTCTGTAGATGGCTATGATAGAACTTTGATTACTTGTATTCTGACAGCTCAGTTGGAGCTTCAGATGTTTGCTAGTCTTATGTTTCGTAATAAAGTTACTCAAGAAGATTATAACAACAGAAAGAATGAGCTGTTACAGGATGTAAATGCAGCGGCTAGTAGATATGAAGCATTGACTGGTAGAGACAGCAAGGTTTATCTTAGCCTTATGGAGGAAAGAACATAATGATTGAACTTGATGACAACTGGTCATATGACGAGGACACAAAGATTTGCTATAAGAACAATCTAAGAGCATTTAAGCTTGTAGCAGATATTGAACCTAAAATTGACAGTAGCTTTGTGAGGGATAGGGCTCCGGCTTGTAGAAAATACAGTTTAGATGAGTCTAGCAGAGTTTATTTTGGAGATATACCTTTAGGTATAGTGATGCAATGCATTAAAATTGAGAAAGCAAGTGTGGAGGACCTGGATGACATGAATGACATGAATGGTACATTTGATAGTTTAGTTGGTTTTGGGGATGCAATTCAGATTCCTGACGATAGCCTTAATAGCTTTGATGGCTTTGATGAAATTGATGACTTCGATAAAATTGAGGGCTTAAACTTTGGACCAGAGGAGGACAAGTAAAGTGAGAGAGCAATACAGTACAAAGCTAAATGGCATGGCTGGTACAGGAATTGACCGAAAGGTAGCCAATGTGTTTGGTGGTTCAGCCTTTGTATGGAATATTACAAACAGTGACAATGAGGAAAGGCCAATGTTTAAGATTGAGGACTATGTAGACCCGAATGAATACATTGGTAGATATGATGACTTCTTAAAGGTTTGTGAGGAAAAGGAGTTAGACGAGATTGACATTGATCCGATCTATATGTTTGTTGGAGTAAGCACTGGAGAAAATCCAGATGCAGATGAATTTAGTGATAGTGCTTCAACTGCTGGGACATACCTGTTAAAGAAAATTGACAGAGCAATCTTTCAGAGAGAGGACGGTTGTATTAGTAGGGCAGTTTGGAAGAATCCTGACTTTGCAATTGGAAATCCTAACACAGATGCAGTTATGAGAGGACTTGACAATGGCGAGTACTACAATGTAAAGCTGATTGAGGAACTGGAGTTTATTCAGAGAACTTATACAGATAGAGTTACATTAGTAGGGGATGCAGTTCCGAACTTAGCTATCTATGGTAACATCTCTTATGATAAGATGGTCGGGCATGGAGTAATCCTTGTACCTTGTGGAGAGGATGACAATGTTTATTACTGCTACGTATTATTTGCAGGTAACATCTTATTAGATAGGGATGAAGGCATTGAATCTGGTTATGGTACTTTCTTATTAACTACTGTAGATGGAAATCCTATTTTACAGCGTATTAAGAAGATTGAGAACACCAATGCTGAGGCTAAAGAGCAGTAAAAGAGAGAGAGAAATAACATGAGAGATGTAGCAGAGTTGGCTCAAATGAGAGCAGATTTGACTCGATACAATCAATATGTAAGCGAGTTAAAGCAGAGAGGAAATACTGATAAGCTTAAAGAACTTAGTAAGCTACGTGGTTTCAGTGAGGGTTTACTGGATGAGCATGACATATTCTGGATTGGACATATGGGAGAAATGCTACATCCAGAGTTCCTTGATGAACTGACAGAGTTTGGTGTGATATCCTTAACAAATAATAAGCCTATCTTTAGTAACAGATGGGTTATACCTATTAAAAATACTAGAGGACAGGTAATAAACTTAGTTGGCTATACAAATGAAGCTGATGAGCGTTATGTTTATGGGACAGGAAAGTATTATGACCGTAACAATACATTATTTGGCTTAGAGAATTTTCACGAAGCTTATGAAAAAGGTTGGTGCATCATAACTGAGGGTATTACTGATACATTGAGTATTAGAGAGCTAGGTTATAAGAATACATTCGCTATGTGTGGTACAGCTAAGAGTGCTGTAAAGATGCAGTTATTAAATCGTTTAAGGCATGGCGTAATATTTGTACATGACCGAGATAGGGCTGGAGATTTAACTCGTAGACATTGGGTAACCAATAGATACTTTAGATTTAATGTTCCGTTACAGTATAAAGATGCTGATGCTACATTGCATGACCCTCAGCAAGACAACAGAGAGTGGTTTATTGAGTGCATGGATATGGCAATAGACTGGATTTTGCAGGAAGAGCATAATGGGATAGTGAGACCAAGCACAGAAGCTACAATGCTTTAAAGAGATCTTGGTAGGCATATAGAACAACAAGGAGACGAAAAACAATGAGATTTAACATGACAAGAGGCTTTGAGTTAGCCGTTAAGACAGTTGAGAAATTAAGTGACAACTCTGAAAAGGTTACATACTGGGATTCAAAGCTTCCTATGAGAGCAACAGCTCACTCTGCTGGATATGATTTCTTTGCGGCTGATGATATTAACATTCCGAGTGTGTGGGGACCACTGGTGCAGAGATTGTTTATTAAGCATACAGACAGCAATAAGAATGAGACCCATGCAGCTTATTTAAGAAAGAACTTCAAAGGAGATACAGAAGCTGAGAGACAGGAAAGCATTGAAAAGGTGCATAAGCGTTTTAGACCGGTGTTAGTACATACTGGTATTAAAGCTTACATGCCGAAGAATGAGGCTCTGTTCCTGTTTAACAGGTCATCAAATCCTGGTAAGCTTGGTTTAGTACTGGCAAATGGCGTAGGTGTAGTTGACAGTGACTACTATTCTAACCCGTCTAATGATGGTGAGATCATGTTTGCATTTTATAACTTCCTTCCTTGGACAGTTAAAATCAAGAAAGGTGATAAGATTGGACAGGGTGTGTTTATGGAGTATCGTCTTGCTGATGGGGATAAGTCAAGAGGAAAGAGAACTGGTGGCTTTGGTTCCTCAGATAAAGCAGTAGAAAAGACAGAGACCAAAGAGGCTACAAAAGAGCCTGCTGAAGAGGTAAAAGAGCCTGAGATTAAAGAGAGTACAATCACAGTTACTGAGGAAGCAGTATAGGTTAGCAGTCAAGTTAGAGGGATAGCACATGAGAAATGTAGTAATGTCTGGTAGAGTGATGTCAACTCCTCTGTATTATCCAGAGCGTGTTGGAGCAAAATCTTTAACTTTAGTTTATCTGATTGACCAAGATGTTAAAGTGAGTTGCAGAGCATATGGAGTTGTGGCAGATAAACTAAACAGACAAGCATACAAGGGAGTTAAGTTACTTGTGTCAGGTACCTTAGAGAACTACAAAGACGGTTTAGTGGTATCTGTAGATAGTTTTGATATCATGGCTCATACAAAAGAGTACTTAGAAAAGTATGGGACAGTGAAAGAGAAATCATCTGGACTTGAGGAAGATGAAAATGGCTTCTTAAAAATAGATCCTGATGATACAAGCTTACCGTTTGATATCTAGCCTGAAATAGAGCATTTAAGTATTATGGGGTGTTTTTAATAAATAAGTGTAAAAGAAAGTTGCTAGAGTAGCTTGATTTTAAGCATTTAGATATTAGGTGGTATATTTTATTTTAATAAGTTAGTTACACTTCTAAGAGTTGAACTTAATAAATAGCATAAGAAACAACACAGATGCAGTTTAGTGCAAGTGGGAACAATAGGTTTACGAGTGCTTATGAGGTTTAATTCGACATAAAAAGTGATAATCATATACATAGTATAAGAGTATAAGAGTGAAAGAGAAAAGGAGATTTAACTATGAACACATTTGTGAAAGCAGCTAAGAGACCGGTACAGAGCATTGATGCATTTTTAAAGGGAGCAGCAGACAATACTATTAAGTATAAGCCTGAGTCTGGTAAGAAGCATTGGGTATACTTCCCGACAACTCCTGTACAGGACGAGAACGGTAATGTAAGTGAGAGCATCGTAGCTCTGAACGCTAAGGTGCATGAGCTTAGACCGGAAGTTGACAAGTATGCAGCTTGCATTTGTCTGGATGGCATTGAGCTGACAGACGAGAACGGCAATGTTGTGAATGATGGAACTTGTCCTTACTGCGAGAGAGTTTCTGATAGCTTTGACATCTATCGTTACAAGATGGAAGAGGCAGAGAAGAAAGCACTCAGCAGAGGAATTGCAGGAGAAGAGCTTGATGAATACAAGAAGAACTCCTCTAGAAAGTTTATGGGAGAGACTCCTGTAAGTAAGGGTAAACCTTATATTTACTTACTGATCGTTCAGTTCAAGCTTAACAGTGCTGACAAGCCAGAAATTGGTTCTGATGGACTTCCAGTATTTGAGCTTAAGGTCATGAAGTTATCTGATAAGGGCATTACAAAGATTCAGGAGACTTTTAAGAACTCTAATGTTGACCTTGAGGGCTCTGAAGCAATCTTCAAGTATCAGAATCAGGACACTCCGATGCTGGTGGCTGGCTCTAGAACAGTATCTCCTGTATTCAAGGGCTGTTTAATGGATTCCTATCCTGGCTTAAAAGAGGCTGTACAGGCAGCTGTTGATAAGTGGAACTGGGAAGGTCTTGAGACAGCATTCCCTGAGTGGAAGGGCAGAAGTACTGCAGCGGCTAAGAGTGAGTGTGACAAGATCTTTGCTAGCTGGGATGCTTACAAAGAGGATAATTCAAGAGGATTCTTAACTGATGGTACTGAGAAGGTAAACAATCCGGCTCTTCCGGATGCTGGAGCAACTGCTACACCGGCTAACATGGGAAATGCTGGAGCAGCTCCTCAGACACAGGCTCCTAACATGCCGACAGGTGCTAATATGGGAGTGCCTGGAGCAAATGCTGGTTTTGGCTTTGGAGCAATTGATCCGAACGCCGCATTTGGTGGACATCAGCTGTAATTCCTAAAGTAAAGGCACTCACTTGAAAGAGTGGGTGCCTTTTTATTTAAGCTAATAAGCTTATGAAAAACTTGTGGAAAGGGGAAAGCAGATAAGGCATGCAGAACAAGTATTATCCTATAAAAGCAATACTGCTTCAAGATTTTAGGTCCGTGCAGAGGTTTATTGTAGATTTTACAGAGAGTCCTATTGTATCTGTGGTTGGAGACAATGAGTCTGGTAAAAGCTCTGTTACAAAAGCATTACAGACTTTAGGAGCAAATATGAAATCTCGTAGTCAGAAAGACTACATTAGAACAGATACACAAGGGTTTACCTTGGCTATCAAATTCACTGACCCAGAGGATACAATGGTAGTGCGTATGAAGGCTAAGAGAGGCATAAATGGTTTCAGTGTACAAAAGGGAGATAAGGTGGTGTGGTCTTGTACAAAGATGGATGACGGCTCATTACCTCCTGAGATACAGAAATATATGGGGTTCATCATTGAACCTGAAACACAGGAGCTTCTCAATGTAAGGACTTACGAGGACTTAATGATGTTCGTAAGCACTCCTAATGGTACAAACTACAAAGTTGTTTATAATGCACTTAAAGTTAATAACATTCTGAACGCTAAGAAAGCTGGTCAAAAAGATTTAAGTGCTTGTCATAACCGAATTGGTGTCAGAGAACAGAAGATTGGCATCTTGAATGAGCAGCTAAGAAAAATTCAGCTTATTGACCTTGACCCCTTACTTAGAGTGAAAGAAAACATAAGAAATAGTTATGATGGCATAGCTAAACTGGAGTCCGCTAATACAATTAGTGATAGGCTTAATGAGATAGATAGATCTTGTGAGAGTTTATCTGGTTTATCTGGTGTAGGAAGCATTGATGAAATGCTGGTGTATGCATTAAACAATGCAATGGCTTCAAAAGAGAAAATTGACAGCCTAAATAAAAACCTCAAAGAGTTAGATGAAATTCAGACATTAGAAACATTTGATATGGATCTTCTGAATCTGTTGGATACAGGGTTGAAAACGAAAGAGAAGCTTGACTCAATTTCTGAGGGTGCATATGCAGATATACTTGATGTTGAGAATGTGGATTATGAAAAAGTAAGAGTTCTGAATATGGCATTAGAGTTAAAAGCTCGATTGGCTGAGTTAGATAGTTCAGAGTGCTCCTTAATTGATCAAGCAGATGTGATTGACCTTACAGCACTTGATTTGTTAGAGAGGGCATTAAGAGAAAGAGATAAGTTGCTTGCTATCGAGAGAGAGGTTTCAAAATATGCTTCAGTATCATCTGATATTGACATCTCAGCTGTGAGTTTATTTGATGAGGCTTTTGAAATCATTAAATGTATGTCTGAACTTGATAAGAAAGAAGCAGAGACAAGAGAACTTCTGAAAGCAGATACAGATGTGTTAATGTCATTTGGAGTTGAAGTGACTACTTGTCCAAACTGTGGGGAAACAGTTATTATTGGTCAAGAGCATTCAGATGTGTAAGAGATCATAGCTAATAGGTATAGGAGCAATAAAAAGACAGGTATCATAGCTAAGAGGTGTTGGCATTGACAGAGAGATATAGGAGCAATAAAGATGGCAGAGATCATTAGTAGAGGTGTTGGCATTGACAGAGAGATATAGGAGCAATAAAGATGGCAGAGATCATTAGTAGAGTAATGTTTACTGGAGATGACCATTTAAGCAGTAAAAATTATGGTGGTCATAAGGACTATCCGAAAGAGAGCATGTACTATTTTAAGAAGATGCATGAATTTGCCAAAGAGTATCATGCAACTCATTGGATTAGTCTTGGAGATTTTACTTATGGGCGGTTTGGTGCAGACCTTAACTACAGACAGGAAGTTGAGCATGAACTTGAGAGTCAGCTCAAAACAATGAATGGTAATCATTGGATGATTAAGGGTAATCACGATACCGCTAGTAATGGTATGACAGAGTACGAGTTCTATGCTGGAAGATTGTTTAAGACAGCAGAGGACCTTGAGCTTGGCAATGTAGTTTTACATATGAGAGACTATGGCGACATGACAGGTGTTAATACTACAGATGGTAGAGTGCATATTATTGTAACACATGGCTTTTTCTCATTTAAGGGTGCAAACATGAATACATTTGGAGCAGCCTTAATGTTGGATGACAAGGCTGATTGGGCTGGTGTGCAGTATATTATATCTGGGCATATTCATGAGGAGCATGTATTCAAAGGGTTTATAGGGAATGGCTCAAATGCATACCCAACATTTCTTCATTACTTGCCTTGTAATGCTAGACCGGCATATCATAGAGAGGAAACTCCTACAAAAGGTGCTATTAGCTTCCTTGATGTATATGATAACGGAGAGGTGCAGTACAACAGAGTTGAGTTTGACTTGTTACCAATTCAGCAGTGTTTTAATGTAGAAGAAGCTGAAAAAGCAGATAAGCCTGTAACAGGTGGTGTTGACCTTAGTGACATTGTAGGTAGCTTAGACAGTCATGAGATTAAAGTGGGAAATCCTGAAGATATCATTATGGGTATGGAACAGTTGCCTATTAGATATAGAGAGAAAGCAGTAGATTATTTAAAGCAGACTGCTGATAGAAGTTAAGCTCAGAGGTTTATATGTGGCTTAAGTGATGGCTTCACTATGATAGAAAAATAAAATCTAATTTTAGTGAGGTGGCATCATGGTCTTGACAGCAGATGAAAGGTACGAGCTAAAGTGTTTATTTGAAATGCTTAAACAGTATAGTTATTGCACTGTTATTCATAGTCATAACGTAGAAAGAGCTGCAAGTTATATGGGTGCAACATTAAGTTTAAGTGTAGTAGATCAAGAAAAACTTTATTATGGAGCTTTAATGCATGACATTGGAAAGCTTCGTGTACCTTTACAAATACTTAATAAGCGTAGTGAATTAACTCGTAGCGAGTTTAATGTAATACAGATGCATCCAAAAACTGGAGTGGATATGTGTAGGAATATCATTCGAGATAGAGATATCTTAAGTATGATAGGACTTCATCATATAAATGAAAATGAGACTGGATACGGAGATACATCAAATGACTTAGAGCATACTCAACTAGTTAAAATAGTACATATTGCCGATGTCGTGTCTGCATTATTTGAAACTAGGGCTTACAAGAAACCTTTTTCTGAACATGAAGTAATAAGTATACTTCAAGATGATACAAAGCTGTTTAATAGTAGGCTCAAAGATATAGTTATAAGTAACATTGGTGTGATAAGGAGTTTAGTTGTATCTTCGTATTTAGATTCAAAAGCGTAGTGATAAAGCCTTGTAGATGGCTGTTATATACTGAGGGTTATAAATTAAATAAAATGAATAAGGAGAGTTGACATGGGCATTGATTTAGAGCGTGTTAGAGAGTATAACAAGCGTTGCAATTCTTACAAAGAGAAGCTTTCAGAGTTGAGTGCTGAGCGTAAGATTGTGAGTGCAAACTTAGATAATATCTGCAAGCAGTTAGAGAAGCAGTTAGGCAGAGAGGTAACCCCTCAGAACATTGAAGAAGTTTACCAGGCTGAGTCTTTAAAAGTAATGAATACATTAGAGGCTGGAGAGAGCATTCTACAGAGAATTGAGAGAGCAGAGAATGGTGGACAGGAACAGACTTCAATGGCTGGAAATACTGTTAATGAGCAGGCAACAATGACCGGACAGGCACAGGGAGCAATGAATGGGAACCCTGGAGCAATGAATGGGTTCGGTGGAACTCCTGTAAATCAGCCAGTTAACAATGGGTTTAATGGAGCTCCTGTAAATAATGGGTTTGACCAGCCTGCTAATGCTGGTGCGAATCAGCCTAACAATGGTGGGTTCGAGCAGAGCAGTTATAAGATTCCAAGCAATTTTGGGGCGGCTAACCCATTTGCAAGACAGTCTGGCTTCTCTGGAAAGTTCAATGACTTTAGTGCATCAGATGATGACGATGAAGAGGGAATTAAGATCTTTTAACTGGTATAAGAGGACACAATAAATTTAAGGAGAGCATACAATGATTTTAGATTTAAAAGTTTTGGGAAGTGCAGTAGCAAAGGTTGATAAGTTGTCAGCAGATAATGCAAAGAGTAGACAGGTATTATTCGATGTAAATGACAATGAAATTTACTTTGTTTACAGTGATGGAAAGAAGAGCATCGTAGAGAAGCTTGAGGCTGAATTAGAGGATGCGGATATCAATGAAAGAGCTATTGTTGACATTGCTAAGATTAAGGATGTACTTGAGTCTTGTTCAAGTAGAGGCATGCTAAGATGTGATGAAGTACATATTCACTTTGATGGCAAGGATCAGATGACAGCTAATGCTGTTAAGTACATGATTAGAAATAGAGATGGCATGGAGTTAAAGAAAGTTGACTCTAGAATTTCTAAGAAGTTCAAGTATTTAAGAGCAGACAGTTTAAAGAATGGCTCTCTGTTAACTCGCTTTAACTATAGAGGTTTATTTGAAGCTATGAATGGAGAGTTTACTTTCGACGAGTGGGAAAATGCTTACCTTAGAGAGATGCTAGCAAGAACAAGTAGAGTAGATAAGGCTCCTGCATTTATCAGTTCTAAGCAGTCAGCGGCTTTTGCTAATACACAGTCTTATTTGACTTATATCCCATTAGGTGAGAGCATTCAGCATAGTTTCTCAATGGACTGCAAGGTTGCTAGAGCTGTATCTGATATTCTTGGTAGTTTAGATTGTACAAAGACTTTTGTAACTGTATTGAACAACAGATATTGTTATATGATCTCTGGAGATGAAAAGATTGGCTTAATGCTTGAGAATGTGCCTGTAAATCGTATGACACTGTCAAGTATTGAGAGGTATACAAGCATTGAGTATAATGATTACTCTTTAGTATTTAACAGAGAGATTTTAACAGATACGTTAGTAAGAGCACTTGGAGCAGCTAAAGATGAGAATACAGTATTAAGTTTCAAGATGGAAAAGGAAGAGTTCCTTTCTGACTGTGAGATTGATGCAGAGGAAAGCTTAGTCGCTGACCTTACTCGTGGAGATGCTATCTCAGGTTATACACATTTAACAGCACAGGCTGAGGAAAGCTCAGCGGCTGAGGGTCTCAGTTTACTCGACTTAAAGCTGAAGTTAAACTTAAAGCTGTTGACAGATATCGTTGGAAACTGTGAGGACATCTTTGTTATGATGAACTTACAGGCAAATGGAAACAATGCATTTGTTCAGTTGGTTGATTGTCATTTAAATGAGGAGGGCGATATTGTTGCCTCTGGATATCATTACACAACTGTTGAAATTGTAGCAGATAAGGCTTGATAAGAAGAAAGAACAGAGGTGTTTAATTGACTGTTACAGAACGTATGGATGCACTACTTTCCGGAATTGACCGGAAAGTAGCTGACCAACAGGCATTAGTGAGACATCAGCAAGAACTCATAAAGAGCATTAAAGATGAACAAGACCTCTTAGATAAAGATAGTGATGACTATGATATAATTAAAAATGCAGTTGAAATTCTGAATAAGCTTAGTGAGGAAACGGTGCAGACAAACTACAAGTTTATAGAGGAAAACATCAACAGAGCATTAAGAAGAGTCTTTCCGGAGAAAATTAGGCAGATTAAATTAACTGAGTATACAAGAGGCGTGTATCCTCAGCTTGAGTTTAAGATGTATGTAGGCAAGGATAAGGCTGGAGATGACATTTATAGAACTATTGAATCAGATAGTGGTCATGGTGTAGCTCAGATGGTTAGTTTACTGAGCATCTTAAGCCTCATAGTCATCAGAGGAGAGAGAAGATTCCTCTGTTTAGACGAGATGACATCTGGAATGAGTGGTAACACAAGAAAAGTTCTAGACAGTATCTTATGGGCTTTTGCAGAGATTGGGTTTCAGTTTGTTCTGATTGATCATGGTTATATACCTAAGGGAGCAAAGGTTTATGTAGTTGAGGATCAAGATGGAGTTGGTACTCCTGTAAGAGACTACATAGAAGAGAATGGTGTTTACAATGAAGGTCGGCGTGATAAAAGAGGATATGCGTTAGCAAATGCTGAAGCATAATATAAAAATTAAAGCAATGGTAGATATAGAAAAGGCAGTTCACAAAGATAGGTGGACTGCCTTTTTATCATATAGATGATAGGGTGTAAATTTAATTTTTATTGTGAGAAAGGAAGGAGTATGCTATGGCTAGATATAATTTAGATAGCATTATTGGTAAATGTATACACAGACCAATAGCATCTAATGATGCAGATAAGCTTCCATTATACAAACGTAATGACGGTATGTTTGATGAAAATGGGAATGGCAAGACAACTCGTACACCCGCTTGGTTGAGCGCTTCAGAAAGAACTTATAACAGTCCGAATAATGTTAGGCGTATCTTCATAACATATAAGGGTGTTTATGTGACATACTGGAGGCAGTTTAATGGCTTAAAAGAACTGACTAAGTATTATCCGTATGAGCGTGTAAATGATACATTTAAGCCTTTAGAATTAGCCACACATGCTTTAGATGGGAGTGTTTACAAGAGTGGTTTAGGGGCAATTAGAGGTCGTTGGACTTGTTCTAATATAGAAGAGATCTATTTTGATTGGACTTTACTATTGAGTGATGACTTAGTTAAATTAAATCTTGGCGGTTTATATCAGACAATGACTTCAAAAGGAACTACAAACATTCAGTCTGGTGCTGTACTGAACTTGATATTTGAGTCTGCTTGCTTAAATAAAGGAGAGCAGATGTCAAGAGTATTTCCTCGACTTCGTGTAATTGGTTATATATCAATGCTAGATAGAGTGTTAGACATGTATAAACCTAAGGCTGGGGAGGAAAGTGGTAAAGATCTTATGACTCCTTGGTATTGCAATCCGATTGTGAGTAAGGCAGCTCAAGACCCAAATGTTTATGTGGCTATATACAAGGTTCCTAATGTGAGTGCTGCTAACTTCAAGTTCATAACTCGTAGTTTTTATTGTTTTGACGTTGAAGTGCTGGAACCTCACTTTGAGAGATTAAAGTCAAAGCTTTCTACTGAGCAAGCAGCTCGTAGAAAGGGCGTGGAAGCAACAAATAAAGATAGTGACCTTAAAAAGTTGCTAGATGACATAGAGTCTAAGAATGGGCTTCAAGCAGCTAAGCAGATGCTAGTGGTTATGCTTCGTTTGTCAGATAATAGACAGGAGTTACTAGCAACATTACCCGAGTCAGACAGGATTAAGTATGGAGGTAGCAAGTAATGGGATATATTAAAGACATAGTATCATTTTCATCAGCTCTTAGAGAGCCTGCTACTGTACAGAAAATAAAGGCTAGCTATGACAGATTAAAGGGTATAGACCAGTTAGATAAATTGATGCTGCAGCATGGAACTCCAGATGACAGGCTGGTTTATAAGTATCTATTTAACTATGATGTGACTACATTAGTTAAAATGGGAGCAAACCTCATAAATATTGACATAGACAATTATGCAGAACCAGCAGAGATAGTTAAAAATATACAGTTATCTTCTGAGGCACAACAGATTCAGTTAGATGCTGAAATGTATATAAACTGTATTGACATGTGTACGAGATACTTAAAGACATACAATGATGCCTTAGTTGAGTGCCCGAACTATGACGAGTTTAGGGGGTATACAAAACTTACAGGTGTAAGCAATATATCATTCCTTGAAGCAGCTAAGAAAATGAAAGAGAGTCTTGACAAGTTTGAGGATAGCTTAAAAGCTTGTAGAGAGGCAGAACGTGAGAGAGCTGAACGGTTAGAGCGTGAGAAGGCTGAACAGTTAGAACGTGAGAGAGCTGAACAGTTAGAGCGTGAAAAAGCTGAGCGAGAAGCAAAAGAGCAAGCTGAGCAAGAGGAAAAGGTAGACCTAACATATGAGGCTAAGAAGAAAGACATCCTTGAGAAGTTTGATAACATCAATAGGTATGTTGATAGCTATGTAGCAGCTCTTAATACAATGTATAGTAGTTGCTATGACGTAACTAGACCAGCTGGTATACTTACGGAGCAGGGTGTATACTATTGTTTATCTGATGGATCTTCAAAAATAAAGGGTAGTATGTCTTTTGTAGGATTGTTTCAAGCAATTACAGATGTGTTACCATCTTGTGGGTTTAACAGTTTCATCAAGAAAGATGGAAAACCACTTAGAAAATTAGAGTTCGAGCAGTTAGAAAAATACAATACACCTACTTGTTTATATGATATACATACTCAGTTAGCCTTTGGCTACTTGAATTATTGTCCTGGACTTCGTAGTTACACTTCAAAGCTTAAGGGTGGATACAATACTAGCAGAGTAACTTCTTGGTCAGTTATGAGAAGTTGGATCAAAGAGCAGATAAAGGATGCTTATATTCAAGGCTACATAAAATGCACTGATGGCAAGGAATTAGACTTTAAGCAGAGTCTGAAAGTTGAGAGACATGTAAATAATGTGATACAGACTCATTTAAAGAATGTAATCATAGTTTACGAGAACAATCCTGACATTAACATTGGTATTCGTATTTGTTCAGACATGTTGGCTGAGGGTGACCGTAGTTTAGCTGAGAAAGTCAAGTTAGGTTTATCAAGTACTTTAAATACTGGTGCTGGTAGTACAGTTAAAATAAGAGAGCTTAGTTATTCAAATGGTGTGCTTGATTTACAGATAGTATACAATGAGGATAAGTACTCAAAGACAATTCTATTTGCTCATCAAGTTTTACCGACTATCCTTGAGGGTGGAATTAAGCCTTCTTGGAAGCAAGTCATCATGGGTAAAAATGCTAAGACCAATACAACATTTACAGAGAACTTTGTAGATGATAAGAATACAGTTATTCAAATGTATGCTGGTTCTAGGTCTGGTAAGGGCGTTATGACTATGAACATAGTCGCTTCTGCATTAGCTGCTGGTTGTAAGTTGATGTACATGGATGGAAAGCCTGATAGCTCAAAGGTTTTGGCTGAGATGGCTTGGAGTGCTGGTAAAGAGTGCTGTGTGTTTAATGGTCGAGATGCAGGTGATTCATTAGAGGCAATACCTTGTTGTCCTCAACGAAGAGTAGATAACAAGTTTAGAGGTTGCGACAACTTCCCTGAGATGCTGATGTCTGGAAGTGCTGATAGTGCAAAAGAGAAAGAAGCTGAGGCTGAGTCATATGGAGATGAAGCTAACATTACTGATGAATCAAAGGAAAAACAGCAAGTAGCAAGTATTAGTGCTGAGGCTCTTCGTAACTGGAAAATGACATTATATCGTATCATGCAGTATTATAGAGGACTTGATTTATTTGTTAAGATAGCTAATAAGAGAAAATCTATGGGCGTAACAAATGATAAGAGCGACTATATGGTTGGTATCTTTGATGAAATACAGAACATAGATACCCAAGTTACTGCAATATTTAATGTCATTAAAAGCAATGCAGAGAAATTTCAGAAAGAGTTAAAAGACAAGAAATGTGAGGATGCAGAGAAGAAAGCTGAAGCAGTTGCCTGGTACAATAACTTCAAGAACTGGGAGAGTAACATAGTATCTGCTTGGGATGAAGCAAAAACGATTACATTTGGTATGGCGAATGTAACAGCATTGTTTATATGGCAGACAAGTAGTTTCCCGAGTGCTGATGCAACAAGTGCTGTGGCTCAGATCTGTAGAAAGTTTGAAACAGCTCCTAAAATTATTGGTAGAGCAGCCATAAACTCTGGTGGTTTAACTTCTTTTGGTAATACAGTAGTTGCTGGTAACTTAGCGAAGTCTTGGTATGACGAGAGGTTTACTGGGGCGAATGGTGGTTTCTTTGCAAAGACAAATGGAGCTTTAAGTAAAGATTGTAGTGCAACTGTATTTAGACCTTATAACATCTACGGAGATGTAAGCAACAGTTTAGGTAGAATTATAGCAGATGCTGAGAGTTCTGGGCTACCAATAGAATCCTTAGAGGGCTCTTCACTTCAGAAAGATGCAAATGGAAACTGGGAGGTTATTCCTGAGGTTGGTTTCAAAGCATATGTAACAAAGCTATTAAATGGTTTGGGGTTAGATCCTGTAACTCAGATAGAGCTGGCATATACATACATGAATGACTTCGTGTTGGAGAAGTCTAATCAGAAAGTAGACTTGATAGACTTCATGTATAGCGACATATTTGGCGTTGACCAGCTGAGTGTTGGGGATAGGGATACAAGAGTTGAAGGTAGGAAAGATCTTGAAAATAGCTCTGATGGCATTAGTAGTGGAATACTGACATCTGAGCCTGTGCCTGATACAGAGAAAACTGGTGGAGAGCAAGCAAGTGGAGAGCAAGCAAGTGGCGAGCAAGTTAGTGGAGAGCAAGTTAGAACTATAAATCCTGCTATTCCTAATAGTGGCGCTTCTATAAGAGAGACACTAAAGGGTGTTGAGACATCTGCTCAACATGAAAAGCCCATAGGTTTATTTGGAGAGGAACCTCAACAGGTTAGTCAAGCTTCAGAAGTTAGAGAGGCTAGTGCTGAGGAAAGCTTAGGGTTTGGTGGCTATGATGGTTCAAAGGATCTTCCTAAGTCTGCTGCTGAACTTGCTGAGAGTGAGAGGAAAGCTCTTGAAAGAGAGCGTATGGAGCAGACACAGCAGTTGCAGAATAAGATGGCTGACTTGTTAAAGAACCTTGAACAAGCCTCACAGAGTCCTGAGCATGACAAAGACTTCGAGTTATACAAGAAGGTTGGAGAACAGCAGTTAGAATTGACCAAGTTAGTCAGTGACTTAGTGAGAGTTAGCTTGATAGAAAATCAACCAACATCGAGTTATTCAGCAAAGCCTAACGGTCAGATAGTTTATTCGTCTAAAGAGGATGCTGCTCCAATGACATTTAAGAATAGCATTAAAACTACATTTGACATTGGAAAGAGTAACATAGCTCAGAAGATAGCGAGCATGAGAGGAATTGATGCACAATCTCAGGAGATGTTTAAAGAGCTTATAAGTTCTTTAAAAGCTAGTGGATTTAACATTAGAATGGCTGGCTCACTATACATATATGAAGGTGTATTCGTCATCAATAACCGAGAGGTTCCTATCAATAACTACATAAACTACAATGCTAACATGTATAGGTTGACTGATATCGTTGATTTTAATGTGATAGCAAAGGAGTTTAGAGGGCTACAGATATTAGTATTAGACAGGGACGCTTTTATGAAGATGTACAGTCAGTTTAATCGTAGAAAGCGTGGAGATGATATAGGATACATTGGAGCAATCAATATGCTGTTTGATATGATGAAGAGTCTTGTAGAGATTAGATATATTGACTATAAGAATGTGGAGAGAACAATTACTCGTGCTGAGTTATCATCTAAAGAGGTGCAGAAAGAATTAAATAGTTTACAGGCTGAGGATGAAGTTACTTCAAGGATAGCAATGGCTGGCTTAAAGAGAAAGCCTGGAGCAAAGGTATTTGATAAAGCAGCTCAGGCTAAGACTAAGGTACAGGCAGATTTCTTGAAGATGACAGGAAAAGCTAAAGCTGTAGCACCTGTAGCTAGAAAGGTAGGCACTACAGGAGCCATAACATATACACTTGGAGCAATATGTTTACCTTTAGGTCTTGGGTATGGAGCCTTTCAAGCAATGAAAGCAGTTTACAAGCTTGGTAAAAATGCAAGTCAAATGTAACGAGCAAAGTAAGTTGAGAGAGCAAAGTAAGTTGAGAGAGCAAAGTAAGTTGAGAGAGCAAAGTAAGTTTAGAGAGCAAAGTAAGTTTATCGGTTCTACTTAGTTAGAAGGTTATGTAGAGCAGTAGTGAATAAAGAGTAGAGCCGGTAAGTTTAAATGGTGTATAGCATAAAGAGAAAAATGGGTAAGCAGTAAGTAAAAATTTGGCTATAAAAGAAAATACTGACATTTGCTAAAGAAAATCTCAAGTGAAGAGATATAAGTTCAAACCAGAAAATAACCCTTAAATAACCATGAAAAACGGGTATAGCATTGAAAATTTTAAGGCGATTGCATTAGTGAAAAATTAGGGGTGCATGTGCACGTCGACGTGTAAAAACGAGAAAGGTTGGTTTTGAAAAGGGGAATGGAGAGAGGAAAGGGAGAAGAAAGGAAGTTGTATGGAAAATAAGAGAAATTGCGTAAGACCATGTGACAATTTAACTGGAGGATAATGATATGGATAGCAATAGATTATATGATGTGACTTTAGATAAGTATTTAGGAGAGCAAGTAAAATTCAAGTGTTTACTGGTTTTGGTAGAGAAAGCAAAGACAAAGAATGGTGATGACTATGGTAATATAGTTGTAGCAGATAGAGATAAAACAGCAAGTGCAAAGTATTTTAACTGCTCTTGTAATACCCTTGATACATTAGAGATTGGAAAGGTTTATGAGGTTACAGCAAGTGTTAAGCAGTATAAAGGACTTGCTAGCTTAATTATTGAGGGTATGACTTTAGCAAATGAGGACCCAAGTAGCTATTTAGATACAGATGCAAGATGTCAGAGTGCTTGGGTATCTATATCACAGCGTATAAGTGAGTTAAATGGCTATGTTTTACAGCCTTTAGTAGTAAATCTGCTTAACTCAAATTTCAATGACTTCGTTAAATGGGGCGGGGGCAGTAGTAATCACCACACAGCTATAGGAGGTTTAATGGTACATTCAGCTGGTGTTTGTGAGGCTGCTGTTAGTTTAGCAGAGACTTATAATAAGCTGTATGGCAGTAGTTTTGTAAATGTAGACTTAGTTAAGTGTGGTGCATTATTACATGATATTGGAAAGTTGAAAGAAATGGAGTTAAATCAAGCGACAGGTAAGAGTGAGTATACAACATTAAGTGCCTTAGCTAGTCATTCAATTCTTGGCATTAAAATGGTAACTGAGGAAGCATCTCGGTTGGGTTTATCTAGTTCTGACCCTGTAATGGAGTTGATACATATAATAGCTTCGCATCATATGAGTGTTGATTCTGGAGCGTTAATGAATCCTCACTCCATAGAGGCTTATATTATAGCATATGCAGATGGTTTAGATGCTTTTGCTGATAGGTTTAGAACAGCTTTTAAAGATTTGAAGCCTGGAGAAGTACAGAAGGTTTGGAAGAGTGGTGGCATTGAAATTATGTACAGAACATCTGTTATGAGTGGTAGACCACAGTTATAAAGAATAAGAAATGATAAGAGAGGTTGAGAAGCCTCTCTTATTTGTTTAGCTTATAGGCTGAAAAATAGGCTGTAAAATAAGCTTATATATAATGGTGTGTATATTTTAATTTAATTTTAAAGAAAAGAGGTAAATTATGAGAAGCAAGAAACTAGTCGCCTTAGGCTTATGTGGTGTTTTAGTATCAAGTTTAAGTGCCTGTACAAATAAAGATGTAACGTCAGATAACATAGCATCTGCTTCAAACTTAGGAGAAGCAGTTGACCTTGGGGAGAACAAAGCAATTGTTGATACAATGTCATCCATGGTAGACGGAATGTTTACTGAGGGAGCATATTTTAACCTGATTGTATCAGATATTCCTTCTGAGAACCTTATTTTTATTTATAACAAAGACAAGGATTGTTATGCTGAGACATTAACCGGTTGTCCTATCTACTATGATGCTAAAGGTAATGTGCGTATGTATACTGACCCATACACTGACCAGAAAGATGTCAGCCCGTTAATTCTGGCTCAGAACGCTTTAGAGTTTGCAAAGCATGGAAAAGCTGAGGTAGCAGCAGGTAAAGTTAATGTAAAAGACATCTATGAAAATATCTTAGAGGATGTAAAAGAGTCTAGAGCAGCTGAAGAGAGTTCAGATACAGCTGAGAGTGTAGAAGCAGAAGAAGTTACAGAGAGCACAGAAGATGTTGAAGAGAGCACAGAGGCAGTTGCTGAGAGTACAGAAGAGGTTACAGAGAGCACAGAGGGTGTTACAGCAGCTGTTGTGGATGAAGGAAACAGTGTTGAGGTAGAGAGTACATTATCAGCTGAAGAGGAAGCAGCAGCTATTTTGGGGTATGACCTTGAGAAAGTTGAAACTGCACAGTATGATGAACTGGTAGTGACAATCCCGAGCAGAGAATCATTAGTTAGTTTATATGGAATGACAGTTGGAGATGCAGAAGCAAAGAAAATTGTAGATGCTGCTTTAGATGGTGATGAAGATCCTTCTGATGATGATAAGTTCTTATTTACATATCACTACTCTGAGGATGGAATGTTTAACGGTGTTATGATGGAAGCTCAGCTTACAGAAACTGAGGCTTACACATTCTGGATGACAGATGGCGTATTAAATATCGGTGGAGACTGGAAAGGTATGCCAGATGACTGGTACACAAAAGAGAGCGTTGATGATGTTAAAAATGACATTCTGAGAGTTATTGACAATGTAGAGGAGGCTATTACAAAGTTTAAGGATGACAACTTTACAGAGGAAGAGCTTAAAGAAATGGAGGAGACTTACTCTGAAACTGTAGAGGAAACAGTCGGGGGTAGTGAAGCAAATGAGGATGATCCGGCAAGTGAAGTTGGAGCAGCTAAGCCTGAGAATGAGGTTGACAGTATTGTTCGTACAGGATCATTTAAAGAGACTATTGATGGGCTGTTAGCAAATGATGGTTTATCTGGTGTAGACAATACAACATTTAAGGTTCCTGATGGATACACAGATGCTGATAAAGAGCGTATGATTAGATTGTACACAACATTATTAGACTGGGATGCTAAACAGCAGGATGGAACTTTAATCAGTCCGATTAGTCCTGATGACGTAGACTTTGCCACTAAATACATTGAAAAGTGTGAGGAACAGTTTACTGAAGCTGAAACAGATGAATGTGGAACAGTATTTTGGAAAGATACAGTTGGGGTATTCTTAAAGGCTATTCAGTAGGGGTGTAGGCAGACATGACATTAGCAGAAGCATTAAGAGTGCTAGAGTTTAGAAGTGCTCAAGAAGTAACTGACGTCACATTGAAAAAGAGGTGGCGTCAGTTAATGAAATTACAACATGGGGATGTAACAAAAGATCTTCATGGTGGAATTGATGTTAACACAGCACATGATATAGTCTTAAAGGCTTTGAAAGATGGCTCACTGTATAATATGACAGCTAGTAACAGAGTTGTAGGCAGACCTGGGGGGTATAACAATGTAAGGAGTGCAAGTTTATCTGTATACTACATTGATATATCCACTGGACAGGCTGCTAAGTATAGTCATGATAACTGGGAGTTGACTTACATAATGGAGTATAACATCTTAGGAAGTACAGATGTATATACACATAGAGGTAGATTTACTCGTAGAAATGATGATAAGTACTCTGTAACAATTTCATTACCTTATAAAATAGGTTCTGTCTTAAGAGTGAAGTTAATCAATAAAGAAGAGCTTATTCAGTTAAATGCTAACACCTGCTTTAAGACATTAAACTTCAATAATTATTTAAGTGTGCAGATTACAATAGTGAATGACTTATAATAGTTAAGTTGAACAGGGAAGTATCTTTGGATGCTTCCTTTTTGTTTGGGCTTATAAGAAATAGTTGAGGTAGTCTGAGAGATTGAGTTTATGTGTGGTTTGGAATGAGGGTAGGCTTTCAGAAAATGCCGATAGCTTTAAGTGAAAATTTTAGTAAGCATTCATAAAATCCTGTGTCTCTAAATTAAGCGGGACTTAATGTGAGTAAAATAAGAAAAGAAAGAAAAAGATTTTAGCTTATTATATAAAAGAAAAGATACATCTATAACAGAGTATGCTTAAATAAAAGAAGGGTGGTAGCTTGACACTTAGAGAGTGTAAGGGTGAAGAGTAATTGAAAAGGGTTAAAAATTAGAAAAACAGTATGCTTATCATACTAGAGGAAGTGCTTGATAAGTAAGAGATATAAGGCTTACAACTTAATTATAGAGCTGTAATTAAGATAATAAGCTTACACTGCAAATAGAAAGAGTTTACATGATAAAGTATGCAGTAAGATGTTTAGATGTTAGCATATAAAAATGTGGAGCATACAATAAACAGTATTGAGGCATATAACGACATAAAAGAAGTAAAAGCTAATAAAAGAGTCGGCTTGATTAGATAAACTTAATGGAGTTATAAATGTTAGCATAGACTTAAAGATATAATAATTGAGCAGTATAATTGTTAACAGAATAAAAGAGAGGGTTTACAGGATATAAGTAGAAAAAGAAATAAAAGAAGATAGCAAGGTACAAGAAATTGTAGGCATTAGAGAATGACTGCAATTGGCCTTTAACAATATAAAATATAGCTTTAGTTGATATAATTAGCTGCATTAAAGTAAAATTGTTTGGGGCTGTTGGAGTTTGGCTTAAAATAAAGGCGAATTTAGCATCTTAGCTAAATATTATGTATACAGTTAAGAAAAATGCGATGACATTATAAATAATTAGGCATGTAAGAAGTAGAGGTTTATTTGTATGTGTAAAATAGCAACAAAAACAGTAACTTTATATATTAAAGTGATAGCAATTAAAAATAAAAGTATTTAACAGTAATAATTAAAATAATAGCTTTCAAGGGTGTTAAGTAATGTTCTAAAATGAATATACATATAAGAGTATAAGATAGAGTAATGTTCCAAAGTGAGCAGTAGGAGTATGTCATATAGCTTAATAGTGTATGAACAATGTTCCAAAGAAGATAGCATTATAGATAAATTGTATGGTATCATGCTCTATGTATAGCCAAAAATGAGTGAATTTAGAGCCTGTGAAAAGATAGTTTTGGAGTAAAACAATAAGCATTAGATATAAAAATATAGTATAATACTCCAAGTATGAGCATGCAAAAGATAGATTGCTAGAGTAGAATAGATGTGCTGACAGAGATAATGAGTTGATGTATGTTCTAAATAGTGTAAGCATTAAGATAAATAAGAATGTGTTATGTTCTAAATAGAGCATACAATAGAGAAGAGATTTGGAATATGTACAGCAGTAGCTTTTGATGAATATTTTGCGTTATAGTAGAACAGTAGTTAGAGAATAAAGAGTAATATAAGTGAGGCTTATTATAATAACAGTTATGCTTTGTTAATTTTAGAGCATTGGTTTAGAATGAGGTTTATTTAGTGATAGAAAGTCAATAAGAATGCGAACCTGTTATAATAACATTATTTCAGTTTGTTTAGTGCTTTGCATAATAAATGTGTATAACAGTATAGAGTAAAAGTATAAGCCTTTTGGAGTATTGGTGTATGCTATATAATAGTTTATACAGTAATTTTATATGTGTAGCATTAAAATAGGAGTTGGTCTTAATAAAAGTTAATGGCTTTATAAATGATAGTGGACTTTTAAAATAGTACTGGCTTTATAAGGAGTAGAACAGTATTAAATATAGTAAATATGATATAATGGATAAAATATAAAGTAAATAGGTAGCTAACAATAATATATTGTATGCAGTTAATAGCGAATGATAGCTTAAAAATATATTGGAATGAAGAAGATATAAATGCTGATACTTCAAGATGGTGTAGTGTGAACAGTATAGGTAGAGCTTAGATAAAGAGTGGGTATGGGCTTAGTTGATGAAGATAGGAAAGCAGTTATTAAAGATTTTGCAGTATAATGAGATAAATAGTTTGTGTTTACTGTGGCTTCATATAATATATTTATGACATGTTAAAGTGAGCCTATGTAATATTGGTGTGATTGCATCTAAAATAAGTGTGTAAGAGCTTATATAGATAAGAAACATGTAAGAAGTGGATAAAATGTAGAAAAGAAATGTAGCAGTAATAAATAAATTTAGTGCTTATTAAGAAGTGTTGGTAGGCTATTTATATTGAGGTGCTTTGGTGTTAAAGTCAAGATGGTGGGTAAGATAGAAATAGCTCAGAGAGTGTTGATTGGCTCAATAAGTAGCTGGCTTAGATAAATGGCTTTGAATTATTGGTTTGAAGCTTATGAAAAAGAACATATGAGATAAGAAAGGGTTAATAAGTAGTAGAGCTTTTGAAATGGTATGGGCGTTGATAGTGAGGTGGGTATAAGATATATTAAGGTTGGAGCAGTGAGGTTTAAATGGTTGGAAGAAGAGTTTGATAGTGAACAGTGGAAAGCGTTCGGCTTTAATAATTTGGGGTTTAGAGCAGTTAGGTTGGGTGGGATACGAGCAGTAAAGTTAGGTTGGATATGAGCAGTTAATTATGGGAGAGGCTTTAGAATAATTATTGCAGTAGTTAAATGTGTTAGGGCTTTGGTGTGGGGTTGAACAGTTAAACATAGGGCAGTTAAAATATTGAGTATGGGCTTAGTTAGGAGGTAAGAAAGAGGTTTATAGGTAGGTATTATGTATAAATGAAATAAGTAGATAAGGCTTTAAGGAGTGATAGGTCATTAAGAAAATGGGATAAGAGCTAGTTAAGTACATGAGCTTTAAATGGTTAAGTGGCTCTGTATTAGTTGAGGGCTTATAAGTTAGATATTAAACTATTGGGATAAGTTGTAGATAGCACTGTAAGAAAGAGAAAACGGTTTATATGTATAAAAATGAGAGTAAAAATAGAGCCGACTATAATAGTATTGGCGCTTATGAGAAAAGTGTGTTATAGCCTATAATAAATGTAGTTAAGGGCTTTAAGAATGAAAAATGAGGTCGTGTTTAATAAGGTCATTGAAAGTAGTTTATTGGTCTTTAAATTAGTGAAAGCTTGTGATAAATTAAAGGTCTTTAAGGAAAAGTTGGGGCTTGAAATGAGTTGATGCGTTAAAGTTATGAGAGCCTAAAGGAAGAATGAGAGTAGCCTATGAGATAAGAATGAGTAGGGCATTGTATCTGGTTTACAGGTGTCTTATATAAGAATGTTGTAAATAAGATGTTCTTATATAAGATGTGTTGAAATAAAAATATTATGAAAATATAAAAAATCTTATAATTTATTAAAATAAGCTGTTATGAGAATATTTGAGAGAAATTTTGGAGAAAAACTGGGGGTTTCACAAGATAAAACGCCGGCTCATGGCGGAAGGTTTGAAATTTTTCTTATTTAAGGACGCCTGAAGTTAAAAATAAGAAATGAGAGTGTGGGGTTAATTCTGGTTTCAATAGTTCTTATATAAGATTTGTTGAAGTTAAATTGAAATTTGAGGTTCGACTTGTTGAAATGTTGAGTTAGTCATTTGTAAGTAGAGCTTTATTATGTTAGGGTTAGAGCATTAAAAGAGTTTCGTCGTGTAGGTGTGGTTGGCTTATTTAGTATGTTTAGTTGCTTTGGTTTGTTGTTTTATCTTATTAAAATAGCGAGTTAGTCATTAAAGTGAAGGAGATCGTTATAGCGTAGTTTGATTGTGATTGATATGTTGAGTTGGTCGTTGAAGTGTTGTTGGCTTAGTTATGATGTTAGAGCTCTAAGATGGATTTGGTCATATTAGAGTGAGGTTGGGGCTCTAAGAGTAGTTGGGTCGTGTTAAGTTTATTTGGTAGGTGCGTGATATAGGATGGAATGAGAGTGGGGTCTGTAGAAGAGTAAGGTTAGAGCTGTGTAAAGTATAATATCGTGTTAAGGTAAAGAATAATATCATTATAAATGGTTGAGTAGTCATAAATAGTTTGAATTAGGTCTTATAATAGGTTAGAGTTTAGTGGTGTTTGAGGTATTCAGCTTTATAGGGTTGAGTAGAGTCATTGCTAATATAAATTAGTTAGACTTAATAAGTGGGCAGCCTTTAATGTGTAAAGAATAATAGGTGTGAGTGCCTAAGGGGTGGTTGAATATCATTAAGAGTTTATAGGCTTTGATAATGTAGAACAGTTAAGGATAGAGTTTATATGTAAATGATGATAAAATAAATGAAAAAGATGTAACAATATAGAATGATATTATAGCCTATTGATTGTGTGTATTAGCCTGTACGTTTGGTACAATAGGGTAATAGTTGGCTTTATGTTTTGGTGTATAGCTTTTAAAGTATAGAGTTTATATAGAAATGTGTTTAAAGTAATTTATAAGTGTAACAGTAATAAATAAATATAAAGCGTTATATAAAATAAGGTATTAGCTTTGCAGTTATGTGATATTAAGAGGAATTTTAAGCTTAAACTTGCTTGGAACAGTAATAATATAAAGTATATGGAAATGAAGAATAATAGAATGATAAAGGTAGGCTTGTTATACTAAGTGAATAGCCTATAAATATATGATTATTAGCTTGTACAATAATGGTTTAGGGCAGTGAGGTTTATGTGATTGAGTTAGGGAAATAAGTGGAGTATGGCTTTTATAGTAGAATAGCTTATTGATTTTATGTATTAGGGCTTTAAATGAAGATAGGGCAATAATACGTGGAATATGTAAAGAAGGTAGAAAAAGAACAAATATAAGTGCAGCTTATTAGGATAAATGATAGGCTTGTAAGCAGTAATAGGGTAGCTTATTAAATGTAGCTATTGAGCCTTGAATGATATAGAGCTTAATAAAGTTAATTACTTTAAAAATATGAAGAGCAATTATAGTTTATTTGAGGTGGTATGAGAATTTATTGATAAAAATATAGAAATATAGAGTGACTTATTATATTAAACAATAAGCTTATATAAAATGCGATAGCTTTGGTTATAGCTTTTATATATTGGTGGGTATATTTTAATAAGTGAGGTGGCATTTTAAAATGGAATATAGTCATTTAAGTTTTACGGGTGTAAGCAGAGAGTTTAGTTTAAAGGCTTCAGAAGTGAAGGAGAAAGCCCAGATAAAAACTGGTGTAGCTCTTTTAGGTTCAAGTATACTTCTTGCTGTATTGATGCATATTATTATTATGGGCGAGATATCAGTATTAAGTGTGATGGTGTCCTTCATTGTAATTGTAAACATAGATGTATTTTTGAGAGTGCCCGCATTAGAGTATGTATACAGTAGAACTGCTCGTAATACTTCAGTAATGAAGTGGGCTGTGTACAATAACATGAGATATCTTATGGAGAAATATGGAGAGTACACAATTGTAATTGATGACACTGGTTTATTTAGTATCATAAATGAGAGTGGGAAGTATACATTCCCACAGGTAGCTTTATTAGATGCTAGTAGCTTAAAAGGAAATGAGAGCCTTGAATATGATGTAGAGCATTTAAAAGTGAACGTCATTTATAGGTAGGCTTTATTAAATGTAATATTAGGAAGATGTTGTATAGCTCAGATAGTAGCATTTATATCTAAAATTAGCTTCTGTTTAGGCATTGGCAGTATAGGTATTGTATTTATACAGTTATAAAAGAAATGAGATAAAAAGAGTAAAATTTTACTGACTTCTATAAATAAGAACATAGCTTTACACTTGACAAATTAGAGATTTTGCGGTATAATATAGTTTTGAGAGAGATAAGTTGTGGGCTATATAAGGTTCGGCTTTGATAAATGGGCTTTAAATAGAGTTGCAACAATATATCTGGAAAATCTTGTAGAAAGAAATTTGTTTTCAACTTATAGAATAAAAATAGATTATGCTTATTAAAGAGATAGGCATTTATAAAAATAAATAGCAGTCAAAGTGCTTTATAAATAAAAACAAGGGCATAAAACAATAAACAAATGAGACAAGATATAATAAGTATTTGGCATTGTATTGAGAGCCTGATAGAAATTGTGAAAATGAAAGGAGAGCATTAAGTTGGCAAATAACAGTAGATATAAATTGAGCAATATTTGGTCAAAGATCAATAAATCTGGTAAATGTGCTTTTGCAAGTAAGGAAGAGTTTACAAAGTGGGCATTTGATAATGGGTATAAGCCTTGGAAAAATATTGTATTGCTTAATGAGGATAGTTTATATAGTCCTGACAACTGTGTGTGGGAGATTACGAGCAAGGGTTCTGGGGCTGCTAAGCCTTTAAATGTAGATAAGAGCTCGGATAATATTGTTAAGAACATTAGAGCATTGAGTATTAACGTTGTAGATGGTAAGGTGCTTGTGGATGATATACTTAATATGTGTTATCAGCTTAAACAGTTAGATATTATAAGCCCTGTTAGTTTTGCTGACTTAAACAAGAGTTTGAGGTTAGCATCAGAGATGTTAAATGACACATATCATACAATAGATAACATGGAAGTTTATGGAGTGACAGACAATATTTCAGAGAAAGACAATTAAGGAGTAGCAATGGATAACCGGTTTAAGCAGTACAAAGCATTGATTTCAGATGTGTATGACAGTAGTAAAATGGAGGTAGTGCAGCCAAAAGGTAAGTATGTACTGCTAGTTGAGGATCCTATTCGTGGAGAGGTGGCTAGAAAATTTGCATTGCTTATTAAAAATACAGACTTCGTTAGGTTGGAGACCAAGCTTTGTTTACTAGACAATTTCTCTACTTGCGAGAGTGTTATTAACACATTAAGAAGAGAGTATGGCACTGAAATTAAAAAGAGCAACTTATATCAGATATGGTACAGAGATAGATGTAAAATCATTGATAAATTAGGTGATACATTTATGAATGATTTGGTATCTTTAAGAGATAAAGATGTAACAGTGTATTTAAGTACCTTACAGGAACTACTGGCAAAGAAAGAGAACATAAACATTAGAGAGCAGTGCATTTTAAACTTAGGCTGTCAAGAGTATGTATACACTCTTGAAGATGAAGAGTTTAACGGGTTGTTAAATACTATACGTCCTTATATGAAGAGAGTCATTCATAAAGTTGAGAATAGCCTTAGTAAAGAGGGGTTGGCTTACCTAAACTACATTATGACACATGAGGATTTAAAAGGCATTGATTTAGAGAGATATCGTAGGTTAGTTAGACTGGCTTATGACGGTAGAGATACGAGCTCAGAACATACAGAGGAAAGCTCAGAATTTGTTGGAGATAGCTCAGTTGAATTTGGAACTGCCTCAGATGAAAGTTTAGAAGCTTTAGGAGTAGAGTAAGAAAATGCAAGAAGATGAAGAAAGTTATTGACAAATTGAATTTAATGTGTTATTATATGTATATAAGTTGTTAGAGGAGGCTGTGGCATGGTTAAGTTAGTGCTTAATGAAGTATTTCGTATCTCTATGATAGATGATTCAAACTCTTTCAGATTGGAAGAAATCAAGAAGTTAATGGATAAAGCTGGAAATCAGACTATTGTCATTGATTTAAAGTATTTTGACATTAAGTGTACAAATGGGGCTTTTACAGACATTGTCTTAGACAAGAGAACTATATTCGTTGTATATAACAATGACGAGTTATACAATACCATTAAGACACTGATGGCGATTGGTGGCAAGTCTGAAAAGAGAGTAAAGCATTTTAAAAATGTTGTTACAGACCTTAAAGATAAAGAGCGTGAGAAAATTGATGCTTGCAAAGAGAAGTTTAAAGGTATCATTCAAGACAATGGAGATAAGACAGCTACAGTTCGTGTAAGCGACTTATACTCTGTGTTAAGTGACAGAATTTACTTAACAGCATTGAAAGAAGCTTTAGCTGAGTATAAAGCCTATAAAAAAGTGACTGTTGACTTTTCTGGTGTTAGTATGAACAACACTATGTTAACTGATTACTTAGTTCGTGACGTTATTGAACTTGGAAATATTGAGTTTGTAACTACTGATAAGGTGGCTAGCAATGCATTCAAGACAGCTATGATGGTTATGAACAGTGATGTGAATACTCCGGCAGAAAGAGCTAAGTATCTTGATGACAATTTTGGTGTTGGAGCAGCATGTTTATTGGGAACTTATAGAAGCAGAAATACAAGTGAAACTAGGGATGATGCTTTTGGTAGACCAGGGGATGGCAAGCCTACAAGATTACTGCCTGCTATTTACTTGGGGAACGATGGTGTTAACGCTCGTTTCATGGTTTACAAGAAAGATACGTTCATGAGAAAGGATGACTACTTTGTTGCGAATCAGGAAGAGCATCCTGGTTTAACTGGTAAAGAGCAGAAGGTTCCTTTAAGCACTTTAGGTATTGCTGGTGCTTGTGTAGGAACTCGTAACTTTGTTAATATGCCGGTGCAGACATCTAAAGATGGTACAATAGGAACTTATACTGTAGGTTTAGATGGTACAACAGAATTTCGTAAGGTACTCTTCCCTCAGTATATGAAGCTTGTGTTTGACGAGTTTAACATTAAATATAATACTTCATTGCTTATGAAAGCTATTGGCTTTTCAAAAGAGAAGTGCAAAGAGAACGGATACTATCTGTAACTAACATAAAGAAATCCATATTTTAGCTTAGTAAGGTACATATTAGCATTAAGGTGTTAGTATGTGCCTTATTTATATCTTATATATAATAGGGGTTATAAATTTTATTAAAATTTAGGAGTGTGCAGTTATGGAAGGGTACTTAGTGGATAATGAATATGACTTGGTAGATAAAAAGAGTACCTTAGTGGATTTGCTGGTAAGCTATATAGTTAGAGATATTGGCTTATATGGGGATAGAAAGCGAATGTACTTGTGTTTTGGAACTCCTTTAATTCCTGGTGATACAGTAGGTCCTATGGTTGGTACACTAATCAAGGATGATGTGGAACATGTTTACGGGGATGTGGACAGACCTATTTTAGCTACAAATGTGGATGAAGTAATTAAGAGCATTGAAAAAGAGAACTATGAGGTTATTTGTGTGGATGCTTCACTAGCTAGGAGTAATGAGAATGGGAGCATAAAGATTGAACAGAAAGGCATTGTTCCTGCTTGTTTCACTAACTCTGCTGAGGTTGGAAACATATCAATTAAGGGTTTAACAGATAGTATGTTTCATGCTGACAGAGATATTGTTACATTACAGGCTACTTCAATAGCCTACATTATTTTAGAGACTGAGCGTAGATTAAAGAGATTAGAGCAAAGAAAGAATTAAGAAAGGACATTTATTATGAGGTATACAGATGCTGATGCTATTAGAACATTGCAAGAGATAACTGGCATTACATTTAGTGAAGAGCAAGAGAAGATATTGAATCATAGGGGTGGACTTCATATTGTAGCCTGTGCTGGTTCGGGAAAGACTACAACATTAGTTTATCTTGTAACTAAACGAATCATGACAGGTGAGATTGCTAATGCTCGTAAACTGCTTATGACAACTTATAGTAAGAGTGGAGCAGATGAAATGTCAGAGCGTATTAACGCTTTACTTCGACAGGTTGGATGCAATGACAATGTTGAAGTAAAGACTATGCATGCTTCTTATTACAAGTGTCTTGCTCATTTTAATATGATCAAGAAAGTTGTAAGTAGTGGGCAGAGAAGAATGTTTATTAGACAGGCAGTAAAAGAAGCTAAGCTTAGATTAGAGGATAAAGACATCGAAGATTTAGATGGTATCCTCTCATACCAGATTAACAACATGATGAATGACGAACAGGTTTACCGTTCAGCGGTATTTACACTGGAGATGTCATTAGAGGATTATACTAACATTCGTTCTGGCTATGCTCGTAAGAAGCAAGAGAACAATATGATTGATTTTGATGACATGCAGTATTATATGTATTACTTCTTGTGCGTAGTTAAGAACCCAGAGTTTATCAAGTACTGCAAGTCTCAATGGGAGTACTACTACATTGACGAGTTCCAGGACACTAGTAAAATTCAGTTTGCAATTGTTAGAGCCTTGGCAACTAAGAGTGAGAATCTGATGGTCATTGGTGATGACGACCAGTGCATTTATGCTTGGAGAGGTGCTGACCCATCAATTATTCTTAACATTGGTGCTTATTATGACTTAAAGAAGTTTTATTTGAGCACAAACTATAGATGTAGAGAAGCAATACTGAAATTTGCTGAGCGTGGTGTTAAGAATATGTACAACAGGGAAGAGAAAGAGATGAACCCCTTTAAAAAGGCTGGCGTAGTTAACTTCTCTCATTTTTATGGGAAAGACTTATTTGGTATGACAGAGCATATTTGTTCGCTTATTATCAAAGAGTTAGAGAATGGAGCATCACCTGATGGTATTGCAGTGCTTATGAGAAATAACATTCATGCTTGTGTGTTGGGTAGTATGCTTGCTCAGTCTGGATTTAACGTGAAAACAAATGCAGAGATGAAGTTGAGCAACTTATCATATTTTAAAGACCTTGAAATGATGGTGGATATGCTTGGAGATCAGTTCGCTGACCAGACATATGATAAGAACATTGCAACTAATATGCTGTGGAAGTTAGTACCCTACTTTGGAACTAATGGATCAAGTGCAGTTTACGAGGTGATGTCAAATACAAGTTTAGGTTTAACAGATGCAATTGATTACTTATTATATTCGGGTTTTGGCATTGGAAAGTTCACTAAGAACATTAACATTCCTAAGAGTGTAGAGTTTCGTATCAACATGAAGATTCGTAGAATCTCTAAGGATTCTCTGGTTGGACTTTCTGCATTATGTGCTGAACTTCATAAAGAGAATAAGGTTGAAGCTTTTAATACTCTTTTAGCATTGTATAAGATTGGTATGGGCTTTACTTTAAAGAACCCAGATACTGAAAGAGTGTTTACCTGCTTTATGAAGTATGTACATATGCATCTCCAGAAAAATGGCATTGATGCTGTTAGACAGCTTATAGCTAGTACAAAGCAGTTAGAGAGTGATAATGTAGCTATTATGGGGGAAAAGATTACTCTTACTACAGTTCATAGCTCTAAGGGAATGGAGTGGAAACATGTTTATTTGTTAGCATACGACAATATTAGTTTCCCAAGCTTTAGTTATCTTGATGACATTGCTGGTAGGTCTAACGTAAGAAAAGAGGATATCATTGATTACATTGATGGGGAGCGCAGGTTGAACTATGTAGCATTAACTCGTGCAATTAACGAGTTAACTCTGATAGGAGACTTTAATAACTTTAGTATCTTTGGACTAGAGAATCTTGGCATTGACATTGAGAGTGGTAGCCCTGATAATTTAGTTCGCATGGCTTCTAAATGGGTTGCAACTGGAGAATTTGATTATGTGATTACAAAAGATGTAATTGAAGAGGCTGGTTATAACATAATTGAAACTTCAAAACTTGATGGTGGAACACTTGTGGATAAAGCAAGTGGTTACAATACATTCTAAATAACAAATTAAACATGATATAGAGCTTCGCGTTTAGCCTATAAGCTTGAGGTTGAGAGTTTATAGGCTAATAAAACTCCATATAAAATGAGGATGGAATTATTTTTTATATGGAGGCTAGAGAATGTGAAACATCAAAAGAAAAAGAAATCTTGGTTAAAGAAACTAGCTTTTGGTGGTGCTGGTGTTGGTGCACTTGGAGTACCAATAATAGCATTTCCTATATTGGCTATAGCCTTAGTTACAGGTGGATATCTTGCAATAAGTCAAGTAAAGCCTGAGGAAGAAAGGGTGGTGCCTCAAAAATACAACTGTTCTTGTGGAGATTGTTCACAAGGCATAAAACTGAAAGATGGCGTAACATTGCCGGGGAGTGGCTCTGATAGTAATATAGCTGGTGGTGGAATGGGTAACATCCATGCTACGGCTGGTTTATCGAGTAAAGCTTTTGGAGATGAACAGGTGCCTGGTGCAACAGCTTATGAGAGTCAAGCTATCAAAGACATTTATAAGCAACTACGTGGTTATGGGTATTCAGAAGCAGCTACATTTGGTATTTTAGGCAATATGTGGCAAGAGAGTCATTTTAAACCAACAGTTGTAAACCCTGATAGTGGTGTATATGGGTTGATACAGTGGGATGCTAATAGGCGTGAAAATGCTCAAAAAGCAATAGCAGAGTATAACCGGTTAAATCCCGATGCTGAGCAGCTAAGTTTTGATGAAATACCTGGTCAAGTTTATGTAGTACACTGGGAAATGTCTGCTGGACCTGAAAGAAATAGTTTTAAGACTTACATTGACGAGGGATATAAAATAACTTATGAGCAGTTTATGAGCATAACAGATCCACAGTTAGCCTGTGAATATTACTGTGTAGCAGTTGAAAGATGCTGGGGAGGACAAGATGCATCAAACTTGAAAAAGAGTAAGTTGTATCAAAACTTAAATCAGAGAAAGCAGTTCACATCAGTTGTTACTGACTTCTTTAGGTCTGGAACTTATGATGATACTGGTGTAGTACCTGGCGATTATGATAGTACACATAGTAATATGGGTTCAACAGGTAGAAGTTCAACAAATGGAGCAAGTAGAACTCGGATGCCGAGCTCAAATGGTTTACAGGTCAGTGATAAAGCTTTTGAGACAACTGGAAGAATTACAAGTAACGTTACTTCAAAATCATACTTGACAGAAGAGAAGTCTAACAGAGCAAGAAAAATGTACTTAATGTTTAGACAGCTTGGGTATTCAGATCAAGCTACATTTGGTATTTTAGGTAACTGTTGGCAAGAGAGTGACTTCGACTTAAATGAGAGGACTGGAAAGTACAGTGGACTATTTCAGCTTAGTGGAGAGAGACTTAGCATGGCTAAAGCGGCTGCTGAAGCTCAACATTATAGCTGGAACAGTATAGAGGGTCAGTCTTATGGTGTACATTATGACTGGACAGCTGGTTCAAGAAGCACTTATTGTTGGGGAGATAACGGGTGGTTAAAGCCTGAGTACTTGATAGACATCAATAAGTTTCAGAGTTTAACAGATACTACACTTGCTTGTGATTATTTCTGCGTTATTTATGAGGGTTGTTACGTAACAAATCCTCTGGACTTAAATAGTAAGCATTTAAAACCTGAGATAGCTACTAAGAGATATCAACATCTTAAACAGAGAAGAGAGCTTGCTAAAGCGATGGAAGCTTATTTTATGGGTGGTAATACTGTAGAGGGTGGAACTAATGCAATACCGAGTCCAGGTGGAAGCACTGAATTAGGTGTTATGACAGATGTTAAACTTCACTATGGAGCAGAAAATGTGGATTTAAGCAACTGGACGCCTGATTATAACATTCCTCGTGAGGTAACAATAACAGAGTGTAAGCCTTTAGTAATACAGCAGCATTTGTTAACTTCTCGTAACTACAGTGACTTTGATCCTTCAAAACCGATAGATGCATTTGTAGTTCACTATTGGGCTGGAAATGGTAGGTCTGGAAACAATCTATATAGTCATTTTAACACTGGCTCAAGTAGTGCTAACTTCTGTATGGGTACAGATGGTATAGTTTGGCAGTTTGTTCCGGTAGATAAAGCTGGTTGGGCTAGTAATGACAATGCAAATAAGCTTAGTATTGAGGTGGCTAACCCGAAAGCAAATGGTCAATATGCTTCTGATTCTTATGAGAGCCTTGTTCATTTAACAGCATACTTGTCATACACTTATAATTTAAGTACTGACTTTAACTGGAGTGCTAACAAGAAGGGAAATATGTACAGAGACTTAGGAAACATTCGTAGACATTATGACAATCCTAAAGCTGGTTTATTTAGAGGTAAAGCTTGTCCTTTATATTGGAATCCTAATGATGGTAGTGCAGAGACAGGTGGAACAACTGATGGCGGCAATTCTCGTTGGATAGCATTCAAAGAGGATGTCACAGACTACATTATAAGATTTCATAATCATCCTAACTTTGCTCCTCAAGGTGATGGCATAGCTGGTATAGAGAGTGCTCAGCAGTACAAGAGAGATAGCAGCAATGCTAACTGGACTAATGGATCAGTTATAGATAATGGCACAGGCATTACAGGTGAAACTGGCTTGGAAGGTTTATATGAGGGTGTAAGTTGTGGTTGTGAGATACCTTGTAAGAAATGTAACTGTCATGATGAAGATTGGGAAGAGCTAGTAAAGAACTATAACATCAATGGTGGGGGAAGCACAGAAAATAACTCTGGTGGATCTGTTGATAATATAACAGATGGCGTTACAGGTAGCGGACCTACACGAGCAGAGAAGGACCCGTCATTTGGAAATCCTACAGCTTATAAGATAGAAAACGGACAGTTTACTTGGACGGGTAACACTTGGCAGAGCACTGTTTTCTTAGCTGGAGCAAGGCAAGTAATGTTAGAGCTTCATGCAATGGGGCCTACTGGAGTTGGTAAGAATCTATACTACAATAGTGGATGGACTAAGACATCACCTGATGGTAGATACGTAATAAGAGCTGACTGCTCAGGGTATGTAAGTGCTGTATTAGCTTATCTTGGATATCTTCCGCATGGTACACTGTTTGGAACTGGAGCTGAAAGAAATGTATTAAAAGGACTTGGTTTTCAACAGATATCTCCTAATGAGGCTCAGCCAGGAGACATCTATTGGAGGAATGGGCATACTGGAATACTTGTAGGATTTAAAAATGGGGCAGGCAGAGGGCAAGCTTCTTGGGCTTATGATATGGGTTGTGACTCAGCATATGTGGAGTCTGGGCCTAACTATTTTGAACCATGTGACAGAGGTATGGATGGTACAGTACTATTTAGACCTGTTCCTCTCGACAGAGTAAATATAGCTGGCAAGGTTTACGAGTACCATGGCTCAGATGCTATGCAGAACCCACATTTTGTAGCACCTGTTACTCCTGAGGATACGAGTGGTACAAGCACAGAAAATACAGGAGGGCAATAAAATGAAATGGAGAGCAAGATTAAGAGTAGTGTTAGCAAGTTTACTGGTTGGAGCATCCTTAACTGGGTGTTCCAACACTGCTACTTTTGATAGCCAGCTCAAAGAAATATGTAAGGGCATAATAAGTACAGATGGGGATGTAAAATACAAAAAATTGATGACAAGTGAGGCTTTTGGAGAGCTTACTGGCGAATTAGGGTATATGCTTGGAAGTCAGAATGTTTATATAGATGTTAGATACACTCCGAGCAGCCTGAACTCCCTTGGAAAAGACTATTATGACATTACAGCTACGGGATTGAATGATGGTAAGCATTGTAAAGCTGAACTTTTCTTATTCACTGATGCAGACGGAAAGATAATTGACGTTGGTGCATGGTTAAAGACAGTAAAGTGACAGAAAGGAAAGGTGTAAAATGAGCAAAAAGGTTAATTTTAGGTTGACTACTGGTATGCTTATAGTGGCTTCAATGTTATGTATTACTGCATGTGGTGGAAAGACTAATACAGAGAATATTCAAAATACTGCTTCAAGTGGTATTGAGTATGCTCAAAATGCTACAGAGATGGCAGAGAAAAATCTTGGTGGAATCACCATAGATGACTTGAAAGAGCAGATAAGCTTGCTTATGAGCTTAAGGTTTACAGGTGATTACTCAATACTAGATAAAGTAACATGTTTAGATAGCAACTCAAAGGCTGAGATCTTAAAAGTAATTAAAGAGACAGATAGTGAGTATCTTGACATAACCGATGTATTTGATAGCAACTACAATGAGATAAAGGCTCAAATAGAGAGTTTAGGTGGCACAATACATGAGGATGGCTCAATTACGTATACTGACACAAATGTGCCTGACATATTAGAAGATGACGAGGACGTAAATACTGGTGAGGAAAGCATTAGTGAAGAGGAAAATGCAACAGCTATGACAGAGCCAGCACTTCCAAATGAGCCTGAGACGGTTGCTGAGACGGTTGCTGAGACGGTTGCTGAGACGGTTGCTGAGACCATAGGGGCATTAGAAACAGTTGAGGAGTCACAGGAGTTTATAGAGGAAGCATATGAAAGTGCAGAGGAAGAAGAGTATTATGGTGGTGGAGAGCCTGTTGGAGAAAATTCTGATGGCTACCTTGTAGATGCTGATGGCAATATACTTATTCCTGGTGGAACTTCTGGAGTAAATCCTCTGACAGAAGATTTAATGGACTTAGATGGTAATTTTTACTGGCATGCTCTAAGTGAGAAAGAAGCTGAAAAAGCTGATAACGATAAAAAGATGGAATATTTTGAGGCTTGGAAGGCTTGGGGAGATGCTTTAAGAGGAAGTAGTAACAGAGCTCAAGATTATCTTAATAAACAGCAAGCAGCATTAGAAACAGCACCTGACATAGAGGATGGACTTGGTGACAGTGAGAATCCTATGGGGCATATATTTGATAGACCTTCAAACATTAGTGAGTTTGGAGAGACATCAGAATATATTAAGTTTACAGAGGATGGAAAGAAATACATTGAGTGGAAAGACGTCATAAATGGGTATAATCCGCAGTATGGAATGTTTACTTACTATATTTTAGGGTATGAGCAGAAAGTAGACTTTACAAAGACATATATTCCGGTTAATGCAATGGCTGGAGATGAGCGTTATGATTTTATCTTAGTTGATTGGAGAGTACTTGATACTGGGGATGCAATCTTCAACTTTGAGAGTAAGACAACTCAAGATGGCTTAGGGTTTACAGTTGAGGTCAGAGGCAAGTTGAAAGATGGCATTTTTACTCCTGAGGATACCAAAAGGTTTACAGAGTTCTACTTTTAAGAGAGGAAGCTAGAATGATAAAGAAATGTTTACTTAGTTTATGTTTAGTAGGCAGCCTGTTAAGTTTAACGGGCTGCTCTAAAACTGAAAGAGAGCTTAAAAGTAATGTTGTAGAGTATCCTTATAGAGTAGAGGCTAACACATTAACAAATGTAGGCTTCTTTAGTGCTACATTGTTGGATAGTAATACTTTTATGATAGATAATATCAAGTATACTGAGACTGATGGCGTTATAACAGAAATGGAGCTTCCAAAGACTACTGAGGATACCAAAGAAAATTTTAATGACAACATTATAAATGTTGAGAACTTAGCTAAATGGGAGGCTGAGGGAGATTTAAAATATGAGAGATACTCTGGTGTGCTTGAGAGAGCAAATGTTTATCTTAATATAATCAATAACATTGAGAATATGTCATATTATATTGAGGATGGAGCAGTAAATGCTTTAGAAGAGCCAGTAAAGTTTAATGGAGAAACATGTAAAGTAGTTAGACAGGAAGCTAAGAAAGAGTTAGCAGCAGAGTTCTCAATTATGCTTGGTGGCGATGGGGTTCCACACATAGAGAAATCAGAAGAGCCTGTGATATTTATTACATACTACATAAATCCAGATGGAAAGCTTGTATATGTAAGTGCTGAGGCATCTGAGTATATGGGTAGAGCAGGTGTAAGATTTGAAGTTTATAAGGATGGTGAGGTAGATGCATATCAATAATAAGGTATGTGCATTAAGTATACTAGCTGGTATGCTTGCTATAGTCGGAATGGCTAGGATGACTAGTGATACAGCATTAAATAAAGGTGTGGTTGAGACAGTTAAGAGAGATGATAACATAGTCATTTCTAATGTAGACACAAAAACTGATGCTGTTGACAAGCAAGAGTTTATATTGAACAGTTCAGAGATAATGAAGCTTGTACAGAAGTATGATCTGAACAATTATGGAAATAGTGGGGCTCAAGTAGTTGTAGAGAGGTTGCAGTTCAACTCAAATGGGGCTACAAATAAGACTAGTAGGGGCAATATTTATAAGAGGACAAACACTAACTTTGGTATTAGTAGCGTAGACATGTATACAGATTACACTATGAAAGATGGGTATGACACACATGTTTATGTGGACTTCGTAGGGAATGTTAAGGATAACGACTTTACTTATGATGCTGTAGCTTCTATTATTGAAGAGGATGCAATAGCAAAGGATGTAGTTAATCGTATACTTAACGAAGAAAGCTTTACATATAATATCCAGCTTGGTGCTTATGGTGCTCAATTAAGTTGTAAACATAGAGGTGGGAGCCATGGTTATCGGTTAGAGGTGGAAAGTAACAGTGGGGTGCTTGTAGAAAATAAATTTAGAGCATCTAAGCTTGCAGAGATAGAGCAGTTACTAAATCCAGAGGCTATAAAAGAGGTTGAAAACTATAATGCTGTAAATCCTGAGTTGGCAGAAAAGTTACTTGACCTTGGAGCAAATCTAAATGGACGTAATGGAGAGAGGTTGACAGATACAATAGTTGAAAGAGCTTGGGTAAGAAATTTTGACAAAGAGAAAAATGAAGAGCTGAATGAGTTTAAGAGATACTATATAGAGAAAGAGTATAGCCTTACAGATAATGATAACAATAAGTATAAAATTGTAATGCATGTGGATGATTTTGATCGTTATAATGTAGGTCGTAAGGCTTGGGTGGGTTCACTTGGAACTGCTAGTAAAGAGGTGTTAGCTTCTGCATTAGAGAGTTTATCAGTTGACTTAAATGAGTGCGTGTTCAGAGATAATTATGGGAAAAATTTTAAAAGTTTTATATTGACAAAATGATGAAAATATGGTATAATGTGGATAATAAAGGTTAAGGAGGATAGCAGTTATGGCTTATAATAACAATGAGGACAGGCTTGAAGTAGCATCTATTCAGAAGAACAATCGTGGTGATATCCTGAAAGTGGCACAGATTACTTCTTCAAGTGGAGCACGTAGCATTGATGCTCGTATGTACTACACATCAGATAGCGGAGAGGTGCTTCCTACAAAGAAAGGTATTCGTGTGAGTGACGAGATGGCTGGTGATGTAGTTCTGGCAATGTTTAAGGCAATGTCAACAGAAGCTAGAATGGACGTGTTTGGGGCTATTGAGGGCATCTACAATCAAACTCTTTGCGAGGAGGAGGCAGAGGATGCTGATGATGACATCGAGGACGAGGATTTCGAGGAATAAGCGTACATAAAGGAGTTAAGGCGTGGAAGTAAGTTTGCAAGTATTTGTTGGGGTTGCCATTGTAGCATTTGCTATTTTGGCAATCTTATTGAGAAAGAGTAAATTAGCCATCGGTGTTGTAGCACTTGGTCTGGTATTGTTTAGTGGAGCGACGTGGTATTTCACACAGAACTTTGCTAGTTATGACCTTGATGCTCATGCAGACCAGAATCATTACTTTATTGGCTTAGAGGTTACTGAAGATAGCTTTGAGTACTTAAAGCCAGACTTCACTACAGAGGTAGCATCTTATAATTTGGATGATGCTTTAGTAGCAAGTAATGTTGACATGATTGGTTTTGGTAATCAGTATAAGAAATACATTGATCTTGGTGGTTTACGAGTTACTTGGGAAACAACTGAGGATGTTGTAATCTTATCAAAGTTTAGAGCAATCAAGTTTGGTTTAATTGAGGCTACTGGTGCAGAGGATGAAAAAGAGTTTAAGATAGCTACAACTCCGGAAGAGTTAGAGGAACTTCAGAAAGAAATGAATCAGCAGAATGGTGCTGACGCAGAGGTTGGTGCTGACGCAGAGGTTGGTGCTGACGCAGAGGTTGGTGCTGGAACACCTTCAAATGCAGAATAACAGTAAATAAAAATAAAGCGTAGTGTTTAAAAGATATACCTGTTTCATATTATTTATATATGGAGGGGTATATTTTTTAAATTTAAAGGGCAGAAAAAGATAGGAAAGGAGCTTTTAAATGAGGAAAGCTATTTATATAGCAGCAGTTAGTTTAACGGCTAGTAGCATTCTTATGAGTGGTTGTACTAAGAAAGATGATAAAGAGCCTGAAACAACTGTTGAAGAGACTACGGTTGACCCAAACCATACTCCTTACGTAGAGCATGAGCCTGAGGAAAACCCACCTGAATTGATAGATAGACCTTATTTTGAGTCTTATGAGAGCATTGATGAAATAATAGAGCGTGAAGCAAGAGAGGAACTTAAAAATAAAGTTGGGTCTCCTTCAAATGCAGAGAAAGCATCTGAAAGTGAGGAGGACACTGGAAAAGATCCTGAGTACGTTATAGACTCTGAGACCGGCGATACAGTTGAGAAGAAATCAACTGTATCTGGAGATACAACTATCAGTATTTCTAAGGTTGAGACATATACAGAGTATGATTCTTTAAATGACGTTGATAGAACAGGTACAATGTTGTACTTGGATGATTATGATGTCATTGATTTAGGTCCGAACTTCACTGAGGCTGGTGCTACATACACGGTAGAGGGAAACAGAATCAAGTTTACATATCCGGATGGGCGTTATGTTGAGTATGTTAAGCTTGGGTCTGGGTTTACTACTGAAAAAGTAATGACTGCTAACTTCTTTAATAAGACTGTAGCAAGTGTATTTGATGTGGACACGACAGGATTTATTTATACTGATTTTAACAGCAATGACAATGGGCCAGAAGCAATTCATAAAATGACATCTGGTGACTTAAAAACAGTTTACAAATTATACAGAGGCAGTAATGGAGTTTATATAGCAAAGTTTACTGGGGAGCTTCCATACTTATGTCAGGAGCTTGAGGTGGATGTTGCGCTTTATACACTAAATTGATATGCTTAAAAATGAGCTTTCAAATGTTATAGTGTATATTTAATTTATTTTAAGTTTGTTAGAGGTTGGTAGGATGTTTTTAGATGACAGATATAAAAATTTAGACTACATTCTATCTTGTGATGGTGGCATTCCTGAACCGGATATAATCAAGTTTACAAATGCGGATGAAGCTTGTACGTTGTTAGACGAGCACCTTTATTCTGATAAGGATGTTTTAATACATGCTGATGTAGACTTTGATGGCATAGGTTCAGCTTATGAAGTAATGAGATACTTCAAAATTAGAAATCCTGACAAAACAGTTAGGATGTGTATCAATAATGTAAAGAATCATGGCATATCAAAAGGCTTAATTAAGCAGGCTAACCAGATGAATAACTTAGGTTTATTAGTGATAGTAGACAGTAGTTCTAATATGGTGGACCTTGTTAAAAAGATTAAATCAGATGTGCTTGTGATAGATCATCATCAGATGGATGTGAGAGAGAATTTAGTAGGGAGCACTGAAAATGGAAAGTACGTAGTGATAAATAATGTGCTTGACAATGACAGCGACTTCTCTTGCGGATTAGTCATATATGAGTTCCTTAGATACTATGAGAGGGAGCGGGGGCTACATGGAGAACTAGATGCAAGTAAGCTTTATCAGTGGGCTGTATGCACCTTGTATACCGATGTAATCAATACAGACAATCCGAGAAACTTATATTACGTTACAAAAGCATTGGAGGCTTGCAGTGTAGAGGATACTCTTAGAAAGCTACTCGATGGTTTATGTGGTCACAATAATATAACAAAAACGAGCATATTGTTTTCGTTAGCCCCATGTGTAAATGCAGCTATACGAGCTGGGTTTACAGGTGAAGCATTGAAGATTGTAACTTCAGAGCCTTACAGAGTGAAAGAGCTGAAACAGATAAGAGAGAAGCAGAGAGAAATGTTGAAAAACATTACAAATCTGGCAGTTGAGAGAGGAAGTTGGGCTTCGCTAAATCTGGATGATGCTGGTTTACCTAAGAGCTATACAGGTTTAGTTGCTTCCATGCTTGTGGATAGATTTAAGAAATCTTCAGTAGTTTATGTAGTTAAAAATGGAGTTGCTATTGGCTCCTTTAGGGGTCTTCGCAATGACTTGAACTACAGAAAGATTACTCAAGGTTTCGAAGTTTCAGCAGAGGGGCATCCTACTGCTTTTGGATTTAGCATTCCGTTAGGTATGCTACCTGTTGTTATGGATGGTGTAAGCAGTCATGATAGAGATAGCATGAAAGAGTACTGTGTTTATCAAGGTTGTAATATTCCTGCTGTTCATACAATAAATGACTTTGAGGCTTTTCGTAAGGAAGGCAATATTTGGAAAGTTAGCATGATAAATGCTAAGATGGCTGGTGGAATTGGTAATCTTAACATAGTAGTTCCACGAGACAGCATTAAAGTCATAGAAGAGCATGAGAAATGGTTTGAGTATGATTGTGCTGGTTTACGATGTAAAGCATTTGAGCCTATTTTAAGTGAGAATGTCGTGTTGTATATTGAGTATAACACAGATTTAGTTCTCTACTTGAGAAATAAATGGGATAATCTTCAAGAGAAGGAGAGTTGAGATGAAAACAGATAAGAATATCAAGCGGAAAAATGCTAAGTCTGGTGGCATTCAGTCAACCCAGATGAACAGTGGAAAGAAGTTCGGTGGCTTAGCATTACTTGCGGCAGCTACTGCTGTAGGTATCATTAGCGTCTGGAACATTGGTCAGAAAGCTCAACAGACTGTAGAAGTTTGTATGATCGATGATGGAGGAGCTTATAAAAACCAGCTAATCACTGATAGCATGATTAAGCCTTATGAAATGCTACAGGCTGAGTATGAGAAGTACACTTACAAGAACTCTAACGGAGTAACACAGCGTAGAGTTGTGTTGTACGAGAACAAGGACGAGATAGCAGGAAGAGCTTATGCAGCATTCCCGTTATCTGGCGAGACAGTATTGCTGTATGAACAGCTTATTAAGTCTAGGGTGGATAACAGTGATACAGTACTGTTTAGCTTCCCTGGTAAAGATATCGTTCAGTTAGACATTGGTAAGCAGGACTTAAATGCATTTAAGACTTTCTTACAGCCTGGTGACAAGTTAAACATCGAGGCAACTTACAGTGAAGAGATTGAGATACCAGTAGATGATGGATATGGCAACATTACAACTGAGAGAGTAGACCAGTATAAAACTGAGACTGTCTTTGGTAACATTATGATTGCTGACCTTATCAACTCAACTGGAGATAGTATCTTGGATATTTATAGTGAGTACAATACAAAGAGCACTTATCAGCAGGCAGCTCTTGATAAGAGTTCTAGCTTCCAGGATAGTGTAACTCCGAGTAGTTTATTGGTAGCTTTAACTCCAAAAGAGAAAGAAATTTACTACAAGTATCTGGCTAAGGACAATGTAACATTTAGAGTATCCTTACCTCAGAGAACTAAGTAGGAAGGAGGACAGCATGGCGGATGATATTTTACGTGGAAAACAAATCGTTAATATCTCTGAAACTGCTAAACAGGGCATTAAGAATTTAGGTACTGAGCTTAGCGGTGTAGAGAAGAATGACGGGTTTGTTGGACCGAATAAGTCATTACTGCTTGACCACATCTTTACATTTGTAGGTTTAGCTGGTGGTGTTGGAACAAGTACATTAGTGGCTAATACGGCTTATACATTGAAGAAGAGAGGACATTCAGTAATTGTGATTGACCTTAATATCCTGTATCCGATACAGCATAGCTTCTTTAAAATTAAGCAGGAGCTTGAAACAAAAGATTTGTTCAGCTTCTTAGTTGGCGAGTGCAGGCTTGGTGAGGCAATCAGATATCCTTCTGGTAAGGACATTGGTGTTATGGTTGCTAACAACAGAGGTTTGGTGGATGCCTTAGATGCTGACAGTAAAGATGCTTCAACAGCATTGACTGAAGGTTTGGAAAGACTTGCAAGTTTATTTGACTTCGTATTGATTGATTGTGGTAATAACATTTCAAATGAGCTCTACAATACAGCATTATACAAGGCTGATAGAATCATTGCAGTTATGGACGAGAACATTGAGTGTTTATCTAACTATCATAGATTAGCTTCTGCTATGGGTGTATGTGGTATTGACTATACTAGAGTGAAAGCAATCTTAAATAAGAGGACAAGCATTCAGTATCAGAAGAGCACTTTCAAAGATTTTAATATAGACCTTATGGCTGTCCTACCATTTGATTTGTCAATTGTAGAAAGTGGGTTACGAGGTGAGCTTTTCTGTCATAAGGGTGCTTCGTCATCTAAGACAGCTGCAGTGTTTACTGCACGTATTAAAGATGTGGCAGAGAGCATGGAAAAGCTTGGTGGTAACACTTCAGAAGAAAGTTTAGACCTGGATGTGTAGGAGGCAGAGTAAATGGAAAAACAGAGACTACTTGAAATCCAGACTCAGCGTGGTACACGAATTGTTGGGTCTGAAGCAAATATTAAGACATTTGAGAGTGTCGTTAATGACTGTAGAAAAGTTATTCAGGACAAGTCAGATTCATATAGAAACTTAAGTCCTGAGACACGACATGAGAAGATTAAGTCGTTAATCATTACTTATGTAATGAGCCTTGAAAAACATGCTTTAGTAGAGGGATATTACGACGAGGATAAGAAGTTAGAGACCAACCTGTTGATTGATAGACTTATTCAGAGTATTTTGGACTATGATATCTTAACAGATGCAATGAGAGATCCGAGAGTTTATGAGATCAGAGCAAATGGTAAAGAGATCAAGGTCGAGATAGCTGGACGTTGTCAAGATTTGACTGACAGAGATGGTAGAGTGGTATCATTTAGTTCACCTGAACAGCAGTTGACTATTATGAGAAAGCTCATGGGAGATGTCCGTTTATCAGCTAAAGACGCTGTAGTAAATGCGAGAACTATTGAGGGTTATCGTATGGCGGCTGAGCATTATAGTGCTTTAGGTGATGACCCAGATGCTCCTAATGCAGATAAGTACAATGCATTTGTACTTCGTAAGTTCTCTAAGAAAAAGATGGACTTGTCTGATATTGTTAAGACACATACAATGTCAGATAACATGGCAAGATTCCTTAGCCTTATGATGGCTGGTGGTCTTACATTCTTTACTTGTGGACCTACTGCATCCGGTAAGTCAACTACGAACAATGCTATTTTGCAGTATGTTCCGTATGATACTCGTGTAGTTCTGTTACAGAACCCTTCAGAGATTGACTTACGTATGAAAGATGAAATGGGTCGTGTTTATAATGACTGTATTCATCTGGAGTATAGGGATATAGCTAATCCTGGACCAAATGACCCAACATCAGTTCATCAGATGGAGCATATTCTTCGTTTATCTCCGACATTCGTGTGTTTTGGTGAGTGGCGTAGTAATGAAGAGTTTAAGCTCGGTATTCAGATTGCACAGGCAGGTCATCCTATTAACAGTACACTGCATGCTAAGACAGCAGAGGGTGCTGTAACTCGTATTCAGACTGCTTACTTAGCAGAGAGTGGTAACGAGCCGGCTAACTTAGCTTTAAAGGACATTACAGATGTAGTAGACATCATTATTGTTCAGAAGATCATGAGAGATGGAACTCGTAAAGTTCTTGATATCTCTGAAATTGGTGGTGTTGACCCTAATGATGAAAAGAAGCCTGTTGTTAGACCTTTATTCAAGTTTGTTACAGACGGAGACCCAATTTACAATGCTGATGGCTCAGTTAAAGAGATTCCTGGACATCATGTAAGAGTTGGTAGCTTAAGTAAAGAGCTTGTAGAGCACATGAAACTTGAGGGTATTGCTTCAAGTAGAATGGACTTCATTTTAGAGGATCCTGAGGTTGATACAGATGGCAACTATGTTGAAGTAGAGACATATACCGGAGAGAACATTAGGGGATACGGAATGAATTTAGGAAGAGCATAAAGGAAGGAGAAAAAGACATGTTTAATTTTGAGTTCCTAAGCTCAGTTGGTGGTGCTTCGGCACTAGCAATTGTTGGAATGATAGCATGCTTCTTATATATCATGTTCTTTATGCTTAACATTCGATTCAGCGAATTGGTTAAGGGAGCGGCACATAAAACAATCAAGTTTACTGGTAAAAAGGTTAAAGCAAAAGAAGATAAGTTTAGTCGTGAGTATGCTATAGGTCTTGTAACTGAGAAGAACAACAGATATAAGATGTATAGATTCCTGAATGAGTTAACAATAGACTTAGGTTTGAAACCACAGGGCATTACTCCTTATGAATTACTTTTGTTTATGACCTTAGCTTCCATACTTGGAGCAATAGCATTCGGTGTGGTTGTGTTTAACAGTGTTGTGCTTGGTATTATAGCTTTTCCGATTGTATTTGCTGGTGTTGTTTGTGGGTGCTATACAAAAGCAAACTTAGCACATGATAGACGTATTGAAGCAGTTATTGAGGCTGAGAACATCATTTGTAACAATATCAAAGGTGGTGTTCGTTTAGCAGTTGAGAGTTCCTATGATGCTTTACCAATAGAGGTAAAGAGCGAGTTCAAAGACTTTTTGAACAACATTTCAGATATGATGTACATTACTACTGCATTAGATGACTTAAACAATAAGTTAGGAGCAGTTAGTGATGAATTTATAGAGAAGTGTAAAAAGTTTGAGCTTGACGAGGAACATGGTACAGTTGGTATTTTCCAAGACTTGGTTGAAATCAATGGTATCAAGACAAACTTGAGACTACAGATGAAAAAGAGCTTTGAAGAAGTTGTTTATGAGTTTGTAGTTTCAGCAGTTATGATTATTGCATTCTTAATTGGTGTGTTAGTAGTCTTCCCGTATGTGAGAAACATCTACTTAAATACATTGATTGGACAGATAATAATTCTGTTGGATGCATTGATTTTCACTGGAGAGTTTGTATTTATTACGTACTTAAGAGCTAAAGAGCTTTAATAGAGGAAGGAGACTTATAAAATGTTTAATACAAGTACAATTTTATTAGCAGCTTCCTCGAATAAAAAGGTAGAAAATCCGATTGGTGGTGGAGAAATCCTCAACTTCTTCGGTCAGAATGAGCAAGAATGGACTCGCATGAACGGTGAGTTAATCGGCAACTTACAGAGATTAGGCTTGTATAAGTTCATTATCGTCTTGCTGATTCTAATTATCTTTTGTTTAGTGGCTATGAAGCTGTTAGGTATTAGAACAGTTGTAAAAGATGCAGCTGTTCGTGCTGAGTTGGACAATGTAAAGACTTTAAAGAAAACTGAGAAGAACATTGTTAATCAGCAGAAGCAGTTAAACAAGCTGAAGAACTTAATTCATTCTTTTGGACTCTCTCCTGGAGATGCTTACGTAGATTATATGAATTATAATCTTCGTAGGGCTGGTGTGATGGCACCTGGTGGAGATAGACCGTTGGATGCATTTGAGTTCAACGCTTTGATTAAGACAGGTTTATTTGTAACTGAAGCAGTGCTTTTGTTTGTGACTTTATTTATCAATGCTCCGATTGGAGCGGTGCTTATGCTGATAACAGCAGTTTGTTGGAGCACTTTCCCGACAGTTGTTATTAGAAGCAAAGCAGCTGAGAGAGATAAGGTCATAAAAGATAACTTCTTTGAGTTTTATCAAGAGATACATTATATCTTGATAAATGGTGGTAAGACATCAATATCAAAGAGAATGAGGTCATTTGCTAAATCTGTTAGAAGTAAGCCTGAGCTGGTGCAGTTTGCAGAGACATGTGCTGATTTATTTGACATCTATGGTGAATCTGAGGGAGCGGCAAGGTCAGCTAAGGAGTTCAAAGAGATTCCTGACGTTGGCAAGTTAATGCGACTGATACAGCAGTTTAATGAGGGTGCAGATATTAAAAATGACCTCATGGGATTCAGAGAAACGCTACTTCTAAAGCATCAAATGAAGCTTGAGGAAGAGCAGAAAAAAATTATTAACCAAGCTAGAGCATCATATAGTGTTATATACGTAGTATTATATCAGGCAATCTTTAGTGCTATGTTGATCTACGTAAAAGATATTGTAGGTGCTGGAAGTTTAATGGGTTAAGCAAAAAGAAAGGTGGAAAACATTTATGAAAAAGACATTTATTACTTTAGCATGGGTTGTAGGCTTCGTTATTTTAGCTGGTTTTGCATTAAATATTTTAATGCCGAACGTAACTAGACAGGTGGCTAACCAGACAGAGCGTATGTTATACAAGGCAACTGGTATGGCATTCGACTTCAACGGTGATGGTTCTGCTGTTGACGGTGATGTTACTAACACTACTGATGACGTTGTTGACAACGGACAGGATGGTGCAGCTTCTGGTGGAGTTGAGGGCTTCGGTCAGGGTTCTACTGGTAACTAATATGTGATTAAGCAAGAGGGAGGGAGGTAATCTTCCTCCCTCTATTACTTTAGCATGAAGAGTCAGCAAGTAAGTTTACAAGGCTACTTCATGTATACTTAAACAACATGGAGGGTAGACAATGGATGACGGTATTAAATATATATTTAAGACCTTAGTAAAGGTTCCAATCATAATTATTGTGTGCTACTTCTTTTTGAACTTGTTTACGTTTGCTAGCGCTTATTTACGTATGCAAGGAGCAAGCAATACAGTACAGCGAGTTGTTATGGACTATAACTACTTAACACAGAGTGATATAGAGACATTAAATGAGTATTTAGCAAGTATAGATGAAAAGTCTCAGTATCTTAACAATGTAAAGCTTGTAATAAATACGGATAACGCATTTCAGCAAGATAACGTAGACTCTTACAACGTAAATGACAGAAAGCAGTACGGTGTAGCCGTTGCTTGTGGTGTTACTGCTAAATACACTCCTGTTCTTCCTCTAATCACTACTTATGGTGATATGCTTGAGAGTGGAGAGGTTGAAGGCTACGGAGAGGGTTCTAATACAGGAGAACAGGCTGGTGGTGGCTTTAAGGACTTTGCAGTCATTGAGGAAGAAGCTAGACGTAGAGAAAAGGCAGCTGCGGCAAATAACAACATGACATTTGTTAATACTGTGATTGGCATGCAATATTATAGTGACTTAGACTAAAGGAGGTTTAACAGATGGATGGTGTAAGAGGCGTCTTTAAATCTCTTGTTGGCACAATCATTGTAATTATATGCTTATCTTTGTTTATAGAGATGGCTAACATGAACTCAGTATCCACTTTTCTAAAGTCTAATATAGCTCGAACTGTTGAAAATAGCTGTGATTATTTTGCAAGTGAAACTTATAAAGAGGGAAATTCAACAGTTGATGGTGTATATGGCTTAAGAGAGGATGGAACTGAAGAACTATATATGTCTGGTAGGTTCTATGATGGAGACCCTTATGAGAGTTTATATGGCAGTGGTTCTCCATTTTCAGAGTGGTATCAAACTGACTATGCAGCTATGGCGAATGGTGGCAAGGGTTGGAGAAACCTTGACAGATTAGCATATGGGTTGGGGCTTAGGTCTAATGGATTAGCTTTAACAGATACAGATAAACGTGCTGGTGAGAGCTATGTGGAAGTTAATATGACTCCTTTAAACCTTGGTATTCCTTACTTAGATGAAGAGACTGTTGAGAACATAGCTCGTTGGAATTTGGCTAGAACATTATCTTCTGGTAAGCCTGAAAACATACATATAAATGGCAGTTTATATGAAAATGGCATTGAGGGCGATAGACTTGAAGCTTTCAGAGATGAAAATGGAAACATTGATGATTCTAAGACAAGTTATGTACTGCATAATGGATTTAGATGTTATGTAGACACTTTCCAGATTGATGACATTGATTACAAGATTTATGACTTAAATGATGCATCTGACAAAAATAAGTTAGAAGCAATCACTGGAATGGAAGATGGCAATGGTGGTGGAGGAATGGGAACACTCCTTGGAAACATTGATGCTGGACAGGGAGAGGGTTTAACTGCTGGTGTAGATGACAGACAGTTTATTGGTGTAGCAGAGATTACATATACAATGGACATGGACTATATTGGCATAACTCCTATTCGTAGAATTATCAACTGGTTAGCTAATATGAACATAGAGGGTTATGGACAGGGTTCAACAGCAGTTAATGGTAGACTTGGTCCTGTGAAGGCATCTGGTAGTACATTTAGTTCAAGAAATAGCTCAGAGAGTCAGAGTGTAATGTTCAAGGATAGAATGTATTACTACATTATTAGATAAGGAGGAAAGCATAGAATGTTTGGTTTCTTGAAGAAGAAAGAGGAAGAAGATCCTGTTATTCTTGATAAGAACTTATATATCTTATGTGACGTTCAGAAACCTGGCTTTGTCAATTACATGGAGAACAATGGCATTCATGTTAAGTGCATAGAGACAGAGCCGAGTAGAGTGACACTGAGGTTTATACGTGAGAACATGCCAATTCGATTAGTAGTCATTGACTATGGTACTGGTAGATTTAAGCTTATTGAGCAGATAGATGCTATTATAGGTTTAATTAGCACAGCTAACAATAAATTAGGCGAGGATGAAGTTGGTAACTGTACAGTGTTTACTAAGAGCGGAGCATTGATTAAAGAGCTTCGAGATGGTAAGTACAATGTTGATATTAAAGAGTATCGTGGTGGTTCTGACGTTGTAAAGACTTTGCTTAGCTATAATGAGAGCTATGTGACATCTGGTGCTAAAGACATCAACGGAGAGAGTGAGGAAACACTGATTGGATATCAGTACTCTTGGTCTGGTGATAGGCAGTCTATAGGGTGCAAGAACTCTGCTGTAGATAGCAATAATATTATTGATAAGAACTTTATAGATGGTGATGACAGCATAGAATCGTTTAAGGTTAAGTTCTAAAATAGGAGATCGACTTGAAAAAGAGCATTCCGATATAGAGGGGTGTTCTTTTTTAGTAGTATTATTGCGAGTTGGAGCATATAGGTTGGTAGGGCTTAAATGAAGCTTAGTAATTTTGAAGTAAGCTTGAGTGAGAAAAGGTTTACTGGCTTATATAATTCAATAGGACTGGAAAAAGAGCATATTATATATAGTAGGTTAAATTTTAAAATTTATTTGGAGGTTTATGAGATGGAGAAAAATAGCTTTATTTGCATTGATTTAGGAGCGTCTAATACAAGATATTGCTGTGATGATGGCATTATTCATTGGATGCCTAACAATGTAGCTGAAATTCAGCCCGAGACAAATACCAGAATTGACTTATGGGAAACTGATAACTTACAGGAAAAGATTTATCAACATCTTGACCTTACCATTGAAAAGGTAGATGGAGCAACAGATTTCTTTCCGGCTCGTGTGTTAATCGGTAAAGTTGCTGACAGATACACTTCAGTTAGTGAGAAGCCTTCTGGTATGGAAAATAAGCATACCCAGAAAGTTAACTACATCAATGCTATTGCGGCTACTGCTATTAGCAGGTGGGATTCCGAGAGCGTTGAGGATGTTTATATGTATCTTGCATTACCACCTGTTGAGGCTCGTAGTGCTTATGATTACGTTAGCGAGCAGTTCTGTGGCGAGTTCAAGGTAACATTTAATATGTTGAACAAGACAGTAAGATTTAAGATTGTGCAGTTAAGTTGTATGGAAGAGTCTTATGCAGCTCTGACAACATTCTTCTTTGCTAATGGCAAGATGACAGATAAGGCTCGTACATATGGAAGAGGAAATGTGCTGTCACTTGATATTGGTGCTTCAACAACTGACCTTGCAGCTACTCAGAATATGCAGTACTTCGAGAGAACTGGTAAGACAATTAAGATTGGTGGTAACGTTGTAAGAGATTATGTCATTGATGAAGTAATGGCTCAGAAGAACATTGACCTTAACATTGAGGGTGCAGAACTGGCTGTTGCTGAGGGACGTGTACAGGCTGGTATGGCGTTTATTGATGTAGGTGACATTGTAGCAAGTGCAAAGAGAGCGTTTGCTGAGCAGATTGTGAACAACATGCAGACCTACTTCAAGAACATCAATATCCCGATTCAGAACTTCATGGCTATCGTAGTATCTGGCGGTGGTAGCATGGCTGGTAAGTACTATGACATGGATGGAACTGAGCATAAGACAAGTGAGTCTATGGCATATTATATTACTGAGAGACTTAAGAAAGTATGTTCAACGGTTGCTGTTGAGTATATTGACGATAATCCTCGTATGGCTAACATCAAAGGTTTAGTACATAAAGCTATCTTTGATAAGGCTAAGCGTGAGAGAGAAGCAGCTCAGGCATAAGAGTTTACAAGTTAATTTTGATATAGCGTAGTGATAAAATGGTGGATACGTTAGGGTGGTCGGTGTCATAGCCGATCATCCTATTATGCTTCGGATACGGAGTATTACAAGGTAGAGAGATGGAGGCGTAGCATGTTAAAAGGTATCGTTAAAGTAGGAGAGAGTGGCTCCGAAGTTAAATTTAACAGCACAAAGATGCTGAGAGCACTAAGTCTCTCTGATGTTAAACATCTACTATCCGATGATATATCGTTTGTGGTGGTGGAGAGAGCAAAGGAGACAGATAGGAGTGACATTGAAGCTCTACAGAGCAGAGTAAGAGTTTACTTGTTTAAGAGTGAAGCGGAGTTTACTGGATTAAATAACTATGAGAATTTAAGAGAACTTCAGAGAGATATAAGTTTTGCTTATGGAATAAATGTTAGAACATATAAAACTGGTGTAGCAGAAGAGGAGGAGCTTGAGAGACAAAGACAAGCAGAGTTAGCTAGACAAAAACAGGAAGAACTAGCTAGACAAGCAGAATTAGCTAGACAGGAAGAATTGGCTAGGCAAGAGGCAGAGCGTGCTGAACAAGAAGCTCAAGCAAGTAATAATGAAGAGAACTTTGATGATTTGTTCTCTGACAGTACTTTTAATGAAGCAGAGAGTTTATTTGATGATGACCCGTTAGATGTGGCATTAAATAAAGCTGGTGTAGAGTCAAGAGATAAGTTTGATGGAGAAGTTGGTTCTGAGGGAGCATCTCAAGAGAGCTTTGAAGAAGAAAAAGAGAGCAATAGTGAGATTTCTACTGGCGATAAAGTGGGTGCAGACCATGTTGAGTTAAGTTCTGAAATTGAAAGTAAAGAGTATGACTCTGAAATAAATAAAGATGAACTTAAAAAATATGATATGCTTGAGGATACAGATGGTAGAACTGATAGTTCAAATGCTGAGGACAATGCATTAGAGCTTGCAAAAGCCCTATTGGCTAGCAATGTAGAGGATGAAGAGGAACCTGAAAAAGAGGAAAGACACAGCATTACTATTGAGCCTGTCAATGAGTTTATCTGGAATGACCTTGAGAATGAGGATGAAGAGCATAAGAAAGTAGATAGTGCTGAGGTTGAGAATTTACAGCGTATGCTGGATGTCACTACTGACAGGCTTGATAAGCTGATAGCAATAAGAAATAGTTTACTTGACAAGATAGGTTTCTATGAGAACATCATTAGAAATATTGAGGTGCAAGAGTCTGTTATTGACGTTCAGACGAAAGATAGCGAAGAGACATTAGCTAAGCTTCGTGAGTGTAAGTTAGTCATCAAGGATAATGAGAACAAGATTATTGAACTTCAGAAGCAGTTAGGAAAGATAGATGAACTTCACCTTGAATTAGATGCTAAGGATAGAGAGATAGCAGATCTACATAAGAGTTTACAGGAGGCTCGTACCGATGACAAGTATAAAGAGGTGCAGGCAGCTTTAGACTTTGAGAGTGACATTAGGCAACAGTTAAGTGGCTTAATGTTGAGGGTGGCTAATGGATATACTGAGCTTGAAGCTTCGTTAAGGGATTCACAGGCAAAGATAAAAGATTTAACATCTACAAATGCTCGTTTAACTGATAACGTAGTTGAGCTTAACAAGAGGATGGATGAAACAGTTAGACAGAAAGATGCTCAAGTAAGAAAATATGCTGAGCGTGTAAGAATGTTGAATATGCAGATAGACGAGTACAGCTCGAAATTAAATAAATCTAGTAACGAAGTGAGGATGCTTGCTAAGGAGAAAGAGGAAGCACTGAATGACAAGTGTAACCTTGAAAATGAAAATACTCGTTATAAAGAAGATTTAGCTGACAGTAGAGCGAGATTGAAAGCAGCTAATAATGATTTAGAGATACAGTATGGAGAAGTGGCTAAGCTTAAGAAGCAGTTAAAGGTTTATGAGGACATGGACATCGAGCAGTTGAAAGAGGATGTTGCAGCAAGTAATATTGGACAGTCTCAGTTACAACAGCAGATGGGTCGTCTGCAAAAGACATTGAAAGCTACAGAGTATCAGTTGTCTCGTAAAGATGAAACGATCAGTGCTTTACAGGAAGAAAATAACCGTCTGGCTTTAACTAACAAAGGTTTATCTCGTAGTGCGGCTACGGCAGAGAGTTTAACTATTGACATCGAGTATAGAGGAAGAGCAGCTATTATTCCTGTGTTTGGAACAGGTGGAAGTGGAACGACTACAATGGCTATTTCAGTAGCTGAGAGATTAGATGGTAGCGTATTGTTACTGGACTTTGACTGTGCTAAGCCAAGCTTAGAGAGGTTCGCTGGGCTTAATCCGATGATAAAGGAGCTTCCTGGTTTATCTGCTATGGATCAGAGTGCATTTAGTGCTCTTATTCATAAGGGTACTGACTATGTAATTGATAATCGTGACTTATTGGTTCGTAGGATTGCTTCAAAGAATAAAGATGGAATTTTCTACTTTAGTGGAGTATATAACAAAGTAGACTTGAGTGAGTTCCTTAGCATTGAGTTTGACCAGTTCTTGAACTTCTTTGGAAATGAGTACAAGTACATTGTAGTTGACCTTGGCTCAATAAATGGTAGTGAAAGCAATGTTAGTTTAATTAGAGCATTTAACAAGATTGCTTGGAAGAACTTATATGTTTGTAAGCATGACAAATATGATGTTAGACTTGCAAAGATAAAAGGTACAGTCAATCAGTTGCTATGGAACAAGACAAACTGGATTTTAAACTTTGCTAAAAATACAAAGCTTGAAAAACCAATGGAAAATGCATTGAGAGGACATAACGTGTACTTCATGGCGTTAGAGCCTCAGTACTTTGGAGAGATTCGTAAGTACAGTGAGTATGGAAATCCGAACAAAGATAGGATAAGAGAGCTTGCAGAGATAATTCGTTGTTAAAATAAGTAAGAGTGCATAGGGAGGAAAAATGAACACAAGTAAAGTTAGATTAAAGACATATATTGAATTAGATAGCATTACAGAGAAAGATATGCTGAACAGAGTTAACTCAATGATTGAGGATAGACAGTTGAGCAGTTTTGTAACTTCATGTGTTAAGTATGTGCTTGATAACCCGAGTAAGCAGGAGATTGTAAATAAGCGTAGGTCAGATGACAGTGAAAGAAAAGAGTTCTTTAGTGAATTAGATAAGAGAGCAAGTGATATTGAGAAGTGCTTATCAGATTTGAATGAGGAGCTTGTAAAACTGAAAGGGTTTATTAGCTTAAATAAGATGATAGGCATGAGTGATAAGGTGGATAACTTACTATGTGCTGAGTTACTTCTTAAAAAGCAGGTTAGGAGTTTAAATAGCTCACTTGGAAGGGTTGGCATTGACCTCGATAAAACAAGCGTTAAAGATGATTTTGATACACAGTCTGAGAGAGCAGAGGATATACTAGCTTTTGCTATTGAGCATTATGATGGAGTTGTACAGGAGTTAAAAGTAATGACAGCTCCTAAAGAGATTGTAACAACTACTGAAGTGGTTAAGAGAGCAGAAGTTGTGGAGCCGGTAGCTGAAAGAAATGTAAGTGAAAGCAAGCCGATAGTAAAGAAGGACACAGAGGAAAAGTTAGAGACTGTTGTGGATGCAAATAATGCAGTTAAAAATATGTCTGACGAGGACTTTGATGCTATGAGTGCATTCTTTGGGCTGTAACGTGATGGAGGAAGCAAATGTATTTTTATGAGACAGATAAGAGTAGTTTAAATAGCATAGCTTTGGATAAACTAGTGCTTAGTTTAAACGCTGAGCAGCGTGAAGTATTCGACGAGTTTATCACGGAAGTTGCTAAAGAGGCATTAGCTTCATGTAGTACTGGCAAGGAATATGCTTTAACTGACTGCAAGATGAATCCGCGAACTGGAGAGATTCTTGTGAAGCTTACAGGTGTAAATGGTAGTCTTGAGTTATATGAAAAAGACTTCAATGAACTTCTGAAAGGAGCAGCTACAGTTGTCAAGTGCAAGGTAGCCTTAGCTAGTGAAGAATTGAAGTATGTAGCTTATATAAACTCAATAAATGCTTATGAAGAGTACATGAGAGACACATATAGGCATAGTGTTTATGAGATTGTGCATGAAGAAGGTTCTGAGTTAGCTAAGAGATTTGTTGACAATCATTTAATTCTTCCTAAGCGTTACAGAGAGTTATTTGCTTTAAAGTGGGTGCAAGCATACAATAACAAAGAGTATACTAAGTTAATGAGAGAGTTTGCTGGAAACATTCTTGGAGATAGCTATTATAGTAATTCAAATGCATTTATACATGACATGCGAGAGCGTATTATGTATGAGGATGACAAGGTTGTACAGAAAGAGCTAGCAAGCAGGTTGTATTCCTATATTGAGTTATTTGATGGTTTAACTGGTAACGGAAGAATTGACGTGATGACCTATGTGAAAGCTTCTTCACAGTTTGGATACTTTGTTCATGCTAAGAATGGAGATAGATTAGCTACAGTTGGAGAAAAGAAAGACCTTGTAAAAGGATTGTTTAAACGTAGAGTTTATTTTATGCCTGAGGATAAAGTACCGAACTTAATGCTGTTTGCTTGGTCTTGTACTGGAAATGAGAATCTTGTAAAGAATTATTTTCCGGCTATAACAGAGGATACTTCACCATCAGAGGATGTTATATGGGCTCTACTGAATGAAGCGATACAGTATCTTTTAAGCGATACTTTCTTGAAGAAAGATATATTTGAGCTTCAAAAGGGTTTAAAGCCTTTAAAATATCCTAATAAGGCAGAGGATGAAATCTTTGACAGGAGTAAAGAGGAAAAGATCAGAGCTGTTTATGATGTCTTCAAGGGTCGTAAAGATGCTTATGGAAAGATGGTTATTGACATTTGTAATAAGGCTTTAAGATCTAGAGGTAGGCTATCAGAAAAACAGATTGCAGTTATCAATAATGCTTATGACAGATTATTGAATGAGGATACAAGAGTAAATAAGTATGATGACACTTTAGTTCAGAGGATACGTAAGATTTTAGAGTTTTATACATATAATAAAAAGGACTTTGAGTATGTATTCTTGAAGCAGATTCTTGAGAGAAAGCGTTGCTCAGAGAAGCAATACACTATTTTTGAGGAAATCTATGAAAGATATTTAGATGACATTCAGAACTACCAGAGCAGCTTAACTGTAGATGTGATTGAGACAGATGACAGTGAAGAAGATGATTACTTAAGCATTGTAGACTCTGGAGTTGACGAATTAGACACTGAAGAGTCAGACAATGAGGAATCAGCTAGGGCACATATTGAGTTACCTACTGACATTCAGTTTGACGAGGATGACGTGGAATTTTTCATGTAGAAGCTGGCATCAAATAGCGGCTTGGTGTTGGAGAAAGGTAGGCGTGATGTTAAGCAATGATAACTTATATTTTAGTTTGTGATAGTGCTTTTGGTTCATACTACATTAGCCATGGGGATGAAGAAGCAGTTAATACTACTAAAGAGACATTAAGTAAGTATGCGACAGGTGAATTGAGAACAGTGCAGTTTAGTGGAACTACGGAAGAACTACAGAGTTTAATTGAGAGTGCATCAGAGTTTGATAAGAGATATCATAAAGATTTGAGTTTAACAGTTAAGAGAGACATAGAAGAGTCAAGCAGTGAAGAGAGCAGAGAAATCATTGACGATGATGAAGATGATTTGTTTGCAGAGGAAGATTAGGAGGCATATAAATGAAGTTGACATCTGATTTTGAAGATTATTATGACGCGGTTTTAAAAGAGTATAACATAGGTAAAGCTGGGGATTATACATTAAATAGGGTGTCAACTGACAATGTTTCCAAGGTAAAGCAGTTAGAAATGCTTAGAGGCATTGGATATGAAACAATACAGTTGATGCCTGTGAGATCTGCTTTTGGTATGAGAGACATATTAGTTTATACGAATCCTAACTTACACTATGGTGGTGGGAAAAGCATAATGAGTATGGAATCAGCATTAGAGATGTATGGAAGTGCTTTATGTACTGAGTATTTCTCTGAGAGTGCTGATATAACTTATAAAATACTTCAAATTGGAAAGGTTAGCTTAAGCCTTGAAATTAGTAACAATAAATTCGAGGAGAGTGAGCTTAAAAGTTGTATATACCTTGGGCAATTAGAAAAGCCAGCATTTAATGGTATGTACTCAATAGATTTTGTCAGAGACAATAGTGGAAAGCTATTAGCTTGTGACTTGGACTTAGCTGTTAAGCTAGGGCATATAAAAGGAATTGATGACTGTTTGAAACCAGACAGCATTTGCAAATATTTGATGACAGGATGTGTGTGACGTATGTGTTTATGTGGTAATAAGAAGTGTAAAGGTTTGTGTAGCGTATCAGTTGGTTGGAGACTTTACAGTTTATTTAGTAAGCTTGATGAATTGAACTTATTAAAAACTGTTAGCATTGGAAAACCAGAGCCAGACAGACCAGGTAGTAGAAACTACATTTATCCGATTGGATATCAGTACTTTGATAAGAGAGCTTGCAAATTAAATAATGACTTCAGTAGGATTTTATCTTATAAAGGTGTAAATATTGCAATAGAGAAGAAATTGCTGACAAGTGATAATGGGGTAAGAAACTGTGCTGAGGCTTTTATTAAAGCAATTAAGACGTTAGATAATCCTGATATCATTGAGATTAAAGAAGCAATGGGAGATTACTCGTTAGACAAGTTTAATAGTGATGTACTTAACTTTTTAAAAGGTACAATCATTATTAAGCCGGTTGTAGCAGATGACGAGTATAATGTAGCTGTTATTGAGCCTGGTAAACCTGAGAAGTATGAGAGGCTTCAATTAGCTTATGTACAGTACTTAGTAAACAGAGAAACTTACAAAGCGGATTGGAGCTTTTGCTTTAGAAGAAAGACAGATGGAGATAGAATATGCAAGTCTGTTAATATTGATTCTTATGGAAATGATTGCTATGCCATGAAGGATGTTTATTTTGGCAGGGTTGTTAAAGAGGGTGTAATCAGTTATAGTAGATTTGGTTACATAAAACCAATTATGGTAAAGCATAATAGAAAGACATTAGTCATTGATGATGTTTCTATTTACGTAAATGATACTGTTGTAGGTTATTGGGATGAAAGCGAAAAAATTCAAGTAGATGGTAAGAGCTTAGATCCTGAAATTAGAGCTTGGTTAGAGCAGAACAGAGCCTACGTAGCAAAATACAGAAAGTTTATGATGCCTTATTTACTTGGGGAGCCTAAAGTAATTGAGTTAACAGACAATTAAAGGCGTATAGGTTAAAAGGTTAGCATAGTCAAAAATGAGATTGCACATGGTAGTTGATTTGATGTGCAGTAAAGATAAGGAGAGTAGTCAAAAATGAGATTGCACATGGTAGTTGATTTTCAGTACAATTATTATAGGAACAAGTTTTCATACGAGCATGGGTATGCTAGAAAGAGGCTTTCAAGTGTTGTAGATGGCGTTGAGGTTGATACTACATACATGTATATGACTTTAAAGGACATTGAATCATATAGGGAGAGCCTATTAGTCAATAAGGACGGAACTACAAATGAGGTTTATGTGTCTATTGTTGCTGATAGCAAGCATACTGAAAGAAAAGAGCTCGATAAGGACTACAAGTCAAATAGAGGTGGAAAGCTTGATGCTGATGACTTTGAAAGTATTGAAAGAACATTAAATACTATTAGAAACATCGGATATAATGTTTACAAAGAGGATGGGTATGAAGCAGATGATTTAATCAGAGAGCTTGTATTAAACACTAAAGATAACTTTGATCTGACCATTATCTACACAAATGATAGCGATGTGCTTGTAAATCTTGATGATACAGTTGGTGTTAATCGTTTCAAGAGCAACTTAAGAAAGCATATCTTAATTACTAAAGATAACTTCTCTCAGATTATGGGAGCAGAGTTTAAATGTGATATGCCTTATAACTGTATTATGTTATACAAGTGTTTAGTTGGTGATAAGTCAGATAAAATTGCTGGGGTCAAAGGGTTTGGAGTTAAAGCATTTGACAGAGCGGTTGCAATCATTAGAGAAAATGTTGGAGATGCAGCTTTTGAGAAAATGACAGATGCAGAGCATGTAGATGCTGCATTAGTATTCTTAGCTAACTGTGGAAAGCTTTCAGACATTCAGGTTGAAGAAGCAAGGCATTGCTTACAGTTAGTACAGTTTAAGAGTTTTGAAGGAGACTTAAAAGAGCCTGAACTGCTTGACAGTGACGAAAAGAGGCATACAGAGTATGGAAAATACTCAATGTTTAGTCTGTGTAAGTAATTAACGTCAGTTAAACAGTATCAGAGCATGACATGAGGAGAGATAGACATGAATGATTTTAACAACATGAAAATGCCGATGGGTAGAGCAAATGGTGGATGTGGTATTTATACAGCTCAGAGTCAGTTTGACTTTGATGAAAATATGCTGTATCGGTTAAAATTCACTCGACAGGAAATACAGGCATTAAAGAGTGTGTTTAATTGCTTTGGTACTGTGACAACTCACAAAGCAATGCAGATGGGATATAGCACTGAAGCAGCTAAGAAACTGAAGTATGCTTATGATATTGCAAGTGGCAATATCATGATTGAGTCATCAGATGACTTGAGTAAGCACTTCAGAAAGATGTTTGGTGCTCATAACAGAATAGGTATTCAGCATTTAGCTGTATCGAGGATACAGTCTGTACCTCGTAAGTGCGTATTGGGAAATATACCGGCTGGAGATTTTGAAATATTTAACAGTAAACATTATAGTGTGTACGACAGGATGTATGATGTCTTAAATGTTACTGGTCAGAACATTTTGATTAACACAGCTCGTAAACCTGTGTTGCATTATGGAGCAAGTAAGAAGCTTGATGGTGTGCTGGAGATAACAGAAGTAAAGAAAGATGGCACTATAGATGTACTTGTGAACAGAGAATATGCAAGGTTATGCAACAGGTTTATTGTGGTAGCTTCTCTAAGACGTCCAGAGTTCTATCATTATATGGTTGAAATCATTTGTATTGAGGGAACTCGATTATATGTATTTGCTACTACAATGAAGAATAAAGAGAACATTAGTTACAAGGGTGGATCTCAGCGAGTATATGATTATGGATTCTTAAAAGGAGAAATAATGCAGAAAGTTAAAAATACTGCTAGCATCTTATACAAAAACTTATGCGGAGTTTATGCTGAGATGATTCCTGGAAACATGGACTTTGAGTTCTTGGAGAGAGTACAGAAACCAGATGAAGCAGAAGATGGAGCAGTTGAATAATAAGGGGTATAAAATAAGTTAAGATGGGAGAACTTTAGCATGTTAGAGATTAACTCTGAAATTGATAGCCCTAACTATGGTTTATTGAGAGAGACAGTAGAAGAGATTGCAGACATTGGTATTAAAATTGCAGATACAAGAGAATTAGAAGCTAAGCTTACAGATGCATTAAATAGGCATAAGGATGATTTAAGAGAGTACTATGGAATTGAAAATCCGAACAGTTCAAAGCAGGTGTTAGCATCTTTACAGGAGCTAGCTCAGATTGAGCATCCTTGCATCTATGATGTTTGTTACAATGAGGATACTGGTAAATGGACGAGCAATGCTGAGGCTTTAGAGACATTAAAAACTCTTGGAGTACCGATTGCATTCACGTTAAGCAGATACAGAGAGCTGAATAACATTATTAGTACTTTAAGGTCTTTAAGAGATTTGAGTGATGCACATGGAATGGTACATCCGGTAGTGAGTTATGGACGTACAGGACGAATTAACTACTCTGAACCGGCTTTGATGAACATCAATAAAAAGGTTCTTTGGGATGTGATTGCACCTCGTAGTGCTGGTTGGGAGCTCTGGAGTGTAGACATTAAAAATGAGGAACCTTGGATTCTAATTAACATGCTTGGTATTGGAACTCTAATGGAGATTCTTGAGCAAGATAGAAGTTTATATGACTGTGTATTTGAGTATTGGTACGGTCATGAACCGAGCAAAGAAGAGAGAGCAGAGTTCAAAACTGCTTGGAACGCTTTAACCTATGGAGCTTCAAAAAAGTTAATTCAGAGCAGATGTAATGCTATTGATGGCGGTATGTTATTTAAGAACTTCAATGGTATTAAAGAGCTTAAGGAATGGCAGCAGACTTGTAGGTCAAAAGGATTTGGCGGAAGAAAAGAGTGTGAAACTTATTTCGGCACAAAGCTTGAGTGTGATGCTTACAGAGGAGCTAGCTTAGCTAGACAGCAGATGGACTATCCGATTCAAGGTACAGGCGTTGATATTTTAGCCCTACTTAACGAGTATTTTCAGGCTGCATTAGCTGAGCAGGGACTTGAAGATAGCATGTATGTTTATATGTTTAGACATGATGAAATGGTTATTGCTGTAGATGAAAACTTAAGAAAATCTTGGGGCTATGATAAGGTTGAGAGCTTCTTAAGAGATATCTTTGAGCTTAAGATTGATAATTGGTTACCTTTCAATGTTGAGATTGAGCTTTTAGAGAAAAACGATAGCTTATTAGAATCTTTAGATATATCTTGAAATTGAGCTTTTTCAAGTAAGTAAAAGAAAATTTTTTATTTATTTGAAAGGAGATAGAGCATGGATGGTAAGTTTTTAAAGCGTGATAAAAAGGTGATTAGCTTTACACCGATGTCCTTTGTTGCTACGCTTGCTTCTATTGGCAGTGATGCTGTAGCAAATCTTGATGGCGAGGAAATCATGGAGTTAGTGAGGGAGCTGCCTTCTGAAATCCGAATAGTCATGGATGAAATGGATTTACTACCAAGTGATGTTGCTGAGAGCACTATTTCTGATAATGACTACAATAGCTTAGAGAAGTATAATCAAGTTATTGTAAGAATTAACGGGTTAATTAAGAGATATGCAGTGCAGTATATGAAGAACCCGATAGTAAATGACGGTAGCTGCTCAGGTTTATTGGTGGACTTCAGAGACAAGACTGAGATGGCTGATGGAACAGTAGCTAAGCTTAAGAACTTCTTGAGAACTCGTTCTTTAATTGAGAGTTATGTAGGTTTAAAGGACTTATATACAGAGGTTAGATACATTGGCTCAATGAAGAATACTCAGAAAAGACGCCACGTTGACCGTAAGAATGATAGCAATGTAGCTTTAACTGGTGACTTTGACATTGAGTTACTTGGTAACTTTAAAGAGTGTAATACAAGTTTAGTGGATGTTTACATTCTTAATAACAAGGTTAGAGCAGTATTGACTTCTGGTAGAGCTCTTGGAACATTGAGTGCTGTTGCTGTCGGTGAGAGATTAGCAAGAAAAGCTACTCCTGATGTTCCTTATGCAGCATTTGCTACTTATTATGGCTGTGTAAATACAGATGATACATTTGTATATGACAGCTTCAGCAAGATAACTGCTCATGACTTTGCTTTAATGCTTGGTAAAATGGTAAACAGCAGGAGATCAACCGTTGAGATCTTAAAGAACACTGATATGTGCGGTTTAAAGGGTTCAGATACTGTGACTCGTGTTAAAGCTTTAGAGATGGCTACAAAGAACTTAGGACCAAAGGTATCTGAGCAGTTAGAATCATTAGTAGCCGAGTGTAGCCAGCTTGGAACTAAGGCTTCAGCATTCTTTGATGATGTTGCTCCTGGTAGCGAGTATGACACACCGGAAGTCGCTTCTTACTTAGTAGCTGGTTTAATTCACACTGATGAAGTTGGTAGAGTCAGACTAGACGAAGAGTTGAACATGAGTAAGGCTGTACGTCTTGTATTCTCTGTATTAGAGAGCGTTACAAAGACAGACCTTGAATCAACTGATTATGTTAGTGCAGATAAGGTAGAAGCCTAAGCATCATTAAAAGGGGCTACTTGAGAGGTTTATAGGCTTGAGAGTTTACGGGTGGAAGAGAAAAGAGATGCAAACAGATGTTCGATTTTCAAAAGTGAGGAAAGTTTGGTGGGTTTGAAAACGGGCTAACATGTATAGAAATCCGAGTATAGCTTAGAGTAAAAATTTAGATAGCTTAAGTAATTCTGTAAGTCAATATAAAAATAAATGAGATTTTGTTATGAAAAATCTTAAAGAGATAAAAATCTTTATTGACTTTGTAAAATTAGCCAGCATTAACGATAGCTTAATGCTGGCTTTAGAAAAGAGGTAGGTAAGACTTGCAAGAAATTCGATTTATGCAGTCAAAAACAATGGAAGATGCTGTTGATAAAGTACTCCATAAGCATAAAACAGCAGATAAGCTTGTAAAGGTGGATGAACTCAACTCAGAGACTATTGATAGCATTGTAGATGCTGATGGATGTATCTGTTTAGTTGACCTTGATAGCAGTTCTGAGACTTTAAAGCATATTCCTCGATTGGTAGGCAAGATGAATAGAACAAGGGTTATTACAGTTGGAACAGAGAGTAAAGACTGGTACTTTGGAAATAAGAGATTATACTATCCGGTTGTGGAGGAGATGGCATGATAAAGAAGCATGCATTCCTAATAGGCTTGATAATGTTAAGTTTAACTGCTTGTGGGGGCAAAGGTGGAAAAGATTCGACACCTGTAAGTGATACAGAGCCTTCTATTGAGAGTACAGCTGAGGTGACTGAAACAGCTTCAGTTGAAAGAGAGCCGGCTTCAGCAGAAGTAACCAATGAGCCTAAAAAACTGGATGGGTACAAGGGAGAAGTTTATTTGCTTGGGGAAAGAAACAGCACCTTAGCAAAAGAGATGCTAGCCTCAAGTGGAAAAATAAGCTTACCTGCTGGGACTTACATAGTGGGATATGACATACCGGTTGGGAATTATTACTTGTATACAGACAGTAGACCAGATGTGACTTGTATAACCTTAAAAGAGCATAATGTGATTCAGCCTGGCAATCAGAGTAAAGATGATAGCAGAGGTAAGTTTGAGTCTACATTACGTCTTGAGGAAAATGCAGCAATTACATTGAATCAAGCTTTTGAGTTGGAGCCTATTGGTTCACCTGGTATCTTATATGATGCTTATGATATGGCAGAGTTTTATTTTGAGGATCTTAGTCCTGTTGATATGATATCATTAGCTAGAGCTTATAAGCATCCTGATATCAGAGGAACTGGTGTAGTGATAGGACAGGACAAAGATATATGGTTAGTGCATAAAGCTGGTGGTACAGAGCTTGATATAGTTGCTATAAAGAACATATCTGATACAGGTGTAGCTGTTGGAGATAATATAGAATACGTTGGCAAACTAACTGGGACATATAAATCTGGAAAGATCTTAACAGGGTTTATTATGGCAGAAGTTGAGAAGGAGAAGTGATAAAATGGACAATAGTAACAACGAGAGCAATGGAAATGGGGACTTTACTAATACTCTATTTGTAGTGTCTTTGTTAGTATTAGCAGTGATAATTTTACCGTTTACTTGGTTTGGTCCGAGTAGAGCTGTAGAAAACAAAGCAGATGAAGAGAAAGCACCTATTTATAAAGTTGTTGACTTTTATAAGGCTTGTGGTATCAAGTTTATTGAGTTATTTGCTGTAGATGATAGTTATGACAACTGTAACGTTAACAACTTTTACACGGATGGAGATGCATATTATATTGATTTCTCTGACTTGATTAAGGGAGAGCGATACTTGTGTAAGTTTGATGGCACAGAGTCACCTGATAAAAGAGCTACATTTAATTTAAGCACTGAAAACTTTTTGACCTATACTGAGGTGCTTGAAGAGATGGATGAACCTGAGCAGATAAAACCTTATATTAGCTTCTATTGTGAGGAATACAACATTAAAGATGTTGAAGAGCTTGAAAAAGTTAGAACAACTATTAACGCTATGGACTTTAAAGATATGCTTGGAGAGCCGAAACCGGAAGATAAGAGTGAAGAAGTATTAGACGAGAGCGCTGAAGAGAGTGTAGAGAGCACAGAAGAAAGTTCAGAGGCTGTAGAAAATAAAAATAATATAGTATAAATAAGGAGAGGTAGTCATGGAGAAGTTAAAATTAAACAATGAAGAAACAAAAGAGCTTCAGAAGAATTTTAGTGAAGCAGTAGAAAAAGCAATAGAAGCTGAGGTACCTGATAAGCTTGATACAACTGATATTCATCAGGTAATTAAAAATAGCTTTGAGAGCACAGGGTTTACTTGTACAGATTGTTATGACGGTGATATTCATAACGGCATGGTACTGACAATGAAGAACACTAAAATTGCTCTAGTATGGACAGATGGGGAGATTACAAAGCAGAACATTGTAGATGCTCAGCGTTTAAAGAGAAGATTAAAATATAAGAGCTGTGCAGTTCTGACATGTAGTTCTAACAGTGCTGACCAGTATGCTACAGTATTAAAGGCTGGAGCAAGGGTTGTTAGAAAGATGAAGCAGAAAGATGATAAGCTGAACTTAATTACTCAGATGTTCTTCCTTGCTTAATGTATGTTAGAACATAAAATAAATTGCGAGTGATATTATATTCCTAAAGAGAGGATGTTGATATCTTATGTGCAGAGTTAGCAGGGCATATAATAAATAGTTAATAAGCATAACAGAGGATAGAGATATCCTCTGTTTGGTGTATGTATAGAAAAATAAAATTGATAAAGGTTGTATATGGGTGTATAGTTATTGACAAAATGGCAAAAATATAGTATAATGAAAGGAGAAAATACTATGAAGAACAAACTCAAAAGAATCGTTATAACAACAGGAGCCTTAATGTTACTTACAATGGCTCCCATAGCTCAGAATAACCCATTAGGACAGTTCTTAAATGAAGTTAGCTGTACAATGGAGGTTCAAGCAGCAGAACTTCCTTACTCCATTTATTGGGAGACACAGGCAGATGGAAGTTGGAAGTATCGTCTTAATACAGGAGGATATGCTTCTGGATGGATTCAAGATGAAGTAGATAAAAACTGGTATTACATGGATGAATCCGCTACAATGCAGTCTGGAGTTTATAAGTCTTATGGTAAGTATTATCTTTTATCAGAGATACACGATGGGCATTATGGTCATATGGTTAAAAATGGAGAGGTTTATCAAGGCATAACCATATCAGCCAGCACCAATGCAGATGATGAAGGAGCCTTAACCGATTCCACCTTATCAGCATTAAGAGGTGTTGGAGTCAATGTAGACAATGTTCCTGACATATCCGGCAGCCAGCACGTATCCGATGGTCAGATAGCAACCCCTTCACCAGCTCCTCAGCCAACACCAGCTCCCCAACCCAATCAGAGTCAGGGAGATCAATCTTGGATTGAGCATGAGAAAGAATTTATGGACAAATGGTTTGGCGGTGGCGGTGTAGGAGATGGCACTGGTGCGAAGGGTCATCTATACAACTAGTCATTCATATATGTAAGGAGGCTAATAAGCTTCCTTACATATCATTATTAAGCAGTATAACCCACAAGGAAGGAGGCATAGCATATGGGTGGAGATAACTTTTATATTGGACCTTGGTGGTTCATAGTATTTTTCCCATTAGCACTTATTTCACTTATTGCAGGACTTATATGGAAGTTTACAGGTAGTTTAATATCTTACTACATAGCTCATATTTTCATAGATGTATATGGCATATTATCTATTAGTCTTGCCAGTTATGACTTGTATGTAGCTTGCAGAGAAAAGAGGAAGGATAGGCATAAGAATAAAGAGCATTAAAGCAGACAGTACATATTGATTATTATATCAAGCTTAGGAGGAAAATAAACATATGAACAAATTTTCAAAAATCGTAATAGCATTAAACATTTTATTTGGATTAGCTTTTGTAGCAGCTGTACTTTATGCAGACAGCATTAGATTATTCTTCGTAACCGGTATAAGTTTACTTGTATCATCAACTATGTTTGTATGCTGTGTGACGTATGATTATATCAAGAACTACAGAAGAAGCACTCATAAGACAGCAGAGCATTAAAGCAGGCAATACATAATAAATAATATATCAAGCATAAGGAGGTTTACATGAGTACATTATACATTAGCAATCTTGGAAGTGAGATACATCTAGATATGGATAATATACATCTTAAATATCTTGGACCCAAGTCTTTAGAGAAGTTTATAAGCATCAATAAGTTTGATGGTCAAGTAATTTCTGTTGAGACTCAGTTTACCTATGGAACAGAGGAAGAGTATATAGACGTTGCAGATGTTTTATCTGACTACAACTATAATGTAGCAGAGTGTTTAAATCAAATTACTAATGTGAAAATAGCAGAGAGAGGAGATGTAGTAAGCATGACTAATAAGGGTAAGGCATTAACAAATAAAACTTCAAGCAGTAAAAGAATGGAGTTAATCGACAAATCTCTGATGGTGTCAGATAACATAGCATTAGTCCCGCATGTGGGGAGTGCGCATGACTTTCAGATAGAGGCTGTGAGCATGGCTGATACAAATAAGAGATGCTTAATTAGATTTAGTGATACTGTGGTGCTAAGAAGTAGCATGACAAAGAGTTTACAGGACAGGTCTATTAGAGCCATTCGAAGAAATGCCGAATTGATCGTTGAGATAGCAAAGGAGAGACTTGCATGAGGCTAATAGACAAAGAGAAGAAAATGTTTATGCGGAACATAGATTTCATAAAATACATTAACAGCAAGCCTATTGATGTAGATAAGCTTAGCAAATGTAGCATAGAAAAAATGGATGGAGATTACTACATTGTGTTATCCAAAGAGAACATTCCAAAATCAACTTGTGCATTACCTTTAGATGTTGACATAGCAAGCCAACCTGACATAGTTCTAATAGTCAGAGTTAATGAAGATGGTACATTAAACATACAGGGGACTGACAAAACACAAAGAATAAAAGCATAACAAGTCAGGTCGGAATGAAATACTTAATGGTTAAAAAGAAATTGAAAAAGTAGTAATAATTAAAAACAAATTGCATATAATGAAGTATAAAGAGAATGGAGGAAAGATGAAATGAAGAAGCATAAAGTATTAGCTGTAATAGCTTTACTAGCAAGTTTAACTGTAGTAGGGTGTTCAAAGAAGGATGCTGTGACTGCTACATCAGAGGCATTAGAAACAATAGCTCCTGAAACAACAGCAGAACAGATAGCTGATAAACTTGAAGAAAAACCTGACTATACAGTTCCTACAATAGGGACTACAGAAGCAGTAGTTGATGCAGAAGGAAATAAAGATACAGTAGGAATCACGGAGACATTTGAGGATGACTCCTATATGGCAGTTATGCCTGACGGAGATGTGATGATATCATTAGATATACCTGATTTAGCTTCTGGTCATGAGTACAGTGAGGAAGAAGCATTAGCAATAGAGAGTTTATATAGTCGTGCTAAAGAGTCAGGTGCATCAAGTCAAGATGTAGATGATACATTAAACAGTTTGAGTGGTTTATCAGATTCTGATAAAGAGCAGATAAAAGCAGATATTACATCTAAATATCCAAGTAAAGCTCCTGAAAAACCAACCACTCCTGAGACAAAACCTCAGCAGACAGAACTTCAGACAACAGCTCCTACAGAATTAGAGCCATCAACAGAGGCACAGGCCCCTACAGAAGGTATTACACCTTCAGCTTCCGAAGATGGTCAATTAAACCCTGATATTGAAGCAGCAAATGAAGCTCAGAAACATCAAGATGATTTCATGAATAAGTGGTTTGGCGGTGGAGGTGTTGGAGATGGAACAGGAGCAAAGGGAAACTTACAATATTAACTTGAAAGGAGCATTAAATAATGAATAAAGCATTTAAAAGGATAGTATCTTCAATGTTGTCTGCTTCATTAACTTTAACTCCTGCTATTACAGCATTTGCTGGTGGAACATCTGGTTCTGCTTCTGGTTCAACAGGTGGAGGTGTTGTGACAGCATCAGGTGGAGACTTTGGTGTTAACATTCCTGGTGGACGTATCGGAATCAGATTAAGTTTAGTGGATAGTAAAGAGCCTGAGCGAGTTATTTCAGTGGCTCCAGATGGTGTAACAACTATGGTTGTAGATCTTATGTATGTTGATGAACAGCAATGGTTGGACTATACTTCAGGACCTAATCCCTATTTAACTCCTTTAACTAAGGATAATATATACTCAGCTGTTAAAACTCAAAGTTATACAGAGAAAAATGAGATAGCTAGAGTATATGCATCGGAACATTTGAAGGAGCAGATTGGCTCTGACATGATGCTTTGGGCAGAATATCATGACAAAGCATATTACTCTAAGGGAGCTGACTTTGTTAAGTGGTGTCGTTCTAATGAGTTTGGAGACATGGTTTATGGGGAGGATGGAAACATTACCTGTACATATGTCAACAGCTTAGGGGAAGTTGTAACAACTGAATTGTTTAAAGGCGGCAACTCATTATCAATAGATACTGATGGGTCTTCCGGAACTCACTATGGAGATTTACCTCGTGATGCTGAAGGAATAAAGCTTTATTTTGAAAGAAATATGGATGATATAGTAGGAGCTCCTGGAGCAGCTGGTGGAGCTGGTGGTGAGAATGGCTACTCAGGATTCATGAACTACTTATCTCTAATGGAGTCGACTGGATGCATCAATGCAGAAGAGTATGAGTATTTAAAAGGGTTGCTACAGAAAGGAAAAGCTGAAGTTGACAATGGTGGAGTGCATTTAAGCAGTTTAATTGATAAGTTATCTACATTTGGAATGTTTCTGCAAAATC
>ERZ791854.152-NODE-152-length-62847-cov-16.5539_pt1 | contig 62847 bp, 51 predicted proteins | sample MGYA00510286_ERZ791854 | MGnify/ENA primary metagenome ERZ791854 (study PRJEB30046, sample SAMN00715267) | human gut metagenome | study: EMG produced TPA metagenomics assembly of the A metagenome-wide association study of gut microbiota in type 2...
CACTGCCTTTCTTCACGTAGAATAAGACCTTGAATGTACTTCGCATAACTCACTTTTTTTGGGTTACAAAATTAGTTTACTGTGAGTTACCGACAGCTACGCAGAATTACGCAAATCGCAGAAAAAGACCATTTTAGCTAAAAATCTTTCCCGACCACACGGTAATGATGTGGTAACTGAACTCTTGCGCTGTATGGCTATATTGTGGCTCCCTTTGGCTTTATGCCAAGAGAAAAATATAGCGTAACGAACGCTCTGTCAGTCTGTTCGCTACGCTTTTCTCTGATTTACTTTTTAGCTATCTGTTTATTTTATAACGGCAAATGTAAGTAAAAACTTCGAATCAAACAGGATATTTCTTATAAAAAGGATAACGCAAAAACTCTATTTATCGAAATCTGACAACCATGATTACCGGATTATCATCCTCATCCAATCCTTGCGCAACAGTCTTCAACGAACCTTCCAACTGTCCTTCTTCCAATGCTTCTTTCAGAGCAAACGACTCCAGCGTCTGATAGACACAATCTTTCTCGCCATTACTTCGTATCGTGTAACTCCATTCTTCAGATGGAAAGTCTTTGTTTCTAAATGTGGGGCGGAATATCTCTCCTGTCTGCCGATCATAAACCAACGAATAACTCTTATCATCCTTTATAACCATATCTGTCATATCCAGAGACGAAATCTGGCATTTCAGGAAATAATAACGTGAAGTAACTCCCTCCAAACGCAAATAATATTTTCCACCTTCCGAGTCTCTGACAGAAGGAGTACGTAACAATATGGGGAATAACCCATTTGTCTTTTTGTTTATCCGATAAATAGTATCTGAGGCAATATCATTCAGATAAGTTTCCCCACCTTGCCCCAGCATAACTTCACACCACAGATATGCTTTCATATTCTCATTACCCTCTATCACAATAGATAAGCTGGCATCCCATGTCTTTACATATTGTAATGAATCAATGTTTCCACCTGACTTGTCCAACAACATGATAGGACAATATGCGATCATTTCTCCTTCCTTACCGACATTGGTCTTTTCCTTAAACAGAATAAGTTTATCGGCCGAAAAGTTAAACATATCCCCTTGTCGGATATTAGCTTTTGTATCCAATGTCTGTTTGTAAGTACCATCGAATGCATAAACATATACTTTAGTAGGCGAACCTAACACATAGACCTCACCACGTTGCCAATCCACATCAACACGCTGAATGACATTATATTCTTCGGGGCCGTCACCTTTTCGGCAAATAAGGTTTTTCGCCTTGCCGTCACGGTCAAACAAAAACAACTTACCTCCTTGTTGGCTCACGCCAAGTATTCCCTTGTCGGAAACGGCAGCTATTGTACCCTGAAACAACATTTCCTCATTTGTTTCCAATGGTATATATTCAATGTCAGCCACATCCTGAAGAAATATTTCCTTCTCGGGATACTCCTCATTAACATCAATTTGGGGCAGTAGTGCCTCTTTATATTGTCCGTCACCGCTACATCCTGCCAAAAAAGCAAAAATAAATGCAGCATACAACCTATTATATTTCATTTCTTATGAATTTATAAATTAATATATTCCTATTGCTTAACCACAAAAATCATTGAAGAATATTTCATTTCCCTGATATGATTCAAAACTATATTTGTGCTTTCAGAAAAACCTGAGTCTTTTCAAAAAAGAGCCTGAGATGTTGTAAAAAGTTCAAGAGATTTTCCGGAAAGATCAAGTCCTTTCAGGGAGAAGATAAAATAATACCGATGAGAGAATTTTGTCCGTCAGTTTGGCTGATATAATCTTTTTTCACACATAACAAGTATGAAACCTTCTGTTCATGGGGGATTCCGTGTGAGAACCATCCTCTTATTAATAAGGAATTCGAGCACGGTAAAATTGGAGTTGCGATTGAATGATGCTTCACAGCATCATTCAATCTGACTTGTTTTCGTCCTTTTCCGAACATTACGTTCGGCTCGTCATATCATTAACATATCAATATATCAAATTGCACAATACCATTATCTAAAAACCAGAACAGGCATTCACATAAGTTTTAAGACACACACCACATCAAACAAGGGCATCCATCTATTATTCATGGAAACAATCTCCCAAGTCTTGACAAAAATGAGGTCTTAATGCATTCGCTTTTATCGTTCCAAGAAACAATGTTCACACTGAACGACATGACAAAGATAAACATTAAAATCAGGTTTACAAAAATAAAAACGATAATATTTCATTTCTTGAAAATAATGGGACAGTAGAGAACCGGGAACAGTCCGAAAACCCTGTGGATGATAAGAGTTCAGTCATTATTCTTGGGGATTTAACATATCAATCAAATACCTGTCCTGATGTTGTCTGCTCCGGTTTTCAACCCCTGCATGCATTTTCGAGTTTCCTAAGCCGTTTCATTAGCCGGACCAAGCGTTTTCGTCCTTTCGGTTATGCCTGTTTGTCCGTCGGATTACTACAGTCTCCGGCAGTGGACTGTATGATTCATTGCAGTGGACCGTACAGTCTGCTACAGTGGACTGTACAGTCCATTGCCGCAGACTGTAATAATCTTCCGTTTAAAAGAACTTGGCTGACCCGGGGAAACGGCTTATTCTTCCCTTTGCTTGTGATATGATATTAAAATCCCCAAGAATAATAAGTGACCCGATTTTTTTCAAAACATTATGCCCACACACTTTTTGACTTGATCCGGAATCAGTGGGAATTCATTAATCGCAGCTATAGTTAAGCATATTCATATAAGAAAAAGGGATATAAAAAAAGAAGGGTATCTATCCCAGACACCCAATCTTCATTAACCTTAAATCTAATACCATGAAAAACACAGTGCAAAGGTATAGGTTTTATGTTATCAAACATAATAAACGAACAACTTTCCTCTTTTATTTAACCATTTTTATATCTTAAGCTAACTTCAGTCATAAGCAGTAGCTATATATACTTATAACTGTATTCGGGTATAAAACCTACACCCGAATACAGACAATACATTATTCGACATACAGTACCAACCCTTTCAGGTATTCACCTTCAGGGTGGTAAATATTAACAGGATGGTCACCCGGTTGTGTAAGTTGATGCAAAATACGCACACTACGTCCGCTTTGAGCAGCAGCAGTAAACACAGCATTACGGAAATTCATTTTATCCACTACCTGCGAACAAGAGAAAGTAAACAAAATTCCTCCCGGTTTAATTTTCTCAAATGCTTTAGCATTCAGCTTGGTATATCCGCGCAAAGCATTTCGAAGCGCATCTTTATGCTTAGCAAAAGCCGGTGGATCAAGGATAATCAAGTCATACTGATCCCCCATACGATCCAAGTACTTGAAAGCATCTTCAGCATAAGCCTGATGACGAGAATCACCGGGAAAATTAAGCTCTACATTCATATTTGTCAAATCGATGGCTTTGGCAGAACTGTCTACCGAATGTACCAGGTTTGCACCTCCGCGCATGGCATAAAAAGAAAACCCTCCGGTGTAACAAAACATATTCAGCACATTGCGACCTTTGGAGTAACGTTCCAACAAATGACGATTCTCGCGTTGATCGACAAAGAAACCTGTCTTCTGTCCTTTTAACCAATCCACATGAAACTTCAAGCCATATTCCATAGCAATATTCTCGGGACTTCCTCCTTTAATAAAACCATTTTCAGGTTCCAAATCCGCTTTAAACGGTAAAGTGGTTTCCGACTTATAATAAATATTCTGAACAACATCTCCCATCACTTCCGACAAAGCTTCGGCTATTTCCATGCGGTAAACGTGCATACCTGCAGAGTGTGCCTGCATTACTGCCGTATGGTCATATACATCTATAATAAGTCCCGGCAAATTATCTCCTTCTCCATGTACCAGACGATAAGTATTATTGATTGGATTACCTGCCAATCCCAAGCTCCGGCGCAAATCATATGCTACTTCCAAACGATGTTTCCAAAAATCATGGTCAATTTCCTTCTGTCTAAAGGTAAGCACACGCACGGCAATACTCCCGATTTGGAAATGTCCGCAAGCAATAAATTCTTTCTTTGATGTATATACATCTACGATTTCGCCTTCTTCGGGTTCTCCCTCTATGTGATGGATAGCCCCCGAAAACACCCAAGGGTGAAAACGTTTCAACGATTCTTCTTTACCCGGTTTCAGGTATACTTTTTTATAAGCCATCGATAGTTACTGTTGATTCTATTGGTTCATTTTGTATTATCTCATAATTGCCCGTGCTTTCCAATTCGGACAGGCAGTTGTAAATTTCCACACAAGCCCATGCATCAGTAGCGGCGTATAGTTTCTGCCCTTCACTCAGCACATCAGCTTCCCAATTGGAGAGACGCTGATTTTTTGAAATCTTCTCACCGAAAAGATTAGCATATATCTTTTGCAAACTCCTGTCCTCAATACCGAACTTACCTACATATTCTTGCAATTCTATCCAATTTCCACGATCAGGATGCATATCCTGGCGTTTACGCAATGAGTTGAAATCATCTTTCAGTGACAGACCTATCTTGAGGGTATCACTCATCAGAAACTCCTGCAACGAATCAGGCATGCCAATACGGTTAAGCCTGAACAGAAAACAAGTGTCCTGAGTAGAAATTTGCAATAATGCCACCTTGTGGGTGGTTCCCCGTTTGAATGAGGGACGAGTTTCCGTATCCACCCCCACTATACGCTGGTCTTTAAGATAGGCCACTGCTTTTTCGGCATCACTTTCGGTATAAACTACGAATATACGTCCCGGGAAAAGCACTTTGGGCATTGCAGCTATTTCTGCTTTACTTATACTTTTTTTTATTAGCTTCATAATAATCGGTTCTCATCTTCCATTTCCGAATAGCCTTCATCCATTACGTCTTCTTCGGTAGAATTATATTTCACATCGTGTAAGGCACGCATAGTATTCACCAAACGTTGTCCCCAAAATTCTTCAAAATGCTCTTTACAGATCACTAGTGAATCATTCATCGTCTCATTCAGTCCCAATTGAAATACACTGATAAAATCTTTCAAGTCCTGATAAATATCAGCCAAATCTTCGGAAATACATTTTTTTATAGGTGTATCACTATATGCCATATCAGGCAAAAAGACTTCCAGATAGTCATCTTTAGAGCCCAACACTTCAGCTACAGCCATACGTATCAGTTCATAATCTTCTTCTGTTACGAATGCTTCGGGGTCAAACTCCCCTATTCGTTCGCAAGGAGGTATCATGGATGCTTTTAAATAAAGCAACGGAAGAATCTTGAGGGCGGTGTCTACAAATATGCCCCGCTTGGCATCACGTGTTCTTTCCAAAAAGCCGCAATATTCGGCAGCTACCGTCACAAACTCCACTGTATTTTTGTCAAATATCACCTGACTATACTTTTCCATAACATTAAAATTGAATCGCAAAGGTAAGAAAAAAGAGATTAATTAAGCCAATAATTAATGATTTTCATGTACATTTGCGAAATAATAAATTGCATTAATAAATATGGCTAAGAAAAAAACAGATAAAGAGACCGAACCTAAAAAGATTTCGAAAAATCGGTTTACTACATTTTTCAAGAGTGAGACGACACATTTTGTTATAGGACTCATCAGTGTGATATTTTCCGTTTACTTATTGCTGGCCTTTATTTCCTTCTTCTTCACAGGAGCGGCAGACCAAAGCATATTGGACAACCAACAACCGGGCGAACTGATGCAAACCACCAATCATGTAAAGAACTATGCCGGAGCACGCGGTGCACAACTGGCAGAGTTTCTCATCAACGAATGTTTTGGAATTGCCGCCTGTTTTATCATTCTTTTCCTCGCTGTTGCAGGAATGAAAATGATAAAAGCTTACCAGTTCCGTGTGTGGAAATGGTTTATGTCCTGTTCTATCCTACTCGTTTGGTTCTCCATTACACTGGGATTTATTTTCGACGGAACGTTCAGCGACAGTTTTATCTACCCCGGAGGGCTGCACGGGCATAATGTAAGCGCATGGTTGGTTTCTCAAATCGGTATGCCCGGTTTAGGACTGCTTTTGCTGATAACAGCCCTTCTCTTCTTTGTCTATCTGAGCAGTGAGACTATCAATATGATTCGTAAGGCACTTCATCCCAATTTCAGAAGGAAGAAGAAAGATACCGCCACAGCAACCGACAATGAGAACAATGATACCAGTATCAAACCTAAAAGGGAAGAAAAGAAAGAATACTCCAATCCACAACCTGCCGTGGTAGACTTTGAATTGGAACAACCCATGAAAGTGGAAGTCGGCAGCAAAGAGGAAGAAGTATCCAACACTCCATTCCCTTTTGAGGAAAAACAGACGAGTGAGCCTCAACGCCCTATGCCTACAGAGGCAAATGAAGAAGAAGAGGAAGACAATGACGAACCTGACTTTACCGTATCCGATGATACATCAGAAGAGGATGCAGAATATAAAGGTCCTGCCTTGCAGCCTTATAATCCGCGCCTCGATCTGGAAAACTATAAGTTTCCCACTCTCGATCTGCTGAATCAATATGAAGATAATGGACCTAATATCGACATGGAAGAACAGAATGCCAACAAGGATCGCATTATCAAAGTATTGCGCAGTTTTGGCATTGAAATAAGTTCTATCAAAGCCAGTGTGGGACCTACTATTACATTGTATGAAATCACTCCGGCAGAAGGCGTGCGTATCTCTAAAATCCGTAATCTGGAAGATGACATAGCACTGAGTTTGTCTGCATTGGGTATCCGTATCATTGCCCCCATACCGGGTAAAGGTACTATCGGTATAGAAGTTCCGAATGCCAATCCGCGCATTGTGCCGATGCAATCTATCCTCAACAGCAAGAAATTTCAGGAAACCACCATGGAACTACCGATAGCATTGGGAAAAACAATCACCAATGAAGTATTTATGGTAGACCTGGCTAAAGCACCGCATATGCTGGTGGCCGGTGCTACGGGACAAGGTAAGTCCGTAGGGTTGAATGCCATTGTTACTTCCTTATTATATAAGAAACATCCGGCAGAGCTGAAATTTGTCATCGTAGACCCGAAGAAAGTGGAATTCTCTGTTTATACCCCGATAGAAAGACACTTCCTTGCTAAACTACCTGACGGAGAAGATGCTATCATCACCGATGTATCAAAGGTGGTGCAAACACTGAACTCGCTCTGTATAGAAATGGATACACGTTACGATTTGCTGCGCAAGGCCGGATGCCGTAATATTAAAGAATATAATGCCAAGTTCATCAGTCGTCAGCTAAATCCTGAAAAAGGGCATCGTTTCATGCCTTACATCGTAATTATCATCGATGAGTTCGGTGACTTGATTATGACTGCCGGCAAAGAAGTGGAATTGCCTATTTGTCGAATCGCGCAATTGGCACGTGCAGTAGGTATTCATGCCATCATCGCTACCCAGCGCCCGACAACAAATATCATCACCGGTACTATCAAAGCCAACTTCCCGGCCCGTGTCGCCTTCCGTGTGGCTGCCATGATGGACTCCCGCACCATCCTCGACCGTTCGGGTGCACAACAGTTGATTGGTAAAGGTGATATGCTTTACTTACAAGGCAATGACCCCGTACGTGTACAATGTGCTTTCGTTGATACTCCCGAGGTGGAACGCATCGCAAACTATATCAGCAAACAACAAGGATATCCCACAGCCTTCATGCTTCCCGAATATGTGGGTGAAGAAAGTGAAAGCAGCATAGGAGAAGTGGACATGAACCGCCTTGACCCGATGTTTGAAGATGCAGCCCGTCTCGTAGTCATTCACCAACAGGGTTCTACCTCACTGATTCAGCGTAAATTCTCTATCGGTTACAACCGTGCCGGACGTATCATGGATCAATTAGAGAAAGCAGGTATCGTAGGTCCCACTCAAGGAAGTAAAGCACGTGATGTACTTTGCATGGACGAGACTGACTTGGAAATGAAATTGAACAATCTGCAACAATAAATTGTTTAGTAGAATCATGCTTAAATTAAAAAAGATATATTTATTGGTGTTGGCATTCTGCCTTTCGACCGGTGTGTTTGCCCAAAAGGACAAACAAGCCCGCGAAGTGCTGGACAAGACAGCCGCGGCTATGAAAAATGCCGGAGGAATACGTGCTGTATTCGGTGGTACATCCAACGGTACATTACTGCTAAAAGGAGAACAATTCTATTTGAACAGCGGAGGTGTACAAAGTTGGTTTGATGGGAAAACACAATGGAGTTATTTGGAAAGCAGTGGCGAGGTGAACATAAGCAGCCCTACCCCGGAGGAATTGCAAGGAATTAATCCTTACTCCTTGTTGTCACTTTATAAAAACGGTTACAACTATAAGTATACAGGAGTTAAAAAACATAATGGCAAGCAAGGGTATGAAGTCATCCTGACTCCTGAACAAGAACAGAACGTGACCTCCATCACCTTATTTGTGTCAAAAACATACGAACCGTTATATATCAAGATACTGCAAAGTAACAAAACGGTCAACGAGATAATCGTATCTTCTTATCAAACCCACCAGCCATTGGATGATGCATCATTCAGGTTTGATAAAAGAAAATATCCGGATGCCGAAGTGATTGATTTAAGAAACTAACAAATATAAAGTAACGAAAGAAATAATTATGAGTACAGAGAAAGTAAAATGCCTGATTATCGGTTCAGGCCCTGCAGGTTATACTGCCGCCATCTATACAGGACGTGCCAACATTGCTCCTGTCCTTTATGAAGGACTTCAGCCGGGCGGACAGCTCACTACTACTACCGATGTAGAAAATTTCCCCGGCTATCCCGAAGGTATCAGTGGTCCACAATTAATGGAAGACTTACGCAAACAGGCAGAACGCTTCGGCGCAGATATCCGCACAGGTATTGCCACTTCTGCCGACCTGAGCAAACGTCCTTACCGCATCACCATTGATAACGAAAAGGTAATCGAGACAGAAACGGTTATCATCTCTACAGGAGCCACTGCCAAATATTTAGGACTGGACGATGAAAAGAAATATGCAGGTATGGGAGTCAGTGCATGTGCCACTTGCGACGGATTCTTTTACCGCAAAAAAACAGTTGCCGTGGTAGGTGGTGGCGATACAGCCTGTGAAGAAGCAGTTTATTTGGCCGGTCTAGCCAAACAAGTTTATCTGATTGTACGTAAACCCTTCTTGCGCGCTTCTAAAATCATGCAGGCACGCGTAATGAACCATCCGAACATTAAAGTGCTGTTTGAGCACAATGCAACAGGTCTATATGGTGAAAACGGTGTAGAAGGCGTCCATTTGGTGAAACGTGCAGGCGAATGCAACGAAGAGCATTACGACCTTCCTATCGACGGTTTCTTCCTGGCTATCGGTCATAAGCCCAACTCTGACATATTCAAACCATACATTGATACAGACGAAGTAGGTTATATCATTACCGAAAACGGTACTCCCCGCACCAAAGTTCCCGGAGTATTTGCGGCAGGAGACGTGGCCGACCCGCATTATCGTCAGGCTATCACCGCAGCAGGAAGTGGCTGCAAAGCCGCTATCGAGGTAGAAAGATACCTCTCTGCCAACGAGCTTTTATAAAAAACAATAACCCACAACAAACAACACTATGACACACTTTCTTAAGAAGCTAGTGGCTGCCTGGTTCATTCTAGGCAGCGTTGCGGTGGGATTTGCCCAGCAAATGCCACCTATCCCTACGGACGCCAATGTCCGCATCGGTAAATTAGAGAACGGGCTGACGTATTACATCCGCCATAACAATCTGCCCGAAAAAAGAGCTGATTTCTACATCGCTCAAAAAGTCGGTTCCATTTTGGAAGATGACAATCAGCGCGGTCTGGCGCACTTCTTGGAACATATGTGCTTCAACGGGACAGAGAACTTCCCAGGAAAAACATTAATCAGCTATTTGGAAAGTATCGGTGTACGTTTCGGTGAAAATCTGAATGCTTATACTGCCGTAGACGAAACCGTTTACAACATTGACAACGTGCCTGTCATCCGCGATGGAATTATAGATTCCTGTCTGCTTATCCTGCACGATTGGGCAGACGGACTGACACTCAACCCAAAAGAAATTGACAACGAGCGCGGTGTTATCCATGAAGAATGGCGCACACGCACGGGAGCCATGATGCGCATGTACGAAAAAATACTTCCCACAGCCTATCCGGACAGTAAATATGGTCACCGTTTACCCATCGGAACGATGGAAGTAGTGGACAATTTTCCTCATCAGGCATTACGTGACTATTATGAGAAATGGTATCGTCCCGACCAACAAGGTATCATGATCGTCGGTGATATCGATGTAGACAAAGTGGAAGCCAAGATTAAAGAAATTTTCTCTCCCATCAAAATGCCGGAAAACCCGGCCGAGCGCAAGTACTTCCCTGTACCTGACAACAAAGAAGCAATCGTAACTATCGCCAAGGATAAAGAACAAACTAACACAATTATTTATCTCTGGCATAAACATGACATCGTTCCCAACGAGGCCAAGAAGAATATGGACTATCTGGTCATGAACTATATGAAGTCTATGATAAACAATATGCTCAACGCCCGTTTAAACGAATTGAAAGAAACTCCGCAACCTCCTTTCATCTACGCTGTAACTGAAGACGGAAACTTCTTCCTGTCCAAGACGAAGGATGCCTTTACCGGCATTGCCGTAAGCAAGGAAGACGGAATAGACACAGCACTCTCTGCATTGACACGTGAAATAGAACGTGTACGCCAATTCGGTTTCACTGCTTCCGAATATGCACGTGCCAAAGCTGACTATCTGCGCCAATTGGAATCAGCCTATAATGAACGCGATAAAGTAAAAAATAACGCATATGTGAACGAATATGTGCGCCACTTCATTGACAACGAGCCTATTCCGGGAATTGATGCAGAATATGCCATCATGAATCAAATTGCCCCTAACATTCCGGTAGAAGCAATTAACTCATTCATCCCATCACTGGTAAATGACAGCAACATTGTGGTCAATATCTTCTGCCCTGAAAAAGAAGGCATGAAATATCCTACCGAACAAGAAATTATGGATGTGCTCAACAAAGTGAAAGCAGAGAAACTCACTGCGTATGAAGATAAGGTATCTGATGAGCCACTGATAGCTGAACAACCGAAGGCCGGCACCATTGTGAAAACGGAAGAAGGTCCGTTCGGTTCTACCGTACTCACTTTATCAAACGGTGTACGTGTCATCTTGAAAACAACAGATTTCAAAGCAGACGAAATTCGTATGCGCGCATTCAGTCCCGGTGGTAACTCCTTGTTCCCCGACAATGAAATTCTTCAGATAAAAGTACTGAACGATGTAGCCGGATTGGGCGGATTGGGCAACTTCAGCAATGTAGACTTGGAAAAAGTGTTAGCCGGGAAAAAAGCCAGTATCAGTACTGCCGTAAACGGCCTGAGCGAAGGAATGAACGGAAGCTGCTCACCTAAGGATTTAGAGACCCTACTACAGTTGGTTTATCTGAGTTTCACCGCTCCACGTATGGATCAAAATGCATTTGAATCATACAAAAGCCGCACTAAAGCCGCCCTTGCCAATCAGGAAGCCAATCCACAAATCGCATTGTCTGACTCACTGCAGAAAGCAATGTATATGAACCATCCGAGAGCATTGCGCGTCAAAGCGGATATGATTGACAAAATTGACTACAAGCGAATCATGGAAATGTATAAAGACCGCTTTAAAGATGCCGGTGATTTTACTTTCCTCTTTGTCGGAAACATAACCTTGGATGAAGCCAAACCACTTATTGAAACTTATCTGGGCGGATTACCAACTATCCATCGTACCGAGAATTTCCGCGATACAAAAATGGATATCCGCAAAGGCAAATACACCAACGTATTCAGTAAAAAACTGGAAACTCCATTAGCCAGCGTATTGATAATCGCCAGTGGCAAATGCGAATACACATTAAAGAACGATGTGCTGATGTCTTTCCTCACCCAATCATTGGATAAAGTGTATCTGGAGAGCGTTCGCGAAAAAGAAGGCGGTTCATATGGTGTGAGTGTCTACGGACAACTCAGCCGTTATCCGAATGATGATGAAGCTTTCCTGCAAATCTATTTCGATACTGATCCAGCCAAACGTGAAAAGATGACACAAATCATCATGAACGAACTGCAAAAGATAGCACAGGATGGTCCGGCTGCCGAACACATAAACAAAACAAAAGAGTTTATGCTGAAGAAACATACCGAGCAAATGAAAGAAAACGGTTATTGGTTGAATATACTGAACCAATATTATTGGTATAAAGCCGATATGGACAGCAACTTCCAACAAGTGGTGGAAAGTATCACCCCCGAAGATGTCAAGCAGTTTGCCAAAGCCCTGCTGGAACAAAACAATTGCATTGAAGTCAGCATGACTTCCGGTGAAACAAAATAATCGTTCTTGCCTATGCTTTTTACGATTATAAGAAGAAATGAAAAACTTGCCGCAAAGCGGAGTCCGATGTTCGACAAAAACCGCTTTGCCAAGTTTTTAATCTATTTCATGGTAGCATATTGGGCAGCGCTCCTCTTATTTATGGGGGTAACGCTGCCCTCAGCTTTTGAATCGGCAGCTCCAAGCATGGAGCCTTATCACATCCTCAATCAAGGATTAATATATGTGTTAATAACTGACTTTCTAGTGCGTTTTGTGATTCAAACCGCCACTTCTCACGAAATCAAGCCTTATCTGCTTATGCCGGTCAAGAAAAAAAAACTGATAGACACCCTATTGCTTCAGTCGGCAACAAGCCTTTACAACCTCTTTTGGTTTTTCCTTTTCGTACCTTTCGCTTTTCTTTCCATCTTCCGCTTTTATGGAATGACCGGAATGATGTGCTACCTGACAGGTATATGGTTACTCATGATATTGAACAATTATTGGTATCTGTTATGCAAGATGCTGCTCAACGAAAAGACCGTGTACTTATTGCTTCCGTTGGCTGTATATAGTCTGTTGGCCATAGCTGAATTCATTCCCGAAGGCAATCCCATCAGCACTTTCACCATGAATCTGGGAGAAGGATTTATCGAAGGAAGTCTGCCGGCCTATCTGAGTGTCATTATCCTTATCCTGCTAATGATATTCATCAACCGTACTTTGCAAATTCGTTTGCTCTATAGCGAAATATCCAAGGTGGAAGATACGAAGATAAAACACGTATCAGAATATAAATTTCTGGACCGTTATGGTGAGATAGGCGAATACATTCGTTTGGAACTGAAGTTGTATCTCCGCAACAAAACGGTAAAGACACAGTTCCGCATGGGATTTATCATCATGATTGCTTTCTCATGCGTGCTTGCCTTCACCGATGTCTACGACAGAATGACCAATTTTATCTGCATCTACAATTTTGCCATCCTGCCCGTCATGACATTGGGACAAGTGATGTGTTTCGAAGGGAATTATCTGGATGGTCTGATGAGCCGCAAAGAATCCATATACAATTTGTTACGGGCTAAATACTATTTGAACTGCCTGATTCTGTTGATTCCTTCCCTCATCATGATTATCCCAATCATCCGGGGGAAAATATCCCCCTTGATGGCGGTATCTTATCTGCTCTTCACCGTAGGAGCGGTATTCTTTACCCTGCTCCAACTGGCAGTCTACAATAAGAAAACGCTCCCACTGAACGCCAATGTAATGCGCAGCAACAGAGGCAGTTCGCTATTCCAAAGCTTCCTTATTTCATGTGCCCTCTTCATGCCACTGATAGTCAACTCTACATTGACCACTTTCTTGGAGCAGAACACGGCATTTATCATCATGATGCTCATAGGACTGACATTGACTATAACCCATACCATTTGGATAAAGAATATCTATAACCGTTTCATGAAACGCCGCTATGACAATATGGAAGGTTTTCGTGATTCCCGATAAAATAAATAATATATGAATATCACAATAGAGCAACTAAAAAAGAACTTCGGAGCGAAAGTAGCCGCAGATATAGAAAACTATACCATCCAAAGCGGTGACATGCTGGGCTTGGTAGGCAACAACGGTGCCGGAAAAACAACCCTGTTCCGACTGATACTGGACTTGCTGAAAGCAGACAGCGGAAGCATATGCATCGGCAATTTCAATGTGAGCAAGAGTGAAGAATGGAAAAACGTGACCGGAGCATTTATCGATGACAGTTTTCTGATTGATTATCTCACTCCCGAAGAATATTTCCATTTCGTAGGGAAAATGTATGGTCTGAAAAAAGATGAAGTAGATGAACGGATTAGTAAGTTCAACCGCTTTATGAATGGAGAAGTGATCGGACAGAAGAAACTTATCCGCAACTACTCGGCAGGCAACAAGCAGAAAATAGGTATTATCTCCGCGATGTTGCATCAACCGCAAGTATTGATATTGGATGAACCGTTTAATTTTCTCGATCCCACTTCACAATCGGTAATCAAACATATCCTGAAAGCCTACCATGAAGAAACCGGAGCGACTATTCTGATTTCAAGTCATAACCTGAATCATACAGTCGATATCTGTCCACGCATCGCATTACTTGAAAACGGAAAGATTATTCGTGACATTGATAATCACGATTACTCTGCCGAAAAAGAATTGGAAGACTATTTTAATATAAAAGAAGAATAGAACAATGAAGAAACTCCTCTCCCATTTGCTGATACTGAACATACTAGCCGTACTACTGGCTTCATGTGGCACATCTGCCCCAAGCTATAACTACAAAGAACTGGCACGTGCCTCTATACGTCTAAACATAGATATAGACATGAAAGATAACCATCGGTTGTATGTAGAATCAGCAAAGTGGTTGGGAGTTCCCTATCGAGGAGGAGGCAACAATAAAAGAGGCATAGACTGTTCGGGATTGACTTCGCATTTATACAAAAAAGTCTATCGCAAGAAGTTGGAACGCAACTCTGACGACCAGCGTACCAAAAACTGCCGTAAGGTAAGCAAAAGCAAACTACGCGAAGGAGACTTGGTGTTTTTCCACAACGGACGCAAGAAAAGAACTGCCAGCCACGTGGGAATCTACCTGAAGGATAATAAATTTATCCATGCAAGTACCAGTCGCGGAGTGATTGTCAGTAGCCTGAATGAAGAGTATTATCGCAAGCACTGGCTTTCAGGCGGTCGGGTATCCGGTATAAAATAAACAATTATTTCCTCCGAAAAATTTTAAAATTCATCTATTAATTCCATATCTTTGCCTGAAAAGCGCAAAATGGAATACAAGACTTATTTATTTGACTTCGACTATACTTTGGCCGACTCATCACGTGGAATCGTAATTTGCTTCCGCAATGTGTTAACACGCCACGGACACACCGATATAACCGATGAAAGTATCAAACGCACCATCGGAAAAACACTTGAAGACTCATTCAGCATCCTGACCGGCATCACCGACAAAAATACACTCATCTCCTATAAAAAAGAATATGTGAAAGAAGCGGACATACATATGACCGCCAATACCAAGTTCTTCCCCGAAACCGTTGCAGTGCTGAAAGCCCTGAAAAAGAGAGGAGCCCAAATTGGTATCATCTCCACCAAATATCGCTACCGCATCCATGAAATGGTGGACCAGCATTTCCCAAACAAATTCTTCGACATCATCATCGGCGGAGAGGATGTGAAAAAGGCAAAGCCAAGCCCTCAAGGACTTCTGAAAGCACTACGCTGCCTGCATCGCAAGAAAAAAGACACATTATATATAGGTGACAGCATCATCGACGCACAAACCGCCCTATTAGCCGGAGTAGACTTCGTAGGCGTACTGAACGGCATGACCACGCGCGAAGAACTTGCCGAATACCGACACCGGCAGATTCTGCCCGACCTCACCCTGCTGCCGCTGATAAACAAGGAGACCACGCCTCCCCTTCTTCAGCGGTTGGTGTCCCATAAAGCCCTCATCTATTACCGGCTTCTTCATCAAAAACAAATCAGAGGGAAGAAAGAACTGCCCAAAGACCAACAACCCCACACATGCAAGAACTGCAGAAAGACGTTTCAAGGCAACTTCTGTCCCGATTGCGGACAGACACAAAATACGCCACGCTTCACTATTCGCAACGCCTTCCAGAACATATTAAGCGGATTTTTCAATATCGATAATGGATTCAGCCGCAACCTGCTGGAATTTCTCTACCGTCCCGGATATATGATAAGAGATTATATAGATGGAAAACGAGTGCATTACTTCAAACCATTCCAAAGCCTGTTTGTACTGGCTGCCCTTTATATCATGTTTGTCCAGCTGATAGACCCGGAGGCACTGAAAAACAGAGATAAAGAATACAAAGAAACTCCCACATACGAACAACTGATAGACAATATCAAAGAGCAGAAAGAATATGCCATCAAAGACAGTGCCCGGATATATTTGGGACAAAGTCTGCTCTATGCCGACAGCGCCCGAATAGCGGATACCGACATCACCATGGAAGATAAAATAAACGTAAAATTGAAAGACAAGCCGGATAATACAAGAACCGCAACCGACGACAACGATGACATTGTTGACGATTTAACAGAGGCCGGTATAGCTGTCGGTGTAGCATTAGACGAATATAAAGAGAACTTCCTAAGCGAAAACAAATATATTTCAGCCGTTTACAATTTAATGAGAAGTTGGATTCATGGAAATAAAGCTTTCAGTATACTGCTTTTACTACCGGTTTTCACATTGGCAAGCCGATGGAGTTTCCGCAAATCTCTTGTCGGTCATCGGTTTAACCTGACCGAACAATTCTTTGCACAGGTATATATTGCCTGTCAGATACTCTGGATATCCCTTCTCATCCTGCCTTTCACCCGGGAAGCCCACCTGAATGACATCTTCGATTTGAGCTATGAAGCCATCTTCCTCCTGTTCGTATGGGACTATCGGCAGCTGTTCAACCTGTCATGGTGGAAAAGCTTCAAACGAACTACCGTCATGTTCTGCTATTGTGCATTGATTATGCTATTGGCGGCAACCTTATTCATCACATTACTTGCAACAATTGCCTACCTCAGATAGGCGATACTAAAAAGATGAGTATATGATTTGAATAAAAAAAGAGCAGAAAGTTTTTGAAGTTCAAAATAATATCAGTAATTTTGTGCCCGATTTAGTCCGTGGAGGTCGAAAAGAGACTTCAGAGATGATGTCCACCTTACGGAGAAAACCCGTTTAATATAAAAATAACATGTACGTAATTGTAGAAATTAACGGTCAGCAGTTCAAAGCTGAAGAAGGCAAAAAACTGTTTGTACACCACATTCAGAACGCAGAAAACGGCGCAACTGTTGAATTTGAAAAAGTATTGTTGGTAGACAACAATGGAACAGTAACTGTAGGTGCTCCTACTGTAGAAGGTGCCAAGGTAGTTTGTGAAGTAGTATCTCCGCTGGTAAAAGGCGACAAAGTACTTGTATTCCACAAAAAGAGAAGAAAAGGTTATAGAAAACTGAACGGTCACCGCCAGCAGTTTACAGAGTTAACTATTAAACAAGTTATTGCTTAATCATTTAAAATTTAAGAAGAAATGGCACATAAAAAAGGTGTAGGTAGTTCTAAGAACGGCCGTGAATCAGCAAGTAAGAGATTAGGCGTTAAGATATTTGGTGGACAGGCTTGTAAAGCAGGTAACATCATTGTTCGTCAGAGAGGTACAGAATTCCATCCGGGTGAAAACATCGGTATGGGACGTGACCATACTCTTTTCGCTTTAGTAGATGGTACAGTATGTTTCAAAGTAGGTCGCAATGACAGAAGATCTGTTTCTGTTGTTCCGGCTGTAGAAGCATAATCAGTTACAAAATAAAAAAATTGAAAGACTCTTCATTCCTTGAAGAGTCTTTTCTTTTAGAATACCCTGAACACTAAAACCTTACCTTCAGTCCGGATTATAAAATGCCTGGCCAATGCCTCATTCAAAGTCCCTTGCCACCAATTGGTAAACACAGACAAAGGATAAGCCAACCCTTCGGCAGATAAAGCCGTACTATTCATATTAAAAACAGAAATCTGCTGACCGATATAAGATTCAAACATACTGTCCTCCCTTATGGGAACAAAAATACCATAATCAGTCATCATACTAACCTCCGCCTGCTCCATATAATCCGCCAGCAAGCTGACATTCCCTATTGTATGATCTTCTCTTTTTCCTGTAGCCCCCATGATAGTAATACGCTTCCTCTCCTGTGACAGGCAGAAGCGAAATGCCTTACTCAAATCATTTGTTTCCTGCTCTGCCTCACTATGAATCAACGAAGCATATCGCTCTTTAATATCCGGCAATAAAGAATCGCCATCGCCAACAATGGCTTCCGGCATTCTACCTGAACGAATATAAGTATTTGCTGCCCCGTCACAACAAACCACATAAGGACACTGCCTCAACCACTCCAGTGCCAACGGATGGGAAGGGAAATCACCATCAGCCAGAATAATTGTTTCCGGCACGTCACATCCTATCGGTAATTTATACTCTTTCATAAGATAAATTCATTAATTGTTTCCACTTCAAATAACCGAAACAAGCGATTACCGCATAAAGTCCATACAAAAAAGAAGTGAAATATAAATCTTTGTAAATATAGATACCACAAGAAACAGCATCAACAACCAGCCATGCCAACCATTGTTCCACATATTTATGTGCAAGCATCCACATGGCAATAATACTAAGTGCTGTTGTAAAACTATCCCACCAGGGCACCGTACTATCTGTACAAGTTTCGAGAATAATCCCTATCAGCACAAACACCACAAGCAGCACAACAAACATAGGCAACAGCAGCTTAGACGGTGTGCCGGAAACAGGCTTCTCCCCTTTATCCGGCGTATGGCGCAACCACATCCACCAACCATAAATTCCAGCCAACAAATAATAGATACTGATAACAGAATCGGCATACAGACCCACTTGATAATAAACAACTATATAAATGGCAGGCATAATGACACTGACCGGCCACAACCAAATGCTCGCCCTATATTCAAACCATAAATAAAGCAGACCGATTAAAGCGCCCGCTATCTCAAGATAATTCATCTTTCTTACTTTTCATTTTCTAATCCGAATGCAAAAGTAACGAATAACTCATACACCTTACCATTTTTTTATCTATCTTTGTCCACTAATTAAAGAAATATCAAAAAGAGTAAAAGATATGCTTACTATTAAACAAATTACCGACAACACGGAAGGAGTTATCCGCGGATTGGAAAAAAAGCACTTCAAAGATGCAAAAGCAACCATTGAACAAGTGCTTGCATTTAACGATAAAAGACGTAATACACAGAATCAATTAGATAAAAATCTGGCAGAGGTCAACTCTATCTCGAAATCTATCGGTCTGCTCATGAAAGAAGGCAAAAAGGAGGAAGCAGAAACAGCTAAAGCACGCGTTGCTGAAATCAAAGAAATCAGCAAAACCCTGCAAGCCGAAATGGACCAAGCTCAAGAAGACATGACCAATCTGCTCTATACCATCCCCAATGTTCCCTATGATGAAGTACCCGAAGGCTTTGGGGCCGAAGATAACGTAGTGGAAAAGATGGGAGGTATGGAAACCGAGCTCCCTAAAGATGCACTTCCCCATTGGGAACTTGCCAAGAAATATGACTTAATCGATTTTGACTTGGGCGTAAAAATTACCGGCGCGGGTTTTCCTGTATATAAGGGTAAAGGAGCACGCTTGCAACGCGCACTCATAAACTTCTTCCTTGACGAAGCACGTGCTTCCGGTTATGACGAAATTATGCCTCCGACGGTTGTCAACACCGCCTCCGGTTATGGAACCGGACAATTGCCTGACAAAGAAGGACAGATGTATCACTGCGAAGTAGATGATTTATATTTGATTCCCACTGCCGAAGTGCCTGTGACAAACATCTATCGCGATGTTATTTTGGATGAAAAGCAATTGCCTATCAAAAATTGTGCATACACTCAATGTTTCCGTCGTGAAGCCGGCTCATACGGTAAAGATGTTCGCGGTCTGAACCGCTTGCACGAATTCTCCAAAGTAGAATTAGTCCGCATTGACAAGCCCGAACATTCCAAACAATCACATCAGGAAATGCTGAATCACGTAGAAGGTCTATTACAAAAGCTGGAACTCCCCTATCGTATTCTCCGTCTTTGTGGCGGTGATATGAGTTTTACAGCTGCTCTTTGCTTCGATTTTGAAGTATATTCGGAAGCACAGAAACGCTGGTTGGAAGTCAGCTCCGTTTCAAACTTCGACACATATCAGGCTAACCGTCTGAAATGCCGCTATCGCAACGCAGACAAGAAAACCGAACTTTGCCATACATTGAACGGTTCAGCATTGGCATTGCCGCGCATCGTTGCTGCACTGCTTGAAAACAATCAGACTCCCGAAGGAATCCGTATCCCCAAAGCATTGGTTCCCTATTGTGGATTTGACATGATTGACTGATATACTATGGTGTAATCGGTTACAAATTTCATATACAATAACAAGACTTAGTCATATAGCATAAGCCACCCATATAAAAGGGTGGCTTTTCTTTTGTCGTTAGAAAATATAATCATAACTTTGCAAACAATTATCAAATTGATATCCAAGCAAGAAGAACAACTAACTTATAGTATAGCAAAATGAATAAGATTATTTCAAAAGAACATTTCTCAGAAAAGGTCTTTAAGCTGGTGATAGAGGCTCCTCTTATTGCAAAGTCTCGCAAAGCAGGACACTTTGTAATCGTCCGTGTAGGCGAAAAAGGCGAACGTATGCCGCTGACCATAGCCGGTGCAGACCCCATAAAAGGAACCATCACATTGGTAGTGCAAGAGGTAGGACTCTCCTCTACCCGTCTTTGCGAACTGAATGAGGGTGATTACATCACTGATGTTGTAGGTCCATTGGGAAAAGCTACCCACATCGAAAACTTCGGAACCGTAGTCTGTGCCGGAGGAGGAGTCGGCGTTGCCCCAATGCTTCCTATTGTCCAAGCATTAAAAGCCGCCGGAAACCGTGTCATCACCGTATTGGCAGGACGCAGCAAAGAACTGATTATTCTCGAAAAAGAAATGCGTGAAAGTTCTGACGAAGTAATCATTATGACAGACGACGGCTCATATGGTCGTAAAGGACTGGTGACAGAAGGTGTAGAAGAAGTGATAAAACGCGAAAAAGTAAACAAATGCTTCGCCATCGGTCCCGCCATCATGATGAAATTTGTCTGCCTGCTGACTAAGAAATATGAAATACCTACCGATGTATCTCTGAACACCATCATGGTGGACGGAACAGGTATGTGTGGTGCATGCCGCATCACCGTGGGAGGCAAAACACGCTTCGTATGCGTGGATGGTCCTGAATTTGACGGACATCAAGTGGATTTCGATGAAATGCTAAAACGTATGGGAGCTTTCAAAGAGATTGAAAGGGAAGAAATTCATAAACTGGATACAGACAAACAACCCGAAACTTGCGAAGCGACCAAGGAACTTGATGGACGTGATGCCCCTTGGCGTACAGAGTTGCGCAAAGCGATGAAACCCAAAGAACGCATGGCCATTCCCCGTGTCAAGATGAATGAGCTGGATGCAGAATACCGTTCGCATAGCCGTAAAGAAGAAGTGAACTTGGGACTGAACGAAGAACAAGCCATAACGGAAGCCAAGCGTTGTCTGGATTGTCCCAACCCGACTTGCATGAATGGCTGCCCGGTAGGAATCAATATTCCTAAATTCATTAAAAACATCGAACGCGGAGAATTCCTCGAAGCTGCAAAGACTCTGAAAGAGACCAGTGCTCTGCCGGCTGTATGTGGTCGCGTTTGTCCACAAGAAAAACAATGCGAATCGCAATGTACACATTTGAAAGCCGGACACGAAGCTGTTGCCATTGGTTACTTGGAACGTTTTGCAGCTGATTACGAACGTGAAAGCGGGCAAATATCCGTCCCACACATAGCAGAAAAAAACGGAATCAAGATAGCCGTCATCGGTTCAGGTCCTGCAGGGCTTTCCTTTGCCGGAGATATGGCCAAGCTGGGCTATGAAGTAACTGTATTCGAAGCATTACATGAAATCGGCGGCGTATTGAAATACGGCATCCCTGAATTCCGCCTGCCCAACAAGATTGTAGATGTGGAAATCAATAACTTGGCAAAGATGGGTGTCACCTTTATGAAAGATTGCATTGTAGGCAAAACCATCAGTGTGGAAGATTTGGAAGCCGAAGGTTTCAAAGGTATATTTGTCGCATCAGGCGCCGGCCTGCCCAACTTCATGAACATTCCGGGGGAAAACTCCATCAACATCATGTCTTCCAATGAATACCTGACCCGTGTAAATCTGATGGATGCAGCCAGCGATGATTCTGATACTCCGGTGGTATTTGGAAAGAATGTAGCCGTTATCGGTGGAGGCAACACTGCCATGGACTCTGTCCGCACCGCCCGCCGTTTGGGAGCAGAGCGCGCCATGATTATTTACCGCCGTTCAGAGGAAGAAATGCCGGCACGTTTGGAAGAAGTAAAACACGCCAAGGAAGAAGGAGTGGAATTCATGACTCTCCACAACCCCATTGAGTACATCGCTGACGAAAAAGGGCGCGTCAAACAAGTAGTATTGCAAAAGATGGAATTGGGTGAACCAGATGCTTCGGGTCGCCGCAGTCCTGTAGCCATTCCGGGAGCAACAGAAACCATCGATATAGACATGGCTATTGTCAGTGTGGGCGTATCTCCCAACCCGATCGTTCCCAGCTCTATCAAAGGATTGGAATTGGGACGTAAAGGAACTATCGCTGTAAACGATAATATGCAATCATCCATCCCGACTATCTATGCCGGTGGAGATATCGTTCGCGGAGGAGCAACGGTGATTCTGGCAATGGGCGACGGACGCAGAGCCGCTGCCGCCATGCATGCACAATTAACTCAGCAGAAATAACAGATACATTAGACACAGAAGACACGGATTTGCATGAACTTATTCTCCATTCCGTGAAATCTGTGTCTAATCATAACATATACCATCATTAACTAAATAATTCTTAAACACTCCGGGTAATAAACAAATAATAACGCTGATTTAACCGGTATTATAGCTACTCCTAGTTACTTTTGCCAACATATAATCACGTATAAAGAGAAAACAAATGACCCAAAGGGTAAGTCTCAGCATATTACTCTGTACCTTAGCGGCACTGACAGCACAAGCACAATGGAGCAAACAGGATTCTCTCCGTTTACAGCAATTGTTAAATGGAGAGGAAGAATTAATCATCAACAAAGAAGCTGTAAAATCAATTCATTTTGACTTTAAACCGACTAAGGATGCCATCCAAGGAAGTCCGATGATATCTCAAGACAAACCATGGATGAAATTTCTAGATGCCTTACCCAAAAACTTTGGAGATACCACCCAATGGATAAAACCCCAATATGTTCGCTTTACCCCTTACACCCCCTATACAAGATGGGATGAAGACCCGGTAAATGATCCGATTATCACCAATGAGAAAGAACTGAAAATATCCATGGTGTTAAATGTAAACAGCGCAATCAAATATGATGTAAGGGAACAACGTGTTATACTTACCGGCAAAAATAACAATGCCATTCAAGTCAGCGTAGGAGCAACATATACTTTCGATGCCGAAAAATTACTTTATGAAAACCTTACCACACGAGGACGTGCCATCAAACGCAACCGCAAACATGCCAATGCCTGGAAAAGCTATATGGACTATATACCAACCCTGCAGGATACCGTAAAGAAAGACACTACCCTAATGATGGAACTTCTGCGTAAACAAGCCGAAAGGCTCTACCCGGGAGTAGTGGAATCTTCTGACTCCCTACTTCTTAAAAACAAAGTAAACGGCCAAAACCAGACAAAGGAAAGCCGCTAAATGATTCCACTTCAGTTCCGTTTTAAAAGCCCAAACTGAAAATAGAGTAAACACGGCTAACGTAATCACTTCTTGTATTACTTTTAACTGCATGATATCAAACGGCCCTCCGTTATCGCGAAAGCCTAAACGATTGGCAGGCACCTGAAGACAATACTCAAAAAAAGCAACCGCCCAACTAAAAGCAATCACGCCAATCAATGGAAGTGCCGCAAACCAACTGAATTCCTGTTTCATCTTTAAATGCCCATACCATGCAAAAGTCATGAACACATTCGAAAAAATCAATAAAACGATTGAATAAATACCTTGAGATACCATTTTGTTCTTAATCTATTTTATCAGGAAGTAAATCCTCCTGTATGTTTGTCATACTTCCCCATAAGCTATAACGTGCCTCGGGATTCAATTTCTCTAAAGATTTCAACACCTCTTTCATGTCCGAACGATTTGACCGGCTTTCGTAAGGACAATTCTTTATCTGCCGACGATACCCCCGAACACGAGCCATATCTGACAAATCAGACTCATGCACCAAGCACATGGGACGAATGATAGTCATGTCAAACTTACGCATCACCAACCGAGGCGGCATAGTTCCAAATGCCCCTTGAAAAGTGATATTCATCAACAATGTTTCCAAAATATCATCCATGTGATGCCCCAATGCTATCTTAGTACATCCATGCTCTTTAGCAACTGTGAAAAGAGCCTTCCTCCGATTCCACGAACAAAGGAAGCACGGAGATTTACGAGTATCAGTTGACAAATCGAACGATGTTTCAAAATACACAAATGGCACTCCCAAACCCTCAGCATAATTCTTCAAGTATTCCAAATCGGACTGATAAGGAATATTCGTCATGCCGATGTGTACTGCCATAACCGTAAAGCGTGGTTTTAAGATACGAGAACGCTTTGCCAACAATTCCAATAACGCCAACGAATCTTTACCTCCGGACAAACCAACCAATATCTTATCTCCATCTTCAATAAGACGATATTTCACCATCCCCTTGTTAAAGCGTTGCTCCACACGGCGCATTATTTTATCTTCTTCCGTAAATTGTGCCATATCTGTTTTTAGAAATCGGGCACAAAAATACATGAAAAGAATGATTTATGGAAGATTTCATAAAATAGAATGAAGTAAAGTGGCATAATTCCAATAAATATTGTATTTTTGAATTTAGAATAGTACAAATATTGCAGATAAAATGATACGCAAAAGATACATAGCCTGCCTGTTTGCCTTAGGGCTGACGAGCAGCATGATGGCGCAAAACCTCGAACAAGCTAAAAAACTTTTCCTTGAAGGAGAATTTGAAAAGGCCAAACCTGTGTTTCAGAGTTTGGTGAAAAAGGCCCCATCCAATGCCAATTATAATTATTGGTATGGTGCTTGCTGCTATGAAACCGGAGAAAAAGTTGAAGCACAACCCTATCTGGAGAAAAGTGCGGCACGCAAAGTGATTGATGCATTCAAATATCTGGGAAAGCTATATTATGATATGTACCGCTTCGAAGATGCAGTGGACAACTACGAGCAACACATCGAATGGCTGGAAAAGAAAAAACGACCAACCGAAGCAGCTGAATCCGAATTAGAAATTATCAAACAAGGCGCACGCATGATTAAGGGTGTGGAAGACGTAGCCGTAATAGATAGCTTTGTGGTAGACAAGAACGAATTTCTGAAAGCATATAAAGTGAGTCATGAATCAGGTACTTTACATCAAGACAACTCCATCGCAGGCACTATTTACCAGTCAGAAATGGGTAATAAAATAATTTATGGTGATCAAGACCCTGATGGAAAAATGCAACTTTACTCACGCATAAAGCTGATAAATAATTGGAGCGTTCCGGAACCTTTAAATACCCTGAATGAACAGGGAAATGTCAACTACCCCTATCTGATGGCAGACGGAGTAACACTATATTATGCTTCTGATGGAGAAGGCTCGTTGGGTGGATATGACATATTTGTTACTCGCTATGACTCAGAAAGTAGTAGCTACTTACGACCGGATAATATTGGAATGCCCTTTAATTCACCGGCCAATGATTATATGTATGTCATTGATGAATTAAATAATTTAGGATGGTTTGCATCCGACCGCTATCAACCTGAAGACAAGGTCTGTATTTATGTTTTTGTTCCAAATGAAACGAAGGTAGTATACGATTATGAAAATACTGACCCGACAACACTTAAAGAGGCAGCTAGCTTGCGTTCTATCCGAACCACTTGGAAAGATACAGATAAAGTACGTATTGCCAAACAAAAGTTAGCTGCCCTGATATATGCCAAAGATACGGAAAAGAAGGAAGGAGACTTTTTATTTATAATAGATGATTCCACTGTCTATCACACTCTCAATGATTTCCGCTCCACCCCTGCACGAGCCGCATACCAACAAGTGATGCAGAAGCAAAAAGATTATGATATGCTCTCCAAAAATCTTGAAGAGAAACGAGAGCAATATGCTCAAAGCAATCGTTCACAAAAGAAAGCCCTCGCTCCCGGCATACTTGACTTAGAAAAACGGACCGAACAGCTTTTGAAAGAAATTGAAAAGCTTACTCTGAACGTACGAAACGAAGAGATAAAGAAATTAAAACACTAATACAAGCTAAAATGGAAGCACTTATTATCATCGCTCTAATATTGGCCGGTCTACTTCTCTTTATTGTAGAAGTATTCCTTATTCCAGGTATTAGTATTGCCGGAATAGCGTCAGTTATTTGTATCTTGTATGCTAATTATTATGCCTTTTCCGCTTTAGGGTCGGAAGCAGGCTTTCTTACACTGGCAGTTTCAGCTGTGGGATGTATCGGTATCACCGCGTGGTTTATGCATTCCAAGACAATGGATAAACTATCTTTAAAGAAAAGCCTCGACTATAAAATCAACCCATTGAAAGGATTGAATATTAAAGTCGGTAACAAAGGTATCACAGTTACTCGTCTAGCCTTGATCGGTAATGCTGAGATAAGCGGACATATTATAGAAGTCCGTTCTGCCGACGGACTGATAGATGAAAAAACACCTATCTATGTAGAGCGTATCGTAGAAAATACGGTCATTGTACGTAAACTCAAATAACATAAATATTCACACTAAAATACGAATTACCATGATTGAACCCAACTATCTTCCCTTCATTCTCATTGGAGGTGGAATTATTTTTGTAATATTATTTTTTCATTATGTACCATTCTTCCTTTGGCTTTCAGCCAAAGTATCAGGTGTACGCATCTCATTGATACAGTTATTCTTAATGCGCATCCGAAATGTCCCGCCATACGTAATCGTCCCGGCAATGATTGAAGCGCATAAAGCCGGTTTGAGCACTATCACTCGCGACGAGCTGGAAGCACACTATATGGCAGGCGGACACGTAGAAAAAGTGGTACACGCATTGGTTTCCGCTTCTAAAGCTAACATCGAACTTTCTTTTCAAATGGCAACAGGAATTGACTTGGCAGGTCGTGATGTATTTGAAGCCGTGCAAATGTCTGTCAATCCGAAAGTAATTGACACTCCTCCTGTTACTGCCGTAGCAAAAGATGGTATCCAATTGATAGCCAAGGCACGCGTTACCGTACGCGCTAATATACGTCAATTAGTAGGTGGCGCAGGAGAAGACACCATTTTGGCACGTGTAGGCGAAGGTATCGTATCCTCTATCGGATCGTCCGAGAACCACAAATCGGTATTGGAGAATCCGGATTCAATCTCCAAACTGGTACTCCGCAAAGGCTTGGATGCCGGAACAGCTTTTGAAATTCTATCAATCGATATTGCGGATATAGACATAGGTAGAAACATCGGTGCAGCCTTGCAAATTGATCAAGCTAATGCAGACAAAAATATCGCACAAGCCAAGGCTGAGGAACGTCGTGCCATGGCAGTCGCACTGGAACAGGAAATGAAAGCGAAAGCCGAAGAAGCACGCGCCAACGTAATCCAAGCAGAAGCTGAAGTACCCAAAGCCATGGCTGAAGCATTTCGTAGTGGCAATCTAGGTATCATGGATTATTATCGTATGAAAAATATACAGGCAGATACCTCCATGCGCGAAAATATTGCAAAACCCGAAACAAGTTTCGGCAATGAACCGTTAAGCAAATAATAACTTAGGACGTACTGATTATATCTACCATAGAAGCAAGCTCTCATGAAGTTACCCGATATTCCGAAAAGATATCAAATGTATGCATCCATAGATCTTCTTCTATTATTTTGAAAAAATATTTATTATAAAAACAATTAAAAGCAATGTCCATGAAAAAATATTATGCCGAATCTGAATTGATTATCAATCCTGATGGTTCTATTTTTCACCTTCATGTAAAGCCGGAACAACTAGCAGATAAAATAATTCTTGTGGGTGACCCGGGTCGTGTAGCTTTAGTAGCTTCCCATTTCGACACCATAGAGTGTGAAGTAGAAAGTCGTGAGTTTAAGACCATTACCGGAACCTATAAAGATAAACGTATTACGGTAGTTTCTACAGGTATTGGCTGCGACAATATAGATATCGTAATGAACGAATTGGATGCTTTGGCTAATATCGATTTTAAAAGCCGTTATGAGAAAGATAAGTTACGCCAACTGCAACTAGTACGCATAGGTACTTGTGGAGGTTTGCAACCTTATACTCCTGTAGGTACATATATCTGTTCAGAAAAGTCTATCGGTTTTGATGGATTGCTTAATTTTTATGCCGGCCGTAATGAAGTATGTGATCTCAAAATGGAACAAGCATTTATCAATTATATGGGTTGGGAAGGCAATGTATGCATCGCACATCCTTACGTTATTAATGCAGACAAAGAACTCATTGACCGCATCGCACAAAATGATATGATTCGCGGGGTAACTATCGCAGCCGGAGGCTTCTTTGGACCACAAGGACGGGAGCTCCGTATCCCTTTGGCCGATCCCAAACAAAATGAGAAAATTGAACAATTTGAATATGAGGGGTACCATATCACTAACTTCGAAATGGAAAGTTCTGCACTTGCAGGGCTTGCACGCTTAATGGGTCACAAAGCGATGACTGTATGTATGGTTATTGCTAACCGATTAATAAAGGAAGCCAACACAGGATATAAAAATTCTATTGACGAACTGATAAAAAAAGTTTTAGAACGAATATAATCACTACAGATGGAAGCCAATTTCAAACAAACAACTACTGATAAAGAAGAACGCTACAGCCTCTTCCTACCCCAATTCGAGCTTCTAATTTCGAACGAAAAGGAAGAAGTTAGTGTTCTTGCCAATGCCTGTGCCGCCCTTCATGAAGCCTTTGGTTTTTTTTGGGTAGGTTTCTATCTAGTCAAAAATGATAAACTCATTCTCGGTCCTTTTCAAGGAAGTGTCGCTTGTTACCATATCCGCAAAGGAAAAGGAGTATGCGGAACTTCATGGGCTGAATCTCGTACACTGATAGTACCTGATGTGGAACAATTCCCCGGACACATTGCATGCAGCTCCCTCTCCCGTTCCGAAATAGTAGTCCCTATCCTTGCTGATGAACAAGTAAAAGGAGTGTTGGACATTGATAGCGACGTATTAAACTCTTTTAATGAAATAGACCGCTACTACTTGGAAAAAGTAGCTGCCGTCATAGCTAAAACATTGTACTATTAAGATGAAAATGATAAACCAAGATACTATCTGTGCAATTGCCACCGCTCAAGGAGGAGCCATCGGAATTATCCGTGTATCCGGTCCTAGAGCTATTGAAATAACTTCACACCTATTTATCCCTGTACAAGGAAAACCATTAACCGAGCGAAAGCCTTATACTCTTACTTTCGGAAAAATCCTTTCTCCACAAGGAGAAGTTATCGACGAAGTATTGGTTTCTTTATTCCGTGCCCCCCATTCTTATACCGGTGAAGACAGCACAGAAATCATGTGTCATGGTTCATCCTATATTTTACAACAAGTAATACAACTCCTCATCCAGAGCGGATGCCGATCCGCATTGCCTGGTGAGTACACCCAACGTGCTTTTCTGAACGGAAAGATGGACTTGAGCCAAGCCGAAGCCGTAGCTGATTTAATCGCTTCTTCTTCTGCTGCAAGTCATCGTCTGGCAATGAGCCAAATGCGCGGTGGATTCAGTAAAGAACTTGCCGAACTACGTAATCGGTTGCTACACTTCACTTCGTTAATGGAGTTGGAACTGGACTTTAGCGACCATGAAGAATTGGAGTTCGCCAACCGCAGTGAACTGAACGAACTCGCTGCCCATATCGAACAAGTCATTGCACGATTAGCACACTCTTTCAGCGTAGGAAATGCCATCAAAAACGGTATTCCGGTAGCGATTATCGGAGAAACGAACGTTGGAAAATCCACTTTATTGAATGCATTGCTAAATGAAGAAAAAGCCATTGTAAGCGATATCCATGGAACCACCCGCGATGTGATAGAGGATACAATAAATTTACAAGGCATTACCTTCCGGTTCATTGACACCGCAGGCATCCGTCAGACATCCGATACCATTGAAAGTCTAGGGATAAAGCGCACTTTTAAAAAAATGGAACAATCCCATATCATTTTATGGATGATAGACTCTACAGATGTCAAAGGGCGGCTCGAAGAGTTACAAACCGAAATTCTTCCGCATTGCCAAAGTAAGAAACTGATTATTCTGTTCAATAAATCAGAATTGTTACTGCCCATACAAAAAGAAGAACTAGCAACTATGTTTGCCAATATTGAAACGGAGAAGTTATTTATTTCCGCCAAGAAACGAGAAAACATAACCACTTTGGAAGAGAAATTAGTGCAAGCAGCTACTTTGCCGGAAATCAGTCTTAATGATATTATTATCACAAATGCAAGACATTACGAAGCATTAGTCCAAGCCCTGAACTCCATTCATAGAGTACAGGAAGGATTACAATCGGATCTACCAGGAGATTTGGTAAGCGAGGATTTAAGACAATGTATCTTCCATCTTTCAGATATTGTGGGAGATGTAACTAATGATGAAGTGCTTGAAAATATATTTAAAAACTTCTGCATCGGAAAATGATGGCTTGTAAGCAGCCATAAACAACCATAGCCAATTAGAAGAAAGTCGCTGATAGCCAGCGACTTTTCTTTTTATGTGGTTTTCAGTCAAATCTGACTGGTTGCGGATTTCCAGCATCATTTTGTACCATAATTCTACCGCCGAACAAATAAGCGGATACATCGCACTCATCATAGCGACATCTTAGGCACGATGTGAGACGCTATGAGAATGTGCCAAACCGCTATAGAAGACACAGTGTGAGACGCTGTGAGAAATTGTGAGACGCGTTGAGACAGAATCGACGAAATTAAAGGCGACCAATATATGGAAATCCAGAGAAAATGCCAGTGGTGCGGCAAACCATTTATAGCACACACGATGGTAACACGCTATTGCAGCAAATCGTGCAATGAAAAAGCGTACAAAGAGAAGAAGCGGAAGCAGAGGTTACAGGAATACGAGGAACGGCAAAATGAGCAGCCTATGCAGGAAGTCGGTATCGTGGGAAGCAAGTTGTATCTCTCCCCTGCCGAAGCCGCTACCCTTTTAGGTATCAGCCGTGCGACCATCTACCGTCACATGGCTGTCGGAATCATCCGGGCTTTACAACTTCGTGGGCGTACCATTATCCGCAAGTCTGACATTGAAAAAATGTTTGATGATGCACCCGGTTATAAGAAACGGAGTTATGGAAGGAAGCAGACCGCACTCTATTACACCACGAATGAGGTATTGGAGAAGTACCAAATCCAAAAGAAAACCCTCTACCGCAGATGCAAGCTGTATAACATTCCGAAGATTGAGGAGGGTAATCGGGTGTTCTACAAGCGCAGTTTTATAGACAAATACTTCGCTGACCTTGCCGAGGAAATCAATCCAGCGAGTTACTATACTCCGGAGCAGGTTATGGACAAATACGGTATGAGCCGTAATGCAGTTGTCACCTTTGCCTTGCGGCACAATATCCCCCGAATCAACCGCCACCACGAGGTGTATTATTCCCGTGCCCATATAGACGCGATTAAGGAAAAGCAGGAGAAGTTGAATCCCGACTATTATACCTACGATGAAATTACCGAGAAATACGGACTTACCAAGATTAATATCAGCTACTATGTCAACAAGTACGACATCAAGCGGTTCAAGCAAGGAAGCCGGACAATGGTGCTCCGTTCGGAGTTTGACAAAGTCTATATTGAGCATCGTGATGGAACATATACACCCAAGAAACGGGAAAAGAAAAGCGACCGGCCGAAAGAGACTTTTGTAATCCCCGAAGGCTATTACTCATCCGAGCAAATTGCAACAACCTATCAGATGAACAGGAAAACCATTTGCAAACTGTGCCGTGAAAACGACATTCCTAAAATCAGTCATGGTGGGTTCAACTATTACGAACAACTGTCAGTTGACCGATTCTTCGCCAAATACAAAGCGGCTGACAATATCAAGGAATGGATTGGTGCGGAGCAAATGGAAGAAATCTACGGCATGAGCAAAGATGCCCGATGTTCGTTTGTGCATCGCCATAAAATCCCGTCCCGTGTTGTTTATGGCAAAGTCCAGTATTCCAAAGACCATATAGACATCATCAAAAACGGAGGCTTTGACCAACGGGAAAAGTATTACAGCGTAACCGAAGCAATGGAAAAATACGGCATTCGCAGGGATGATGTCTACAATTATGCGAGATACAATAGTATACGGAAGATGCACCACGGCAAGTCGATGTTCCTGCTGAAAGAGGATTTTGACAAGGTTATGGCTGAAAAATCTGGCATCTGAGAATTATTCCGCACAGACAAGAATCATTTTCAGTAATGGCAGTCATCAGCATTGTTTCATTGTATTGATTTGCAACAGATTATTCACCAATTATAAAAACATATCATTATGCACGAATGTAAAACTGTAACATTGAGGACAAGACCTCTAAAGAAAAACATGTTGTCGTTCTATCTGGATTATTATCCCGGTTATCGCGACAAAGAGAGTATGAAGGTAATCCGTCATGAATCTTTGGGCATATACATCTATGCCGACCCTAAGAATCAACGGGAACAGAACTTCAATGCCGTCATGTCGGAAAAGGCGGAAGCCATCCGATGCCGACGTTTTGAATCCATCGTCAATGAACGGTATGATTTCTTTGACAAGAGCAAGATGAAAGGAGATTTCCTTGCCTATTATAAAAAGACACTCCGCAAACACGACCAAAAATGGGAGTTTGTCTATCTGCACTTCTGCAATTTCGTAGGCGGGAAATGCTCATTCGAGGAGATTGATGTGGACTTGTGCAACAAGTTCAGGGAGTATCTGCTCACTGCAAAACAACTGAGACGTCCGAAGCGTCCCATATCACGCAATTCGGCTGTGGGCTACTGGTCCACATTCAGAGGATTCCTTAAAATACTCTATCGCAACAAATTGATTCACTCCAATGTAAACGATTTCTTGGAGAAAATAGAACCGGAAGATGTGGTCAAAGACTATCTCAGCGTAGAAGAACTGTACAGATTGGCAGAAACGCCTTGCAAGATACCGGTTCTGAAAACCGCCTCGTTGTTCTCTTGTCTGACAAGTCTGAGAATCAGCGACATTCTCACATTGCGGTGGGAAGAAATCGTTGACTTTGCAGCCGGAGGGAAATGCGTCCATACCGTCACTCAAAAGACAAAGACAGAAGATATCATCCCCATCAGTGACGAAGCCTTGCAATTGATTGGTTATTCTCCCGAAAAGACAGGGCTGGTATTCAAAGGATTGAAAAGATGCTGGACGCAATACCCCATGAAAGAGTGGATTCGAACTGCCGGTATCACCAAAAACATCACGTTCCACTCGTACCGGAGAACATTTGCCACCTTGCAGGCTGCTGCCGGAACTGACATCCGGACCATTCAAAGTATCATGGCGCACAAGAGCATCACCACTACCCAACGATACATGAAAGTAGTGGATAGCAACAAGCGAAAAGCCAGCAATAAAATCTCCCTGATTCGTAAGAGCTAACGGACATAAACACCGTTTTTATATGGTTAGAGTATGATTTCCGAGTATGATTCATGCTCTAACCATAATTATTTATAAATATCTGTCCAACAACCATTAGTATTTATGGTTATATGGAAATTAGTGCTGAACTTTGTGGCATAGAATTGTAAACAATCACAACTATATGGAGAATAATGTACAGGTTCAGAAAACTGCGGACATCAGTAGTCTGGTATGCGTGGTAATCGTTTCACTCTCGGCACTCACCGCATACAATCTTGGAGAAAAGTTCAATCACTACATTCTGTTTGATGTCACCATTTTTATTATTTCTTTGGTAATGCTCATTTTGACCTTTGCCGTATTCCGCAAAGTGATGGCAGGCCTTTATAAGAGTATTTCAAATAGTGCTATAAGTAAGCAAGTACAAAGTAATTGTTCGCAAGAGGTTAACTCAGATGATTCTATAACAGAGACTCAACCGGTTATACTGGAACAAATGCCTGACAGTTTGAAGAAATATGAGAGCATTCTCGTGGAAGAGCAGCTGAAAGAGGTGAAGCGGAAAAGGGACACCATGATTGCCATCCGTGAATATGTGGTGGAAAAGACCTCGAAATATCTGTCAAAAGAGAATATCAGCACGTTATTCCACAATATCGGGTGTCTTGCCGAAAATCGGGTGACAGACTGCCAGCCAATCCATTCAACGAAAGAAGCGAAGCTCAGTTCTCCCTCTTTAAGACATTTGGCTTGGAATATCGGGGAACGGCTTGGAGTCTCCCGTCGCGACAGGGCGGTATTCATCAAATCATCTTTCCCATACGAATTGCGTAACGCTGATATAGAATATCTGGAAGCCAATTTGCGTGTTAATGCCCCTTGCGACATCCCTATTGACGTGCCGGACAAAGGGGATTTCCGCTTTCATAACAATACTTGAGAATTAAACCGAGCAAACAGTAATCATTCTTCCTGCTGACGAATTTCTGCAAGATTTCATTCTGTTGGTTTGCAGCATATTAATTTAAATTATTGATAATATGACTGCAACTGAGTTAACTTTTAACGACCTGCCGAAAGTGGTAGGCGAACTATGCGAGCGAATCGCAAGTATGGAAAATTTGCTTAGGGACAATCTTAACCGTCAAAGCGAACCAAAGGAGAATCTGCATGTACCTATGACGGTACAGGAAGCCTGTGCATATCTGAAAATGCCGGTCTCCACCTTTTATTACAAGATAAAGAAGGACAGCATTCCGGTAATCAAACAAGGAAAGCACCTTTATATCTATCGTGACGAGCTCGACAAATGGCTGGAAGCATCACGCAAAACGTCAGTACCTCTCACATACGATGAGGAAAACGAAGCGATGTTTGCCTCACATCGTCGCAAGTCTAACACTAAAAACTGGTGAGTATGGAAACACCAACACCCATTCAAGATCTTGCTCAGGTTACAGTGAGATGGCAAGATACCATGCTCAGTTTGGGAAAGGAGTACGAGCAGGAGCCGGAAGTTCTGAAAATAGGTGGAGTGCCTGTCGGGACATTGGGAAATTTCAGCGCATCCATTGGCAAGGCAAAAAGCAAAAAGACTTTCAATGTTTCCGCTATGGTGGCAGCTGCTTTGTCCGGAAAGGAAGTCCTTAACTACACAACGGACTTCCCAAAAGGAAAGGACCGCATCCTTTACATTGACACCGAGCAGAGTCAGAACCATTGTATGATTGTGATGCATCGTATCATGCAAATGGCAGAGTTGCCGGCCAATGAGGATTGCGACCGTTTCTATTTTCTCGCTCTACGCAAATTCAATCCGAAGGAGCGTTTGGCTATCATAGACGATGCCATCAGTCAGATTGAGGGTCTCGGTTTCGTGGTGATTGACGGAATCCGTGACTTGGTATATGACATCAATTCACCGAGTGAAGCCACGTGCGTAATCTCCAAACTCATGCAGTGGACTGACGAACACCAGATTCATCTTCACACCATCCTTCACCAGAACAAAAGCGATGAAAACGCACGAGGGCACATCGGCACGGAAATCAACAACAAGGCTGAGACTGTCTTCCAAATCGAAAAAGACAAGGACGACAGCAACATCAGCAAAGTGGAAAGTGTGCATACCCGTTCCAAAGACTTTCTGCCATTCGCCTTCTGCGTCAATGACCAATCACTTCCCGAACTTCTGCCGGACTATGTGCCGACAAAGAAGAGCGCAGGTCGTCCCAAACAGGAACCGTTCTCTCCTTATAAGGATATTCCAGAAGCCATCCATCGCAAAGCTCTCGAACTGGCTTTTGACGGTAAAGAGACTATTTCTGGATATAAGGCTTTGGAAGAAGAACTGACCACTGCCTACGAACTGGCAGGAACAAAACTGAATCACAACAAGATTGTGGAGATAATAAAGTTCCTCACAAACAAACGGATGGTGGTTCAAGAAAGCCGTGGTATTTATAGGTTCATGCCGGATTACCATTATTGACTCTCCACTTGACTTTATTCTAAAAGTGTCTATTCGTATATAAGCCAAAGTTTAAGCGCAACGACTGGTTTCATGGTAACTCACGGAACTGGTCGCTGCCATTGACTGGGCTTGCCCGTTGTACGGACATTATCTTATATGGGTAGCCTAATCCCCCAAGCAACCAATCGGTCGTTTAAGATTGCCAAATCCTTCAGCAAGCTGATTGATGAGAAAAAGGCGTTATTTGGACATTTTTTCTTTTTGCCAGCTCTGGTATTACTTTCTCGACAAAATACGAATTTCGCCTACTTAAATGCATCTAGGGCTTGCCCATTATACAAACCTTATTGAGTTAGGGTAACTCAATACCCCAAGCGATAAATCGCTCGTGAGATGTTGCCAATCTCCAGCAAGCAGGATTGAGCTTTATAGCGATTATGGAGTTCGTTTTTACTCCATATGCATCGTATTTTGAAGTGTTGTCCAACATCTTTGTAGGCTCTGTTTGACAGCTACCATAGACAAGCGTATTTCAGTAGTTCTTTTACGAACTCTTTTATGAACCCTACTGGTTCTTTTATGAACTCTTTTGTGAACTCAGCAGTTTCTTTCAGGAACACTTCATCACCTTTAGGAACTTATTTCCGTCTTTCAGGAACTGTTTTTTGCTCTTTTACGAACCCTTTTAGAAATCGTTTTTGACTTTTAGTTGCCACCAACTCCTATCAGTTAAACGAAACGAATTTGCCACATCTCCAAGGCTGATTTAGCCAACCTCCATATGGCATCATAATTATTCCACATCCAATGGAGGAAGGCTATTATCCTCAAATCTATCAAAATCAGATTGGAAAAGACGGTCTTGAATGACTCTGTATTTTTCAAACTCAGATTCAGCAAACTCTTTGGCATATTCGGCAGAAACTTTTCCGCTATCCTGTAATATCGAGCCATCAAATAAATTAATGAATTTGTCTATTCGCTTTGCCCAATCTTCCATTGTCATAGGGATATGACGCTTAGCCATACTTTCTGCCATATCAAGGAATGCATTGACCATTCTGCCCATTTCATCCAATTCTTTCTCTCGCAAATAGTTCTTTGCTACAGACACGTCAGTTTTGACAATTTTTCCATTCGGAGCATTCTCCCATGTGGTCAATCCCATGTGTTCTTTATCTGCATTGGCCCGTTCTACAATCAGTTCCGCAGCGGTATGTCCATGCACAGCATAGTGCATTTTGTTCTGTACCTTCTTGAAGAAAAGACGTGTTCTCGGAGCATCCTTGTTATAGTCTATTGCCGTAGCATAGATATCCGTCAATTTTTGATAGAACCTACGTTCACTCAATCGTATTTCTCGAATCTCGGCAAGCAAATGCTCAAAATAATCCTCTCCGATAAACGAACCGTTCTCCATTCGCTTCTTGTCAATCACATAACCACGGATGGCAAACTGGCGAAGCACGTATGTGCACCACTGACGGAACTGGGTTGCTCGAACAGAATTGACACGATAACCAACACTGATAATGGCATCAAGATTATAGAATGTTGTATCGTAATTCTTGCCATCCGAAGCAGTTGTTTCCATTTTGGAAATAACTGAATGTTCATCCAACTCACCACTCTCAAAAATATTTTTAAGATGCTTGCTGATTGCAGGTACTCCCACATCAAAAAGCTGCGCCATAGCCTTTTGTGTCGCCCAAATGGTTTCATTCTTATACATCACCTGAATCCCATCCTCTTTGCCCTCAAGCATGAAGATGAGAAACTCAGCTGTACTATTTCGTATTTCTATATTTTTCGTCATAATTTGAGCACTACGATTAAACCGTCATCCCTCGAATTTTTCTTCACTATGTAATCGATTTACTTATAAGTAAACGTTTTTGCTAACCTTATCATATGACAACAAAAATTATTCAAATCCTTTATCTGACAATAATTTCCTTAAAAGACGGAGTTCAGCTGTTCTAAATCTACTCCTATATTTTTCTCTCAAAGTCATTTGTATAATCTTAAACTGCCATCCTTCGAGAATGATAGGTGTTTTCTCCCAAGTCAACATTTTTACTATCAAATCATCAGATATTGAATTGTCTGCATTTTCATTTAACATCTCAGCTTCAAAAATTTCATAATTATTGCGACATACAATTTCGTATATAAGAATACCTTTTAACACATCACGTGTATACAATTCATATCCGAATTTTGCTTTATGAGCAATATTTCTTGCCAAATTCTGTTCGGATAAAGATAAGCATCCGGAATCTTTCCCCCAATCAGCTATTTTAATCCAGGTCTCACATGAAATTGAAGATACAAGCTCTAAATTAATTGCATTTTTTTCAACATCAAAAGATTCCTTATCCGAATAACGTTGCACCATGACTTCTTTATTACATATATCATCCCTAATAGAATCAATAGATGGTATTTCAAATTCTTCTTTAACCATTCTCCAACAATCTTCCTTTGTACACCATTCAATAATATTTGACCGGGGGGATTTATCTATAAGAAACTGATTCAGTTTAACCATAAGGTGGTACATATAATCAGATAATTCAGAAGAGACCTTTTGGTTTTTCCAAATTTTTTCCAAATTAAGGCAGCCTTCAGTTGCAACTTGCAAAAGTGCTATACTATAAGGTACCATTACTTGCTTCATGTCGCCAATAGGTGGTGTCTTACTTCGTTTTGTTCCATGCCTTCTATCAACCTCCTTAAATAAAATAGCTTTAGCTATCAAATCTTCAAAGAATATATTATCTACATTGAGATTTTGCATTACATTGTCACGGAAGGCTCTAAAATTAACTTCATTACCATCAACTACACAATGTGGGCCTACAACAATTTTTCCTCCAATTTCAAGCTCATAATAGGAATTAAAATATTTTGCCAACTCATATTTTGTAAACTTGCATTGTTTGGGATATTTTAAGAGAAAAGCCCTTTTCCTTGACTTCGTTTTTGAATTTTGAGTTAGTAAATTGTCGTATTGTCTGCTAATACGATCAAAGAACCAATAATGTTGTTGATTAGAATCAACTGTCATTGGTGTAAGCATATAACGTGATAATTTCTCAATTTCCACAAATATCGGATCATTGGCAGATAAGTCAGCATCATTAATCTTGTTTTGAGTGTTCGCATACTTCGAAATATGCTTTACAATCTCATAGGAATTATCTGTATTTTTGATAACAGAAATCTTCATAGGGACTAGAACCTTATCTATATTCTCCTTTACATCTTTAGATGCATAAAAAAGTGTAGCAGTCGTTTGACCACCGTTTACGATTTGAAGATTATCAATTTTTAATATTTTTGAATTTAACTCATCTAGTACTATAGCATCTGCCGTTGCTGATATACCATTATTGTAAGCAAAAAACATTTTAGGACTATTGATAATAGTATCTTTTATTCCCCGGTTAATTCCTCCTTTAAATTGTAGAAATGACCTTACATTTTGTTCCAAGAGTTTAAAGCCATATTGTTCGTAAAGTGACGCTAGGAACTTTCCCGGCAAATATGTCAAATACCCATCATAAAGTTCAGATCCAGTAGGAATTTGTAAACACTTTGAATTTATACCATACTCTTCCAAATCTAACTGAATTGGCAAACGTGATTGGGCAGACATATTATACAATTTATCAATATCAATGATATTCATAAATATCTTTTGTCCTGAAATCTCTTTAGATGCCGGTATTTCCCCTTTATAACGTGCGTTTGTAAGAACGAAAGCATTAACTCGTATTAAATTGCGACGTATTTCTGCTGAGCTTGATAGTTGATGAGAAAATTCAAATATCGGAGATGTCTCAGCCAATTCACATTCATAATGATTGAAATAAGCCTTAACAAAAAAATTAGTTATACGAGTACATGCGCGATCAACACTTGACTTATCTACTATTTCAATATTTTCAGATGGTTTGTATATAGATATAAACAAATCTATAGTATCACATGTTTCAGATACTGCATAACCATTAATTTTATGTTGATTTTTTGTACCCAGAGCTTTTTCATCATAGGCCACGACCGCATTATCTGTTTCATGTGCTTGTGTAAGCATATCTAAACAGATTCTTGTAAATGATTGTTCCTGAAACTCTCCATTTTCTTCTGCAAATTGCAGAGATGAGATTTCTTTTTTTAATGAGTTATAAAACTTTTCTATTTCAGTCATCACACATGCATTTAGAAAGTACTTCTTGTTCTGTTACTCCGTATGATTCAAATGAAGATATGTTTATAAAATATTTCACGTTACCTACCCCTTCTCTCAGTTCATTTTCTCTGATTCGAGGAAAAGTATCTTTTACATGGTAATAGCTATCTTTGCGCGATTGATAATGTCTACTTGTATATAGATATATCTGTTCTTCTACATATCCAGCCTCAAATAACTTTGCACTAAATAATGAATAAGCTGCCACATCATCTATCAATATTTCTTTAATACTATTGACAATCTCAGGCAATGTTTCGCCTGTTTGCTTTGAGACTTCAACAGAACAATGATACAAAAACAATGTATTCACCATTGTATCATCCAATTGTCTTTCCCCATTTATAATAAGCGATTGCGGATTATTAGTAGATGTGGTCTTAACCTCTACCGCCCAATCTTTTCCTTGAAAATCTCTTAAAGACTTATTGGGTCCTACATAATTGTATACTATGGAATAATACGATCCAGCTACAAAATTAAGACACTTCTTTAAAAAACGTAATTCGCCATAGAGTCCCTGTTGTTCTTCTTTTGAAAGGCCTATGCAACGGATACATTCGAAAAGATTTTTCCAACGCAAAAGCGTATTGCCAAATGTCTGAACGGCATCTGCTATTGTTTTCTCTTCAAATATAGCTTTAATTACATTTTCACATAAATAGGAAAATTCATTTATCTTATTACAATGCTTAATTTTAGCACAAAGGAGCATACAATCTTCGAAACTGCCATCTTCATAAATTTCAACAATAGGATCCAATACAGATGAAAACGGATCAAGATTAAATTTAATCGATTTTGGAAATGACAACGCGATACCATAACAATCCTCGGGGTATTGATAAATGCAATACACAACTATCTTTGTGTTTGCAGAATACAGGCGCTTAGTTAATCCGACCTGTTTTTCTGATTTTAAAATCGACCAAATATCTAGCACTTTATTATTCATCAGAATATTGATTATCATTGGTTTCTTCAAAATTAATCTCTGTTTCAACTAAATCCACAACTTCATTCACCCGATATTTAACCCCACTCGAATTCTTACTATTCGGGAATACTATAGCAAATGCAATAAAAGGCAGGTCATTCTGTTTGAAAGTCTCAACATCACGTTTTATTTTCCCATCAAAACCTATTACATTCGCTTTTTCCGGATTAAGTGGATAAATAATCAGTAAAGGATTATTTGAAGATCTATACTTTTGACGTACAAGGGTTGGAGATGGATACTCTTTACCCCATTCTTTTACGCTAGTATTCTTCTCATGTAGTTCCTTCTTAATTCGAATTGTTTCATGCAAAGCATCTGTGAGATCTTCTCCCAAAATATCCATATCAATAAATTCATCTTTAGGGCCAGAGATTAGGTGGTAATTCTTTAGATTATACACACTATCATCTTGTTCCGGTATTCCTACGCGTGTTCGATTTGTACAAATTCCAGACAATGTGCCATCTGCCAAATAATACACTGATTTATCTAAGTTTGTATGATGGTCATCAGTCGTAGTTTGATTTTTTCTCAATATTACACGCCATGACTGTAATTCATTATAATTATTCACACATGTTTTTATGTATTCGGACATTTTTTCAAAATTCATTTTAATCCTTGAGGTATCGGCGATTTCGAAGCGTTCTATAAAATCACATATTTTTTCATACCCTACATTTATCCATAAATAGCCACGAGGATCATCTTTACCATCTTTGATGTGTCTTTGTCCGAGATTACGTAGAAAATCAGAAGTCAATTGAAAGTTTTTGTCTTTTGATTCTTTTGTACGTTTAAGAGAATATGTTTCTACAAGAGTAGAGGCCCAGGATACTTGAAGATCCTTTGCCGAAAACATTTTTAATGGTGAAGTTATCAGAAGACCAGGACTTGTTCTTACTTTCAAGGCAAATTGTTGAGGACTGCAATTGCTCTCCCATAGATAGTCAAAATCCTCTCTCAGTTCATTATTAGCTATTGTAATGTTTTTAAACCAATAATTAATTTCTTCGCTCACAAATAAGCGACATACATCCACATAGCGTGGACGATACCCAAACCAACGCCCCATTTGCATTAGTGTGTCATACATTTTAGATGCACGTAAGAAATAACTGATTGTTAATCCCTCTAATGTAAGTCCACGAGACAACTTGTCTCCACCTACCGCAATGACATAATATCCATCCTCTTGGTGTTCTTCGTATGCTAAAACATCAGCAGATGCTCCATTTAAGGCCTTCACCTCAATTTTTGATACAACATAATAAAGTTGTTTTTGCACTTCATCCCACGTCACAGGGGATATACCTTCTTTTAAAACAGAATATTGTGAGTTTATGACCTCCGAAGTGGTCTGAACAAATGATTTATATTCCATTTGAAAACTACCACTTCCACAAATATAATTTTCTTCAAAATCCTTTTTTAGCTGATTGTTAAATTGAATATCATCAGCAAGAATCTCATTTTTGTAAAATTTGAATAATCTATCAACAAGAGTTTTGATTTCATTCTGCCATACTTGAAAGCGAGACAAATGAATAAGCATCGAATTATGTTTATGAGTTTGGCCTCGAACACACCTAACAGCACATGCCAAAATAAAACACCTAACAGCATACTTTAAACTCTCTGGGATGTTTGGATAACATAAAGTATCACGCTCTCCCAGTTTATGCTTATCGGGAACAAAATTCTTATAATCTTTAACTATATTAACAATAGGCAATGGCTGCTCATCTTCTGTATCCAATCCAAACACTTTTTCTGGACTTAGATAAGCAGAGGGTGTTGGTAGATTTACAATGAAGTGGCGAGGAAACAAATCATTTTCGTCTGTCCTATCGATAAATATATTTGCATATGGTGTCGCTGTATAACCCACATATGCATTGCGACGAAATAAAGATAAAATATCTCGAATCTTACCATTAATAGAAGATGCTTTCTCCTTGTTTTTTGAAGTATTTACAGATGCATTATCTGCTTCATCATCAATAAATAGTACAGACTTTCCATCCAAATCTTTTTTAGATAACCACTTCTTTAAATTTGCTAAAATCCTACCATTCTTTTTAACGACAAACAGGATAGGTTCTTTTGTTTGAAAGTTTGCACCTAATGAATTTACTGTTGATTCCTTGAAATCAGATATAACTGTTGTAAAAGCATGGGCTATTGGTTTGTTATCAATCAATCCTACACCTATACCAATCTTCTCGTTGTCCTGTATACGTTCAATGTCTTTAGTTGTAAATCCTAAAAAACATTTCTCTAATCGGTTTTGTGTTTGTGTTCTCAAATCATCAAGGATACCTGCAAACACAATGACAACATTGAAGCCCGCATCTACAGCCTTACAGATAAGTCCCGTAAAGTTAGATGTCTTTCCAGATTGTACTTGTCCAACTACAAGACCTTTTTTGGAAAAATTTGTATCAAATAATGTCGGGTCATACAGGTTATCCAATATTTCATTTGTCAATCTATCTAATTGAAAAATTACACCAGGCTGATACTTTTCCTTTTCTCGAAGAAATTTTTGATATCTGTTCCAAAATTTCCAAGCAATATCTTGCTGCCTAGCATGACTATTTGCGCTAAGCCAACCTGCCCCTGGATTATTGCTATCAAAGAGTGTTCTGTATGGAGAAATTGGAAGGGTATAAAGAGACATGAGCTGTTTTTTTACCTCAAGTTTATCTATATCAGGAAACATAACAGCAAACTGATTTACAGCATCAGTAATTTCTTTATCTGTGGCTGAAATTTTATCTCCAATGTATAGTCGACAAAAATCTATATATTTTTCAATATTTTGTTCCATTATAATAAGTCAATATAATCTTCGTAATAATTAAACGGTTCTACTATCTTAAGTAAATCCTTAGCCTGCAAGGGACTTTTGCCCTGCCGGATTAATGCATCATACATTATTTTTGCTGTTTGCTGAATAGACGCAACATTAAGTAATTTATTCGCTCCATATTGATTCTCATCTTTAGCTTCATTGATGAAAATTGTTTTAGTTGGAACACTAGATTCAATTAATGACAACATTTGTTCAATGGCCTTAGAAGGTTCTATTTCTGCCTGCTTTTTGAAGTGTGTAATAATCGGATTTTCTCTATTAATAATGTATGTCCAACTTGCATCTTTCTTTTTCTCAAGCCATAGAGGATGAAATTGCTGACCAGCACGTTGCTTTAGAATTTTTCCCCGATGCCTAAAAACTTCTTCTGCAAAAGAACGGACTTTTTTTGCATACTGTTCTATCTGCTCTCTACAATCAGCGGGAGGATAGGCTTTAGATTTTTTAATGTCAATTTGCCATTCGGCATCTTGATTATTTGGTAAATCTATAGCAATTCGTGCTAGTTTACAACTTTCCTCTTTCCTAAATAGTCCTAACCAATCGCCAGAAAGTAAAAGTCGTTTACCCCTATAAACATAAAATCCCTGTTGAGCATTCCAGCCTTTGGGACCTTCTGCATTATTAAATGCTTCTTCATTGGAGAAATTCAATTTATGTGGTAATACATACCCTGTCAAAGTAGCATTTCCCGAAAGGTAATCAATGGGAAATGTTTGGCGTTTTGTTTCTGTTGGACAAAATGGATTCCATGGTAGAATAGCATGGCTTCCCCAAATTATAGATGTATGCTTTTCTTCAATGAATCTATGAAAAGTCATAGCAATATGATTTCTAACTTTCTGCAGATCCATAGAAAATTTTTCTTTAGCAGCTTCATTTTCTGCACTTGTATTCACAGGAACAATTCTGTCCAAATGTGACCAAATTACTATTGTGCCATTTTCAATATCGTCTAGTGAGTTTTTTAATTCTTCTGGACACCATTTAATTAAGTTCCATTCTTGACACTCTGCTACAAAATCTAAATCCCACGTCCAAAAAGAAATCATATCATTTTTCTTGCTCATAACAGTCAATTTTCTACATTGAGAAAACGATGCCGTTTTAAGCCCAAGCCCAAAACGACCAAGATCTTTTTCATCTCGTATAGCAAGTGGATTTTGGCAACCAGGTCGCATTGCATGGATAAGTTCTTCATTAGTCATACCTATACCATCATCTTTTATAGAAATAAAAGATCTATCTCCATCCCAATGACGCTGAATGACTATTTGCTTAGCCTTAGCTGTGATTGCATTATCTATAATGTCTGCTACCGCTGTTTCCAAGCTATAACCTATAGCTCTAAAACTCTCAATCATTGACGCTGCTTCTGGTATAGCTTGCTGTATTTCAAGACCTTTATACATAATAAATCTATAGCTGTTTAAAAATATGATTCAATAAAATTGTTACAACATTAATTTCCCATCCGTTACCAGCACGTTCTCCTAATTGCTGGTATGTAAGATGAGCTGGATAGTGGATTTCTCTATAATCTGTATCAATTCTAAATCCCATTAATCTAAAATGTTCATCAATTGACAATTTTCTAAACCTATCCATACCACTAATTGGTGGTTCAACAATTCTAACCACGTTGTGACTGGGAGGAGTTACTGTCATACATATCCTATCAGTACGTATTTTTCTGTTATAATAATCATAACACAATCTCTCAGTTACATGAAAGTAATCTTGAGGCTTGTTATGTATTTCTTTGATATGGTCTATTTGACTTTGTGTTCTATAAAGACTATCATCAGGACATTTATCTAAGAAATCTTCAATAAAATGTTCAAGTGGAAGAGGTGTCGGTTTCATGGAAAAATTCTTTGGCAAACCTCCAGCATCTTTTCTCCGTCCAAAAAACCATAATCTTTGCCGACTTTGCGGTATACCGTATTCTGCAGAGTTAAGTATTATTGTTTGCACATCATAACCTATGACATCAAAAATAGCTAAAATTGCCTCGTACGTAGGTTTAAATTTACCCCTACATAAATTCACAACATTTTCCAAAAATAAATATTTAGGTTTTTTTTCTCTGCAAATCCGCACAATATCTGCGAACAAAGAACCACGTGGATCTAATTCACCCTTACAAGCCCCCGCAGTTGAAAATGGTTGGCAAGGGAATCCACCTGTAAACATATCAAAATCTGGAAGTTCCTGTTCTTTAATCAGAGTAATATCACCCCAATTTTTTATTAAAGTTCCATCTTTTTGCTTATGGTTTTCATTATATAAGTCAATAGCTGATTTACAAATTTCCGAGTATCCAATTACTTGAAAATTTATTTCCTTTGAAGACTTATTAATTCGTTTCATAGCATATGAAGCTCCACCATAACCTGCGAAACCTTCAAATACTCTTATTATTTCTTTTTTATTTTTCATTCAAATAATTTTGCTATTTACTTCTACAAACACCAATACTCATCCCCTTATACCGTATTTTAGAATGTATTCCATTTTTTATTGCCAACCATTTCGTCCAAATCCAGTACCCCAGCAAACATATCCATTTCTTTTTGGGAGATTCCCAATCGTATTGCAAGTTCTCGCCAGCCTTTTACTGCTTCAATTACCTCCGAGATAATCTTTTCAGCGTTTTTTCGGTTGAGCATATAATCCTCGCATGCATTGAGCAAAATGCCCAAATCCGCTTTGTTGGAATCAGCGGAGATAAGCAGACTTTGATATTCGTTCAGAGTCGGGTTCATATCGTAGGCTGGCGACAATATCCACCCTTTTGCAGTCAAAAGAAAACCGTGATTGCGGAAATGGTCATCGCTATTGCCTATGCAGATATTGAACGCTACACGACGATAGAGTTCCTGCAAATTGCGTTCTACATCTGTACAATTCTGGAGGATAAAGTCAACTATATCCAGATAGCCGTGTCCTGTTGTTGCATTATCTCCATCTTCCAATCCCAGCAAGGTCATTGCTGATGCAAAATGAATCCGTTTGCCTTCTTTTGTTCTGTCAAAACGCTTCGAGAGCAATGTGTGGTATTGCTCTCCTGTTGTCAGCACTTTAGTTTTTGCCGCATTTATCCCTGCTTTTGTAGCAAGCAAGTGGCTGAAATGTTCCCAAAGTCCGGCATCGAAATCGTCTTTACGCGATGGGAACTTGGCTACATAAAGAGTCTTATCCGTATCAATCACATTTGCTTTCGGCCTTGCACCTCCCAATGATGTTCCTGGTTGCACAAGTTGTGCAATCCATTTCTTATCGGGAAGCATATTATTTTCTTCGCTTTTTTCTATTTCTTCACTCGCCGCTATCAACTCCCTAATATCTGTCAATGGTGGTATCCGCAATGACTCACTCACATTGATAAATTTTCCATTGGGGTCTTCCTTGAAGCGAAACCCACCCATTCGAGAAAAGTCATCAATACCCGTCAGGAAATCAAAAGAAGACAGTCTGCGAATCGGTCTTTTCTCTTCAGCAGCTTCAATCTGTTCACGACGCAATAATAAAGTACGCCCCCATCGGTCGGGCAAGGCATCCGAGAAACAACCGAATATATCTTTACCAGGTTGCGTATATTGCTGACCGGGATAGTTATTTAGGTCATCACTCAAAAACAAATCTCCGTGCTGCGCCAGCCATTCCTTGTTAAAAGTAAAACAATAACTATCCGAGCCACGAAGAGATTCATAACCCAATTCTCCGATGAGTTCTATTTCTTTAAGCCAGTCAAAATCGGCATATACATACAATTTCTTCATAGCTTATTCTTTTTTAGAGGCTCGCTCCCTTGTCTTTAAACTCAAATCCTGCAAAACTTTTCCCATTTTATCTTCTTTGGCAAGCCATAGTATATCTTCATCAAGTTGCAAGGCATACAAAACACGCAAATAGATACCGATAGACACGGTTGGCACACCTTTCTCTATACGCGACACAGTCAATGGAGAACAGGTAGCACGTTCTGCCACCTGAGCCACGCTCAGATTCCTGCGCAAGCGAGCCAGTTTTATTTGTTCACCCACAATCTGCATCTTCTGTTCCAATTTTCTGGGCAACTTCGTACCCATCGTATTTTTTGCCATATCTAAATCATCATATAGTATGCAAAGGTAATTATTTTTATTTATTTAATGATATATTACACCGGGTATTCATCATTATCATCTGAAAAAGTCCAGTCTTTAGTGGCATATTCCTTTTCAAACTCTTCCAAATCTTCCTTGATGCGTTCACGGAAGCACTCTTCGCTATCATCGCCACTCATCATCCAATCTACACGAGTAGCATATATCTCTGCTATACGAATTTGCCGATATGCCTCCTTCATTGCATCTATCGTCTCATCTGAAAGTTCCAACACATCAGCTTCATACGGATAATGATCATAATAACAATGATGGATTGAGTACAATACCGGAATTTGTTCACCGTCAGGAGTGTCGGACATATATCGCTTTTTCGATTGGAAAATCACTCCATCATCAAAGAATCGTCGGTCTGCATATTTTTGTTCTGCCTTGACGATGGTTTTGTCTCTCAGAAGAAAAGATTCCGCATCATCATAACAGCCAAAATCCATATAAGTTCTATAACTATGGTATGAGCCAAAGCAATCTTTCTCGTAAATAGTCCAATAGTTCTCTTGAATTTTCTCAGGTTTAGGCTTCAATGCCCTCGCAATATCGCGCTCAATAGTATCTGCTATCTCGTGCATTGCGTATGTGCTCCTATCAAAATATCCGCCACTCATAATTATTTCCTCCTTACATAATTTGTTATTTCTTCGAAATCTCAATTACTTTCTGATTCGCACAACTCCCGAAGCATATCCAAAAGTACGTTATATTCTTTTTGATAACGCTTGATTCTCGCATAATCCTTTTCTATCGGTTTTGGGACGCGAGAAATATCCATGTTATGCTGCAAATCAGTCATCTTAACCTTGATGGCGAGAAAATGCCTCTTAAAACGCTGAATGTATTCTTCACGATTTTGGGCAGTTCTGGAATTTAAGAGATTCAGAGCTTCTTCTATCTCGTTCCATTCTTCTTTAGTGGGCAAATGTAAACGTTCGTTGGGATATTGTCCAACTATTTCATCGAAGTCTTCTTTCCAATCCTGCTCATTCGGATTAGCTTTCCATTCTTTTAAGCCTCTTTTCAGTAAACGTATAATATCCTTAACTGTGTATTCTGTATCTTCAGCAACATCATGCAAGAAACCAACCGTTTTTTCTTTCCAACTGAAACCTTTCCTTCCGACTGTAGCAAGATGTCCTTCAAAATAATCCTTACCAGCCTTATCGACTTGACCCTTGTGAATGTCTTTTGCCAAACGTGCCGCAACATACGCCAAATGAATTTTATACCCCATAGAATCCTCATACATTTCATATCGTTCTTTGGCTTCGGCTGGGTTAAAGGTCTCCAAATATTTGATGAAGCGAAGATAAGTACGCTCGCCAATGCCTGACAGCCCCAACATCGTATCAAACAATGGATCAGCCAATGAATCCAACACTTTTATATCCCGGCAACCGTTTTTAATTGCAGTATTCAATCGCTTGATATTTCCATTAGCGATTTTCTTTTCCATCTCAATACCATAAGAGAACATAGAGAGCAACTCATCATAATTATCTTTCATAAGCCTATATATTTACATCAGAAGTATTATTATCCAGAATATCTTCATGCTCTATTCCCCTTTCTTTTATATATCTCGTCTATGAGCTTCTTAAATCGCGATGAACTTAACGCATCCAAATTGTCAGCATTTGCCCAATCTATATATTCTTTGATAACCTTCAACAGACCATACACTTGCTCTATCTCTTTCAATTTCATTTCTTCAGGCTCAGCCATGTCGGGATCTAGGTCCCGTAACTTTTCTACTATCTCTGTTTGTTTATCCTTCTTCTCTTTCCAATGCTTAACAAGTTCCACATAGAAATCGTCATCTCTTATCGTATCATCAACCACAACAGGCAGCATCCTATCCTTATAATCGACATTTTCCATAATGCCCGACAGTTCATACATACAGTTTTTCGATCTTAAGTAAGGCCTGCTCAGTAACACTATTACAGTTTTCCCTGCCCTTATGGCATTCATAAACTCCTTGATGTTGACCGTATAAGGACAATCTTTCTTGTCCAACTTAAAAGGAATCCCTCTATTCTCCAATACAAATCCAAGATAATCTACTATATGTGCTGACTGACCTTCCCAATTGTAAGATATGTAAATACCTTCATCCTCTCTCCACGGAATCCCTTCAGTTTTTTCCTCTTCTGCTTTCGTTAAGCGTCCTCCATCTGCTATACGCATAGCTTCATTGATATCGCTAATACCAGAATAAGCTGCATAGTACTTATCTTCAAACCCGATAATATAGCGGTTCAGATATTTATACATTTCACCCCTTTGGGTTAACTGCCGTAAGTATTGCGTCACCTCCATCAATACATCTTTGCTTTTTATGGCAATCCTTTCCAAAGAATTAAGTATACTATTCAGCATAAAATGACCATCAATCTTATGCTCATAGCAGTAGCGGATAAAATAGCATAGCGATGAAATGGCGTTTGGATTGTCATAGTTAAAGTGGTAGTCATCCCCATATTTTATCATTTCCGGGCGCGTCACAAGATAGTCCAGCGCATCCATGCTGCCAATACTTATCAACAGACGTACCGCATGTTCTAAATCATATCCGTTAAAACTCTTGTATTCTCCTTCCAGCCTTTCTCTCACCCAAACCGACTCCTGTGTATTCCTTATAAGTGTTGAATAACAGAATAGTCTGCCAGACACTTTCAAGCCCGATGCTGCTTTCTTTATCTCTTCTATTTTCATTCCTTTCTTAACAAGAGTCTCCATTACGTTTGCAGACAATGAATAACCAGACAATGCGAAGCGAAGCACAAGACTATACCCTTCCTCTATTTGATTTTCTATGATATAGTTCGAGAATGAATACAACAAAGGGTATTCTGCATTGTCAATATTTGCCCGTAGTTTTTTTATCACCTTAGGAGCTAGGGTTACAGAATCCACTCTCTCTGTTATATATTCAAACAAAGAATACTCGCGGCTATAATATTCATCAAAATCTTTTCTAGAAATTGTATAACTGCCAAAACGAAGCAGTGGGAGCAGTTTCTCAGAAGGAATCTCAAACTCACCCTTCAGCATTAGTCCCAAGGCTTCTCGCCAGAAGAATATGGGCTCTCCATCGCTCAGTTTCAAGACAGATGCTTTAGCCCATTTTACAACCCGAATCTTGATTTCCTCTGTTACAGACACATCCATATCAGACCTATCCATCATTCCAGACACTTCCTTCATGAAGAAGGATTCATAGATATCCCCGTTCTTGATACCTTTGACAACCTCTCCAATGTTGTAATGATCATTGTCATCGACGAAGAGCTGTAAAAACCTGAAAGCATACTGATTGTATCCTTCGTCTTGGTTGCACAGTTTCTTATAGTGCTCTTTTCTGGAACTATAATTGTCCAACCCTGTCACCATTTCCAGCACAATCTGCTTGAATACAGGATACTCTGTAAAATCTATAAATGCTTGTTGCCGTCTCTCCCGCCCTTTGGTTATTATTTCAGGCTGTGGAAACTTCTCCTTGTAAAGTATCTCTGCGCATTCCGCCACTTCGGCATAAGGTATTTCCTGATACCAACTGGCCTTGGCCCAGTCTGTACTGTTGTCTGCTGCAAACTTCTTAAAATCATCCTTGACATCCTCTACAGTCATCCATAAAGCAGCCATAATATAGGCTTGTCTGATATCTTCCCTCTTTGAGGGTTCTTCTTTTGGAGCAAATAGTTCTGCCTGCCTCTCATAGAATGTCTTTCTTCCTCTTTCTCGTAAACCGGCGGTCAAATAACAATCCCTGATAACCATCAACAATTCTTGTGTCTGGCTATTATTATCAAAATGACGGTGATATTCTTTAAAGGTCTTTTTATAATAATCCTCCACAACCCTTATCAGTTCAGTATAACCTTGTTTGATGAATTCACTTGCCCTTCCAAACACTCCTTTTATCATGTTGGAATATTCTTCCTGCTCATCATGATATTCATATTGGGAATGATAGAACGTGTGAGTAAGGATTTTTTCTATACTCTGAAGAGAACGTACTTTGGCAAGGGTTGTATAAATGCTCGTTCGCGTCACCACATGTGTAGTATGTCCATCGTATTGGCTATGAACATACTCTTCTTTATCAAGTATATAATCTATATAATCATCGGCCTTGTCCGCCTCCCCTATCAGCCTTGTCATTGATTTGATGGCATCATAGTGGTTTGAGCTTTTTACAACGGCAAACAAGCGTTCTAAATAGGTCTGCTGCGCAAAAAAGGATTTATCGAAATATAAGAATGACAAATCGTGGTATTTGTCTTCTTTCTCCAGTGATTCAGCTGTCTTTTTCTCCAACACACTGAAAAGTTTTTCAGTCAAATCATTGCTATCTGACTTCAAATAATCCCAGTTCAAGAAATAACACAGACACATCAAGTCTGAGTAATAAGTCGTTCCTGTTTCTGTTTCGCTTAATTCATCCACAACAAAACTCACCGTATCTGCCGAATAAGCAAATCGCCACAAATCCTCATAATCGTGCGTCATAATGTTCGACATTCTGATGCCTAACGATTTATACTCCAACAGAAGTCCTTTGAACACTTCGTTTCTAGTTCTATCGTCTAGCATATCTCGGTCAATGTAGATGACTAAATCCAGACTGGCTTTCTTCAACCATTTTAGTATGGCAGACACTTCTTCTTTCTTGTCTTTCCCATACATTGACAGCCACAACATAATGATGTTGTACCATTCCGGCTTGATACGTCCGTTGGGATGTGTGGCCAGCTGCTTAGCTCTTTCTATGTCATATCTGTTCAAGTAGTTGGCAACAAGCCATTCGCGGAATGCGTTGTGTGCAAATGAATACTGACCTCCCTCATTGCGAATAAGGTCATACCGCAAACATTCTTCCACATTGTTATCATCGTTTTGCAAGCATATACGCAGTTCCTCCTTGTTCAGGCTTTGGGCATTCATCAGCGATAGCCCAAGGGCTACTCTTTCCAATAGCCGAACAGACTCTTCAAAACTATGTTGTGCCGATAGTGGTACGTTCTTTTCTTTTACCTCTTTATTGTAACTGCTTTTAAAAAACAGTCTGTATATCTCCGCCTTGGTCTTAGGAAGTTGTTTCCCCTTTTCTTTATATGCATCAATCAATACACTCAAGAAGAAAGGATTCTTCATGAAATCTCCCAACTGATTGGCAAAGATGCTTCTTATAAAGCCATCACTATTAACCTCGTGTTTGGCAGCGTAGTCTCTAGCATCGCCTATGCTTAACTCTTCCAGAAACAATTCTGTAAACAACTCCAATTGGCGCTCCCTACGAAAATTACTACGGCACGAGAGCACCATTTTCATTTCTGGATGTTCGTAAGCATAACCACCTATTTCCTCCAGCAAGTCTTCATATTTTTGGCCGTTTACCTCGTCCAGCGCATCAATTACGAGAACAACCTCCCTGCCATCTACATATTGTGATTCCGGCAAATCGTCTCTCTTAAGTTTCGTATTAGTTCTAACTTCAAAGCTCACGGGGAGGTAAAGGCCACTTTGCTGCAATTCCCAGCATAGTTGTTTCAGTTCTGTTGTCTTACCTGTCTGAGCACTGCTATACAGAACAATCTTATTAGCAGAAATCTCCTCTACTCCCGTAACATAGTCAGCCAATGTATGACGTTCTTTTTTTCCAAGCGCGTAATATATGAAATTGCTCTCCGATTGGTCAGATGTGCAGAAACGGCGAATATAGCCATCTACCGCTTTGTGTTTTGTCAGTCCTCTACGTATCCGTTGCCCTTTTCTAGTTTCTTGATTTGTCAGGAGCGCAGTCAGTTTGTCTATTTTTTCATCTATCGAAATGATTCCTTGTGTGATAATATAATGGGATACTTCTTCATCCTTACTTAATTCCTCAGTCCATAATTGAGCAAGACTATTCAGAATCGCGCCCTTCTTTTCCCACTCCTCTGTCAAGTAAAGTTCCTTTAGTTGGTTGAGGTCGTTAAAATATTTATGGGCAATGCGCTGCCTGACGGCATCGTCTGCACACCATCTTTTCAATGCAGTCTGATAGCATTGCTCAATCCTTTCATCCAACGTTGTTTTATCCTTCGTTGAAATGATTTCTCTCAAAGAAGGTAGCGATCCCGCCAAATAAGAGGCTATGAAGCCCCATAATATAGAACTAATGTCCATTATTCCTTTCTCTAATATAAAAATGGGCGACCTTCTACTTCTCCTAGATCGTATTACAGCTACATCGGCCCTTTCGGGTTTTACTTCTGTGTTCGGAATAGGAAGAGGCAAATCCACCGCAGAAATAAGCGCCTTCGATTAATCTTTAACGGAATTATATACTTTATTACTTTCCTAACTCAATTATATTTTCCGGAAACATCGCATTCCCGACATCATCTTTCGGTGCATTCTTAAGAAATAAGACAGGGAGAATCTTGTAATTCTTGGCAAATGGCAGCAGGTTGGCTTTACGGAGAAGCTCAGCTGTAAGTTGTTTGCTATTCTCCTGATTTGTCCATTTGCATTCGCCAACTAACAAATATTTTTTATCAAGCGACTCGGCCATCACATCAATCTCTACTTGTTCCGGTTCTTTCTTCTCATTGAGAACCGGTCCCCACCAGCGCTTTGCCTTACCGTAAACAATTCCATTGACCATATTTCCAGTTACAGCGTCCCTGCATAGTTTTTCCCAATGCATACTCACATACTCCGAGAAATGTGCTGCCAAAGCCTGTTCTAATGGCAAACGACGACCAAGCTCAATGAACGAACGGTTTGGTACGACAAACTGATAGTAGAATGCCATAAATGGGTCTGCAATCTTATATAGGCTCTTTTTCGCATTCTTTTCGTCAATTCCGAACGGAACATCTTTCTCTAAAAATCCGAGGTCAATAAGTTTCTTCAACGGACGTGACAGATTAGTTGCAGGCTCATTACATCTGGCAGCAATCTCAGAAAGACGATTTGCACCGGAGCCGATATAGGACATGATTGTAGAAGTCTTGACAATATCCTTCACATCGTCCTGAAACAATTTTATCGGTTCCTCGTAAAGAGTCCCATTTATCGAAAGGATATTGTGCCACAACGCATCGGAAAGTGAGTTCCTGTTTTCTCTTAGTTCCCAATAACGAGGTACACCGCCCCATACGGCATACTCTTCAACGGCACCCACAGCATCAAGGTTCAAAGCCTCCTGAATATACGGCAAACGTATCGGCGCAAGTCTCATTATCTCATCAGCACGGCCATAGAGAGGTGCAGTAGAATCAAGAAACAGTCCATACATCATATTCTGTGATGAACCACAAAGTACAAGATTATACTTCAATTGCTTCTCATCAACAAGTTTCTGCAACACTGACGGCAGTTCCGGGGATTGCTCCACAAGATATGGAAATTCATCCAAGCATAACGTGAAACGCTTGTCTGTGCGATAATTGAGCGCACGAAACAGAGATTCCCAATCCGGATAAGTCAGCTTATCAAAATCAGGAAATACTTGCGCTACCACTTTTGCGAGCAAAATTCTTTGATGTTGCCCTTCGAAACGGTCGGCAAGGAAATATACATCACTGTCCGACAAGACCCTTTTGATAAGTGTTGACTTACCCAACCGCCTGCGACCGTACACTACGACCAACGAGGACTTCTCTCTTGAAAGAGCATCCCTCAGTCGTGCTGTTTCTTCTATTCTATCAACGAAGTTCATATTACGATTTTATTATGCTATGCAAACATAATGTTTTTACAGCATAACACAAAATTTTGAGCCAAGTATTTTCCGCATGGCAAAAGAATTTAATGTAAAATGGTGTGTGATTGGGATTTATTTACTAATTTTGCACAGCTTTTGAGACAATATAAACATTAACGATGCAAAGAAACAGAATGAACATATTACCAACAACCGCAATTCTGAGCAATAAACGCACAGAATCCGTGTCGAGTGTTCATGTTTCATGCATTGAACCTCGTAGAGTAAATACTTTCCAGCGAACATAGCAAGTACTTTATTGTACTTTGAGAGAATAGAAACTGAATAGTTGGAGAGTCTTTACCAAACTTTCCAACTTTTTAGGTTTTCGACCTACAATATAGGCTGCACCTCAGTATAGTTCGAGCCAGCTCGACTCTACATTCGGTTTGCACTATATTTTTTATTATGCCCATTTGTGACAGTTGCCTTTACGATGCTCTTCTGCCATTTCCGTCTGATGGGCTGTTAGTAAACAGATTATTAACGTGCAGTGATGCACATAAATTGAGAAGAAATGAACTATAAATTTGACGGCAGTAAGGTGTTCTTTACATCTGACACCCATTTTTATCATGAGAATATCATACGTTTCTGTAACAGACCGTTCAAGGATGTGGAGATGATGAATGAAACTATCATAGCCAATTGGAATAATACAATCGGACAAGATGATATTGTGTTTCACTTGGGTGATTTCTGTCTTGGCGGTTCGGCCGAATGGAGTAAAATCCTTGACAGACTGAACGGAAAGATATATCTGATTATGGGTAATCACGATTTGAAGAATATACGCCAAGGCTACATTGACAGATTTGAATATGTGGCAATGCAGATGCACATAGAAATTGGCAAACAGAGGATATATTTGAATCATTATCCCTTTTTATGCTTTGATGGCGGATACAAAGATGTGTGGCAACTGTTCGGGCATGTTCACACAAGGGAGAACAATACCGGAATTGACGCTGCTAGGCTTAAGTATCTCTATCCGACACAATACGATGTCGGAGTTGATAACAACAACTTTACACCCGTTTCATTTGAACAGGTTAAAAGAATTATTACCAAACAAATAGAAAAAGGACAGTGATATGAAGATACAATACATGAGCGACCTGCATTTGGAGTTCAGCGATAACAGCAGGTGGATGAAACATAATGAATTACCTGTAACAGGTGATATTCTGGTGCTAGCCGGAGATATATTCTATTTGAAAAACAAGGTTGCTCCTTTGAGCAATTTCTGGAAGTGGGCATCTGCAAATTATCGGCAGGTGCTCATTGTGCCCGGGAACCATGAGTATTACAATTATTGTGATGTGATGGACAAGGGATTGCAATGGAATTGGAAGTTCAAAAACAATGTAGGATATTATCAGAATCAGGTAGTGCGGATTGATGATACCGACTTTATCATGAGCACTTTGTGGTCTAGGATTTCTCCTATCGACGAATACTTCGTATGGAAGGGCATGAACGACTTTCGGCAGATAATGTATAATGGGAAATTGCTCCAGACAGAGGAATTCAATAAGATGCACAGTTTCTGCTTGGATTTCATCAAACAAAGTCTGGCAGAAAGCACCGCCAAACACATTGTGGTAGTAACGCATCATCTTCCTACATTAGAGGTGGTAGCCCCTCATCATAAGGGTTCTGTGCTGAATAGTGCATTTGCAACTGAACTTAGTGGGCTTATTGCTGACAGTCGCATTGATGCGTGGATTTATGGTCATTCGCATACCAACATTGATGCTGAGATAAACGGAACAAAGGTTGTTTGCAATCAGATGGGGTATGTTTTTCAAAATGAACATCTCGCCAATGGTTTTGAGCCGGGCAAGTTCCTTGTCTTGTAGCAAATATTGTCTTGGTTGATATGATTTAAAGCAATGTATCATATAGTAAACAAAATAGCTCGGTTTTGCATATTATATGATATAATATGTTGTGATAGAGTATTTTCAGTTATTTGAATTTTTCGAATAACTGAAAATACTGATTTTTACCATTACATAATTATCGTAACGCAAACATCGTAATAATCACCCAGCATCCTCATTGTAAAGGGGTTTTCTTTTGGTCAGCATAACTTAACCTTACAGATTAAAACATTTTTCCACCAGAGTTTTCAAATGCTCAGTCGTAAGATTTGCCAAACCAATTTGTTCTATATAGGCAAAGTCTGCATTCTTTTTATTTATCACAAATTTCCTCTCTACGCCATCAATGCTTGCCAGCAGATGGTAATTCCCTTTATAAGTTTGCTCAACACGCATATTGCTGATGGTGTGTCCATCGATTTCCATTGCAGCATCTTCGACTTCGCACTCCCATTCGCCCCATACCTTCAGGTGGTTGGCGATAGTTGACTCTACTCTGCCTATCCATGATTCTGACACACCATTCTCGATTGCTATTGTACGGAATTGCTTCAATGCAGAAACAACATCTTTGATGATAGCATCGGGGCGACGAATTCCGTTATCACGGGCAAATTCAATGACATCCGAGCGTGTGATGTCATACAGTTTGGCTCGAATATACATGCAATGCTCCTTGTTCGGCAAATAACCGCCCCTGTCAATGATGTAGGTAATATCGTATGCAGGAGCAAGACGCCAAGAGCCATCGTTGCTCATAATAAACGAAAAATTCTTGTTATGGTCATCTGTGTTATTCGACAGAATATTGAAGACCATTCTTCGGAATACTTCCTGACAATCTGCATCCGGTAGATGGAGTTTGCGGCAAACAGAAGTCAATTGCTCATAACTCTCTGCATCGGGATATATGGCAGCCAAAGTCTGTGTATGAATCTTTTTCCCACCATTACGATCAAACCGTCTGGTTAAAAAATGATTGTTTCCATCCACCGAATATAACATTGACGGCATCATATTGATACCTGCCATAGTTGCCAACTTATAATAAGTCATTTCTAATTCTGCTGAACAATATTCGGAGTTTCCGAATTTGAGAAGATAATAGTCATAACCTTCCAACGCTGCAATCTGACCGCTTCGTATCTCTCCTGTTTCTCTATTTATCGCAATAATCGCTTTCGGCTGACGCCCCCCAGCGGATGTACCTACAGTCAACAAAGATTGCATGGTTATGGACTCCTCCGGCATAATACGGGCATTCTCCCTTTCTACGAAAATGCGTTCTGCCAAATCTGCCAACGACTTAACATCTATTTTTTCTGTTCTTCGCTCCCTGTTAGTTTCCGGAATAAATTCTAACGCTCCCATTCCTCGTCTGCCTATAAACGAGAGCTTATCCAACGGATTTATCTCTGAATTGGATATTTTTTGCTGTTGACGCCATAAATCAAACAATTGGTTACCCCAGGCATCAGGCAATGAATCTGCGACAAATGCCGGAAGCTTCTGGTAAATCTTGGCATCTTCACCCCAAACAGGCAACAGCCCTCTGGTACCATCAACAGGTGCAACCAAAGGGGATATATTCAATCCTTTTCTGATAAAATCGGGATTATATGTGAAATAAGAAAGATGTCGGCGTTCATCCCAAGCCAAACGACCAATTTCTTCTTCCCAAAGTATTATTTTTAACGACTTCATCATATCTGTATGTCTTATTTAGAGTGCCTGATACGTTGCGTTTTCTTCTCGTCTTTACGCATAAGATACGGCGATTCCGGCAATTCAGGCAAAAGGCCATCTAAAGAATTTATCTGACCGACTACCTTCAACAAGAGAATAAATGTCGACAATGAAAGATTGCCCGCCGTGCCATTTTCAAACTTGTGTATGGTAGTAAGCCCGACACCTGACAATTCCGACACTTCTTTTTGTGTCAGACTGCATCGCATTCTATATTCCTTAAAACGAGTACCCAACATGCGTACCAGTTCGGGAGTGGAGTATTCAAACAAATCTTTCATACTTATATATCATTATACTGATAATTAAATACTATATATCGCCATTATATTCATAATATTGATATTTACAATACAAAAGTAGTAATATGTTTTGAAATAGCCAACGAATGCGCATAATTATTGGCTTGCCAAAAGAAAAAGATACTCAACTTGACTTTAATGACCGTTATTATATACACGGGCAATAAAGTTAAGTCAAACAGAGGGAAAAGGAAGATTTACCCGACTGATTTTTCTTTTCGCCAGCAATCGGTATAAGTCACTTCGTATTCAATCTTGGAGAAATAATCTGCGGTATAATCACAACATAATAACAGATGAAACACCCTACAACATCTTTCGTAAATATCATTGAAAGACTTACAAAATTACACCCAAAATCGCCTTTTTTATCAAAGTCTTTTCATTTGTTTTCTTGTACCGGAAAAACGCATTATCTTTGCAAAAGTTCAGCGCAGAAAAAGGAGCAAAATCAGACTTTCCTACCATTTAAGCCTCAAACTATTGGTAGTCAATTGGTCTAATATGCTGCTTCGACAATTGTTTCTTGAGAAAGCCCCTCTCCTTCAGTACCCATCACAATAGCCAGCCTAGGTTCGGCTGCCAGAGAAGGGTGATCTATAGAAATAGAATTTTCCGTCAGTGCCATGGCAGCAGTCCTGAATCCCAACCATCTCAAATCACGAATCGTACCATCCATCCATGCCCAAGGTATCAAAAAGACAGACCCCATAGACACTCTTACCGCGCGACGATTCAATGGATCACAAGAATTGCGAGTCAACAATACAGCATCGATCCCAAGAGCTGCCGCTGAACGGAAAATAGCTCCTACATTGGTACTATCTACTACACCGTCAATAACAACAATGCGTCGGGCATTCCGGCAAACCTCTTCCACACTCCGGAATACAGGCCGATACATAGCACATAACACACCACGTGTCAAAACATATCCCGTCAATGTCGCCAATAGTTCCCGATCACCCGTATAGACGGGCACATCACCACAACGCTCGATAACCTTGGCTGCATCACCTGTAATATGTTTTCGCTCACACAAAAGTGCAATAGGTTCATACCCGGCATCCAGAGCTCTACTGATAACATTGGGGCTTTCAGCTATAAACAAACCTTTACCAGATTCCGTTTGTCGACGCAGCTGAGCTTCTGTAAGTGTGCAAAAAATCTCTACACCGGGATGTTCCAAAGAAGATATTTCGATAACAGGCATATATTTCTATATTTTTAAATTCACTATATTTTTATTTTTGGTTTACGCTCTCCGTTACAGCAGCTTTTTCCGTTACAGCAACTTTTATTACTCCATCTTCCTTATTTTCAAAAAGACGATACGCCTCTTCTATCCGATCTAACGGGAAACGATGTGTAATAAGGGGAGTAGTATCTATTTTTCCCTCTTCTATTAAATGCAGAATCGTAACACAATCACAACCATCTACACCTCCGGTCTTAAAAATCAGATTCTTGCCATACATATCCGGCAAAGGTAAAATTTGAGGACGGTCATAGAGAGCCACAATAGTAACAATAGCATTAGGACGAGCACACTCCCATGCCAGTCGGAAAGTTTCTTCTCCCCCAGCGACTTCCAACACTACATCAGCACCGCCATGAGCACTCTTTTGGAGCACAAAATCCTTACATTTTTCGGGAGTAACAACCTCTACCTGTGGATAATGCTCACGGACAAAATGAATCCTTTCTTCTGCTTTCTCACAGACTATAATACATTGCGGATTCTTTAACATCACAGAAAGCAATGTACAAATTCCCGTAGGTCCCGCACCAATAATAAGAACCGTATCCTCTTCGGTAATCTCTGAAATACGAGCTGCCCAAAATCCGGTAGCAAGGATATCTCCCACAAATAAAGCTTGCTCGTCAGTTACCGTCTCAGGTATAAGACTCAGCCCCTGATCAGCATAAGGTACACGTACGTATTCTGTCTGACCACCATCAATGCGACACCCTAATGCCCAACCTCCATTCGGATCAATACAATTGTTCACATAACCATGTTGACAGAAAAAACATTTACCGCAAAAAGTTTCTACATTAACGACAACCCTATCACCCGGCTTCACCAAAGTGACATCAGCCCCCGTTTGTTCTACAACACCCACCATTTCATGTCCTATTGTGACACCAGGAACCGCACGTGGAACACCTCCATGTTTTATATGCAAATCACTGGTACAAATACTGCTAAGGGTAACACGTACAATAGCGTCACGAGTATCTTTCAACTCAGGTTTCGGCTTCTCTATAAGTTCAAATTTACCCTGTTTAATATAGGTATATGGGCTCAGTTGTAATTCTTGGGGGATTAACATTTGTTAATTTCCCTTTATGCATACACCTTTGCTAATCTATACAGAAAGAACCTCTTATCTACTACTCC
>ERZ791854.207-NODE-207-length-52131-cov-4.96138_pt1 | contig 52131 bp, 63 predicted proteins | sample MGYA00510286_ERZ791854 | MGnify/ENA primary metagenome ERZ791854 (study PRJEB30046, sample SAMN00715267) | human gut metagenome | study: EMG produced TPA metagenomics assembly of the A metagenome-wide association study of gut microbiota in type 2...
TAGGGTGTACGGCAACGCTAGGGTGTACGGCGACGCTGAGGTGTACGGCGACGCTAGGGTGTACGGCGACGCTGAGGTGTACGGCAACGCTAGGGTGTGCGGCGACGCTAGGGTGTGCGGCAACGCTAGGGTGTACGGCGACGCTGAGGTGTACGGCAACGCTAGGGTGTACGGCAACGCTAGGGTGTACGGCGACGCTGAGGTGTACGGCGACGCTGACTATTTATTGATCGGTCGCATTGGTAGTAGATTTAGTTTTACGACATTTTTCAAAAATAAAGACAAAGGTATAACAGTGTCTTGTGGTTGTTTCTTAGGGACTATTGCCGAATTTAGAGCTAAGGTTACCGATACACATGGAAATAATAAGCACGCAAAAATGTATAACCTTGCTGCAGATATGGCAGAACTACAGATTTTAGGCGAAGAACATTTTGACAAGCTGAACACTAATAAGTCAGAACCATTTTGATATACAGTCAGCTTTAGGAGGTAGGCAATGGGAGATATAACATTGTGGCAAGGTGATTGTTTGGATCTCATGAAAGATATACCTGATAAAAGTATTGATATGGTTTTATGCGATTTACCGTATGGGAAGACGGCGTGTAAATGGGACAGCATTATTCCGTTTGAACCGTTGTGGAAACATTACAAACGAATAGTTAAAAATACAGGAGTAATTGCATTATTTGGCAGTGAGCCGTTTTCAAGTCATTTAAGAATAAGTAACGAGGAACATTTTCTGTATGATTGGATTTGGGAGAAAGAACAAGGCGCAAATTTTATGTTATGCAAATATCAGCCGTATAAAATACACGAAATCGTATCAATCTTTTCAAATACTATAAATAACACAGCAGGAAATGATTTGCGCTTTGCACCAATTAAGAATTATTTTTATGATGAACGTGAAAAAACTGGGTTGCGGCGAAGTGATTTTGATAGGCTTTTGGGTAATCGAATGGCGTCCCATTATTTCAGCAAAGGAATTCAGTGGAGTTTTCCAGTTGAAAGAGATTATAAAAAATTACAAAACACAGGATTTTTTCAAAAAACCTACGCAGAACTTAAAAAAGAATATGAACTGATAAGGGGACAAGTGATTGTTGGTACAGTGTACTACCCTCAAATGACAAGTGGGAAGCCGTATATATCAGGGAAAGGGACAAGTGGTGACATTACAGGAAACGTCAAGAAAGTACAAACATTGAACGCAGGGCAAAGATACCCAAGAAGTGTTTTACGATTTAATACCGAAAAGAAAAAAAAGTTTGCACCCCGTGCAAAAGCCAGTTGCATTATTAGAATATCTCGTTAAGACATATACAGATATTGGTGGAGTAGTACTTGATAACTGCATGGGAAGCGGGAGTACCGGAGTAGCTTGTAAAAAATTGGATAGAAATTTTATTGGCATAGAGCTTGAAGAAAAATATTTTGATATTGCCAAAAAGCGTATTGATAGTACGCAGGTGGCGATACCGTCAGAACCATTTTGAGGTGAGATTATGAATTGCGATATATCCCATAAGGATACAACGGCGGGTAGTCATGTAACCAGAGGTCGATATTTTGAGGTGCATATTTGCCCGAGCTGCTTGATGTGGTCAGATGATCCGCGGGCCGGGAAGGCACGGGAGACAATTCAAAACTTCGAGAATTTGAGATCTTTGGAAGATATTAGTATAAGTCATGAAGGGACTGAAGCACAATGACTAAGTGTGAAACAGTATACACATTATTATTTATCTTTGCTGCAGGTTTCCTATGGCAGCTCGGTTGTGCTTTAGCTGAGGTTTTTGTAGAGTGGCAGATCTGGCGATAAGTTAAAACGGCCGCGCATACTAACTATATACAAGCATAAAGGGAAGTATACCCCTGCGGAGGTGATTAGCCCGTAGGGGGCGGCCTTTTAAATATAAGGAGTTGGAAACTATGAAACCAATAAATATAAAAATTATGATGGCGCTAATTGAAAAAGAACCAGGCGATCAGTATGTACCAGTATTGAAACCAGTACTTATGCAGATACTGACTGAACTCAAACATCTGCGTCGGAAAAATAGTCAGCTCGGCGGGAAAGTGGCTCGGTATCGGAGAAAAAAGGAAGAGCTTGAAGATGCTTTGGCGATGTACCAATGACGACGTGGAATGAACTGCCAGCACACCTTATAAGTAAAATACGTTCTGATAGCGTAACAGCGCCGGCGAATTTACCCGGGGCAGAACCTAAATTAAAATATGGTAACTCAATTACGGAAGTAGACGGCATACGGTTTGACAGCGAAAAAGAAGCTGACTATTACTGGCAGTTACACTGGCTTATGCGCGAAGGTACAGTAAAAGAGGTTGAGCTACAGCCAAAATTTGTTTTACAGCCTGGTTATAAGAGGGAAGGTAAAAAGATAAGGCCGATTATTTACAAGGCTGATTTTAAGGTGACGGAAGCCGGTGGTCACGTTTATTATGTCGATACGAAAGGGATGCGGACGCAGGTGTATCTGATCAAAAAGAAGATGCTGCTTTATAAGTACCCTGATATCGATTTTCGAGAAGTTTGAAAGGGGCTGGAGTAAAATGACTAATCGTGACTACATAATGAACATATCAGTAAAAGATTTTATAAACGAATATTGCTTACCAGTTGGCTACACCGAAAAAGATTTTGTAAGACTAATGATCTTATTTAAAGCAGATGATGATAGAGTCAACGAATGGCTTGATAGCGAAATGATAGGCGGGAGAAAACTGACAAATGCCGAACGCATTAAGTCTATGAATGTTGAAGCTTTGGCAGAGGAATTAGATATATTAATAACTGAGTTTGGCGGTGCCGTTCCATGTGCTGCGTGTGCTGGTGAAAAGGATATTACAGGTAATTATTGCTGTGCAGACTTTAGTGACGATTGCAGGCAAGGCGTAGTGAAGTGGTTAGAAAGTGAGGCTAGAACCGATGAACGAAAAAATATCGCCGTATGACCGTTGCATTGCCCATTAATTGAGATAAAGGATGGTGAAGAAAAATGACTAAAGCAGAGCGTAAACGTCCGTTTAAAAAAGCCTTTACGTTATATCGTCGCCGAGGCTATGACTTTTCTTACCGCTGGACATTGTATTTTAATGTTAGAGGATCAAGCGCAAAGAGTTTAAAAGAATTTTTAAGGGGGATTAATGGACAGTGAAAACAGTAATAGCAACAGTTATTGAAAAAAATGAGTATAGGATAAAAATAGACGTAGAAAATGACGCTACAGAATACGAAATTTGGGATGCTGTAGAAGAAGTATATTGGAAAGGTGATTATAATAATATGGCCAAAGTTGATAGTAATTATGATATAAAGATAAAAAATAGTAGGTGAATAGATTATGCGATTAATAGACGCTGATAAGGCGAAAGCTGAGTTATTAAGTATAATTGGAGATATACACGGTTGGGGTGAGTTTTTCGACGGCATTAGAAGTGGTTATCAAAGTGCTGCTGATAGGCTTGATACAATGCCAGTTGTAGAAGAACGTAAGCGTGGGCATTGGATTGAACACCCTGAACACCCAATCGGTGATTGTAGCGTATGTGGTGAGCGTGTACCGATCTACAGCGGCAGTAAAAAATATAAAAGCTGCCCTTACTGCGGGGCTATTATGGACGGTGAACCCGAATGAACATACTAAAGTTAGAAAGATCAATAGCTTTATTAAAACCAATCATTTGGAAAATGCCTATGAATAAGAAAAGAGAGGCTTATATAACTTTATTGACAGCTGCTCAAAAGCAGATACCGCAAGAAGTAAATTTGGTAGTCGAAGAGCATTTTATACCAAACTGTCCTTTTCCACAACAAATACCTAAAGGCTGGGCATGTCCTGTATGCGGACGTGAGGTAGATGATGATGCTCATTATTGCAAATACTGCGGCCAAGCTATATGTAATGATTAAGGAGTGAAGATATGAATTATCCTGATCTAATAAAATGGATATTTGAATTTGTATATGAACATTGGATATTAACGTTTTTGTTTATATTAGTTTCAAAGGGTTTGGGTTTAAAAATAAATCAATTGAACAAGGTGAGTGATACAAATGTTATTAACAATAGAGAGCAAGTTTAATATAGGTGATAATGTACATGGGCCTAAGGGAGAACGTAAAGTACTTGGTATTAAATTAGATTCTAAAGGCATCTTATATTTGCTTGAAAGTGCAGACGGTACGAGAGAATGGGTGCAAGAATATTGGGTTGTTGTGGGCGAACAAGAGCATAAACACGGAGAGTTTGAGGAGGCTATTTTGAACCAACTCGTAGAAGACAGCATAAATCCTTTTGGAGCATTATTTAGGCGATTAAAAAAGAAAAGCTAGAAGGAGACTGATATGCTAATAGAACTGTTACGAAAGCATACAGAGTGGTATTTTTTGAATAGGAAATATATTCAGAAAGCTGTTGATGATGAAAGAGAGCAGCGTACTGCAAAGAAAGGGCATACTGGGGGTGGAGGTCATGCTTTTATCAGTAATCCAACAGAAACATCTGCACTAAAGAATATTGAACCGATCAAGATGATTTCGTGGGGACAAGGCCCTTATCAAACTATAGTAATAAATCCTGAAGCATGGCTTGAAGTAATAGCTGAGACATATAAGGTTCATGAGAAACAAGCAGCAGGAGATGCTATGTTACAGCGTTATGAATATAATAAGTCGCCAGGAGTAATTGCTGGACTAAAAGGTATGAATAGAGATACTTACTACGAGCTTCGTGAAGAGTTTTTAAACGATGCTGTCGTTTTAGCACTCGAAAAAAAATTATTGAGAATTAAAAATGTATCCGACAAATTACCTGTTTTAATGAGTTAAAATAGTATTGTAAGTTAGTAGGCTTACAACAAGCTTGGTGAAACGTTCAAGCTTAGCGTTTGAACGCTGCCCTGCCGTTGGGGTAATACAGCGGCAATAATGGAGCAGTACTCAAACGGCTAAGAGAGCAGTCTTGAAAACTGATAGGGCGTAGGGATACGCTGTGTGGGTTCGAATCCTACCTGCTCCGCCATACGGAAGGTTGGCGTAATTGGTAGCGCAGCGCCCTGCTAAGGCGTCAGTCGAGCAATCGGCTTACAAGTTCAAGTCTTGTACCTTCCGCCAATTTAATCTACATAAATAATTCGGCATTAAAAAACCGATAAAACACGGTGATATATATCAAAATTTAGTATATAGAATAAGAGGTGCGATGATGAACGATATTTGTATGGAAACTCCGAGTTGTGATTGGGAGGTAAAATTTGATGTAAAAAAGGGTTCGCTGGAAAACCAAATAGAAAATATTGAACGTCTTATAAGGATATTAAATTCAAGTGTTGAGAATACACATTTGTTCATATTGGGCGATCCCAATAGTGGTGGTATTGTCTATAAAGAAGCAGGTCTCGCTCCAAACGGACTAGAGAGAAGATTAAAGGATATTACTTCTAAATTAGACGAAATCGTATCAAAGAGCAATATAGTTAATAACACTTTAAGAGAAAAGTTAGGAACAATGACTATCGAATAACTTAATATAAAGGCACTTAACTTCGGTTAGGTGCTTTTTTATTTGCAAAGGTGGTGATGAGAGATGGCTGCATTAAAAGATCCAAGGCAGGAGAAGTTTTGTAGGCTTATGGCTGTAGGTGGTAAAACACAAGAGCAGGCAGCCATAGATGCAGGATATTCAGCGAAAAGTGCTAGGCAGGCTGCGTCAAGGCTGTTAACAAAGGCGCACATTGTTGACAGGGTAAAGGAACTTCAAACAGTTACTGAAGAAAAAATTGCAGATGAACAGAAAGATATCATAGATGAACTTAGCAAATTAAGGAAGTTCTGGCTAGAAGTGATAGACGATAAAGAAGAGCGTATGAATAATAGGCTTAAAGCATCTGAGCTATACGGAAAATCAATAGCAGCGTTTGTTGAGAAACGTGAGGTCAGCGGCAAAGATGGAGAACCTATTACATTCCGCTGGGCTGGTGATGACGGTTGAAAGTAATAACTATACCATACAAACCAAGACCTCTTTGGAAAGATGTAATTCATCCTGCGCTTGATAAATATCGTTTTGCTGTTATAGTAGCGCACAGACGTTATGGCAAGACCGTAGGAATGATAAACGAATTGAGTAAGAGCGCTATTAAGAATACGCTTATAAGTCCTCAGTTCGCATACGTGGCACCGTTTAGAAACCAAGCTAAGATGATTGCCTGGAACTACTTGAAATATTACACAAGCGCAATTCCAGGAAGAAAGGTTAATGAAAGCGATCTGTTTATAGAACTGCCGTCAAAGCATAAAAATGCTGTTGGGGCAAGGATATATGTTATAGGCGCAGATAAACCTGATGCTCTTCGCGGTACTTACTGGGACGGTGTTGTCCTTGATGAATACGCTCAAATAAAGCCTGAACTATGGGGTGAGGTAATACGTCCGGCGTTAGCTGATCGTAAGGGATTCGCATATTTCATCGGAACGCCTAAAGGACAGAATCAGTTTTATGAGATATACCAAAAAGCGCAAAGCAGCGAAGAATGGTTTACCTGTCTTTATAGAGCTGATGAAAGTGGTGTCCTGGATGAAGCTGAGCTTAAATCAATGATGAAAGATATGACAAAAATTGAGATTCGCCAAGAACTTTATTGTGATTTTACTGCTTCTGCTAGTGAAGTTGTAATACCTATAGATCTTGTAACTGAGGCTGCGCATAGGACGCTGGTTTCTAGAGATGTTATTGGTATGCCAACTGTTTTAGGTGTGGATGTAGCGAGATATGGCGATGACAGTACTGTTATTTTTGCTCGTCAAGGGCTAATGCTTCATAAGCCAAGAGTTTATAGAGAGCTAAATGTTACAGAGGTTGTTGACAGAGTAATCTTAGCAATTGCAGATTATCGACCGGAAATAGTATTCATCGATGTAGGTAATATGGGCGCCGGTGTGATTGATAGATTAAGACAACTTGGCTATGACAATGTTTATGAAGTCGCTTTTGGCAGCAACGCTATGGAACATAACAGATTTGAAAATATAAGGGCTGAAATGTATTTCAAGGCTCGGGATTGGTTATTAAGCGGCGGTGCTATTCCGGATATTCCTGAATTTAAAAGCGAATTAAGCGTTGTCGAATATAAATTTTCTGATAAAACTTCTCGAATTATGCTTAAACCAAAAAAGGAAATAAAAGAAAAGCTTGGTAGAAGCCCAGATTTGGCAGATGCTTTTGTACTTACTTTTGCTAGACCATTATATGTACCTATTGATACAGATGATGTTAGACAGCAGTCGTATGATCCGTTTGCCGGTATGTGAAGGGAGGTGAGACTATGCATAAGATTATGATGCAGTTACATGGTGGCGGCGGTGGAGGTGGCAGTGTTGAGCCTATAAAACAAAGCGCACCTGGCAGTACAGCAGCGGCCACTATTGATAGTGCGACAGAGGGAGAGAGACAAAGCCTGCTTGAAAAACTCTCTAAAGCTCGTGGCAGAAGCTATACTAATAAGACTGGTGGGCAGCTTACCTCTGATAGTGTAAAAAAAATGTTGTTGGGAGAATAATTATGGATATCAAAGATATGCTGCGTGACAGCGATAAATTAAGACGAAAACAACATACTATCTCCCAGCTTTATACATTGCGCAGCCAATATGAGCCAACGTGGAGGATGCTAAGCCGCTATATAAATCCGACAAGGGGCAGGTTTGAAGAAGATATCCAAAGCACAGAAGGGCATAGACGTGACGAATACCTTATAGACCCACATCCCCAAAAAGCAGTTGGTAAATGTGCGGCTGGTATCCACAGCGGGTTGACATCGCCGTCAAGGCCTTGGTTTGAGCTTGGTTTGCAAGATGAAGAAAAAGCTAATTACCACGCTGTAAGGATGTGGTTAGATGATTGCCAGGAGATTATGAGCAGTATTTATTCTAAGAGCAATGCTTATAATATGCTGCAGCAGATTGAGGCTGAAATGGCTCAATTTGGTACAGGGGCTTCTCTGATGCTGGAAGACTACAATTATGGCATATGGATGCGGCCGTACACCTGCGGTGAATATGCTGGCGGTGTAGATGCAAGGGGAAGAGTTTATACGTTCGCTAGACGCTTCAGATTAAGCGCAGACCAAATCGTTAAAGAATATGGTATTGATAACGTATCGGAAAGCGTGAAATCTGCTTATAATGACGGAAATATCACAACATACTTTGATATTGAAATGCTTATAGAGCGTAATGATGATTATGATCCTAACAAATTGGCTTTAGGCAATTTCCCCTGGCGCTCATATCACTATGAAAAAGGTGCTAATGACAAATTCCTGAAGATATCAGGTTTTAGGGAATGCCCGTTCCTCATGCCACGCTGGACCTTGATTGCAAATGGTGTATATGGCTCTGGACCTGGACATAACGCTTTGGGCGATTGTATGCAGCTGCAGAAGATTGAGAAGAATAAACTTAGGGCTATTGATAATGCTGCAGATCCGGCGATGGCATTTCCTGCTTCAATGAAGAAGCTTGACAGAATGCCAGGAGGACTAAATTTTTATTCTGATGGAACTGTACAGCAGGCTTATCCACTTGTAGACCCAAGAGCAAAGGCTTATGAAGGCATAGGAGCATTGTCTCTGGAGAAACGGCAGTCGATATCTGAAACGTTCTATAATGATTTGTTTATGATGATTACATCTCAGGACGGGCCTCAAATGACTGCGCGTGAGATTGCAGAGCGGCATGAAGAAAAGCTCCTGATGTTGTCCCCGGTACTTGAGCAAATGCACAATGAGGTTTTAGAACCTATGACGCTTCGCACTTTTGATATTTGTTTGAGACATGGGTTGTTTCCGCCTATGCCGGAGGAGATTGACAAAAGCGAATTAAAAGTATCCTTCATTTCTATCTTGGCTCAAGCCCAGAAAATGGTTGAAATACCTGCTATTGAGCGTACAGTTGGATTTGTTGGTAATCTTGCTGCTGCTCAGCCTGAAGTGCTTGATATCATCAATCTTGATGAAGCTGTACGAGGTTTTGCAGAATCTACTGGTGTCAAAGAAAAGATAGTGCGTGATGAAAACGAAGTAGCTGAACTTCGCAAACAACGTGCTCAGGCACAGCAGGAACAAATGCAAGCTGAACAGATGGCTGCTGCTGCGCCTGCTGTTAGAGATTATGCTGATGCGGCCAGGTTGATGAGTGAAACACCTGCTAATGGTGGTAATGCATTAGATCAATTGCTGGGAGGCGGGATTTAATGAAAAACAAAAAAATGAATATGCTTGCACAACAAGCGCTGGACGACTTGGACGTTATTATGCGGACCGAGAACGGACGGCGTTTTATTTATGCCATTTTGGAAAGCACAGAGGTCGAAACAGCGGTTTTTTCAGCTGAGCCATACTTCAATGCTTTCTTATCAGGTAAACGTGCTGTAGGCGTTGATTTGTTAAAGAATATCCGGATGCTGAACGATGGGCATTCTTTAGAGATGCTGATGCGTAATGAAGCAGAGAGCGCTAGACACCCTCCTGATTTAGAAGATGATGACCTTTTTAAAGTAGATAACGACATAGCGGAGGTAAGACATGAATAAGTTTACACAAATGTTTTTTGAAGCAGATGGTGCTGGTGGAGGCGGTGAACCTGTTCCTTCTGGTGACCCGTTTGTAACAGAACCTGCTCCGGAAGTTGAGCCGAGTGGAGAGCCAATGCCTGCAGGTGACGGTGACCCTGCAACTACACCTAAAAACGTATTTGATGATCCTGTGCAAGAGCCTGTTGTTCCTGACAAATATGAATTCAACCTACAGGAAGGGATGGAACTTTCGCCTGAACTGGAAGCTGATTTTACAGCGATTGCTAAAGACGCAAAGCTTACTCAGGAGCAGGCTACTAAGCTGATTGATTTGCATAGCAAAGTAGTTTTAGACGTTATGCATAAGCAGGAGGAAATTGTAGACGGTTGGACTGCTGAATGCCAAAAGCAGGGGCTTATTTCTCGTGAGAACATTGCTGCTGCTAAATTAGCTGTTAATACTTTTGGCGGTGGTGAGGCTATGCAGGTACTTGTAAATACAGGTGTAGCCAATCATCCGGCAATACAAAAAATGCTGCAAAACATTGGAGGCTTGCTTATGGAAGACCAACCGCCTGATGGGCAAGCACCTAAATCTAAGGAACTGGGCGACGCCGAGTTGTTTTTCCCCGGCGGCGGGTTCAAATAAAAATATTAAGGAGTGGTAAATAATGCCAGATTTGACAGGTTTCGCAACCCTTCAAGACTTTGCGTCTCGTCAAGGGTTCGACAAAAAGTATCAAAGAATTATTGAACTGCAAAGCAAAACAAATAAGATTTTAAAAATTATGCCGTTCAAAATGTGTAACTCTAAGGACTATGAGGAAGCTACATTGCGTTATTCTCTGCCGGAAGTAGCGTGGAGAATGATTAACCGCGGGACTAAGCCGAGCAAGTCTAAAACTAAGCAAGTATCTTTTACTTGCGGCGAGATGGAAGCGCTGGCTGAAATCGACGAAAAGCTTGCACGAAAGAATAATATGCAGGCCTCTTGGATGATGAGTGAGAATGCTGCTTTTCTTGAAGCAATGAACCAAGAAATGGCGACTACGCTTTTCTATGGCGATGAGAAAATCAATCCTGCAGGATTCACTGGTTTAGGCGCTTATTTTTACAGTAAGACTAATCAGGAGGATATTTGGGCAGACCAAATCATTGATTGTGGTGGCAAGGGTGATAACCTGACTTCTGTATGGTTTGTAGGCTTTGGAGAGCAGCAGGTATACGGCTTGTTCCCAGAAGGCGACACCGCAGGCTTTACTCATGAATATTTGGGTAAACAAAAAGTAACAAATGATAAAGGTGAGGTATTCTTTGCTCATACCAATAAATATAATTGGTCCATGGGCCTTGCGGTTAAAGATCCTCGTTATGTTGTGCGTTTGGCCAATGTTGATTTAAAAGATCCTGCTACTACTACAATCTTCGACAAATTGATCGAGGGTTATTATCAGATTGAAAATCCTGATAATGTCAATTTGCAGATCTTCTGCAATAAGCAGTTTGAGGCTTTTATGGCTAAGGCTGCACGTAATGACAAAAATACTATGCTGTCTATTGATACAGTTGAAGGAAAACCTGTTGTTAATTTCTGGGGCGTTCCGTTCCAGCGTTGCGCAGCTATTCTGAATACTGAATCTCAGCTTGTTTAAAAAGGAGGAATATAAAATGGCACGTATTGATGCTCAATTATTGCTGTCTGAGAATCAGGCCGTTACCGGCGCAAGCGCAAACAGTAATGTTATTGATTTAGGAAGTACAGGCGGGTTTATGCATCCGCTGTACTTTGACGTAAAACTGACCACACCAATGACTTCCGGCAAGATTACTAAGGTTAAAGTACAATCTGCTGCAACTGAGGGGTTTGATAGTCCTGCTGATGAGGTTGAGGTAAGTGTACCTGATTCTTTGATTCAAACAAGGGCTTGTACTGTGGCACAATTCTTTTCTCCAATCAAATATGGTAATCGTTATATTAGATTGGTTTACACCGCTAGTGAGGCTGTGGGCGGCAAGGTCTTTGCTTATATGACTGACGGCATCCAGGTAACTTTATAATGGCTACTTACAAAGTAAAGCGTAATTGTTTTACTTTGGGTCGTATGTATAGGCGTGATGATATTGTAACGCTTGCAGATAATATTAAGGTTCCTGAACATTTTGTGAAACTTAATAGACCAGCAGCAGTATCTTCCGGCAATGACGATCCGCGTTATCTCCAATATGAAGCAATGAACTTTAATGATTTAAAAGAATTGGCCAAAGAACAGGGAATAAAAACAAGTCAGAAATCCAGGGAAGCTATTATTAATGAATTAGTGGCACTGGCGCAAGATTAAATCAGCCGGGGGCATATGTCCCCGGCTTTCTTTATAACAGAGGTGAAATTATGGATAAGGTTGAGATTTGTAATATTGCACTTAATCATATAGGCGTAGCTACAATAGAACGACTTGACGAAGCCAGCGAGCCGGCACGAGTATGCCGTCGCTGCTATGACTATGTTAGACAGGCCGTGTTAAGGAAATTCCCCTGGACATTTGCTACAAGAAGCGTACAGTTAGCTGCTCTTCAAGATGTGCCTCCTAACTGGAAGTATGCATATCGTTATCCTGCTGATGCAGTATGCCTGAGAATGATGTATAATGAACATTTTTGTGGCTTGCCGAGGGATAACCAATATAAAATCGTTTCGGATAAACAGGGGAAAGCTATTTATACTAATATCGGCAATGCCTGGATTGAATACACTGTAGATGTTACCGACGCAGATTTATATGATGCTCAATTTGTAGAGGCATTTGGATGGAAGCTCGCTGCAGAAATTGCTTATGCGTTGACTGGCAAATTGGATTTAACGCAGATGTGTATTCAAGCTTATAACGCTTATTTTGCAGAAGCCAGTTCTACTGACGCTGATGAAGAACATTTGCTGGATCCGCACATTGACAGATTAGCGGCAGCAAGATTTACGGGGGCATAATTATGGCACTCTATCAATTAAAATCAAGTTTTGCCGGCGGTGAATTGTCACCGTCTATGTATGGACGTACTGATATTGCTAAATATGACAGCGGGGCTGCTGTTTTAAGAAATTTTTTCGTTCTGCGTTATGGTGGCGCTGCTAATAGACCAGGCTTTAAGTTCATAGCGCAGACTTATAATAATAAAAAGGCTGTGCTAATACCATTTATGTACAGCACAGATCAAAATTATATTGTTGAAATTACTGCTGGCAGATGCCAGTTTTATACAGATGGTGGTATTGTTGTTAAAGAAGATGGCACACCATATAGCATAGAAAACTTTTTTGCTGATAAAGATTTAGAAGATGCTGCAAAAATAAAATATACACAGAGTGCTGACGTGCTTTTCATTGTTCATCCTGCACATGCACCAATGACACTTACAAGATATGGCAATTTAGATTGGCGCTTTGAGGCAATGGATATTACAGGCGGACCGTTTGATGAAACTAGGTATAATAATAATAGCATCATTACTAAAGTATTAGAATGGAGAAAACCAGGTGCATATAATATAACAATACCGTCTTCGGCGTTGTCAATAAATATTGAAATGGCTGGAGGCGGTGGCGGCGGTGGCGGTGGCATAGAAAGAAAAACTGAACATCTTTCAACCAAATTTAGTGGTGGAACAGGTGGAAGAGGTGCTTTTATAACAAAAGAAATATTAGAAATACCTTCTGAACCAATTTCTTTAATAGTTGGTGCAGGAGGTACAGGTGGACAAGGAAAACAAACTGGAATTGCTGGTAGTGCTGATAATGGTAATAGTGGTGGGACTTCCAGTGCTTTAGGAATCAATGCATTGGGTGGCGGTGGCGGAAAAGGTGCAACTGCTGCTGATGATGGTGGTAATGGCACAAGTTATGGATCCGGTGCTCTTGGTGGCAATGGTGGCTATGGTAATGTTAGTGGTATGAGTGGTAATGATGGTTGGATTAGGCTTTCATACACTTTATCTATTGGCAATAATGCAACAGTAAAAGCTTCGGAGGTGTATGGTGACATAACCCTGACTGCTTCTTCGGCTATTTTTTCCAAGGGTGATGAAGGGAGTCTTTTTTCTCTAACTCACTTTTTAGAAACAGATTACAAAAAAGGGACACCAATTAGTACAGGTGGAGATCTGCAGGTTAGCGTATTGCCGAAATCCAATGTCTATGTAGAAAGTTTTGGTTTTTGGAATGGTAATTTTAGTTTGGAAAAATATGATCCTGTTTCTTTAAAATGGGTGAACATAAGAACACAAAGCGGGAACAGAAGCCAGAATTATAGCTTGACTGAGGAGAACACGTCTGAAAGTATTGCTAACTACAGAGTTACTTCTACTGAATTTAATACAGACGTTTGGAGCGGTGAAAATGAGAAGCAGAGAGGCTATATAACCATTCAAAGCATCGGGGGAGATTATACGGGGCATGTATTGATTACTGAATATGTTAGCCCTACAGTAGTGAAAGGGACTGTAAAAAAACAGTTGGCTTCTACAGATGAAACCCGTGATTTTGCTTTTGCTGCTTGGAATGGTGAAAAAGGGTATCCTTCTGCAACAGGGTTTTATGAAGACAGGTTAGTCTTTGCGGGAAGCAAAGGATTTCCGCAGACATTCTGGACAAGCAAAACAGGAGACTATTATAACTTTGGAACAAGCATACCGTCTGCCGATGATGATGGAATTACGGCCACTTTAAACGGTGGACAAATGAATGGCATTAAGGCAATTATAGCTTTTGGTGAAATGTTGCTGTTAACAGCCGGTGGAGAATTTAAAGTAAGCGGCGGCGGCAAAGCCATTACAGGAAGCAATGTTTTAAGTCAACCGCAGGAATATAGGGGTGTGTCAGATGTTAATCCTGTCACTATCGGTAGCAGGATTATTTATGTGCAGCACCAGGGCAATATCATACGTGACCTTGCTTACAGCTATGATGTTGATAAATATACCGGTGATGATTTAAATTTATTGGCTTCGCACTTGTTTGAGGGGCATAAAATAATATCTATGACCTATCAGCAGATACCTAACAGTATTGTTTGGTGTGTGCGTGATGATGGTTTGCTGTTAGGGCTTACCTACATCAAGGAACAGGATATCTACGCATGGCACCAGCATACCACGGCAGGCGGGAAGTTTGTTAGTGTATGTAATATTGGAGGGTCAGCAGAAGATAAGTTATATGCAGTAATTGAGCGTGGCGGGCAGTATTATGTGGAAATAATGGAAAGCCGTGATAAAAGTACTAATGTAGAGGATCAGTTTTTCGTCGATAGTGGGATAACCTATGAAGGAGAGCCGACCGATGAAATATCAGGCCTTGAGCATTTAGAAGGTTATACTGTGGCTATATTGGCAGATGGAAATGTACTTCCTCAGCAAACTGTAGAAAACGGCAAGGTTCTTCTTGGAAATAAATACAAGAAGGTCCATGTAGGGCTGCCTATAGATGCGGAAATAAAAACACTGCCTATAGATTTTACAGCTCAAGATGGCACATATTTAAGTCGGAAGAAACGAATTGCTACAGTTACATTATTACTTAAAGATAGCCGTGGTGGATTGTTTGGAATGAAGGAGAATGAGTTAGATGAATTTAAATGGCGCAGTAATGAAGACTATGGGGAACCGATTGATTTACAAACAGGTAAGTTTAAAGTAACGATCAAGTCTGCTACTTATGATGAAACTCAGCAGATAATAATTAAACAGCCTGATCCGCTGCCAATGACTGTATTATCTTTGATTCCGGAAATAGAAGGGTAAGGTGTATTATGGCAAAGTATGAATTTGTAAAGCCAACAAGGGCAGATGCTGAGTATATAGCGGCTAATCTTAAGACAGATAATTACCGTGAACTATTTTGTGCTATTGGCCCTAATGCTCTTGATGATATTTTAGATGGATTGAAGCACAGTGATGAAATCGGCTGCCTGCATATCAACGGCGTACCCGCTGCTGTATATGGAGTGAGAAAAGCTTCGATAATGAGCGACGAAGGGCGCGTATGGCTGCTTATGACGAAGGAAACGGAGAACCATAAGGTATTTGTCGGAAGGCAGACTAAAAAGGCTGTAAGAGGGCTTTTAAAGAGATATGACAGGTTATATAACTGGGTCAATGTTGGAAATGATAATATAATGCGTTGGCTTAAATGGCTTGGCGCAGAAATACATGAACCAGCGCCGCATGGAGTTTATAATCTGCCGCATCACTTTTTTGAGTTTAGAAAGGATGATGAATAATGGGCGTAGCAGCAACAATAGGCGCCACTCTTTTGGGTGGCTTTATTTCGGGCAGAGCGCAGCAGCAGCAATATAACGCTGCCGCTCAACAGGCAGAGGTAAATGCTCAGATAGCGAATCAGAACGCAGATAAACTGCAGGCGCAGGCTGAAGAACAGTCTAAGTCAAATACTATCAACGAAGAAAATAAACGCCGTCGTATGAACGCTATGTTAAGCCAGCAGAGGGCTAATATAGGTGCTTCCGGTATAACAGCTTCAGGCAGTGCGGCAAACGCTTTAGCTGACAGTGCATATAATATGGAAACAGAGCTTGCTATTGAACGCTATAATTCAAGGCAAGGCGTTGAGAATATTTTTCAGCAGTCTACTGACCTTGTTAATCAACGTGATATCTATAATCAAAATGCACGCAATTACCGTAAAGCCGGCAAGCGTGCACTTATGAATAATATGCTTATGAGCGGGTTATCCCTTGCAGGTAGTTTATACAGTCCTAAGAGCGCAGGAAAGCAAGGTGCTTCCTCCGGTTCTTCAACTCCTAGTGTAACAACAGGTGCTACATATCAATTCAACAGTAGTGGAACTGGCTATAGACAAGGCAATTACAGTTATTTCCCGATGAAGCCGAAAACTTACTTCTAAAGTGAGTTGATGAAGAGAGCATAGTTAAGTAATACGGACTGTACTTGCATTAGTACGAAATGTATTATATAATAAACAAAAAGAGATAGCTTGATATTGGCGTGTCAGCTCTCTCCTGAATAAGTTAAAACTTGAAGAAAAGGCCGACTACACCGTTAGTGGGTCTTTTGTCTTATAAAGTAAAATTATTTACTTTTAGACAAAATGATAGCAACGAGTGTACCAAAGGTTACCATCAAAGATAATGCTTCGTATACAGTCATGCTATCACCTCCCTTGACAGGGAGAGAATCCGACTATCAAACTATCTCGGACAACATTATAACACACCTTTAAGCGCTTAACAATTTGTTAAAGCGCTTTTTCTATACCCAAAAGGAGGCTAGAATATGGCAATCGACATTTTCCAAGTAGGTGCGCAGTTAGGAGCACCGGCAAGTAAAGTATCTAATGTCCGCTATGATAACAGTGGGCAGCAGGCTGTTGCAAGAGAATCATCCCAGACCGGTAGAATTATTCAGGCCGGTGTTGAGCATGTGAGAGAGCAGATCATAAGAACCGACGTTCTGCAGGCTAATAATGAGTATGTAAAACGTACTAACAATCTAAGAATGCAGTTGATGCAGAAAAAAGAAAAAGGCGCTCTTGACATTGTCGGTGAGTATGAAGCTGGCGAAAGAAAGATACGCAGCGAACTTATGGCTCAAAGTCCTCAAAGCGTAAAGTACGGCAAAGGTGCTATGTTATTTGATTACAGCACCCAGCAAACTGATAATGCTAATCGCAGAGTTTTGGGGCAATACAGAGCGCAGCAGTTTGAAGCCTGGCAGAATACTACTTTTGCTAATTCTATAAATAGTTCTGTTCAAAAGGCTGTTTTATCTCCTAATGACCCTGCAGTTATAGCCGATGTACAAAAAGAAATTGATTACGCCATAAATTCCAGATATGGAACATATGGAAGAGAAAGGCTTGATTTAGAGTATAGAAAATGGACTGGAGTATTAGGTCAGGCGTTGATAGACAGAAGTTATGCTAATGGCGATATAAATACGGCCGAAGCTTATGTTGAAAAATATGGTCCTTATATGGATCCGGGCGTAACGAGTGCCTATGCTAAAAATGTTTATGCTCGCAAACAAGAAGAACGGCTGTTTAACATGGGACAGAACCTTTATGCTACTTTTGGTGAGGATGAAGGCGCTGCACGTGATTATATCTTTGGCGATAATTTTAAAACAGAGGTTGATGGTAAGGCGATTGTAAAAGCAGCTAGTGCAGATATAGGTAATAATTATGGTGAGAATACTTGCACTATTAGTATCAATAGATGGTTGAGATCTGCTGGAGCTAAAGAAGGAAATACGTGGGCGCCAACCAATATGGAAGATGCAAAGGACAATGGAGTATTTTTTACCCAACGGAATCAGCTTCGAAATGGTGATATTGTTTATTGGGATTGGGAAGATAATGACGACAGCGATCATGTAGGGGTTTATGATGCTTCTACAGGAAAAGTAATTCAAAGCGGTACGCATGGAGTTGCTGCTTTGGATTTAGATCATTATAAAGTTTTAGGTTTTGCTCATCCGATAAGCGATGCGCCTACGTTGGAAGATAGGCAGAAGGCCTGGAACAATTATGTGCAACAGAAAAATATTAATGATGCTATTAAAGCTAATCAGCAAAATATGATCATAAAAAATATAGAACAAAGATTATGGGACAATTTTAAAACAGGTATTATTGATTCGCAGGATATGAGAAATATGGTTTTTAGTGCTTCTGGTGGAGATGCGGATGTAGAACGGACGCTATTAAAATTCGGTGATGATTTAATAGGCATTCAGACAAAAGCTGCCGCTGCGGTATCTAATAGTGGCATTTATAAATCAATCAAGGATGCAATTACGAATAGTACTGTAACACCAGCCGAAGCAGTATCGTTAATTAACCAAAACGCAACAGTCTTGGGTGAAGCAGATAGAAGCAGGTTATTGGCTTTTGCTAGAAATCAAGATCCAAGAAATAAGGATGTTGATAAACGTTTAGCTATTATAATTGATGAAACTATTGATGATAAAGTGGAACGCGGAGATTTGCAGGCTTTTCTGGATAATGCATTGCAAGATATTACTGATCCTGATGCAAGATTTGCGACAGGGAACGAAGTTCTAAAAGAGGCGTTTAAAAATCGTGCTATTTATAAAAGCTTCAATAGTAAGCAACTTGAATGGGGCTCTTTAAAGAGTAGCCTTTCACCTAATCTTTCCCCTTATATAGATATTTATCAAAAACGTAACGGCAATAATATTGATTTGGGAAGTGCAAAAACATTTTTTGGAGCTATAAACCCTAATGATTTATATCAAGTATCGGCATTGAAAAAAGTTACAGAAGAAAATAGGCCTATGGATATCCAGGAGCTCAATAAGCAGATTGCTGCTATAGCTTTGAGCAATGGTGTAGATGCAGCTCCGCATTTACTGGAGATGCCACAGCAGAATGAAACCGCAGTACAGCAAAATGAAAGTGCTCCGTGGTTCAGTGATTGGGGAGCCAGTGAGCGCACTGGTTTGGCGGCAATGAATTTCAGTGATGCTATTGAATCTATCAAACAACGTCACTTAGCGGCATTAAGAGGAGAAATTAACGAGGAGTGGTAATATGGCAAGGTCTGTATTGTACGATGTAGCAGCGGCAGGAAAGTTTATACCAGACGATTTAAAGACTAAAGCATTACAAGGAGCTAATGCAAATAATATATCGCTTCAAATGGCAGCTCGTAATCCTGATTATTATTTACCTAAAAACTTTGATTATGACTGGAATAAATATGAGAAGATCGCACCGAGAACAGCAGAGGCGTTAAAAGACCCTGTGCTTATGAGCATTGCCGGTACTAAAGCTGCAGAATTTTGGGGCGAGCAATAAAATAACTGGAAAAGTATTACAGCGCTGAAAAATGGTTTTAAGAATGTTGCTCGCAGCGGTTATGGTGCAGTTGCACTGCTTGCTGATTTGGGTGCAGATAAAAAAGATGTTGACTTGACAACGGAATCCAAGGTTTTTAGCGCAGATACAATAGGACGGCTTTTGTATGCTGTCGGTGGAGATAAGCTAAAAACTATTGGTACTGAAGCTAAACGCATTGGTGGCAGTGAAATATTTAAGCCGGAAGAAGTAAAGGCTGAAACTGCGGCAGGCCAGTTTTATTATGACTTACTGCAGAATGCACCACAATTAGCGGCACAGGTCGGCGTTGCAATCAGTACAGGCGGCTGGAGTGCTGCTGCTTTTATGGGCAGTCAGATTGCAGGCGGCCAATATTTAGATCTTACTGAAGCTGGGGTATCTAATGACAGAGCCAGAGCTGCGGCGTCTTTAAACGCTGTTGCACAGTCTGCTCTTGAAAAAGTGGGCTTGGGCAAAGTCATGGGAGCAGGAGCAAGAGCCGCTAAAATCGCAACTATGGGCGGTAAGGCCAAAGAAGTTTTTAAAACTGCATTGACAGAAGGCATTACTGAATGGATTCAGGAATACCCAGATGCTGCTGCTGAAATATGGGCTAAAAATGCGAATCTTTCCACTCAAGAGCAAATACTTAAATTTTATCAGGAGTTTGGAGAAATCACTAAAAGAGGCGCTTATTCCGGTGCTATTGGTGCGGTGTTTGGTGGGCTTGGAGGTTCGGTAAGCATTGCCGTAGACCGTAATGCAAATAGAGTTATGCAGGAGCAGGCTGTACGTACTGCGGAAACGATGAAAAACAGTAAGGACGTAGATATTACCGCCAGCAAACTAGTACTGAACCAAACGACAGAAGAAAAGGCTTATGTAGATGCTGAAACCCTTTTTACATATGCGCAGGCAAATCCTAACCTGGATGTAAAAGATACCTTTGGTATAGAGGTTTCTGAACTGCAGGCGGCTGCTGTTCGTGGTGAGGATATTGAAATGCCAATGGGTACGTATTGTGCGGCAGAGGCTCAAAATCCTGGCTTTTTCCAGGCTGTAAGCAATAACGTAGCTTTTGAACAGGGTGGTTATACAGAAGAACGCGCCAGAAATAAAAAAGCTCTCCAAAGCGCTTATAAAAAAGCGTTGGAGAACGACGAGGAATTTAGAACTGCAGTTGATACTTTTAGAAATGAATTGACCGAAGCGGGACTAAATCAAAAGGAAACAGGTGACGTCCTGGCTATTTTAACCAGCCGTGCTATGATTGCTAATCCTGATGACCCTATGCAGTATTTCAGAGATAACCCTTTAAGCTTCAAACGAGTTGTCAGCACTCCTAATGGCCGGTATATGCAAACTAAAAGTGCTAACGAAAAATTGCTTGAGGATGAAAATAACTTTTCTGGTATCGTAGATGAATATAAAGCCGGTACGTTGAACGAAACGAAACCATATAAGGTAATGACTACGCCGCTTGCGATAAACCTTGCAGGCGGTAAAATTTTGCCTGTAACTATTGACGGTGGCAGGATCAACCATATTTTTGAAAAACACTTTGATGGTATGACACCGGACCTTTTGAAACAATTACCACGGGCATTTGCTGATCCTATAATGGTATTAGATTCTTATTCAGGGCGGAAGGTGGTAGTGCTGGATTTGAAAGATGCGCAAGGCTCTACTATCATTGTTCCACTTGATCTTGATGTAAGCCGTGACCGTTATAAAGTAAATGCCATTAACAGCGCTTATGGTAAAGGCGGTGCTAATGGCACAAATTATAATTGGTTTATTGAGCATAATATCAAAAAAGGCAGAGTTGTATATGTAAATAAAGAAAAAACCGCCAAGTGGTTACAGTCTGATAGCAGCGATTCCGCTATCAAAGGCACCGACCTTGACGGTTTTCTTAATAATAGTATACCAGATGAAAATGCACTCCGCAAGAGACGAGAAGAAATGCAGGGATACTACCAGACCGCTTTTCACGGAAGCCCACATAAATTTAATAAGTTTAATTTAGAAAATATCGGAACAGGTGAAGGTGCTCAGGCTCACGGCTGGGGACTGTATTTTGCTAAAGATCGTAGTGTAGCAGGGAATAGATATAGATTTATGGGAAAAGCAGCTGATAATTCTGTAACTTTTGGTGGCAGGCCGATTATGGAATTATATGATTCCTTAGAACGTCAGGTCAGTACTATTTCAGATAATGCTGAAGCCCAGAAATATTATGATAAGATGGCACTGATTGAAGATATAGAATATAAGGGATCGACTGTTGATATTAACGAAGAAAATTTTTCTCCTGCAGCGGTAAAATGGTTTAAGAGAGAAATTAAACCACATTTAAGGATAAAGGGGGCACTTTTTGAAGTAGACATCCCAGAGAATAATGTTTTGCTGGATGAACAAAAAACACTTGCCAAACAGGATGAGAATGTAAAAAATCTGCTTAAAAATTTTTATAAATCATTAAGAAGCGAACAAAGAAGTGCAGTAAAAGAACAATTAAAACAGTCAGTGCGAAAAAATGAACCCAGCGAGGGATATTCAGAAAAAATTAATAAAACGAGAAAGATAGATTCAACTTTATCAAGATTAAATAAAATTCTTAAGCCGTTGCCAGATACAGCACCAAAATTTATACAAAGAGCAAAAGAGTTGTCAATGTCGGAATTAAAAGGAGAAGGATATGATATTGGACGGCTGAAAACAGATCAACAATATTATGATAGTATCGTAAATTCTCTCCAAGCAGAACAAAAAGAATTACAAGCGGCTATTGCGGCAGAAGAACAGACTATCCAAGAGGCCTATAATAAAGAGTTAGAAACTATAGAGAAATCTAGAGGAGCAGGTCTTTTTAACAGTAATGCTATTACAGGAGATAATTTTTATGCAGCATTATCAGAAGTTTTGGGTGGAGCGAAAGAAGCATCGATTGCTTTAAATAAGGCAGGAATTAAAGGCATTACTTATTACGGTGATCTTGATGGGCGTGCTTTTGTAGTATTTGATGATAAATCTATAAAGATTCTTAACAAGTATAATCAAAAAGTTAATAACGATAAAAAAGGCGCTATCACCTGGGACGAAGAAGGCAAAGCAATTATCAGCCTGTTTGAAGGTGCTGATATGAGCACTGTTATTCATGAAGCTGTCGGACATTACTTTATTGAGAATCTCATGCGTGAAGGGGCTCTCCCTAATGCTACAGAGCAGATGAAAAAAGACCGTCAGACTATGCTTGATTATGCAGGTGTAACTAAAGACTGGGATAGCTTGTCGCAGGAAGAAAAAACAGCAGCACATGAACGCTGGGCAGAGGCCGCAGAAACTTATATGCTTGAAGGCAAGGCGCCCTCAAAAGAGCTGCAGCCGGTATTTAACAGGTTCAAAAAATGGCTGCTTGCTATTTATAACGCCGTTTTTTCGGATAAGCGCAGTAAAAATGCTGTTCCAATCAACGATGAAGTAAGGCAGGTTTTTGACAGGATGCTGGCAAGTGAAGAGCAAATATCAGAAATGGAGCGTATTGACGGTTATTTTTCTGCTTTGCCAGATGTTGTGTTAGATACACTTTCAGAACCACGCAAGCAAATGCTGCGTAATTTTGCTGCTAAAGCTCACGATAAGGCAGTACAGTTATTAACAAAAGAAAGCCTTGTTAATTTCAATCAGGAGCGTAAAGACCGGATTCAAAAATATCGTGAAGATGTAGAGCCGCAGGTCAAAGAAGCGATTGCAAAACAGCCGTTATATATGGCTTCGGAGCAGATACTTGATATTGCATCTGATTTAAAAACAGCGAAGGGCGTAGCTAACAGATATTTAGAAGGTAATTTTGATGAAAGTAAAATGGCAACTTTTGATATGATAGCTGAAGCTAATGGTTTTACTTCCGGTGACGAGCTGGCTAAAACGATTATGTCAGAACCATCTTTTAATGGTGCGGTTAACAGACATATTGATGAAATGGTGCAAGACGCCTTCCCTGATATTTACAAAGAGAGAGGGCTTGCTGAAGAAGCTGCACGTGATGCTATGTATAATGACGAGAGCGGTCTTTTGATAAATACAGAAGCACAGCTTATTGAGGATAAAGCACAAGGCTTGTTAAAGGGTCAGCGTGATGCTGAAACTCTTAGAAAACTTGCTGTTGCACGCAGGCCAACAGCTAAAATCCAGGCGCAAATGGACCTGCAGAATAGAGTAAAATTAAAGGAGGCTTTGAATACCCAAAAGTATATTACTGCCGAAAGAAACGCTGCGGCTAAAGCTGCTGTGGCATTGGAAAATGATGATTATTCTGCTGCGGTCCGATATAAAAACGTCCAGGCGTTTAATCATGCTTGTGTAGTTGAAAGCGTAAGACTGCGTAATCAGTATGCTAAGTGGCAGAATTATTTCAGGAAGCAGGCTAAAGCTAAAAGGGAAACGTGGGGTAATGAAAGAAACTTTATTCAAGCAGCAGCAATTATGGAAAGGTTCGGTTATAAGCGTAAAGATTATTCTGATTTTGAAAAGACAGAAACTTTATCAGACTATCTGAATGATATGGATGATCTTTATGACAATGTTGCAGTTGCTGATTGGATAATGGATGAGGATGTTAGCATTACAAATCCTCGTGAACGTATGACGGCAAGCCAGCTTGAAGATGTAGTAAATGCGCTTAAAAATATCAAAGCGATCGCTAAACAGGAAATGAGTATCAATGCTTTACAGAAAGGTGCTACCTATGCTGAATTTAAAGCTGAAGCACAGGAACCACTTAATAAGCTGAAAACTATCTGGAAACCGCAGGTTGGCGTTGCACAGCAGCCTACAGTAATGGAGAAGCTAAAAGCATCTTTGCGCAGTACGGACAATCTTTTTGAAATGATGGACGACTGGCAGTATGGATTTTTCAGCAAACATTTTGGCGCAGCTATTCGAGAAGCAGCCGATAATGAAACAAGAAAAGTTTTAGAATATGAGGCAAAAACAGCGCAGGCTTACAGGGAATGGCTGCCGGATAAAGCTGCAGAAAAGGCGGCCGATTATCAGGAAAAATATGACGAGCTAGGTACTTCTGTAGATAAGCACGTTTTAGTAAAAATGCTTATGAATTTAGGAAACGAGAGCAGTGCCAGAGTATTGTGCAGCACTAGACCGGTAGGTTTTGAAAGTTCTGCTTTGTGGGTAGATGGCGATATCGTACAGACTAAAATCAATTTGCTTGATTTCTTAGGGCGTAATCTTACTGAAGCGGATATAAAATATGCACAGGCTAAGATAGATATTGCAGAGATGTACTGGTCTGAAATGGAAGCTCTTGAAACTCGTTGGACAGGTTTTAGTCCTAAGAAAGTAGAAGCGTCGCCTGTAGAGCTGACGTTATCAGACGGCAAGACTGTTGTTATGCGTGGCGGTTATTTCCCGCTGATGCGTGACGGTGATACTGGTTCTAAACACGCTGGGCAAGAAGTTATTTCTGATACTGACCCCAGACAAGGCCGCAATATTAGAACAATGAGCACCAGACGAGGCCATTTAAAAGAACGTGTTAAGGCTAAATATCCTGTTAATCTAAAACGTGGAGCAGAGTTTAATGTTGCTATGGATGCGATACATGATCTGTGCTTCCGTGAGGTTATGGGCGATTTTCGAAAAATTATGAACGATCAGGAAATGTATACTCTGATTAAAGAAAAATTAGGCCTGGCCGATTTCTCCGCCTTTAAAGAATATCTTGAACGTGCGGCAAATCCTCAAGGTACTAACAGCGGTTCTGTTGGTGAAAGCTGGATGGGCAGTGTTGCTAACTGGCTTAGGGCTCGTACTGTAAATGCTGCTATTATGCTTAATCTTAAAACTGCCGTTCAGAACTTGGGTAATCCCTTGCTTTATGGTAATGCTGTAGATGGTTTTGGATATAGTGATGTCGTTGCCGCTGTGAGCAATTACAGTATGAATATGCAGCTTGCAGAGGGCTATAAATCGGCTAAGGAATTTGTTTACAGTAAATCCCCTTGGATGAAAGAAAGGTCTGTGCTTCCTGATATTTCCCTGCGGGATATGAAAGAAATGGAAAGCCTGAATCCTATAGAAAAGAAAGCTGTTGAATTTGGCACAAGATTGCTGGTCGCTACTGATAATCTTTCTGCTATTCCAGTATGGATGCAGGCGTATGGCAAGAAAATCAGGGCTGGTGCAGGCGAAGCAGAAGCTGTGGACTTTGCCAATACGGTTATTAGACGTACACTTGGCAGCAGCAGAGTTACGGAGGTTGCACCGCTTTTGCGTGGCGGACCTATGCTTAAACTGTTTACTACCTTCCAAGTCTTCTTCAATACACAATATAATCAGTGGGCCAGAGAGTATAATATCTTCTTAAAAGAAAAAGACATAATGCGTCTTACTTCGTTTGTAGGAGCTAAGTTTGTAATGTTTGCTTTTATAAACTTGATGTTGTCGGCCGAAGATCCATTTGAAGAAGATAAGGATGAATATCAAAAGATATCAAAAGAACTGCTTACTTACCCTATGAGTTTAGCCGGACCGGTTGGACAGGTTGGTAATGCTATCTGGAGCAGGGCTTTAGGCATGCAGACTTACGGGTATAGAATGACTGCAGTACAAGGCACGATAGAGCAAATGGAACGTGCTGCCGGTAAGGTGCAAAAGGTTTACCAGGGCAAAGCAGATTATGACGAATTGGTTGAGCCTACTGCAACATTTGTTGGAACAGCATTAGGCGTGCCTGCACAATTAAACAAATTATTCTTTAACGGATATGATATCTTGTTCAATGATATGGCGCCGGAAGTTGGCGACATCTTTAGACGTCGACCGAAAAAAGAACGCTAAAATAAAAACACCCCCTCAAATTTGAGGGGGTTATATTTTCGCTTCTTTGTCATTAGAAGCTTCAAAATATTTAAAATCATCATCTAAAAAGGCTTTGTATAAATTTCTATCCCAAGATTCAACTAATAGGTCAAATGGCGAACTGCCAAAGTTTTTTGTTATTACTGGTGGTCTTGAGATAAACATAATTGAAAAATGAGTATTATTTATATCCAAAGAAAAAGTTTTAAGGAATTGGTTTGAGGTATTTTGACCTTTTCCATATATTTTGCTGATTTCTTTTTTTATTTTTTCAAATTTTTCTAATCCATCTTTTTCGTCTTTTACATCCAATCTGGCTGTTATCTTATACAATTTATTATCCAAAAAAGAGAGCTCTAATAAAGGCGCATCGTATATCAACGGTATATTATAATAAGAATTTGCATTTGTTTGAAACAAATAACTTTTATGTTTTGGAGATTTTATAAGACTGTTGGGATATTCATCATAATATATTAGGGTGGGTAAAGTTTTAATTTTTTCTAATGAATCACCAAAATTTAAGCTTTCAAACTTAGATGTGCTATATGGATCAACAACAAGAGTCGAGGGAGTGTGTATATTACTTTGAGGTATAGTATTATTTTGTTTTTTTTCAGTGGTGCATCCAAAGATAAATATGGATAAAAATATTATAAATAAAGTAATAATTCTTTTCATAATATTCCTTCTTACGTTTTTCACAATTATATCACATTTATGAACAAAAATAAAACAGCCCGTAGGCTGTTTTAAAGTTAAGGTTTATTAAGGTATTCTTCTATGAATTTATTCAAGTCATTATCTTGATTGTCTACTATTATATACAAATCATCAATAATAGAATGTTTTTTTGAATCTGTAATGAATTTAAACTGACCTGAAATAAAAGCAAAAAGTCCAATTACGACTTCACTGTCTCTGAAAAATTTGAAAAGCAAATAACCATTCTGTGAAATAGGATCAATTGCTGTGAAATATGATTCCTGTTCTAAAAAATCATAATCATTGAATTGAGGGAAAGAGCTCAAAATAAAATCATCTATAATAGGATGAGTGGAATTAAAATATCTGTCTTTGTCTAAATCAATTTGATTGCCGTTATCATCCAAGCATAAAATTGAACCTTTTAAGTCCTCTGGAATCGTTTTTATGAATGGAACACGTTTGACTTTAGGAAAGATATCCCAGTGAAGCAAAGAATTCTGTGTATCGTATATTAGTTTTTCTACTAATTTATAGACTTTAGAGTCAGACTTTGATTGAGTATCTAAAAGCAGATAATCTAAAGTTACATTAAATAATTCTACAAGTTTTTTTAATAATTCTGGATCGCTAGGAATACTTTTTCCCGTTTCGTAGTAACTAACAATTCTCGAGGATACTCCTAACTTTGTGGCTAAATCTTTTTGGGTCATACCCTTGGCTTCACGGAGTTTCTTTAGATTTTCACTGAAAGACATATTAATCACCACCTAAAGCCATTATAACAATAAGAACCATAAGACACAATATTTTTCTCAAAAAACATTAAGACGTATATTGACATAACTAACGTATTACGTTAAAATTAAAGGCAACAAACGAGAAAGGAGCGTTAGAGATGAGGCCAACAATTGATTTTAAAGGTGATCTTGGAGCAGTACTTAGATACCACTGTACAAAAGTGGGCATTAGTATTGCTGGCTATGTCAAGGGGTTAGTGTATGATGATTTGTTAAAGAAGTATCCTAACTTACTTGATGAAACAAAAAAAGAAACTGTCACACACTAACCGACCAAAGTTACCGTGACAGTTTCAAAGCAGAAAGGCGTACGGAAAACGTACTATTTCTTAAAATAGTATAGCATTTTTACGTATGCCTTTCAAGATATTTATTTTGGGAGGCATATTTTTATGAAAAACGAACTGAAGATTTTTGAAAATGAAGCTTTTGGTAAAGTTAGAGTAATTGAAAAAAATAATGAACCGTGGTTTGTAGGTAAAGATGTTGCAGAGGCGCTGGGGTATAGCCAACCAGCTAAAGCAATTAGGGAACATGTAAAGGATACTCATAAAGGGGTGTCTGAAATGGACACCCCCGGAGGCAGGCAGCAAATAATAATTATCGACGAAGCTGGATTATACTCATTAGTCCTTCGTTCAAAATTGCCAGCTGCTGAAGCTTTTCAGGAGTGGGTAGTTGCTGAGGTAATTCCTTCTATTCGTAAAACTGGATCGTATTCTGTAAATCAGGATATGAAGGCCAAAGAAGTAGAAGCTCGATTAAATAACAGTCGTGCAAGAGTTGCATCGACATTCCTTAAAGTTGCTCAAATGACTGATCTGCTAGAATATAAGCATATCTGCCAGCAGAAAGCAGCAGAGGTTTTGAGCGGCGTACCATTACTACCAATGCAGTCTATAAACGAAAATACTTTATCTGCTGATGAGGTCGGCAGAGAACTTGGAATCAGTGGTAATATGGTTGGCAGGATTGCGAACCAGCATAATTTAAAAACTGCTGAATATGGTAAATATTTTTATGACAAATCACGTCATTGTCAAAAACAGGTAGAAACATTTAGATACTATAGGAAGGTAATTCCAGTAATACAAAGTATTATTGATAATAAAAAAGTAGGAGCGTAATATAAAATAAGAAACACCCGCCGCACCTTGGAAAGTATAGCGAGTGTTTCAACCACCAGCCGAAGCTGATAACAATAGTATAGCAGTTTTCGGCTGGTATATCAAGGAGGATATACCATGAACGGAAACAGGTCGTCGTGTCCTGACGATAAAGCAGAAGCTGTCGCCAGATTTATACACGCAGTAAAAAATATGACTAAGAATGAGTTTGAATTAAAGTATATAAATGAAAGCGGTGATCCAAAAGTGGATGATTCGTCGAATGATGTAAAAAAATATATTGAGGATTGGGCTTCGTATGATGATTGTATAAATGATTTTATTAGTGCTATAGAATCTTTGTGCGGTAATAATGCAGCTGTTACAGCACTTTTATGTTCAGTAATGACTTATTCTAAAAAGCAAGGACAATTAGAAGCAAAACTGGAAAAGCTTGGCATATCAGCAGATAATATCTTGGAAACTTATTGTAAATTATTTGAGAAATAAATTTTAAAAAGTTTCCGACAAAATGCCATTTAACAAGAGTTAAAATAGTAATGTAAGGTTATTGGATATGAGAGCAGAGGCGATGTAAAAAATTAAAAATGTATCCGACAAAACCACTATAAAAATGAGTTAAAATAGTATCATAAAGTTAGTTAGAACTTAATAGAAAGCGCTTACTTCGGTAGGCGCTTTTTTATTTGGAAGGAGAGGCTTATGGAAACAAAACATAGTAACAAAGAGCAAGTTTTAAATTTATTTCAAAGTATGATTAATGAATTAAGAACTAAAAATTTTAAGAATGAAGATTACAGATTGTTTGGTGAAATTTTTGCAAGATTAGGAAGTATTTGCCATGATCTAAAAGAGTTTGAATCATCTGCAATGCTTTTAGAAAAAGCATTATCTAAAAATCGAGGCGATCTATTAAGCGAATCCGAAGAACATGATTCTTAATGTCATTAATTATTAAAACTGAAAATTTCTAGTATTAATAATTGGAGGTATATTTTTATGCAAAATTTTGCTGCAATCAAAAATGGTCAAGTTATAGGTTGGGCTAATGACAGAGACACTTTGATAAAAGATCTATTGAAAAAAGGGATATTAAAAAACTGTGATATAAGTCAGAAAGCTTTACCAGATGTTCTTAGAATTATTGAAGAACTGACAGAAAAAGTACAGGCTCTGCAAATTGAAAATAAACAACAAAAGCAGATTATAAATGAAATGCAACCTCGAATAAGCTATTGCGATTTTATCCTAAACAATAATATAAAGATGTCGGTAACGCAGATTGCAAAAGACTATGGTATGAGCGCAAAGAAAATGAATAGCCTGCTTCATGAGTTAGGTGTTCAGTATAAACAAGGCGGTATATGGTTTTTGTATGAAAAATATCAGTGTGACGGATATACCCAAAGCAAGACTTTTTCTACTGCTGACGGTGAAAATAGATTTCATACTTATTGGACGCAAAAAGGGCGACTGTTTATTTATCACTTATTGAAGAACAAAGGCGTACTTCCAGTTATAGAACAGGAGTGAAATTATGGATAAAGAGGCTATCATACAAGACCAAATAAATTTACTGTTGGAGGAGCAGAAGAAGGCTGCATCTTTGGACGAGAAGTTAAAGATAGCATCAACCATAGCCAGTATGTTAAATGCTACTGTGGTTAAAGATGCTCCGGCCTCAGCAAAAATATAGGGGGCGAGCATATGACTGTACAGAATACGACAGTTAAAGATATTTATGTTGGTAATGGAGCGACAACGAAATTCCCAATAACATTTCAGATGACGGATCATCCTGAATATATAAAGGTATATATTACAGGTGATGATAACGTTGCCGTAGAAACGGAGAATTTTTCTGTTGATCTCGGAGCTAAAACAGTTACTTATCCAGCTAATGGCGATCCGCTGCCTGATGGTCATAAAATAACTATTTATCGTGAGCTGCCATTGTATCAGCTAATGAACCTGGTTAATCAAGGTCCGTTTTTTGCAGAGAATATTGAATTGTCTTTTGACGATCTAACTTTTATGTGTCAGCAATTAAATGAAAAATTGAATAGAACATTATCTACTGGTGTTGATGTAAATAATTTTAATAATACTTTTCCTGTAAAGGCTGGAATGAGTTTTAGAATCAACGATGCTGGTGATGGGCTTGTGCTGACGGAGGACCCTGCGAGGGTGTTACCTTTAGCTAAAGATGTATTAGAGCAAACGAAACAGGTCAAAGAGAGCGCCGTTAACGAAACAACAAATATTAAAAATACTGCAATCGAAGAGCTGACCGCTATAAAAGATGCTGCAGTAAATGAGACTACGAAAATAAAGGACGAAGCTGTTGCTGCTAAAAATACCGCTGTTGAAGCTGCGGCTACTGCGGCAGAAGATGCTGCGCAGAAAACAGTTGAGAATATTACTGCTGAAATAGATAGTAAAGTCGCTGCTGCCGAGGATTCTAGAAAGGCTGCGGCTCAATCTGCTTCAAGTGCTGCGGATAGTATGAAGGCTGCGCAAACTTCAAAAGAAGCTGCAGAAGCAAGTGCTAAAAACGCTTCTGACTCAGCAACTACAGCTACAAGGCAGGCAGATAGAGCGCAGGATATTGCTGATAGCTTAGAAGGGTTAGCTGGTGTTACTGGTATAGCGACAACAGATGAAGCTATCGCTGGTGTAGTTGATAACAAAGCAATGACGCCGTTAAAGACGAAAGAGGCTATAGAGCAAGGTACTAATGTTTTTAAAGCTTTAAATACTTTCAGAGCAAACATTATAGTATCAAACGGCACAGCGGCAGGCAGCAGTGGTAATATAAATTTTGGTATTTCTCCAACAAATGAAACAGTACAAGCAAGAATTGGGACGGATAATTTAGGTGGATTATTTTATCACGCAAGCACAAATCAACCTCATGTATTTAGAGTTGGAACGAATAATAATGTGTTTGTCATACGTGACGATAATACGAAAGTAGCTTTTTCTAGCAATAATAATTTCTTTGCAACGGTCACACATGATGGTGTTGCAAAATGGTTAGGTAATGCAAATACAGCTACGAAACTAGAAACCTCCCGCACAATAAACGGCGTGGCTTTCGACGGAACGAAAGATATAATTGTAGACTCCAACCCAGTGGGAACAATAATCGCCGTGGCATATACAGGGGTGCCGGAAGGATATATGCACTGCAATGGTGCAGCAGTTAACAGAACTACTTATGTTAATCTATTTAATAAAATCGGTACATTTTACGGTGCTGGCGATGGTAGTACTACATTTAATTTGCCTAATACTGTAGCTAGATTCCTAGAGGGCGGCATAGGTGCCGGAACTTACTACGAAGCTGGGCTGCCTAATATTACTGGTAATATTTCAGCATTTAAATCTAGTATTAGTGGTGCGTTTGTAGGAAGTAACAATACTAACAGATACGATGGTTGGAATGATAACGAAGATGAATATGCAGTATCTACCAGTTTTGATGCTTCTCGTAGCAATAGCATTTACGGTGCAAGTACTACTGTGCAGCCGCCTGCTATGACTGTAATTTACTGCATTAAATATTAAGGGGAGAACAAAGATGAAATTATATTATTATGACGAGAACGGATATTATCGTGCAATGTCAGAAGCGTTTTTAGACCCGCTTGAAACAGAACTGCAAGGGAAAGAAGTGTGGCTTATACCACCGCACGCAACAACTATTGAGCCACCATCAAGCGCAGATGGACACATTATAAAATTTAATGGGAAGACATGGGAACTGGAAAAAATGCCTGATCCGGAGCCGGAACCAGAACTTACGTTAGAAGAATTAAAAGCCCAAAAGCTTAAACTTGTTGATGCATGGACAGCAGATAAAATTACTGGCGGTTTTATTTCTCAATGCACCGGTAAACTTGTGAGGTATGATAGCGATAAAGATACTCAGCTTACGATGCAGGGAATTGCACTGAATGTCAGCACAGAACGTTTTGCAAACGAATATCCTTTGGGATGTCCAGTCCGGGGCTATAAAGAAGGAGAAACTGAAAAAACAATACAGTATCTTAACGCTGCTCAGGTATATACCTGGTGTGCTGATTTATCGTCTCATATAGGTGCTTGTAAGCAGCAAGGATGGATTAAACAGGAACAAGTAGAGGCAGCGTTAAGCAAAGAGGATTTGGACGCTATTATATTAGATTAGGCGGTGCAAAGATGGTTGAAATGGCAATGGCCTCAATAACAATCTTTAGCTTTTTATTTGGCATAGTAGGTTTTGTATTTAAGATTTGGATAATAAATCCTTTGTCTACGGCGATAGAGAACCTCCAAAAGACTGTTGACGCTTTAGCTAAGACTATTAATAGGGAACAAGAACGTACAACAGATTTAAAAATAAAATTTGCTGAGATTGATCAGAGGGCAAAATCTGCACATAACAGGATTGATGAAGTTGGTGAACGGCTATTGCTGGTAGAAAACAAATGTAATAACTGTTCATGTAAGGATAAGTGATATTTATGTTTGAGAAAATAAAAAACTTAATAGTAGGTGCTAGAAACAAAGTAGCCTCAATGTCGCCAAAAATAATGGCTGTCATTGTAGGCTATTTTATTGCAGTAGTTTTACTGATACTGACCTATTATGTTGCGTGGATGTATATGTGGTTATGGCTAGATAAGATTATTATGTCTGACCTGCTGGCGTTGATACGTGAGATCACAGGTCCGGCTATGGTTGCATTTGTGACCTTTATAGCTACAAGTTTAGTAGATAAAGACGGGGACGGTGTCCCTGACAAGTTTGAACAGGAGGCAGAAAACAATGGTGACGAAAAGAATCACTTTAGATGAGCTGCGGCAGTTAGCAGTAAGGGGTAAAGGTAATATTGATAAAATCTATCTACACTGGTCAGCTGGTATTTATCACCAGTTTTTTAGTGACTATCACCTAAACATTGACAGCGACGGCGCTGTTATGGCGACAACCGATGATTTAACTGAATATAAGGTTCATACATGGCGGCGCAATTCTAGAGCTATTGGGATTGCTTTAGCATGCTGTGTAGATGCTGTAGCCTATGCTAATGGGCATATTGATTTTGGCAACGTGCCACCGACAGAGTTACAGATAGATAGTATGGCGAAAGTTGTAGCTGTATTGTGTGAGGAGCTTGGATTGGACATTGATGCCGATACCGTAATGACACATGCAGAAGCAGCAGACTTAGACGACTACGGCCCGGCAACTACTTTTGAACGCTGGGACTTGTGGAAATTGCCAGATGTGCCAGGCGACGGAGAACTGAAACCAGGCGGTGATGTTATTCGTGGTAAGGCGATCTGGTGGCATCATAATTGGTAAAGATTGTATAAGGAGGTGACTAATATGGAAAAACAGCGTATTTTGATTTGGGCTGGTATTGCTCTTGCGATTTTGGTAGGGTGCATTACTTATTACAATCTGTAAGATAAAACCCAGCCACAGAATTAGCCTGTGCGTTGTTTTATCTCTAAAACACTAGGAAATATAAGTGGGAGTATAGAAAACGGCGCACAGGTTGATTATATTGAAAATAGAACTATCTTAATGATAATGAAATAGAATTTAATTTGAAAGAAGGGCAGAAAGTGAATGAAGAAAAACAAATCAGGTATAGCAAGTATCTTATTATTAGTTTTGCCCTTATTGCTGTGCTTATCATTTTCTTTGAATTGTTTTGCGGAGGAACTTCCGGAAACAATAATGATGTCCAGGGAACAGTTCAACGAATTGCAGACGATAATAAACAGACAGGAAAATCTGTTGATAGGGCTATCGAACACGTTGGAACTGCAGCAGATGAACTCGAACGAGCTGAAGAAGCTAATCGAAGAGCAGCGTTTATCTTATCAGAAGATAAGGAGCGAGCTAATGCTTGCGCAGGAATCATTGTCGAACTCCAAAAAAACAATAGCAGAGCAAAACAAATCCTTGCAGACGTTGAGCGAGCAAATAAAGAAGCAGAAGGACGTTAACCGGCGCAGAGAGCGACAGAAAGCATTTTGGGGCGGTGTGGTCGGTTTGTTTGTTGGTGCTACCCTTAAATAGCAAAAGCCTACCATTAATTTGGTAGGCTTTTTTTAATTCATATAAAGATTGAAAAGTGGTCGCACTTTTGGACGCACTTTACCGCTTTTTGATGCGATTTAGCGACTGTTTACTAAGCATTGGAAGATTTGAAAAGATAAAATAAAAAACCGTCAAAGCCCTTGAAAAGTAGGCTTTGACGGTACTTTTACATTGGTACGCCCGAGTGGAATCGAACCACCGCACACGGCTCCGGAGGCCGATGCTCTATCCACTGAGCTACGGGCGCATAGTGTTTGGTGCACAATGCACCATAGCGAATTATAGCATAACGGCAAGCTTCTTGCAAGTTTTATACTGGGTTGATGAAATAAAAAATATAATAAAGAAGCAGGAAGTGCAGTAAAATAAATATTAAATTTTTTCTAAGGGATTTACTTAGTTCTGTGTTTTATATATAATCAAATCATTAGATAATATTGGCGGAGGAAAGCTTTATGAGCTACTGCAGATTGTTATTGACGCCGCGAATGACGTTATTGATTGTTATCGGTTCTTTGATTTATTCTGTAGGTTTGAATCAGTTTATAGTGCCTGTTGGTCTGTATAATGGGGGATTTTTAGGTATTGCCCAGCTCATACGACACTTCATGGAAAGCTGGTTCGGTATCAGTTTTGGCAATACCAATATCGCCGGTATTTTATATTTTATTTTGAATATACCGTTGCTGGCGGTTTCCGTGAAACGTTTTGGGAAGGAATTTCTTGCTAAAACCATTTACTGTGTTTGCTGGTACAGCTTGTTTTTGACTGTAGTTCCGATTGCAGATCATTTACTGGTCGACGAACATTTGACGGCCTGTGTAGCAGGCGGTGTGATCTGCGGTATTGGTGCCGGGATGACTTTACTTTCTGGTGGCAGCGGCGGCGGTGAAGAAATTTTGGGACTTTTACTGATGCAGAAGCATTCAAATTTGAGTGTCGGTAAGGTTTCAGCGATGCTGAATATTTTTATTTTTGGGACATGTGCGGTAATTTTCAGTATTTCCCAGGCAATTTATTCAGTTTTGTTTACGGGTATCGTTTATTATGTGCTTGATAAGGTACATTTCCAGAATATAATGCTGACGATGCTGATCATTACGAAAAAGCAAGGATTGGAAAAGATAATCTTCGAAAAAGTCAATCGTGGCGTTACAAAATGGAATGCTTATGGTGCATATAGAAATGAAGAAAGAGAAATTCTGATGACCGTAGTTTCCAAAAGTGAATTTCTGCAGCTGCGGCGTCTGCTTTTGGCTGCCGATCCTGAAGTTTTTATAATTATAGAAGAAAATGTTTTTGTTGTTGGTAATTTTCAAAAGCGTGTCAATCAATAAAAAAAGCTCCTGCTTTGCAGGAGCTTTTTCTTTTACTATATTATTTGGGGACGATATCACCAACACCATTTAAAATATAACGGGGACGATAAGCAAAAACCTGCATATTTTCAAGGTCAGTAACACCTGAAAGTACCAGGACCGTAGTCAGGCCGCTTTCCATTCCTGCAACTATATCTGTGTCCATACGATCGCCTATCATGGCAGCTTCATCTGAATGGACGCCAAGCATTCTCAGACCGGTACGCATCATCAGAGGATTGGGCTTGCCTACAAAGTACGCCTGTTTTCCTGTAGCAAGTTCGATAGGAGCAACCAAAGCACGGCAGGCGGGAATGATACCGGTCTCAGTGGGACCCGTCAGATCAGAGTTTGTAGCTACTAACCGTGCACCTTTTTGTAGGAGGCTTACAGCTTTTAAAATCATATCATAATTATAAGCGCGGGTTTCGCCGACAACTACGTAGTCAGGATTAGTATCGTTCATCGTGATACCGGCATCATAAAGAGCATTGACAAGTCCTGGTGCGCCAATAACATAAACACTGCATTTTGGAGACTGGCTTGCCAGAAATTTAGCAGTAGCCAAAGCGCTGGTATAAAAATGGCTTTCATCAACGTCAAGTCCCATTCGCGCTAATTTTTGCTGCAATTCTTTGGGAGAACGCTCACTGGAGTTCGTCAGGAATAGGAATTCTTTTTCTTCTTTATAAAGCCAGTCGACAAATTCTTTTACTCCGGGCAGTAAACGGTTTCCGTGATAGATGACGCCGTCCATATCGCAGATAAAGCCCTTTTTAGCATAAAGTTCCTGTAAAGTATCTATGATGTTCACTTCCTTAATAATGAAAAATTTAATCTTATATTATAATTATCGACTATTAAAGCAATAATTTCAATGTTTTCAGCTGATGAAATTCGTGTTTCAAAGTAAAATTTATGAAAATTTTTCATTAAAGAGATATTTTGTTATAATATTAAGCAAATATAAGACGTAAGTGAGGAGAAGATTATGCGTATCGCTGTGATAGATGGAATGGGCGGCGGACTTGCCGCACAGGTCGTAAGCCAACTGACCGGCAAGCTTCCGGAACAGGTTGAGCTTATCGGGTTGGGCACTAATGCTTTGGCAACGGCAGCAATGCTCAAAGCAGGAGTCAAGCGCGGAGCCACAGGAGAAAATGCGATCTGTATTTCAGCGGCAGCAGCAGATTTGATCGTCGGCCCTATCGGCATCATCATACCCAATGCTATGATGGGTGAGATCACTCCACGTATTGCGGAAGCAGTCGGCAGCGCTGCTGCTAAAAAAGTTCTTTTGCCCGTGAGCCAAAATCATTTTGAAATAGTTGGCGTGGAGCCTAAGTCACTGGCTTCGTTAGTGAAAGAGGCTGTAAGCAGAATTTTGACTTTGGTTGAAGCCTGATGGTAAAAAGTGGTATAATATAAATTGGTTTTGTTTGAAGAAAGTAAGTAAAGGAGAAAGCCGAAATGATTGCTATCCGTGACCGGGTGCGTTTTGTAGAAACAGATATGATGGGCGTGGTGCATCATGCCAATTATCTGCGCTGGTTTGAAATGGGTCGTGTGGCTTATCTGCGTGCCGCAGGTGTTGAATTACTGGATTTAATGGCACACGGTGTTATTTTTCCGATTACAGAAGTGCATGTGAAATATAAAAATTCCTGTACTTTTGATGATGAGTTTGAAGTACAGACGATAATGATTGAATTCAGCCGGGCTAAAATGGATTTTGCTTACAAGGTGATACGGCTTGCTGATGGCGTGGTGCTGGTTGAAGGCAGGACCCGTAATTTATTTACCAACCAACAGGGAAAGATTATTCGTTTAGATGCCTGTTATTTTGATAAAATCAATGCGCTGTTTCAGCAGGAAACAGCCAAGGAGTGAGAAGATGGAAACAAAATTTGAAATCGTGCCGGTTCCGACACGTATCCTGACCCATCACGACGATATCGTAGAAGCCATTGTTGAATATGGCGGAGATAAGATAGGACCTGATGATGTAGTTTGTGTTGCTGAAAGCGTTGTGGCTATTACACAGGGCGGGGCCAAACGCAGTGAGGATTTTAAGCCAGGTTTGCTGGCAAAGGTTTTGTGCCGTCTATTTCCGTCCAAGGGAAGTATCTCTGGCTGGCATAGTATGCAGGCTCTGATCGATGCTGAAGGCGGAATGAGGGTTTTGATTGCTGTTATCTGTGGCTTTGCGGCAAAATGCGTGGGTGTTTCCGGTGTATTTTATCGTATGGCAGGAGAACAGGCACGTTTGATCGATGACGTTACGGGTACGATGCCTCCATATGACAAGCATATTGTTTACGGACCGCATAACCCCAGTAAAGTAGCCGAGGAAATTACCAGCGGCACAGGTGCTTTTGGAGCGGCAGTAGCGGATGTTAACGATTTGAAGCGTTCCTGTGTTCTGGGGGTTTCCAAGGGTGTTAATGCTGATGAAGTGGCACAGATTTTGATTGATAATCCTTTTGGTAATGGCAGTCAGAAAACACCGGTCGTTGTTATAAAAAACTATCGCAGGGCACGCTAAGGAGGCTAAAAAATGCTTTTCATTTTAAAAGTTATTGCAGCACTGATTTTATTGGCAGTTGTTGTAATCGGAATATATATCTTGCTTCAGGGCAAGGAAGAAATGTTTTTTGAAGTTACTCAGCGTACTAAAGCCAGACTGATTAAACGCAGCGAAAATAAGCTGGAGTTTGAAGTTGAGCTGCCGATGCATAACGATGGCAAAGAAGAAGGCATTATCTTGGATGCATTTATCCGTGTGTATCTGCCGCAGGAACAATATGCTGATGCCCAGCTGCGCGGACGCGTCAATTTAAAAGAAGCGCCGCGTGAAGATGACTATTTCGAAGCAATGCTGCTTGGACCTGGTGTAAAGAAGACGATGGTTGTAAAATTTGAGCTGGTGCCGGAACATGGCGTTACTTTGAAGCAGGCTGTCGAAGGCATGCCGGATGTGGACATTGCGCTGTTTCTGGATTGCCGTGGACGAACTGCGCTCTATACTGTCAAAAAAATTATTACTTTGCATAAAGATGAGCTGCAGGCTTTGCTGGCATAATATAAAAATTCAATTAAAACCGCCGGAAGGCGGTTTTTCTTTTTGGAATAATTTTTCTTTTTGGCAGGTTTTTTCAGTATGGATATGGAATTATAAAATGTTAATGAATGTACGGAAAAGCGGGGTGAGGATATGCTACTGGGAATTGACGTCGGCGGGACATTTACAGATGCCGTGCTGATAGGGAGAGGTACAATAATAGCGCAGGCTAAACGCAGAACAACACATGAAGCAGTATTGCAAGGTATTTTAGAAGCTCTGGATGAGGTTTTGCAGGAGCAGGAAGTTTATAATATTGAACGGGTAGTGATTTCCAGCACAATCGTAACTAACGCTTTAACAGAAGGCCGAACTGATCCGGTATTTTTGGCTGTGATGACAGGACCGGGAATGAATGTTAGTAAGAGCTTTCCTGTAGAGCCTTATTATGTGAGCGGCTATGTCGATCATCGCGGTAAAATAACAGCTCGTATTGACTGGCAGAAGCATCAGGGCTTACTGTCTAAGGCAAAAAACAAAATGGCGGCTGTGTCCGGAAAATTTTCGGTACGTAATCCTGAAAATGAATATGCACTTGCAGGGGAACTGAAAGATTGCGGTTATGAGAAAATTTTTCTCGGTTCGGAGTTATCAGGCGAATTGAATTTTGTGCGGCGTACTAATTCTGCTTATTTTGCAGCTGCTGTTTATAAAACCTTTAAAAATTTTTGCCGTCAGGTACAAGACAGCCTGAAGGAACGCAATATTACTGCACCGGTACATGTGTTAAAGGCTGACGGGGGAACTTTGCCGTTAGATATAGCGCTGAAACAGCCTGTGGAAACTATTTTTACAGGACCGGCAGCCAGCGTTTTGGGTATAGAGGCCCTGGGCGCACCGCAGGTGAAAAGTATTTCGCTGGATGTAGGTGGGACGACTACTGATATTGCTTTTTGGGAAAATGGACTGCCTTTGCTAGCCAGACATGGAGCTAAAGTTGCCGGCTATCCGACAGCTGTACGTTCGTTCCATATGCGAAGCGTTGGCATTGGCGGTGATAGCCGTATCCGTCGGACAGAAACCGGTTTTGAGGTTGGCCCTGAACGTATTGGTCCGGCGATGGCAGTGGGAGGCTGTGAACCGACTTTGTCAGATGCTTTGATAGTAGCTGGGCGCGTTGGTTTTGGTGATAAGGCGGCGGCTCATAAGGGGATGCAGCAGCTGTGCCTGATGGGTGAGACAGCAGCTGAGGTTGCCATGCAGGTTGTCGAAGCGGCAGTGTCTGTTATTGAAGCTACGATTAATGAAATGCTGCATGAATGGAGTATTCAGCCTGTTTACACTGTCAACGATGTTATTAAAGGGACTGAATTTGAGCCGGAGCTGCTTGTAGGAGTCGGCGGTGGCGCAGCAGGTTTGATTATGGCTTTGGGAGAACGGATGGGACTGCCTGTGGAAATACCGGCTGGCGCAACTGTTGCTAATGCAGTCGGAGCGGCACTGGCCCGGCCGACTTTAGCTGCCAGTCTGCGGGCCGATACTACGGAAGGATATTATCTGATCCCGGAGAGCGGACAGCGTGAACGGCTGCCCAGTGGCTTCAGTATGAAAATGGCGGAAGAACTTTTGGCAGCATGGCTGCATGAGCAGGCTAAAGCCTGGCAGCTGCCGGGGCAGGAAGCTGAAGTGATCAGTAAAGAGTTTTTCAGAACTATCCATGGCTATTACGACAGTGGTGAAATTATTTCACTGAGGATGCAGTTGAAGCCTGGTATCCTGCAAACTGTCATTGGCAGGGAGGTGGCATTTTGAAATCGAAGCTTGGCTTGATATTTTTTCCGGCTTTTGACTGGATGATATCGCCTACACACCCGGAGCGGCAGGAGCGTTTGTTATATACGCGTGATCAACTGCTGGAAGAGGGGCTTTTTGATTTGCCGCAGATCAGAGAATACCGCCCCCGTTTGGCAGAAATCAATGATTTGCAGCGTGCACATATCGGCGTGCCGTCCATTGCACGTCTTATCACACCGGCGCACCTTACTTCTGCAGGCGGTTGTTTAGTCGCAGCTGATGCAGTAATGTCAGGTGAAGTAAAGCGGGCTTTTGCTTTAGTCAGGCCGCCTGGGCATCATGCAATGCGTGTAGTTCACGGAATCCGCGGTTTTTGCACTGTTAATATCGAAGCGGTGATGGTGGAGTATCTGCGCAGTGTTTATGGAATCAGAAAAATCGCTGTTGTCGATACTGACGTACATCATGGCGATGGTTCGCAGGATATTTTTTATCATGATCCTGATACTTTATATATTTCTTTTCATCAGGACGGCAGGACCTTGTATCCCGGTACGGGTTTTCCTGATGAAGCCGGCAGTCCGGCAGCCTGGGGCACAAATATCAACCTGCCGTTGCTGCCGGGCACAGGTGATGAGGGACTGCACAGATTATATGATGGTCTGATCCAGCATATTCTTGATGATTTTGAGCCGGAGCTGATCATTAATTCAGCAGGTCAGGATAATCATTTCAGTGATCCTCTGGCTTCAATGGCTGTAACAGCGCAGGGATATGCCAAATTAGCCGATAAATTGCAGGCTGATATTGCAGTACTGGAGGGCGGCTATTCTGTAGAGGCTGCGCTGCCCTATGTTAATACAGGTATCATTTTGGCAATGGCGGATATGGACTACAGCAAGGTGGTAGAACCTGACCAAAGCGATTTGCGGCAGCAGGATGAGCGCTGTAATAAACGTGTCGATCAGCTGATTGCTGAAACAGGTGAATTGTGGCGCAGTCGGTTTAGCACCAGAAAAGAGCTGCTGGCAAAATGCGGTAATAGCTGGAGCATGAAGAAAAGCATTTATTATGATGAAGAAGGGATCAGAGAAGAACAGATCGAGACCGCTCATTATTGCAGGCAATGCAGCGGTTATCTTACGATCAGGACTGCGGCTGCGGGAACACGTTTCGGAGATCAGAGCGCGTTTATCATTTCGTTGAAACGCGATACCTGCAGTGAATGCCGGCAAACTGCTTATGACGAAGCACAGTTGGAAAAACGTAGTGGCAAATGGCAGTATGTTTTAGTGCAGCACATAGCTGATGGTGAAATAGAAAGTTTGTAATTAAAATAGGCTGATGCCTTCAAAGATTAGGAAACGGAGTAAAGAAAACTAATGAAAGAAATTGTTATTGCAACACGTAATCCCGGTAAACTTGAAGAATTTAAAGTATTGATGAAAGATTTGGAGGTGGAATTACGTTCATTGGAAGAATGGCCGAATGTACCTGAACCAGAAGAAACAGGGAAAACTTTTATGGCCAATGCCCGACTGAAGTCTGTTTATTATGCTAAAGAAACAGGGCTGCCATGTATCGCCGATGATTCAGGATTAGAAGTACTGGCACTGGAGGGGGCTCCAGGCGTACGCAGTGCGCGTTATGCCGGCGAGGAAGCTACGGACGAAGAAAACAACAAACTGCTGCTGCAGACGATGAAATTTCAGGTAAAACGTACTTGCCGTTTCCGTTGTGCATTAGCCGTGGCAGCTCCTAACGGAAAAATTTTATTGGAAAGCGACGGCATTTGTGACGGTATGCTGCTGCATGAGCCGTTAGGGACAGAGGGATTTGGTTATGATCCTCTGTTTTGGTCAACAGAACTGCATAAGGGTATGGGCGAAGCTACGATGCAGGAGAAAAATAAAATCAGCCATCGCGGCAAAGCTATTAAAAAACTTGTTGCGAATTGGGGGAAAATGAAGTGAAAATCGGTATTACCGGCGATACTCACGGCAGCAAACAAGCCATCAGGCAGGTTCTGCATGCTGTGCCGCCTGTTGAATATTGGTTTCATACCGGAGATTACAGTCAGGATGGACGTTTTTTAGTTGCCGAAACCAAGCTGCCGTTACTGGCAGTATGCGGCAATACAGATCCCGGCGAAGGGAAAGCAAATGTAGACGAATTTATTACGTTGGCGGGGCAGCGTATCTGGCTGACGCATGGACATCGTTATCTGCATGGGTATCAGGTATCCGAACTGGCCTGGTGGGCACGTAAGCTGGAAGCTGATATTGTGGTTTTCGGACATACACACGTACCTTTGGTAAAATGGTTCGGTGATGTACTGCTTGTTAATCCCGGCAGCCCTGTTTTACCGCGCAGCGAAATGGGAGCTACGTTTGCTGTATTAACTGTTAAAGAAGGAGAACGCCCGGAAGCTGAGCTTTACAAATTATAGTGCCGTCGTGTCAGGTAAGCTTTTAATTTGTAAAAAAACTTAAAATTCTGACGCTTGCTACTTGAAAAAGCAGTATAATTCATTTACAATATTTAGTATATACTAAATTGAAATTACGGGGGTAATAATGTATGACATTACGTGACGATGCTTTGAAACTCCACTTAGAAAACCATGGCAAGCTTGCTGTTGTGAGCAAGGTTCCCATTAAAACCCGCGAAGATTTGGCCTTGGCATACACCCCTGGTGTTGCTGAACCATGTAAAGAAATCAAAGAAAATAAAGACTTGTCCTTTGAATATACCTGCCGCGGCAACATGGTCGCTATAGTCAGCGACGGTACCCGTGTACTCGGCCTGGGAGATATCGGACCGGAAGCAGCAATGCCGGTAATGGAAGGCAAGGCAGCACTATTTAAAACCTTTGGCGATGTAGACGCTGTACCTATCTGTATCGATACTAAAGATCCTGCTAAAATTATTGAAACTGTACGTTTCCTGCAGCCCAGCTTTGCCGGTATCAATTTGGAAGATATTTCCTCTCCTAAATGCTATGATATCGAATGCGAATTGAAGAAAATCTGCGATATCCCTGTTTTCCATGACGATCAGCACGGTACTGCAATTGCCTGTCTGGCAGCAGTTATCGGGGCTTTGCGCTTCGTGAAAAAAGATATGAAAACAGCTAAATTTGTTGTTAACGGTTGCGGCGCAGCAGGCTCTGCTATCGGCCGTCTGCTTATCAGCATGGGTGCTGAAAATGTAACCATGGTTGATCGTTTCGGCGCTTTGTATGAAGGCATTGACGCTAATCTTGACCGCATCCAGTCTTATCTAGCGACAGTCACTAATAAAGAACATAAAAAAGGCACTTTGGCGGATATAGCCAAAGGCGCTGACGTTTTGATCGGTGTTTCCGCTCCTAACGTCTTTACGAAAGAAATCATCGCCAGCATGGCAGATAAAGCTATAGTTTTTGCACTTGCCAATCCGGTTCCGGAAACTTCTTATGCTGACGCTATCGAAGCTGGTGCTGCTGTTGCAGGTACCGGCCGCAGTGACAGTCCGAATCAAGTCAACAACGTCACTGTATTCCCGGGTGTGTTCCGCGGCGCTATTGATGTACGCGCTAAAGCAATCACTGAAGAAATGAAAGTAGCTGCTGTTTATGCAATTTCCGAACTGATCGACGAGAAAGACCTGCGTGCCGATTATGTTGTTCCGGATGCATTTGATCCGCGTGTTGCGCCGGCAGTTGCGGCCGCAGTGGCCCGTGTTGCTATGGAAACAGGCATTGCCCGCATTAAAGTCGATCCAGAAGAAGTGCGTGCCAACACTATGAAACGTGTCGGCAGATAAGGAGGCTATCATGCGCGAGATAAAAGTTCAGGAGATAACTGCTGCTGTCAGTAAGCTTTGTAAAGATTCCTGCTATTACCTGCCGGAAGAGCTGCTGGAAAAATTAAAAGCATCTATCGCCACCGAAGAATCTCCTTTGGGGCAGGAAATATTGACGACTATCGTTGAGAATGCCGAACTAGCAAAAGCCAAAGACGTGCCGATTTGTCAGGATACCGGTTTGACAGTTGTCTTTATGGAAATCGGACAGGAAGTACATTTTGTAGGCGGAGATCTTTATGAAGCGGTCAACGCCGGTATCGCCGATGGTTATGTTGGCGGTTATCTGCGTAAATCTTCTGTTGATGATCCTTTATTTGTACGTAAAAATACCGGTGATAATACGCCGGCGATCATTCATACAACGATAGTGCCCGGTGAACAGGTCAAAATAACCGTATCGCCTAAAGGCTGCGGCAGTGAAAACATGGGCGCACTAAAAATGCTTAAACCGGCTGACGGCGTTGAAGGCGTTATCAAATTCGTTGTCAACACCGTGCGCAGTGCCGGCCCTAATCCCTGTCCGCCTGTTACCGTAGGTGTCGGTATTGGCGGTAATATGGAAAAAGCTGCACTTTTGGCAAAGTATTCTCTTACTCGTAAGGTAGGGGAGCACAATCCTAATCCTCAGTATGCAGAACTTGAAAAAGAACTGCTGAAACGTGTCAATATGACTGGCGTAGGTCCTTCCGGACTGGGCGGCAGCACTACTGCCGTAGCTGTTAATATTGAATATGCACCGACCCATATCGGCGGCCTGCCGATTGCCGTTAATCTGAACTGCCATGCTGCACGCCGTGCAGAAATGGTATTGTAAGGAGGGGCCTGAGATGAGTGAAGCGATTATCAAATATATCAATGCGCCGTTAAGCGAAGCTACGATCAAAGACCTGCACGCGGGTGATGTAGTACGTATCAGCGGTTACATCTATACTGCCCGTGATGCGGCACATAAGCGTATGACAGAAGCACTGGCCAAGGGAGAGCAATTGCCCTTCGATGTAAGGGATCAGGTGATTTATTACGTAGGTCCAAGCCCTACTAAACCCGGTGAAGTAGTTGGCAGTGCCGGACCGACGACCAGTGGGCGTATGGACAAATATACCCCGACGATGATCGAACAGGGTATGCGTGGGATGATCGGTAAAGGACTGCGGTCGCAGGAAGTTATTGATGCCTGCGTGGAGCATGGCGCTGTTTATTTTGCTGCTATTGGCGGAGCGGCAGCAGTTATTGCAAAATCTATCAAAGGCGAAGAAATGATTGCCTATGAAGATTTAGGGCCTGAAGCTATTCGCCGTTATGAAGTTAAAGATTTTCCTGCTATCGTTTGTGTCGACAGCGAAGGCAACGATTTTTATAAAGTTGGCATTGCCAAATACAGTAAAGAGTAACAAATTTAACAAATCTTTAAGGGACTGCAGAAGCAGTTCCTTATTTTTTGCAAAAGTCTTGACAAGCTTATTTAGTTGAGCTATCATAATGCCAATCGAATAACACACTCTTATCGAGAGCGGTGGAGGGACAGGCCCTGTGAAACCCGGCAACCAAGCCTAGCTATGGTGCTAAATCCTGCAAGAACATTCTTGATAGATGAGAGGAAAGCAGAAGCAAGCGCTCTTTCCTCGGAAAGAGCTTTTTTGTTAGTCCGACCGAGCTAAGATAGGTACTGTGTTAAATTCATTTTAAAGGAGAGATTGTTTATGAAAAAGTTATTTCTGGCTTTGCTGGCAGTGTTCAGCATTGCATTAGTCGTTGCCGGCTGTGGCGGCGACAGCAAACCAGTCGCTAACAGCGGCGATAAAAAGGTGGTGCTGAAAGTAGGCGCAACGCCTGTACCGCATGCCGAAATTTTGAATCTGATCAAACCGCAACTGGCTAAAGAAGGTGTTGATCTGCAGATCATTGAATTCAGCGATTATGTTAAACCAAATTTGTCTTTGGCTGATAAAGAATTAGACGCCAACTTCTTCCAGCACACTCCGTATCTCGAGAAATTTGCTTCCGAAAGGAATCTGCCTCTGGTTGCTTATACCAAGGTACATATCGAACCAATGGGGGTTTATTCAAAAAAATTAAAAGACTTAAATAATGTTCCAAGCGGAGCTAAAGTTGCAATCCCGAATGATCCTACTAACGGCGGCCGTGCTCTGGCATTGCTGCAAAGCGCCAAGCTGCTCAAGCTGCGTGACGGTGTAGGTATTTCCGGTACGCCTGGCGATATTGTTGATAATCCTAAAAATCTGCAGATCGTGGAAATAGAAGCAGCGTTGCTGCCGCGTTCCATGGATGATGTTGATCTGTCTGTTATCAATTCCAATTTTGCTATGGAAGCACAACTGAATCCAGTCAAAGATTCTCTCTTTACTGAACCGAAGGATTCGCCGTATGCCAATATCTTAGCAATACGTAAAGGCGACGATAAGCGTCCGGAACTGCAAAAACTGGACAAAGCTCTGACCAGCCCGGAAGTAAAAAAATTCATTGAAGAAAAGTATAAAGGCGCGGTTGTACCCGCATTTTAATGAAAGTTTTGTTTGATTTAAGCAGATAATGATTGTAAGATAGAAGATAAAAATATTCCCCTCTCAGCGGAAGTTGAGAGGGGTTATTTTTTGCCTGGCTCTATGGGAATAGAGTCAGGCTTTTTGTTGTTGTAGATCAGGTGCTGGCAAGTGAGATTGTAAATATTGCCGCACAGGTACGATGAAAATATAAGTAAGAGCAAAAATAAGACTGAAATATAAAATAAAACGTGCTTATGTCTTGCGGGGGGGTACAACCGTGGTACAATAATTATGAATTAAAGGTGAAATATTTTAGCATAAACAAAAAATACAAAAGTATTGATTATAGGTGAATTCTAGTGGGATATAATTCTTTGCTGCGCAAGATAGTTTTGATCATAGGCGACATAATTTGTTTGTATCTGGCTACCAGTATCGCTATGGTACTGGAACTTGGTAATAAACAAACGGATAAGATAGCATTCCATCTGGAATTTTTGCCGATCCTGGTCATTATGATGTTCTTTATGTTCAACGTCTATGGCTTGTTCAGTCTGATCCGCAAAAAGCTGGTAGATATTTTTCTTAATCTATTGGTAGCGGTGACTAATATTTACATCATAGCGATGGCCATGACTTTCTTTTTTCGTCAATTTGATTATTCACGTGTTGTACTTGTTTATTCAGCGGTATTTTCTTTTGTGTTGCTGGCAATCTGGCAATATATCTGTCACCAGTGGGAATGGAAGCACTTTCCCAAGCAGACGGCTGTATTATTTGCAGCTGGTGAAGAAGCAGCACGCATCCAGAAGAAAATTGCCAAAACTTATGGAATGGAGCAGTCATTGCAGTCTGTTTGTGACAGCTGTCAACAGACCAACTGGAAGCAGCTTATCGACGCTAACTACTATGTTTTTATTGGCGCGGAACTGCCGATAGCAGACAAAGAAAAAATACTGCGTTATGCGCGCAGCACGAAGAAACAAATATTTTTTGTACCGACACTGTATGAACTGGCATGCAAGAATACAGGCTTTTTATTAGTTGATGATATACCGATGCAGCGTGTAACACGTATGCTGCTGACAGCAGAACAGAGAGTACTGAAACGGATTTTAGATATTGCCGTAGCGGTAACTGCTTTGATTATACTATCGCCAGTCATGCTGATAACAGCAGTTATGATAAAACTGGACAGTAAAGGGCCGGTGCTTTATTCACAGGAGCGCGTGGGGCTATACGGTAAGACATTTTTTGTACATAAATTCCGCAGCATGAAGCAGGATGCGGAAGCCAAATGCGGGCCGGTACTGGCTGCGGAAGGGGACCCCAGGATCACAAAATTCGGCAGATTTATGAGGGCTATCAGACTTGATGAGCTGCCGCAGCTGTTCAATGTGCTGAAAGGCGAAATGAGCATCGTCGGCCCCAGGCCGGAACGACCATTCTTCGTTAAGCAGTTTATTGCCCAAAAACCTGAATATGACTATCGCCACAACGTAAAACCAGGCATCACGGGACTGGCACAGATAGCAGGTAAATACAACACCAGTGCCTATGACAAGCTGATCTACGACCTGCTGTATATACAGGACGTCAGCGTCAAAACAGACCTGATGATCATGCTGCAGACATTCAAAGTTCTGCTGACAAAAAGCAGTACCGAAGGAGTTAAATGAAAATGGAATTTTCTGTACTGATGTCAGTTTACTATAAAGAAAATCCGGAATACCTGAAGCGAGCATTAGACAGTATACTAAACCAAACTATAACTGCAGATGAAATTGTATTGATTAAAGACGGACCATTAACTAAAGAATTAGATGATGCGATTGCTAATTACGAAGAAAAGTACATTGCAATATTAAGAGTTTTATCCTTAGAAAATAACGTTGGGTTGGGTGAAGCTCTTAATTATGGTGTAAGGCATTGCAAATATGATTTGATAGCAAGGATGGATACTGATGATATAGCTCTGCCAACAAGATTTGAATTACAAATGAAGGAGTTTATTGAAAACAAGGAACTTGCATTATGTGGTGGGCAGATAGCAGAATTTGAAAATGATCCTCAGATTATTAGTGGTTACAGAAAGGTTCCTTTAACACAAGCAGCAATATTAAAATTTGCAAAGAAACGCAATCCTTTTAACCATATGACGGTTATGTTCAGAAAACAGGCAATTTTGGATGTTGCTAGCTATCAAGATATGCCGTATTTTGAAGATTACTGGTTGTGGGTACGGATTCTGCAAAAAGGGTATGTAGTAAAAAATGTTGAGCAAGTCTTAGTGAATGTCCGTGCCGGAGCAGAAATGTTAGCCAGACGTGGTGGCTGGATATATGCAAAATCAAGTTTTTATTATTATAAAGTATTATCAGAAAATAATTTTTTATGTAGTTTAGATTTTATATGGATAGTTATTTTAAGGATGAGTATTTCTATGTTACCTATTTCAATACGACAACAAATTTATAAACTAAAACTTAGAAATCAAGGAAATAATAATGAAAATTAGTGTCATTGTACCAGTATACAATGTTGAAAAATATCTACCAAGATGTTTGGATTCAATAATTAAGCAATCATACACGGATTTGGAAATAATTTTAGTAGATGACGGTTCATCGGATAACAGTGGCATTATTTGTGATGAATATGCAAAAATGGATACTCGGATCAAAGTGATTCATCAGGAAAATGGTGGAGTAAGTTCAGCAAGAAACATTGCTCTGACCGCTTGTACATTAGGGGGGGACTATATTTCTTTTGTGGATAGTGATGACTGGCTGGAGCCTGGATTTTATGATTTTATTGCTGGAAATAGCAGTAATTTCGACATTTTAATTTTCGACTATTTTTTAGCTTATGAAGATTTCAAAAAAGTAATATATCAATTTTCTGAAGATCAAGAATTAGATACGGCAGAATGTTTGCTTGAGATGTCAAAATTTAATGTTCCTTCTTTTGTTTGGAATAAAATATTCAGTAAAAAGTTATTTGAAAAAATACGTTTTCCAGTAGGACGATATTATGAAGATCAGGCTGTAATGCATTTGTTGATTGATAAGGCTGAGAAAATATTCTATCAACATAAAGCACTTTATAACTACTATCAAAACGAGAAAAGTATAAGTCATTCTGTAAATGAAAAGACATATAGAGATTTTTTCTATGTAAATATTTTACGTGGTAGGTTTTTGAAAAAATATTATCCAGATGTATATGAATATCATTTAAGTTATATATATTCAGCGCTTGCAAAAATCTGCTGGATTTATTCTAGTAATAATAAATATAGGATAAGGTATAAAGAATTGAAAAAAATTGTATCAAACAGACTTCTGAAAAATATGTTTAATATGAAAATCCAGGGATCTACTAAAATAAAAATGTTATTATGTATGCTGCCAGTAGATTCTTTGAAAATTGTTTATGGAAAACTTCCTGTCAACTTTAATTTTTTTACAAGAGGCAAATGAGTTTAAGGAGAGTGCTTATGAAAGCTTTGATTTTAGCTGCAGGGCTTGGAACAAGATTGGCCCCCATTACAGATGAACATCCAAAATGTATGACTGAAGTAATAGATGGTAAGACTATAATACAAAAGCAAATAGAAAATTTATTGGAAAATAATATAAAAGAAATAACTGTCATTACAGGTTACAAATCTGATTTATTGATTAATTACATCAATTCATTTTGTGATGGAGTTAATTTTGTCGAAAGTACTGATTATAGTAAGACTAATAATATGTATTCTGCTTTCTTAGGTAAAGCTGCCATGGCGGATAGTAATTTTATAATGATGAACGCAGATGTTTTTTTTGATTCGTCGGTATTAAAAACCTTATTAGAAGTTAATGCTGGAGATGCAATTGTAACTGATATCGGTAATTGGTTGGAAGAATCAATGAAGGTAGTTGCCAAGGCTGGGAAATTAATTAAAATCTCAAAAAATATTGATGTTAATGAGGCCTTGGGGTCGTCTATTGATGTCTATAAATTTTCTAAAGAAGCAGGAAAAATTTTTTTCGCTAAATGTGATGAATATATTAATAAAAGAGAGGAAGTAAAATTATGGAGTGAAGTTGCCATAAATGATATTTTGGAAGAATGTTGTTTTGTTGCATGTCCTTTGAATGGAAGATGGTATGAAATTGATACACATGATGATTTAGAAAAGGCCATTAAAACATTTAAAGAGTAAAATTCCCACACTGTTTAAGTAACCAAATAATGGAGTAATTTATGATGAGCATAGAAAACTTGGTAATAAAAAGAATGTTATATAGTAGTGTATTCCGGTTATTATCTATAATTAATCAGAGAATACGAAAAGATAAAAAAATAATTTTGTTTTATTGTAATAGTACTGGTGGGTTTAGGGATAATTTAAAAGCAGTTTATGATTATTTATTGGAAAATGATAGTCAAGTCCAAAATCTTGTGTAAAATTATCGGCACAATATTTAATGGTCTTACA
>ERZ791854.238-NODE-238-length-48539-cov-3.69646_pt1 | contig 48539 bp, 53 predicted proteins | sample MGYA00510286_ERZ791854 | MGnify/ENA primary metagenome ERZ791854 (study PRJEB30046, sample SAMN00715267) | human gut metagenome | study: EMG produced TPA metagenomics assembly of the A metagenome-wide association study of gut microbiota in type 2...
CTCCAACCCGATGTCGGAGGGAATGCTTTACTGTTAGCAGAATATTAAGAAAAGGTTGTTCTGTAGTTCTGTTATTCTGAATAGCTTACCCAGACACCGCCGGACTTTGAACCCGGATTTGCACGGAAACAGTTCTTACCGTCAGCAACTGTCAAGTCGCTTGTCTGTGTTTTCCATGTTGATTCTGTGTCCTTAAAGAGGAAACAGTTTGAACCGGGGCTGAGCGGTGTGTCAAAATCGTAGTACCAGATATCTGTACCTGCAATCTTATTCATGTGAGCTGCTGCGTTGCCGAGTCCGCTCTCTGCCCAACCGTAGATATAAACATCAGTATAGTGTGCCTTTGAGTTATCAAAGTAAACTCTTGAAAGTGTGAATGCAGGCTTCTGCTCCGGAACATACGGAGCTGTTGAAACAGCTTCGTCATTGCTGAGTGTGATGCAGTTGTTTGTCTTTGAAACTGTTGCATTCCAGCAATTGTAAACATTACCGTCATCACCGCCTACAGGCTTTTCGTCAACCTCTGAAAGAGAACGATAAACGCTGACATTTGAAACTGTTGCAGGAACTTCAACTGTGTAAACATTCGGGTAAGCGTCTGTATCCTGCTCAAACTGATAGCTTGCACCTGTGTCAAGGTCATAAGCAAAGAGTGAAACACCGTCAGATGTCATCCAGCCTAGCTTAGTCTTGAAGTAAAGAGTGTATGTGTCAGCAGGCTTTGTTGTAGGCTGTGCAGTCGGCTTTACGGTTGTAGGCTCGGCGGTAGTCGGCTCAGGTGTTGTAGGCTGTTCTGCCTGATAAACATCACCCGTGCGGCCCCAGTCTTTGAGCTGAACAATGTATTTCTGAATCAATGTTGCGTCAACAACAGAGATTGTATTATCCCCATTAACATCAGCAAGAATCTGCTTGTCAGCCGAAAGTGTTTCAAGCTGAACGACATGTTTCTGAACGAGTGTAGCGTCAACGACTGTAATGTCACCGTCACCGTTTACTTCACCGTAAACAGCATTGCCCGAAGGCTCTGTTGCGGGCTGTGCGGTTGTAGGCTGAGTTGACGGAACAGGCTTTGTTGTAGGTTCTGCTGCAGAACCCTTTGTAACATCAGTAGCCTCAATCTCAACCTTTGTAGGTGTAAGAGTTGTATCCTCCCATGTACCTGCCTTTGTAAGCGAGAATGCCTTTGATGAACCGTTGAGGCTGATAGGTGTATCTGTTCTGCCCGGATACTGCTCGCCGCCTTTTTCAGAGATGATTACTCTTGTGTTGGCTGAAGTTGAAAGGTCAAAATCCGACGCAGCCTGATTTTCATCATCCTCATCAGCTGAAATACTTGATGACTTCGGAACTTCGTAGTAATAGTAACCTGTTGCAGGATCAAGAGTCATTGCTTCGCCGGGCCAGTTTGCATTCTTGTAAACAGTACCCTTGTTTGTGGTTTCATCATAGATGTAAACCTGGTAAGGTGCTGACCAGCCCTTCTTGTTAGCAGGGTTGAAGAATACATACACTCCCGATTCCTGAGCGGTACTCTTTGCGTACTTATAAACCATTGAAGAGGTCTTTACACCGTCGGTTGCCGTAACTGTGAGATTGATTGTTTCACCCGGCTTATAATCTGAACCGATGCGGATTGATGTTGTACCCGTAAACTTAACAGGAGTTGAATCATCAAGACAGTAAGTACCCGATGTTGCGTTTTCAAGACTGAGTGTAAGGGTCATTGTGTCGCCCCTGAACGAACCGCTTTCAACAGAGTTTATTGCCTTCGGGGTTGTTGTACCGTTGTAAACAACAGCAACACCCGTGTTGCCGATTGAACCTGTGAGAACGCCGTTTGCAACCGTAAACTCAGCACCTGAAACCGTATCCGTATATTTGCCGTCTGCAAGACCTGTGCCGGAAATACTTACGCTTGCGTTTGTACCTTTACAATTTGAAAGAACGATACCGCTTGTGCCTCTTGCAACATAAGCAATGTCGCCTGAAGAACCGAGCTTTTCCGACTGACCTACAAAAAGGTTGTGGAACTTGTTAATTTCGGAAACAGCTGTGCTCTTGTAAGTTGAATCCGTTGAAATGTTACCCATGAGAGCTGTTCCCGGACGGGCAAAGAAAAGTGCTGTTGAATCTTTTCTTGATGCAACGATTGCCCATGCCTTTACAACATTTTCATCCGAAACATCGGCAGTGTTTGAGAATCCCGATGAACCCGAGCTGCCCTCGTATGTATCGTGGCTTTCTGCCCAGAGAACTGCATTTGACGCTGCAACACCTGATTTGTATTTCGCATTGGTAGCTGTGCTTGCCTTACCCCTTGTAACATTGTAAAGCACTGCGTCGCCCGTTCTGTTGTCAGTAACATTGATATACTTGGTGTATGAGGAGTAGCTTCTGTCTGCACCGCAGTTGTTAAGAATTTCACCGTAGATGTAGAGGTCATCGCCTGTTTTCTGTGTGTAGTAAGAAGAAGCCGAGGTTGTTATATTTTTCCAGTAATCAGACGCATACTCGCCGTCATCCTCTGTTTCAATATGCTTTGCGGCATCAAAACGGAAACCGTCAACACCGCAGTCGATGCATTCCTTGAGGAGATTGATAATGTATCCCTGAACAGCAGTATCGTTTGTTACAAGGTCAGGACACTTTGAAACATGACCCTGAACAACTGCCTGAACCGAACTGTCGTTTGCATCGCCTTTGTACGTACGGGTGTAGGTTTTTCTTTTCTTATAGAACTCAGGCTCATATTTTTTAACCTGATTGCTCACAGTCTCCGGCCTAGCTTCATCGGCATTTGCAATATGGTTTGAAACGATATCGCAGATGATTTTGATGCCGTATTTGTCAGCCTCATCACAAAGTGATTTAAGATCGTCCTTTGTGCCGAGCCATGACTCCTCTGCAATATGGAAGCTGATCGGCTGATAAAGCTTCCACCACTGACCTGTTACATCGCCTGAGGTTGAGTAGTCCTTTGGCTGCTGAACGGGAGAAGTCTGAACTGTTGTGTATCCTGCCGCTGCAATTGCGGGAAGGTTTTCTTTGATTGTATTGTAAGACCAGTTGAATGCGTGGAGCATAACACCGTCGCCGACCTTATCACGAAGGGTACTGTCGGCAGATGCAGTCTGTGCGGAATCAACCTCGGCAGCATTTACGGAGGTAATTGCCGCAAAAGAAGATGTCAGAAGCGCAGACGCAACAACAAGACTTGCAATCTTTTTTGCTTTCTTCATAGGGAAAACATCCTTTCATAAAATTCTCGATTTCATTATAACAAATTTCACCAAAAAAGTATATACTTTATGTTACAAATTCGAGGGCTGTTTTTTGTGCAGATTACACGGTTGTAAAAATTTTTCAACAATAATTTTGCACCAAAAAGCATTATATTTAACCTTTTCTGACTCTGTATGAACTTTACTTCTTTAAAAGAATATTAGTGATGCAAATTTGATTTTCTTTTTACACGATATTGATTGACATTTTTGTGCATTTAGAATATAATCAAAGAGCAGTTGTCCCCTGATGCTTATGTGACGGGTGACATTTCGGAAAATTTAAATTGTATTGCGTGCAATCGCTTTTAAGCGGTTAATAAGGATTTTGTGTAAAGAAAAAGGACGGGGCGACACAGCCGTCTTATTTTTCTGTTCAAAAATTCTGAGCATCATGGTTATGTCTTTGCAGAAACGGCAGAGCGGACTGTGTTCGCCTGCATTTTTCAGGCTGACACAATCCGCTTTATTTTTACGGATTTTACTGTTATCACAACGGAACAGGGGTGCATAAATGGAACAGACATCAAAGAAAACAATAGTTTCACTCAAGGATATTTTCATCAAATTTGACGGTGAGGTAATTCTTAACCACATCAACCTTGATATAAATGAAAAGGAATTTGTAACTATTCTCGGTCCGTCAGGCTGCGGTAAAACCACAACCCTGCGCATCATCGGCGGTTTTGTTGAACCCGACAGCGGCGATGTCATTTTCGGCGGCAAAAGAATTAACGGAACTCCTCCGAATAAAAGAAATGTAAACACGGTATTCCAGAAATATTCTTTGTTTCCCCACCTCAATGTTTTTGATAATGTGGCTTTCGGACTCAAGCTTAAAAAGATGCCGAAAGATGAAATAAAAAAGCGTGTAACCGATATGCTTGCAACCGTTGACCTCAAGGGTTATGAAAAGCGTTCTGTTGCAAAGCTTTCGGGCGGTCAGCAGCAGCGTGTTGCAATTGCAAGAGCGCTTGTGTGCGATCCCGAAATCATTCTGCTTGACGAGCCTCTCGGTGCTCTTGACCTTAAACTGCGTAAGAGTATGCAGCTTGAGCTTAAGGAAATTCAGCAGAAAACTCAGAAAACATTTATATATGTTACTCACGATCAGGAAGAGGCTCTGACCATGAGCGACCGTGTTGTTGTTATGAACAACGGTGTAATCGAGCAGATTGGTTCTCCCGAGGATATATACAACGAGCCTGTGAACGCATTTGTTGCAGACTTTATCGGTGAGGCAAATATTCTCAACGGAATTATGCTTGATGACTGCAGAATTCAAATTCTCGGCAAAGAGCTTGAATGTGTTGACAAGGGATTCGGCAGGAATACTCCTGTTGATGTTGTCATCCGTCCCGAGGATATTGAAGTTACCTCTCCCGAGGACGGTCAGCTTGTCGGAACTGTTGAGAACACAACCTTCAAGGGCGTTCACTATGAGATGAGCGTAAGATGCGGAAAGTGTGAAATTCTTATCCACTCCACCGAATCGGCTGAAATCGGAAGCAAAATCGGTATGAGGGTTATCCCGTTTAACATTCAGATTATGAACAAGCTTCTTCCGTTTTACGATAATGTTATTGAGACAACCGTTACATACTCGAATCAGAATGACAATTCCTTTGAATTTGAGCTTGAGGGCGAAACCGTTACCGTTCCCGATAAATACTATGAAGAAGGTACAAGGCTTAAAATCACTCTGCCGCCCGCCGCGCTTTCGCTTGCAGGCGACGGCGTGGGCGATTTAAAGGATTTGTACATTGAATCCGTAGTTTACAAGGGTGAACACAACGAAATCATTCTTGAATCGGACGAAAGAAAGTGGCTTATGCTCAGCGATACGGACGAGCAGGTCGCAACCTATGTTCCGCTTTCATTCAACTTTTCAAAGGCTCGGTTTGAGGTAATTTCAGAGTTTTCGGAAAAGGAGGGCTGATAAATGAAATCACGCAAGCCCTCTATTCCCTACATAATCTGGATGGTTGTTTTCACAATGATTCCGATTATTATGATTGGCTTTACCGCCTTTACCGACAAGAACGGTAATTTTTCGTTTCAGGCATTTACAAATGCGTTTTACTACACAAACATTTTTGTAAAATCACTTTGGATTGCGCTTATTTCAACGGCAATCTGTCTTGTACTTGCATATCCGCTTGCATACCTTCTCACGAGAATGAAAGAATCAACCCAGAACACGCTCATTATGTTGCTTATGATTCCTATGTGGATGAACTTTCTGCTAAGAATCTACGCATGGGTAACGCTTTTGCAGGACAACGGTCCGATTGATATGATGCTCTCGCTTTTGGGTATTCATTCAACCTACATCGGCAACACGGGTGCGGTAATTCTCGGAATGGTGTATGAATATCTTCCATTTATGGTTCTGCCGATTTACACCGTTATGAGTAAAATCGACAACGGTCTTATTGAGGCGGCGCAGGATCTCGGTTCAAACAACTTTACCGTATTCAAAAAGGTTGTCGCACCGCTCAGCGTTCCCGGAATTATTTCGGGTGTGACAATGGTATTTGTTCCGAGTGCAAGCACATTCCTGGTTGCACAGTATCTCGGCGGTCCGGACGACATTATGATTGGTGATGTCATTGAAAAAATATTCTGGACAGACCAAAACACGGGTTCGGCAATTTCATTGATACTAATGATTTTTATTTTCGTGTTCCTGATAATCATGAACTTGTTCGGTGATGAGGAGGCGATTGCATAATGAAAAAGAAAACAGGTATTCTTTCAAAAATTTACATTGCAATCCTGCTTATTTTCCTTTATTCGCCCATTGCCGTACTTATCTTCTATTCCTTCAACAACGGCAAAACTACCGTCTGGAAAGGATTTACATTCAAATGGTATGTACAGCTTTTTCGTGACGACAATATTATGAACGCATTGTGGAACACTGTTATTATTGCCGTTCTTGCATCTGTTTTTGCAACAATCCTCGGAACTGCCGCCGCAATCGGCATCAGCAATTTCAAGGGCAAAAAAAGAATGCTTATTCAGAATGCGTCAAACATTCCGATCATCAGCCCTGACATAGTAATGGGTGTTTCTCTCATGCTTTTGTTTACGACTCTCGGAGTTATCTTTAACTTTGAAATGGGATTTTTCACGGTTTTAATTTCGCACATATGCTTTTGTGTTCCGTTTGTTGTGCTTAATGTTATGCCGAGAATCAAACGAATGGATCAGAGCATTTACGATGCCGCCCTTGACCTTGGCTGTAACCAATGGCAGGCATTTTACAAGGTAATTATTCACGAGCTTATGCCGGGTATTTTCTCGGGTCTGCTCATGAGTTTTACATATTCTCTTGACGATTTCATCATAACATATTTCACAAGAGGTGCAAAATTCCAGAACCTCTCTATTGAAATTTACTCGATGACTCACAGGAGAATTTCACCGAAAATCAACGCTCTTTCCGCACTGCTTTTCCTTGCTGTACTCATTGTTATGGTTATTATTAATCTGCGTGACAGACACGAAGAAAAGGTGCAGAAAAAGAGAACTTGATTTTAAAAATTTTATTAAAGGGAGATTGAGAAATGAAAAGAATCATCAGCATTGTCCTTGCATCTGCAATGACGGCAACATGTGCGGCTTGCCTTTCAGGCTGCGGCGGAGGTGCTTCGGCTGACTCAGCTGACGCAGGAGAAGTTAATGTTTACAACTGGGGCGAGTACATTTCAAACGGCGAAGATGACTCACTCGACATTATCAAGGAGTTTGAAAAACGCACCAACATCAAGGTAAACTACACAACCTATGAAACCAACGAAGAGCTTTACAATATGCTGAAAAACAGTAATGTAAGCTATGATGTTGTCATTCCGTCCGAATATATGATCAGCAGATTGATTGATGAGGATATGCTGTTGGAGCTTAACTTTGACAATATTCCTAACTACGACAATCTTATGGATCGTTTCAAAAAGCTTGCCTGCGATCCCGAAGGTAAATATACCGTATGTTACAGCTGGGGCGTAACAGGTATGGTTTATGACAAAACAAAGGTTAAAACAAAGCCCGATTCATGGGACGCACTTTGGAACAAAGACCTTTCAGGTCAGATTCTTATGTTTAACAACAGCCGTGACGCAATGGCGATTGCAATGCAGCTTGAGGGCATTGACCCTGCCAACTGTACAAAGAAAGATGTTGACAAAGCCGCCGCTAAACTTAAAGAGCAGAAGCCTCTCCTTAAAAAATATGTAATGGATCAGGTATTTACTGAAATGGAAAACAGCCAGTCGGCAATTGCTCCGTACTACGCAGGCGACATTATGACAATGATTGATAACAACGAGGATCTTGACTACGCAATGCCAAAGGACGGCTCAAACCTTTTCTATGACGCAATGTGTATTCCGAAATGCAGTAAAAACAAGGAAAATGCAGAGAAGTTCATCAACTTTATGCAGGATCCTGAAATTGCCGCCGCAAACTTTGAATATCTCAACTATGCAACACCCAATCAGGTTGCATATGACGATTACATTGATGAAGACGCAAAGAAAAACGAATTTATCTTCCCGAGTGACGAGTATCTTGACAAATGCTATGTATTTTCAAATGTTTCCGATGAGGTTTATTCCTATATGCAGGAACAGTTTGTAAAAATCCAGGCAGACTGATAAGCAATAAAATTAATCCCGAGCAAAGCTTTTAAAGGCTCTGTTCGGGATTTTAATTTTTGTGAATTTTTAAAATTAATCATCCCCCATTTATACAGCCTTTAAATTTTATGTTATCTGAAAAGTATTATTCCTTATTTTTAAAGGTTTCCGTGACAGGTTGTCATATTCGCTCTGCGAACACTCAAAATACACAGAATTAACGGGGATTCGCTCAATCTTACAAATAGATTTCAATTGCCTTGTTTTGATTGACAAATTAGGAAAAAGTAATATAATATATACTGTTAAAGAGTGCATAATACATTTTTCGATTTTATTCACTTGCAGGCGGGCGCCTGTGCATCACAAAAGAGATAGGATGGTATAATAATTGTTTACAATTTTAAAAGAACATCGTGGCTTCGGAAAGCAGATTTTGCTCCTTGCCAAAAACGAACTTATTAAAACTTACAAAGGCGCCGTAATCGGTCCTCTTTGGGCTGTTGTTAAGCCTGCGTTTACAATTTTTGTTTACTGGTTCGCTTTTTCCTGCGGTATCAAACAGCTTAAAACACTTCACCTTGACATCGGCGGAGCACAGCCTTTTTCCATTGACTTCTTTACTTTTATGTTCATCGGTATCATTCCGTGGTTCTTTATTCAGGACAGCATAACGCAGGGTGCAAAGGAACTGAGAATCAACCGTCAATTTATTACAAAGGTTAAGTTCCCAGTTTCAACAATACTTACTTATACAGAGGTTTCAAGGCTTTTTGTTCACCTGATTCTTATGGCATTTATGTACGCATATGTACTTTTCACAATCGGACCGAGCTGGTACAATCTGCAATTTTTCCTGTACTGTCCGTTGATGTTTATCTTCTTCCTTGCGCTCACATGGTCAACAGCCCCGATGTCTGCGTTCAGTAAGGACTTTGAAAGCCTGATTGTTTCCGTTATGTCAGGTATTTTCTGGTTATCGGGTATTATGTACAACTCCTACGGCTTTGATTCGCCGTTTCTCAACAAGCTCATGCTTATCAATCCGATTAACTTTTTCGTAAACGGCTACCGCAACTGTTTTCTCTACAACAGACCGTTCTATGCAAACAAAACGGAATGTCTTGTGTTTGCAATTGAATTTGTTGTAATTTTCGCCCTTGGTATTTTCAACTACAACAGACTCAGGAAAAAACTTCCTGATGTACTTTAAGGAGGTAATATTATGGCTGAAACAAAAGTATCCGATCCGATTATTACCTTTAAAAATGTCAGCAAAACCTATACACTCTACAAAGATGACAAGGCAAGATTCAAGGCTCTTTTCTTTAAGCCGAGGAATGCAAAAACGAACAAGGCGCTTAACAATGTTTCAATGGTAATCAATCGTGGCGAATCGGTTGGTATTGTCGGCGACAACGGTGCAGGCAAGTCAACTCTGCTCAAGATGATTACGGGCGTTGCATTTCCCGACGAAGGCGAAATCACCGTTGACGGCAAGGTTGCCGCATTGCTTGAACTCACTGCAGGCTTTTCCATGGAAATGACAGGCAGGGAAAACATTTATCTGAAGGGTTATGTTCTCGGTCTTGAGGACAGCTACATTAAGCAGATCGAGGAGAAAATCATCGACTTTGCAGAGCTTGGAGATTACATTGACCAGCCTGTAAGAACATACTCAAGCGGTATGAAAATGCGTCTTGGTTTTGCTATCAATGTCAACATTGAACCCGATGTTCTTGTTGTTGATGAGGCGCTCTCGGTCGGTGACGCAACTTTCAAAAAGAAGTGTAAAAATAAAATTAAAGAGATTATCGAAAGCGGTGTAACCGTACTTTATGTAAGTCACAATGCCGCTTCGGTTAAAGAAATCTGCGCGCGTTCAATCTTCCTGAAAAAAGGAACTGTTATGTTTGACGGACCGACAGATGAAACCCTCAGAGTTTATGAGGAATCAAAAAAGAAAAAATAATTCCGTTTCGGAATAAAGCAAAAGCTCCACAATTGCGGAGCTTTTCTGATTTATCTGAGAGGTAAACCCATATGGACTGTACCGTAAAATGCAATCTGCCCTCCGAAATTTTTGAGGACATTAAAAAAATTGCAGACAACAGGATAAATTTTCAACAGTTAAAAAACAAGACTGTTTTCGTGTCGGACTGTCACGGACTTATTGCATATTACATTATATGCACATTGCTTGAGGGCAATGATTTTTTCGAAAACAACACAAGGGTAATTGCCCTTGCAAAAAGCCGTGAAGATGCCGAAAAGCAGTTCGGCAGCCTTACTCTCCGCAAAGATTTTGTTGTTGAAATCGGAGAGTCAAAGAACTTTCCGGAGATTGAAAGAGCCGACTTTGTAATATACTGCAACTGCCCGTGTGAGGTTGCAGAAGAAGATTGCAGTAATCCCGAAATTGCGGATACAATCACTTCGGGCTTTGCAAATGTGCTTGAATATGCAAAAGAGTCAAATGCCGAATCGGTTCTGCTCGTATCTTCATATATGGTTTACGGGGAGGTTTTCAGCGGTAAAAATAACATTTGCGAAAACGACCTCGGATATCTTGATCCGACCGATGCCGACAGTGCATACGCACAAAGTATGCGTTCAGCCGAAACACTTGCTGTTTGCTATGCTGAAAAGTTCGGTATGAATGTAAAAATCGCCCGTCCCTGCCCCACACTCGGAGGTGTCAGAATGAGCGATGAAAGAAAATGGGCAAAGCTGATTGTCAGTGCGGCAAAAAATCAGAGCATTATGCTTACAGATAACGGTGGTGAAAAGTTCAGCTTTTGCTATGTGACGGACACGGTTTCGGCATTGATTGATATTTTGCTTAACGGAAAAAGCGGTGAAGCATACAACATTTCAAACGGTAACGCAAATGTGACAATGAGGGAATTTGCACAGCTTGTAAAATCGGCAAATCCCGAAAAGAATCTCTCTGTAGTGTTCGTTCACAGAAAAGATGAAGAAGAACCCGAATTTTCTCCGTCATCCCCCACACCGTATGTTTTTTGCAACGATAAAATAAAATCACTCGGCTTTAGTCCGAAAACCACGCTTAAAGACGGAATAAAACGCAGTATAAGAGCAACAGAACTGCGAGCAGAATTGCGAAGGATAAAGTAATGCGTATTAAAGATTTTTTAAACGAATTTGAGGCCGACAGGGCGGCATTGCCCGGAGTTGAAAAAGAAACTCTTGCAAAGCTCAGAAACAAAACAATTGTCATCTCGGGCGGTGAACTTGCAAGGTGTCTTTGCTATGCCTTTCTGTACAATAACGAGGCTAAAAGGCTCGGAATAAAAGTTATCCTTCTCGGCAAATCACGCAACGCAATGGCATCATACCACAGCGAACTCTTGTTAAGAGATGATTTTGATTTTGTTGATTATAATTCTGCATCAGAAATTTCAAGTGCCGACTATGTAATTACAACAGGAATCTGCGGTGAACATACAGACAACAACCCACAGATTATGATTGACGGCATTGCAGAGATTAATGCCTGTGCCAAAATTGCAAAAGCCACAGGCGCAAAAGTTGTCGTTGTGAACGACAGCAGAATTTACGGCAAAGCCAAACCGCACAGAGTTTATTCTGAAAACGAGTACGCAGAACTTGACACAACCTCTCCCTCATCGCTTGCAGGTCAGCTTATGAGAACGAGAGAAACCACCTTGCACTCGGTTTTGAAGAACAGCGAATCAACCGTTACAACGCTCAGAACGGGCATAATTTTGGGAGCGTCAAGCAACTTTACAAGCGTGCTTGATCCTGTTTTTGACGATATAGCCAACCGCCGTGACACAGTTGTTCCGGCAACAAGGAATCGCTACACCTTTGTTTATATCAACGATGTTTTAAAGGCGATTGTTTTCGCAATGACAAATCTTGAAGAAAACGCAGTTTATAATGTCGGCGGCAAAAACTGCAACGCATCGCTGATTATGATTGCGGCTGTTCTCAACGATATTTACGGCAGTCGCTGTACAATTGAGTCGGGCGATTTTACGGAGCTTGACGGCTGTGCAATTAATTCAAACAAGATTTCCGTAAACGAATGCACTCCCGATATTGACCTTGAAACCATGCTGAAAATCTGCATAATGGACAAGATGAAGTCCGAAAAAGTTCTGCGTATCCCCCACTCACACGAGCGCAGACTTGATTCAATTCACGAAATTCAGCTTGCATTTCTGCTTGAAACCGACAGAATTTGTCGAAAGCACAACATAAAATATTTTCTCGGCGGCGGAACACTTCTCGGTGCAATTCGTCACAAAGGGTTCATTCCGTGGGATGATGATGCAGACATTATGATGTTGCGTGAAGATTTTGACCGATTTTGCGAGATTGCGCCAAAGGAACTTCCAAGCAACATGACTTTTCAATCGTACCATACGGACAAGGCTTGTTTCTATGAATTTGCCAAGGTCAGACTTGACGACACTTTCTTTGCAACCGACTTTGCAAAAGACCATCACGCAATGCACAACGGAATTGCGTTTGATATTTTCTGTCATGATAACACAGCCAATTCAGCAATCGGACGAAAAATTCATATGGCTGTAACTCTGTTCACAAGAGCGCTGGTGTTCAATAAATGGAACAATCGCAAGGCTAAAAACGGCAGTAGAATCCAGAGCATTGTAACAAATTTCTGCAAGAAAATATTTCCGCTCAGATTCAGTATGTGGCTTGAAGTCCGTACTTTAAAATTCTTTAAAAACAAAAAGAACGCAAAATATCTCTATGACGGAATGGGCAGAAATATTTATAACGGTGCTTTTCCAAAGGAATATCTTGACGATGTTGCTTATGCCGACTTTGAGGGTTACAAGTTCCCTGTGCCAAAGGAATATGACAAGTACCTTACTTTCCTCTACGGCGACTATATGGAGCTTGCACCGCTGTCAACAAGAATGGGTTGCCACGAAATTGCCCTCTGCGACATCGGAAAATATGACGGTTTCAAAATCCGCAAACCCGATTCTGAAAAATAATCAGCGTAAAACAGACCGATAAAGTAAATGTCACTTGACACTTACCTGTCGGTCTGCTATAATAATATAGCATATTTTGAGTGCTGTTGCGGAATCAGCTGAGGAGTAAGATTCATCTGAAAGTAAGCTCCGCCTCGGTTTCCCCACCGTGTAAAAATCAAGGGAATTTAAATTGATTATGCAAAAGTTGACACAATCATTTTCAACTTTCCATTTTCAATTTTCAATTTAATAAGCAGGTATGGCGGAATTGGCAGACGCGCATGGTTCAGGTCCATGTGAAAGCAATTTCATGCAGGTTCAAGTCCTGTTACCTGCACCATAGCTTTTTACCCCAGTAAATACGATGTTTACTGGGGTTTTGCTATACTTAAATCACTCTAAAACACGGAAAAATACATATCGTAGCTAACACACAGCTAACGAGTAGCTAACAAATCTACAAATAACAAAATTCCCCTCATCCACTTTTTACGGCGGATGAGGGGAATTTTTCTGCAATTATGTGTTCGGTTTAAAACTTATTTTATTTTTGCTGTGTAGTCAAGGGCAATCCAGCCTGCACCGCTTTTGAGTTTGCCCCATTTTTTAGCGCCTATGCCTGATTTTTCGGCTACGATTGTGTACGCTCCGCCTTTGGCGATTGAGCCACACACGGCATAGTTTGTGCCTGCGCCTTTGCGGATATTTACGCCGTTCGATGATGTAATCTTTACAAGGTACGGCTTAAAGGCTGATGTGCTCGGCTTTGTTGTCGGGGTTGACGGTTTTGCGGTTGCTGATGATGAGCTTGCCGACTTATATGTAATGCCGTAGTAGTTGCACAAGCCTTTGCAGATTGCCTCAGCGATAGCGTTTGTGTTGTTCCTGATCCAGTTCGAGCCTGTCACGGTGTCATGAAATTCACACTCAACATACACGGTCAATGCCCTCGGCACATTGATTTCGTAAAGGTCGGTTTTGTAACTGACCGAATCATCCTTGCCGGGCGAGATTGCTCCGAGGGCGTTTTTCACCGATTCGGCAGCCTTTCTGCCGTTTGAGTTCAGGCAGAAAACTCTTGTACCGCCTGTGTATTTGCCGTTAAAAGCGTTGGTGTGAATCGGCATATGAATGTCTGCACCGAACTTGTCCGATTCGGGACAGCGTGTCTGCATAAGCGTTCCCGACTTTGCGACCATAACCTCAAAACCGCAGCGCTTGAGAGCTTTGGCTGTTGCGGCGGCGATTTTGTCGCACTGAGCCATTTCATTTGTACCGCCCGTTGCATAGGTGTTTCTGTTCTGATTCGACGGACTGAGATAGATTCTTTTTGTTGACATAATATTATTCCTCGCTTTCGTCTGTTTTTGTTTCGACAGTAGTCTTTAATCTCTTAACGATTGATACCAAAAACTTAGGCAACGGAATGCCGATTTCCGAGAGGTTTTCTAAAATTGAAATCAACTCGTTGATGATAAACCAAATCGTCACAATCATTCCGATGCAGTAGTTAATCCGCAGGTCGATTCCGCAGTTGACAAGTGCCGAGCTGATGAGATAGTCGGCAACAATACCGACCGCTACGGCTACGATATAGCCTACCTTTTTGATGATGCCTGTTACACCGACACGGCTGTTAAGCGTGTGGCTGATGTATGCCTGTGCCATTCCTGTTGCATAGTCGATGAGCATTACTGCAATCATCACAGCAAACGGCACAAGTAAGATGTTAAGATATGCGACAATTGCTCCGCACACAGTGGCAAATAATGCCTGTAAAATGTTTTCTTTCATTGTTTACACCTCGCTTTCTGTCGGCTCTTCAACGGTCAGGGCGTCGCCCCAGACTGCCATAACAGCGTTGTAGTATTCATCAGAGAGAACTTTTCTTATCTGTTCTCTGCCTGATTCATCATTCATATAGGCATTGCGGATGTTTCCGCCGACCTGCATTTCTTCACCGTTAAAGGTCAAAAACTGCTGTCTGAGTACCGACACGCTGTCCTTTGTGAGCATATCGAGTGTGATTTTTTCTTTAAGTTCCATAATTTTTACCTCCGTTATTTAATTTTGTACGAACAAATCACATTGATTTGTTCGCCGTCTGCAAATGTGTAAGCCGTCTTATCCTGTGACTGAAACTGCAACCAAGTGTTATTCTTAACTACTGCAAATTTAAAAAGCTTGCCGAGGTTTGAAATACCGACACAAAAAACATCATCCACAGAAATACATTTGTACGGCAAATTAATCAGCGGATATGTACTGTTTGCTCCAATCGTAACAGCGTTCATCGTAATTGTCGCATTGATGATTACAACATCACCGATTGTTTTGTAGGTACAGCTTGCACTTTTGATTTTATCGGTAATGGTTGAATAAGGTGTGAGCTTTGATGTACCGCTCTCTATGTTCGCTGAATCGTATTTACCGTCAAGTGAAGTTTGGGTTGTCTTTTCAAATGTCAAAATTTCGTCTGCAACCTCTGGGACGCCCTCTGCAACTTCATTCGGTAAGTAGATTGATTCTTTTTCGGCAATCATAATTTTGGACACCTTGAAAGTACCACTGTTATTAGTACCAAACCTAATCGTTATAAACGATGTATCATTGTTTGTGACAAATGTTCCTTTACCACGTGTTATTCTTACATTATTGGTACTGTTTCCGTTTAAAAATACAAAAGCATTGCTGTTATTGTTGTTTGTAAGCCAACAAATCCAATATTTAGTATTTGGTTTTACACTTATTTTCATTGTTTCGGGGAAAGGTGCGTACCAACCCATCGTAAAAGTGTCGTTTGATGTAGGGGTAGGGGTAATGGTAATTGATTTTTCGGCAAAGTTCAATTCATCAAGTGTGCCCCGATAAACTGGTGTAGTCAAACTCTGTAACCCTTTCGCCCAAGCATCAAAATCAAAAATGTTAGAGCTGTTAACAAGGTTAGCTTTGTTTGCCAGTGAGGTATCAACCTCTACCTTGTCAGCTTTTTCACCGAGCGAATTATCGGTTTCGACCTTTGAATAAACGGAATTGATATCGGCTTTGTCGCCGAGAAGCTTGTCCGTTTCTTCCGATGAGTAAAGTTCATTTGCTTTATAATAGTAAGCGTCAAGATATTCAATGCTCGGATAATTAGTGTTGCTGTCCGTAATGTCCGTTTTTGAAATCACCTTGTTTGAGTTGTCCTCTTTCGCTTTAAGAGCGTTGGCTACATCTGTTGCATTAGCCTTACCTGCAAGAGATGTTTCTGCCGTCTGCATTCGTGCCGACAACTGACTGACAGTGCTCTTCTCAGCTTTGTTGGTTACGGACGAATCAATCCCGTTAAGCCTTGCGTTGAGGCTTGAGGAGCTTCCTCTTGCGGTTTCGACTTCTGATTTTACGGTGGTTAAATCTGCCGTTGCGGTTTTGAGAGCCTCTTCAACAGCTGTAACCCCGTCTGTTGCCTGTTCAATCCCCTCGTCCATATGGTTGAGGTTGTCGGCATTAAGAGCAGGAGCAGATCCGTTCACAAAGACAATTTTATTGTATTTGTTCATTTTCTTTTATTTCCTTTCCTAATCGTTTTTCGCCCTTTGATGTGAGGGTAGTTATAAATCCGTTCATTTTCTTATTGAACACAAATGTTTCAATTGTCGGCAAATCTTCAAACGGAGTTTTAATTGTGTACTTATCGCCTGCCTCAAGCCACCAATACGAAAACAGCTTAATTTTTGTCGGGCGGTATTTATATACATCACCAAAAAAATTAACAGAATTATATTTTGTGCCGATATCACTTGCTGTTGTTCTGCACCTCATCAAAATGTTATCGGAAACATACCACGAAAAATCGTTACTGTTGCCATACAAAAACGCTTTTTTATCAGCAAACTTAGCACTGTACATACGGATAGGCTCAAGTTCGTAATCTTCAAAGGATAAATCTTTGTACGAATCGATTGTTTCAACGGAAGATTGAGAATACAGCCTTTTAAAACGCATTTTTCCGTCGGCATCTATAACGGCAAAGCTCAAAGTTAATTCTGCATAAGCTTGGATTAAATCTGACAAGGTAATGTCCTTTATAACCTTTTCCACGCAGGTATCATCAAATTTCAGCGGTACACTAAAGATAGATAAGCTCGGCGGTGAAACCCCTGTAATTGCATAATCTTTGGCAAATTCTGCGATTATTGAATAAAAGCTCTTAAAATTATCGTCTTTTTGATAGTGCGCATAACCATAGTCCTCTTTGCCTCCAAACCACAAAGACATATCCACCTTTGACATATCATAAAAAGCGTCATAGGCTGTGATTTTGACGATGTTACGCTGTTTTTTATCTCTTTGAGCCGACTGAATTTTACCGTAGAAAGCAGGACATTCAACCGTTCCTGTTTCGGCAGGACAAATAAGAGTATTTGACGGGTACAAATCATCTGACGGATACAGCTCCGATTCAAGATATGTTGCCGTTATGATGACCTGTACCGTCTTTCCTATCAAAGCCAAGCAATCATAATCAATGAGTTTCACGCTCATTTCAGAGGCTATGCAACCGCCGAATTTCAATTCTTTTTCAACGATTTCATTTTCAAGCGAAAAACTGTTAAGCACGATACTTTCACCGGTTATATCCTCAAAACTGCCGTCAGGAGAATGCAGGGCAACGGTGTTGTAAAGTGTGTTTGTTTTCAGCTTATCAGCAATTTCTTTAGATACAAGCATTTTTAAGAATCACCCCTTAATACTCAATCAGCTCAACCGTAATCGGCTGATAGGTTATATCACTTTTTTCGGCGGTCATTACGGTATATTCGATATCAGGAATATAAAAATAAGAGGTGTAATAGCTGTTCGTTTCATCGTTCCAATAAGTTACCCTGCACTTTCTCTGTAACTTATTCGCCATTGAGAGGTTGATAATCGACTGAAAATCAATCTTTTCGTCAAGATGAAGAATGTGAGTTGAAAACGAAATTTTTGTTTTGTAATTTGACAGCGTTGCTCTTTGAAGTGTACCGTTCTGATCTCGTTCCGCAGAAGTTTCAAGTCGCTGATTCGGAGTTGATGAAAATGCGGTAATGTACTTATTCGGCATTATGTTGTTGCCGAATTTAAGCAAATAGCCGTTATAATTTGACATATCATTTCCCCCTTTATGCGAATGCGGATTTACCGTTGTGTCTGCGTCTGTAAAGCTCATCCTGTCTTATCATTTCTTCAAAAAGCGTTGAACCCTCAAGCTCGGCAGTAAACGAATAAGTGTTGCCGCCGTTATTGCGAAAGATAATGAACATTTCATAAATGCGTTTAAGCAGGTCAAGAATTTGTGTGAGAATCACTGTATCCTGACCGCCCGAATTGTCGAGCATACCCTGCAACTTGTTGAGCGGAGAAATAACCTCAGGGTTACCGCTGTTAGCGCCTGCGTTATCGCCGACAACAGCAAGTGTCGGAGCTTTAACAATACCGCCTTTTGCAAATTTTCGTGCAGGTGATTCTGTGGGTTCTTCAAATCTCGGAATGAGAGGCGGATTTTCAGGCATTGAAAAGCTCCAATCCTGCCCGATGACAGAACCAATTGCCCCTGCAATTCCGCCGATTGCATTGATAACACCGGAAACAAAGTTATAAATACCCGTCCACAAGCCGTTAATACCGTCAATGATAGCATTTACAATAAATCTAAACACGGCACAAATACCATCCCAAATACCTTTGAAAAAGTCGTAAATACCTTGCCAAGCTTTTTTCCAATCTCCCGAAAAAACACCTGTGATAAAGTCAATAAGACCGCCGAATGTTTTTTGAATGGAAGTAACCAATTCACCGATAAATGTAAACACATTATCAAATACTCTTTTAACAGCGTTAAAAACATTCTGAAATATAGGTCCCCAAAAGCTGACAAGCCAGTTTACAAACGGTGACAGGAAATTATTCCACACGGTTGAAACGCAGTCTGCAACCTTACCGAAGAAGTTTATTGCACCCTCAAAAACAGGCTTCAGCCAATTTTCCCACGCTGATTTTACAATCGCTACGATAAAATCCCACGCAGGCTTAATCCATTGATTGTAAACATTCATCAGTGTTGTGCCGATGTTGGTAAACATATTGCAGATATTCTGAAAAATCTGCTGTCCGTTGCCGTTCCACCATTCGCTGATAATTGTTCCGATATCTCCGAAAATCTGACCGATAAAGTTAAACACATCTGCAAACTGCAATTGTAAATTTTCAAGAAATTCTGTGATTGTTGCACCGTCATTTTCAGTCCATTCAACAAGGCTTTCGGTTGCAGTTGAAAACGCACCCGAAACAACTTCGCCGACTGAGCCCGCAAAGGTTGTAAGACCGCTTAAAAGATTGGAAATTGATTCTTCCATTTGAGGGCGAACATTGTCAATTGCATTGCCTGCAAGTGTACCGAAATTATCAAAAAAGGTTGAAAGGTTGTTATAGCCGTTTGTAAGATTGTTGCCTATGGTGTCGATAAAGCCGATAATCTTTTCCCTGTCTTTTGAAATCCACTTAGCAACACCGCCTGAAATGGTCTGAAACGACTTTCCGCCGATTGTTGCAACAGCTCCGAATGCAGAGCCGATTGCCCCGAGTTTTGCAGAACCGACCTTTTGCATTGTGCCGAATGCCTTTTGAACTATTGGAACAGCATTATCAAAAACAGTCTTGCAGTTCTTGCCTATAGCTGACCAATCAACCTTGTTAATACCTTTCTGTACATTCTCGACAAAGCCTTTGAATCCGCTTTTTTCGTATAGATTTTTGAATGCCCCCGAAAGGTTTTTGCTTGTGTTCTTGACAACATTCTTTGCAACAGGTCCGCCCGATGAACCGCCCGATGAGCTTTTTGATGAAGATGTATCTGACTTTGAAGAACTATCGGTACTTGAAAGCACATTCAGCTTATCAAAGCCCGCAACACTTCTCTTTGCTTTTTCGGAACTTTTCTGAACATTATCAAGTGACTTTGAACTGTCATCTGCCGTATTCGTAAGGCTTTTGGCAGAATCGGATGCAGATTTGATATTGCTTGCGGTGTTGTTGCCTGTATCCCAGCCGAAGACCTTTGAAAGCGATTCAACCGCACCTTTGGCATATTCCGTTAAAGTCGCAAGTGCGGAACTCAACCGCTTTACATCCTGAGTTGCCACCTGAAGAATAGGCTGACCGACTACGGCAAGGAGCTGTTTCCAACTTTCTCTGAGGTTGCCCGTTACATTCTCCCAACCGTCTGCTTCACGGCTTGCCTGTCCCATAGCACCCGAAAGCTGATTAGCGTCCTTGACCATTTGCAAAAGCGTGAGCTGTTTCTGCGATTCCGACAAATCCGTAAATGACTTGCCATACAGCTTATTAGCCGCCGCATTTCGTGTGGTTTCAGTACAGGACAAACCGAGTGCAGCATCATTTTCAAAGTTGCCTTTAAGAAACGATTTCAGGCTTTCTGCGGTGTCTTCAAGCGAACGGTCGTAATATGCGGCACTGTCGGCTGTTACCTGTAAAGCCTCCTGCATCATACCCAAAGCACTTGAACTGTCCATACCCGTAGTTTTCGCAAAGGCATAAATGCTTGTGCCGACACCTTGTAATCGGGTTTCAAGAATACCGCTTTGATTGGCAACGCTCTGAATGGCTGATTCTGCCTGCGACTGCATTGTGCCGAAAGTCTGCTCAAACTGTGAATTTGCCGCATTGACTTCCGCAGCCGATTCAATGCACTGCTGACCGAACTCCTTGATTTTGGCAACGGAAAAGGCGGCAACCACAGCCGCACCGATTTTCTTAAACGAGGATGAAACCGAATTGCTTAACTGCTCACCGCTGCCTTTGATGTTTGAAAACTCTTTCTCGGTTTTCTGAGAAACACCCTCCGCAACCTTTGAAAAGGACTGTTTCATATCAGTGCTTACATTTTCAAAATCTTTTGAAAGACTTGAAAATGCCGAATCAAACTTTTTTGTAATTGAATCGGAAATCTTATGCAATGTTTTGGAAATATCATCACCCGTAAGCCTGACATCAAGCTCAATTTCACCCGCCTTTGTCGCCATATTCACCACTTCCTTTCATTTTAGATTCTTTAAAAACAGGCATAAAAACAGCGCACACCGTTATGATGTACGCTAATAAAATTTTGCAAAAGAACAGCCACCCCGTTTGGAGTGGTTGTTTTTTTACAAGCTTGCAAAAAAGTTTTGAAATTCTGCAAGAACGGTGTTCATATCTTCGTCTGAATAGTGCTTTACATTCCTTGACTGCCATTTATTGCGGATTTTATGCTGTGACGAAGTAAAGTTTTTCAAGACCTCTTTGTCGGTTTCAAGGCGAATTTGAACCGTTCTTGCAAGCGGTGTTTCGGGTCCTAAGCCTTGCAGAAGTGAGCAGAACTCATTCCAACTCATTTTTGCAAAATCCTTTGAATAAATGCTGACCCCGTACTCCGAGCGAAAGCTCGACACGATTAAATCAAAGTCATCAATCAAATCGTAGCCGGGGTCTGAGCTTCCCCCTCGTCAGTCAAATCGCCTATTGCAATTTTGGCGGATTCGCTGATAAGGACGTTGAAATCGTGCATATTCAGCTGTAACTTTTCAATCTTTTTTCTTTCGGATTCATCAAAAAGAAGATGATACATTTCGATAACATCTTTGCTTTTACCGTTGCCGTCCTCAAAAAGTGCCGCAACTTTGAGCATTGAAACTGCGTCATTGTTGATTGCAAGGTCAACATTTTTAACTCTGACGCTCGGCTTTTCCTTAAAATTAAGTTTGTCTGTAATATCAATTAACTTTGACATAATCGTTCATTCCTTTCGTTTTTTAAGCTGCTGCTGTATATACCGGCTTGCCGTTTGACATAACTTCAAATTCAAGCGGAGCAACACCCGTACTTGCGCCTGCACCGTTTGATGTAACGGATACAACTGCATTTTTAAAGAGGACGGTTGCACCGTTGGGGAAGGTCCACATAAACGAAACTTCTGCCTTTCTGCCGTTTTCAAATGCAAGGGCAGCAATCTGGTCATTGCCTGCGTCACCGATTGTACGCTTGCCCTTGACGGAGATTGTGATTGACTTTGCTGTCATAAGTCTTGACTTCCAGCCCTCGTTTTCAAAGGCTGTCCATTCCTCGACACCGTTGTCAAATGCAACGGAAAATTCTTCACAGTTAGCAATATTTGTCGTGGTGGATTCTGTTCCTGTCTTGCCAACCGCAAACTGATTTTCATAGCACGGGAATACTCCCGATTCAACTTTTGCCATAAAATTACTTCCTTTCGTAATAAAATTTAACTTCAATGACCTGCTCATACACACCCTTGTCGTCTGTTCCCACATCAACGGGTTCTTCCGTGAGCAGTTCGATTATATAGATTTTGTGTTCCTTAATTTCAACTTTTTTAATGCCGTAAAGCGTTTCGTAAAGTCTGCGTGCAAACTCCTCGGTTTCTCTTGCGTTGTCGGTGTAATGGATAAGCAAAGACACGCTTATTGTATCGTAGGTGCTTTCACCGCCGATTGCCCTTGTGGGTGTTCCCGACTGCTTTAATGAATACACACCGATTGACCTGTCCTGCTTGTTGTCAAGCTTGCCGATGTAATAATGCTCGGCTGAGGTAACGCTTTTGAGCCAATCTCTGATGTCCGATAAGTAAATCAAAGTCCTGCTTCCTTTCTGTATAATCTCACAAATGCCCGACTGCAAAAATTCTGCCGTGTACCGCCCTCAAGCCACGGTGAGAACCATTTACCGCCGGCGGCAATGTTTTCCTTACGGCTGAAATTATACTCGGGATGAAAATACAACCGCCTTGCATACGGAGTGCTTGACACGATTTTAACCGTGCCGTTCCAACTCTGCACACAATCTTCAAAGGTATTTTCGTTCTGAAGATTACCCGTATCAAACGGCATTACCTGCGTGTTTTTCACCTGTTTAAGAAGTGCGTCACCTGTCTGTTCAAGAGCCTGTTGCTTTGCCCTATCAAGCTGTTTTACAACAGGCATATTGAGTTTGATTTTTGATGATACCGAAAATCCCATTAAATCACATCCAATTCCGTAAAATTAACTTTGCCGTCGGGGTTGCGGTGTTTTGTACCCTGTACGATGTTTCGTTTTACGCCGTCAAGGATTACAAAGCCACCGCTTAAAGTGGGGCTGTCGGGAGCAATGTCGCCGTCAAAAAGCAAGACAGCCGACACCTGAACAATTTTCTGCTCTTTGGTATAGACCGTCTTTGCCTTTGACTGCATATTACACAAGGCAGAGCCACCGTGCAGGGTTGCTGACGGGTACAAGCTGTCGGAGGGATACAGGTTTTTGCACTCAAATGCGATAACAGGAGAGCCGTCCTCGGTTATTCCCTCACCGTAAATTGTGACCTCGACAGGAGTTTTGCAGAACTGCTTTTTTACAAGTGACGGAAATTTCACGGTTTTCACGCACCTTTCAGATTGCAGGATAACAAAGTCCTGTTGATTTTAGCAACGCATAGAGGTCGGCAGGAATTGCCACTCCGCTGATACACATTAAGTTCCAGCTTGCACCAAATTCCATTGATGTGCCGTTGATTGAATAGCTTTTCAGATAGGAAGAAATCATATCGGCATTTTCTTCTTCAAAAGCAGTAAGTCTGCTATGCACTCTGCCGATGATTCTCTTCTGCATTTCCGAAAGTTTTTCAAAATCAATGCGGTTAAAAGTCAGAACATCAATGTGTTCGGCAGAGATAATGCTGTTTTCATCTCCGCCCTGATGTTCAATGTAATCGGCATACATTACGCAACCGCCGTTGTGTCAACATCGGCATAAATGCTGTCAATTTTGCCGTCCTTGCCGTTCGGGAATACGAATGTGTCGGAAAGTGAACGGTTCTGATAGAGCCAGCCGTCACCCTCTGTGTGTGAGCCGGGAGCAAAGAAGTAAATGCTTGAAATCTTCGGAACAGTCTTGCAGGTTTCACCGCAAGCAACAAGAACATTGATTTTGTGAGCACCTGTTGCAGGCTCAAAACCGCCGTCATCGGGGTTAAAGTTGAAGTTATCGTAGAAACGCTCATCGTCAATAACCTCGATGATAGGGCAACCGTCAATCTCGGTCACTCTTGTTTCAATGCCGATACCGCCCTCTGCAATCTGTGTAAGCTCAATCTTACGAGTGAACTCTGTTGACTGTTCAAGGCAGTCCATAATGTGAGATGTCACATAGGCAACAAGAGTGCCTTTTGCCTTGTATCTGCGGAGCTTGCCGGCAGAAAGAATTGTTTTGAGCTTTGAGTAAGCGTTTGCTTTTGTCCAGTCGGTTGACTTGGTAGCCGAATGATAACCGTCTGTTGCCTGAGCCTTTGTTGCAACCTTTGAGAAGAAAAGTGCGTCCGTTTCGGGAGCAACCTGTGTCTGCTCAAACACCTTTGAAATATTCTCAACCTTTGCGGTTGCGTTAGTTTCGTCAACATCTGCCTTATCCACAAGAAACTCAATATCTCTGTCATGCTCGCAAGTGAAAGGAACATCAGTCTGAACATACTTGCCTTTGTTCCAACCGCCGTTGCGATTGTGGTTCTTAAAGCCTGATGTACTCATCTGTGTGAAGTGGAATGTTCTTGCACCAACCCACTTTACATTTGAAGTGATGAACGGTGATGTAAGTGTACCCTGAACAAGAATTTCGAGCAGGTCAGGGCTGAACTGCTCAGCATAGTTATTTGTGTTTGCCATAATTTTTCAATCCTTTCTTTAGTTAAATATTAAATCTGTTCCATTTTTTGGTAGGAACATTAACCTTTGGTTTTGTGCCGTCCGATGTACCGTTGCCGTCACCGCCGATTTTCTTAACTCCTGTGCCGTTCTCGGCAGGTTTGCCCTTGAGTGCGGGGATATCGTCAAGCACCTTTTTAACAGCCTCTGTCAGCTTTTCCGCGTTGACCTTGCCGTCTGTCACAGCCTTTGAAAAGTCTGCCATTTTCAGCACATACGGAACGGTTGCAATGTCAACACCCTGTTTTACGGCTTCGAGGGTTGCCGACTGGTTGACTTCTGCCATAAGTTTTGCGTTGTTTGCAGATTCAACTTCCGACTGCATTTTTGCAAAGTCAGGAGTGTTCTTGGCTTTCTGCTTTTTAAAAGCACCGATAGCCTCTTTCATCTCATCGGCTGACAATCCCTGCTCCTTAAAATATGACTTCAAAACGGTGTCCTCTGTCACGCTCTGTTTGCCTGTAATAAGGCTTGCGAGCTTGTCATAATCAAAGGCAGGAGCGTTTCCCTGTGGTGTTCCCTGCGGTGCAGGTGTCGGTTCATTGGGGGTTGGTGTTGGATTTGGTTCTGCCATTTTTTTCATATCCTTTCAGTTTTTCGGGTGTCTCCCGTAATCAGTTTATAGAGTGTCTCTCTGTTTCAGTTTTGCACGGTGTCTCCCGTAGTTTACTGTCTTCGGACAATAAAAAAGCACCTTACATATTCGTAAAGTGCTTAATCTGCTGATTCTGTTTTCTTTGCTCTCGGCTTTTTGGGAGCGTCAGGCTTGACCTCTTCTGCAAAACCGCCGTCAATGAGTTCCTTTGCTCTCTGCTCGGAGCATTCAAAAACTTCATTCACAGGTCGGGTTACATAACCGTTCTGCCTGTCATTAAATGCTGTTGTTACTCTGATTTTCATTCTGTCACCACCTTTCTAAACCGGTCGAAATCGACGGGTTTAACTGTTAATCTTTACTCTTAAATGTAATCGGCAAAATCTGTTTAGGCAGGAAGTTAATTTCATAACGGTATTTGTCCACTTCTGCACCGCTTATGTCCTCTACAACATACATAGTTTCATCATTAAGACCTATGATATGCTTTTTGTATTCACCCTTGCCCGTTTCGCAGACAACCTCAATTTGGTTATCATCATTATCGACCTGTAATGAAAAAGCGGCAACAAGTTCAAATGACGGCTTATCGGTTCTTGTGTTAATAACCGTAAGCCTGCGTATCACATTGAAATTGTCTGCTTCCTGCGAAACATTGTACGATACCTGCGTTGCCTCGGTACAGCCCACAGTAACCAGTACGGTTGTTGCAATCATAACTACCATAAGTACAATTGCTAAAATTCTTTTTCTCATAGTATCAAACCTTTCTTTGATTAATAATAAAAAAGCACTCTGATTTCTCAAAGTGCTGATTCGATGTGTTAAGTTTTGTCTTGGTAAGTTACAGGCAAGTTAAACAACAAAACCGCCCTTTTTACGGAGCGGTTAGTTTTTGTTTCTTTGTTTTTCAAGTTCTTTAATTATTTCGTCAAGACGTTTTGAAGCTTCTTCGTTAGAACCATCTAAAACAGATTTGTTTATTTCTTCCATTCAAATAAACCTCCTTCTTGATGTTTACTTAAAAATTTATCAATAACCTTTCTGTATTCACTATCAGAACCTGTTTTTATCCTCTTTTTTTCCATTCGTTGTAACTCTGTTAAAAGTGATAGCCTGTCGTATCCTTTCAACTTTGTTAATACTTCAATGTTGCCATCGTTTTTCACAATAGTAAATGTTTTTATACTATCATTCTTAATAAATTCGATAATATCATTTAAAGAATAACTGCTGTTTCTCGGGTGATTGTGCATAACAAATAAATCTTTGCCTTGAAGTGCTGATCCAAAATCTATTTTTTCATCAGTTCCTTTAATAGGCTCTGTAATCATTTTGGACACATCATTTTTTAACACGAAGGCAACTTCTTTATTTTCATTTTGTTCTTTTGAAAATTTCAAAAGCTCCTTGTGTTGTTTTTGAATTTCCAAACACTGCTCTTCTGTATAACCTTCAATATCAACTTTAGGAATACGACTGATAGCTTTATCGGTTATCGGAGTAATAGGCTTTTTACTTTTCTCTTTTATTATAACACTTTTACCCGATTTTGCAACAGATTCAGCGGTGATTTTATTAACACTCTCTGCTTTTTTCGCCTTTTCTTCAAGCATATCAGCCCTATCGTGCCACTCATCGGCTCGGGTTTGGGCAATGCGTTTATTGTCCTCATCAAGGCTGTATTCGGCACGGCGGTCAAAGCGTTGCGCCTGCCGTTCTGCGTACTGCTGTTTTTCTTCAAGCCGTTCTCTACGGTCCATTTCTGCCTCTTCTTCAGGGGTGACAGGTTCGAGTGTCGTTATTTCCTCGTAATATGTACTTGTGCTGTCTTTACATCTCGGATGAAACAAACCGTTCTTGATTGCGGTTGACAGCAGAGGATAATTGCCGTCAGACTTCTTGCCGTTTGAATAAACATCGTCAACAAACACCTTGCCGATATATTTTGCACAATCGGGGCAACCGCCCTGTCTTGAGTTCACAACAACGAGGGATACTCCCCATTCGGCTCGCTTTTCGCCCTCACCACGCAGATAGGCTCTTTTGTTGGCTGTTTTAACCGCCATATCCGCATAATCCGAGAGCGTGTGCCTTGCACCGTTCTTGTATTCCACACAATTAAGACCTGCGTTGAGCATATCTTTGCAAGCTATATCAACAGCTTTTTCGTATGTAACCGCACCCGTGTTCATTGCAACCTGTGCGTTAAAAATCGCCTTGCGGTACTTGTCGTTGCTCATACGCAAAACCGCCGTTTCTGCCCTCTTTAAATCGTCTGTGGTCGATTTTATGAGTGCGTCAAGTTTACGGTCATTCACCTTAAAAAACTCGGCTGTGCTGTGTTCTGACGGCTTTTTCGGAGCTTTGAAGCCGTCCTTGACAGCTTCAAGAATTTCTGCCTCCTGACTTGCATTTCCGTCAGCTTTGGCGGTGCGAATCATCTCTTCAACCTTGCCGTTAATGGTTTTGAAACACTTGCCGAATTTCTTTGCGTTGTGCTTACGGTACTCTTCAAGACTTTTGAGCTGTTCAGCCTGCCATTGTGTCCAGTTGTAACCCTCTTTGGTTTCTTCGGCTCTGTGACGGCTGAAATTTCTCATCATACTGTCGATAAGCTCGTTTTCAATTCTCTCAAAAGCCTCTTTAATGTTGTAATCACTCATTGCTTACCCATTTGCTGTCATCGTCCTGATTTGCGATATCTTCGGGTTTATCGGGTTCATTGCCCGTGTCGGTAAGGTCCACATCGTCAAGCTCCGATTTTTCTTCTTCGCCTGCAATGCCCTGTTCTTCCTTAATTCTCTGCACCTCTTCGGCTTTCCAATCCTCCGACTTGCTGTCGCCGTAAAGCTCATCAACCGAGGTTTCAACTGACATCAAACCGCCCTGTCTTGCTTTTGACACGGTTTCAACCTGACTTTCAAAGCTCGGATTTGCATATTCGCCGAAGTTTACGGACACCTCTATTCCGTCAACAATTCCCTTGCCGTTAAGCTCACTGTCGGCATTAAGTACGGCAAGAACAAGGCTCTGTAAAGCGTTCTGCGTAATTTTCACAAGGTTTTGCCTTGTGTAAAGGGTTGTCTTTTCCTTTTCACGCTGAGCGTCTGCATTATCAAGCTTCTTCGTATCAATGCCGAGAGTTGACGGCGATATAATGCCCTGTAAGCAGAGGTCGAGGGCAGTAATGTATGAACTCAAATAGCTTTCGTGCTGAATCTGCGGACTTTCGGTGTAAATCCTGTTGCCGTTGCCGTTTTCGGACATATCGTTGCCCACGGTGATAAATCGGTTGTCAAACGGATTTGGCGACATCGGCTGACAGGTTTCGGGATTTCTCGGAACAAGGCAATCAGGCACATACTGCTTTGTTCGGCAGGCTCTAAGTGCGTCCATCCACTGTGACCACACTTCATCAAGGCTGTCGAAAGCGTCTGTTTTTATGCCGATAATGCCCGCACCTCTGCCCTTGTGGCACGATTTGCCGTAAAGGACAGGTACAGCCCACATATATGATTCGTCAAATGTAACGCCCTTTGAATCAATCCACGAAAGAGCGTCAACCGTGTGCAGGTCAATCTCTTTGCCGTTGTCATCATACAAAGCATAGTGAATATAGCCGTAACCGTATGTTTCTTCAAAACGGTAACGGCGGTGTTTTTGCGTGTAATCGGTGTAAAACTTAACCTCTCGGATTCTGCCACGCACATATGTAAAGTCGATGTTTTCGGCAGGATACCATTCAACAATCGGAACATCTGATACAGCCGTGTCAAAGCTGACCTTAAAAGCACCATCACCGACAACACATAGGTCCCGGAGCATTTGCTTAACCGTGTCGGATAGCTTGTTCTGCTTTTCAATGTCTTCCCAACGCTCAGCATAAGCGGTTGAATTTTTGCTTGTAACATCTGTGCCGTTGTAGTCGGCAATTACGATATTCACAAGCGTTTCGCAGATGAGTGCCGGCAAGCCCGTGTGTATTTTACGGATTTCAAGCCCCTTTGTGCTTTTTGCCGCCCAAAACATAGTTTTGTTTGTATCAATCTGCCTGTACAGCTCCGCAAGCTGTCTGCTGTTGCCCCAATACCAAATGCGATTGATAAAGCACTCGGTCAGATGATTGCTTGTTTCGGTGACGGTAATTGTTTTGTCGCTTGCAGGAGTAATCTGCAAAAAGTTTTTAATTCCCGATCTGATAGATTCAGCCATTCTGTTAATCAGCCCCATTTATTTCACTTCCAATAATATTTTTAAACGGCAACCACGCATATTGACCGCTGTTAATGCAATGGTCGTGACCGTCCTCGGGTGTGTTGTCTTTATCCTCTCGCCAGCTGTAAATTTCAAACTCGGCAATCGTGTTTTTGCAATGGTCAAGCACAAAATAACAGTCAGTGGCAAGCCATCCGAGTACAAGATTGATTCGGTCGATAATCTTCGTTTTCTTCCATGCATTTGCAAAGTCATAAACACAGCCGTGCTGTCGCTTATACTTTTGAAATTCGGTAATAGTCGCTTGGTCGGCGCTGTCAATAAAAGCCGTGCGTGCAAAGCCCCATTCATCACGGTTGCGGTCAAGAAAATCAATAAAATTCTTCACCGTGTCACTCGGGGCAATAGGTGTTTGCATTTCAGCGTTGTTATAAACTCTTTCATCAAGCTGAACACACTTGCCGTGATTGGTAATGCCGTAAAATGTCATTGCGATAGTGTCAGGCGACTTCTGCGAATAGGCGGTATCAAGACCTGCGGTGAACTGAACAAAGTGTTCTGACTTGCGGTTACAGTTCAAAAACTTTCCTGCCCACTCTTTTGATTTGATATGTCTTGCCCTCTCAAAATTCGGGAACACAAGACATGTTGCTCTGCCTCGCAAACCTAAGATTTTATTTTTATAGAGCTTTGTACCTTTCGGTGCAGAGTTCTTTTTCTTTTCAATCTGTTCGGGTGTAAGACTTAAATTGTCGGCAAAAGAAAAGAACCAATACCGCCAATTCGGTACAGGTTCTTCTGTAAGCTCCGCCGTAATTTCGGGCGGAATATCGTTTGCGTATTTCTTAAAAGGTCGGGAGCGGTTCACAAACTCCTTATAGACAGGCAATGACGGGTCATCGGGGTTCAAGGTTGCAAGCATATAATCATTACGGGTTGACATTTCTCGGATAAACTCGATATCGGCGGGGTTGATTTCGTCAATATAAACGCACCCAAACTGCGCACCGAGAACCATTTCCCACTTATCCCGACTGCTGTAGCCGAGAATATAGATAATTTTGCCCTCAAACTTGATATGCGGGAGCTTGTAGTCCTTGTCGCCGTTGCCACAGTAAACTGCGTTACGGTGCAGGTCGAGAATACCGTTATCCTGCTGAATAATGGTTTCTTCGGCTTTACCTGTTGTCTTGGCGGCAATTGCGTGTATCTTCTTTTTACTTTGCGACACCATTCGCATAAACTTAATGCCTGCCCCGACTGTTGTTTTTCCCGAGGCTGTAGTGCCTTCAAGAAATTCAGCCGACACATTCGTGGTGTTGATGAAGTCAATGTATTTTTGCGACAAAGGAAAGCTACTCACTCAAGCCCTCACCGCCTAACTGTCTGAACACATCAGAGAGCTTTTCGGATTGCTCAACCTTTGCGTCAACCTTAACGGTGTATTCGCCCGTCATCTTGTTGAGCGTGTTAATCGCCCTGATTCTGTCGGAGGCAAACTCATCACCGCTTCGGGCAATGTCGGACAGAGCAACCTGCCTGTCCTTTGCACTCATAATGCGTTCGTCCTTGAGCTTATCGGAAAGCTCCTTGATGTATTTTGAAACTCCAACATTCTCCAACAATTCATACGCTCTTGCGTTTGCGTAATTTTCTGAATATCCCGCCATAATGGCACTCTGAACGGTGTTACCGCTCTGCGCATAATATTCCGCAAACTTTCTCTGCCTTGCATTTAATTTTTCTTTCACGGTATCACCGCCTTTCGCATTAACACAAAACCGCCCTCAAACGAGAGCGGTCTGTAAATAACAATTTTATTTAACTCTAGTATTTTTTTCTATGTTTTCTAAAAGTGAAAACAATTCATTTTCTTTTTCATCTTCAACTTGAAAATCCTTCTGCATTTGTTTCATATTTTCGATTAACAAATGACGAACAAAGTTAATGAATTTTGCAAATGTAACCAAAGACATCAATATTACAATAGAAAGCCAAAAAGAAACAAATATATTTTTAATTTCATCGTCACCAATTAGCCAGGTACAAAGAATAATGCAAACAATGTTTTCTATAATGCCTAACATTATTAGCGTTATAATAGGCTTATCTGACTGTGATTCAAGTATTGCCCTACTGACATTTATAACCGATACAGACACTACCGTTGCGATTGTTAAATAAAAACCAGTGGTAATAGTAAGTATAGTCGCTATCATATTTAACCTGTCATTAGGAAAGATTTTAACTGCTAAATTATCAAGAGTAATTTTTATATCAACAAAACTATTATTATAAATTATTACCCCCACAATAAAGAAAGCAATGGATATCAATAATATAAAGAATTCTATTTTAAAATCGCTTAATGATGATTTAATCTTATTCATATATTTCACCTCCTACGATTTCATACTACCACTAATTGTCATAATATTCTTCCGGATTCCAATCCAAACACAGCTCTCTTAATTCAGTGGGCATTGATATTTCAGCGGCTTGTATGGAAATTCTCTGTTTTCTATACTTATTAACCTTACCTTCAAAAGCTTCATTACAGCTATTTAAAAGATATTCAGAAGGCAAAAAATTGTCTCGAATACCAAAAGTGTGGCTAACTATAATATTACTATCTTTAAGTTCAGCATAGTCATTATCACCTTGAGGCGTTACATATTTTAATCTGATTTGTTTGATTATATCTGGATTTAACTTCAAATCTTCAATCAATTGATAAACACAATCTATATCAAGAGAATCCTTCTTTTTTGCATAATTAAATCCAAGTTCTAGTTTAATGCTTTCCGATTTAATATCATTAGCAGAATATGCTATAAAAGAATTTATATGTCCTTTTTGTGATCTGAATCTATTTGCATACAGAGACTTAACTGCATCGCTAATGCGTAATTCTATGATAATACTTTTTACGTACTTTGCATTCTTTAATTTACTTAAACCATTATCTTCAAATAAAGGTATAATTTTGATTTCATAATCGAAATCAGCAGGTATAAAACTGTTTAGATATTCTTCAATCAATGTAAAGTTAGGTCCCATTTTATTCTTAGTTATTATGGCAACATTATTCGTTATGTTGAAAACCATAGAAGACACTTCAAACAGTTCCGTGTTTAATTCCGTGAATATATCATCTTTTTGTGTATAGGTTTTACCCTCTTTTAGTTTACCAAATGGTATAAGAAAATAATTGCTGTCGTTTCTCAAAAATCGTGAAATTGTAATCTTTTTACCACCAATATCTCGGTACAATATTTTTGACTTATCTGCCATAGCAAAAATTTCTTCTATTTTTTCGAAAAAGTTTTTGAAATTTCCACTATAAATATTTTTGTCATTTTTATCTTTTGGAGCAAAAGTCAACACAAAAAATTCTACTTTTCTCGACATATAATATCACCTCAATTACATATTATACATAATAATACAACTGTTTTCAATGTTATTTGTACAATTTGTAACATTGTTCAAATATAGTGACATTTTTTATGCACAATAACGATTACAAGACTGTATTCATACGAAAACAGCCTATGTAATCGTTATTATTAGGAGAGTTTTATATGTCTCTTGTTGTTGCTTTCTTCATTTTAATGATAACACACTTACTATGTGTTATTCTATGTTATTTATAAAATAAATTATATATTTTTCTGAAATTTGCCAAAGCCCCGCTATGCAAATGCCTGATATAGTCATAGCTATATTTCATTGTTTCTGCAGTTTGCTCAAGCGTTTTATTATTAAGATAATATTCAGTAAGCAAACTGCGGTGTTTAGGATTTTTAAGCTGAGTTATCAGATCGTGAGCTTCTGCTTTAATATTGATAAGTTCGTTAATCTCCGAATTTATAAGACTTTCAAGGTCTATTATTTTATCAATCACTCTGTTGCTTGAGTTACCGTTGCTACTCTTAACCTTTTGTTCAAAAGATATAGGTTGTACACCTAAAGATTTTTGCTTAAGACATTTTAATTCCTCAAGTTTTATATTCACTTCGGTATCTAAGTTTTTAATTCGATAAAGGTATTCCTTAGCGGTCAATTGTTTTCACGCTCCTTTAATTTTTCGGTTATTCTTTTGGTTAAGCCGTTTTCGTTGGTTAGGCATTCTAAGGCTTGCAGGGCATTGATTATGGTTTGCTCGTTGGTTTGGGACTGATACATCTTACGGACGAAGTCGGCGCTTTTCTTTACATTATCCATAATTCTTTGTGAGAGCATACGGTATTCGTCTGCGTCGTTTCTGTCACGCTTATACTCCGTTCTGAGCTTGTCCTGCCATTCAAGGCAGATGTTTATGTCCCAGCCTTTATGACGGTTGTTGTAGCCGACCTTTGCAAGCCTTGAAAAGTATTTATATTCGGGCGGCGGAAAGGATGAGTAATCAAGCTGGCCGTCAATTGCTTTATCCTCAAGCTGCTCAAATACCTCTGGATTTTTAAAATCATATTTTTTCATATTACCTCTTTCGGAGGGTAGTGGAAGGTTTGGGGCTATTTTAAAGAACCCTTTCTATATATATTAGTTTATTTTTCTTATACGAAAGGTTAGAAAAACCGTCAAACCCTCCACCACCCTCCACCTCAACAATCTTTAGAAAGTGAAATGCCGTTGAAAAAGTTATAGTTTTTGCCTCTTACCTTTTCAAATCGTTTGGCAAGCTCGGTGCTGAATTTGGTATTTGACATACAATATTCGTTGTTGTCCCACGCCCAGCTTGCATAGGCAGCATAGAGCGTGCTTGCCTGAACCGAACCCTCTAACACACATCTGTCCTCGATAAAGGCGGAAATGACATCCATTTCACGCTTGTACTCTCTCACGCTCTGAAGAACGGCAGACGGCATTTTCAAACCCTCTCTCTGCCACAGAATACAGCCGTCAATACACCATTTAAAAATTGCGGTCATTTCGGCTTTGAGCTTATGCGTAAGGTTCTTATCAACCTTATCCTCGGGAATCTGAACATTGAACGGTATCATATGTATTCTTCGCCATATGCCCGTGTCAGTGCCTCTGATAATCGGTTTATGGTTTGTTGCCATCCACAGCTTAAACTCGGGCTTGAACTCAAATTCCTCGCTGTACAGCTTTCTTGCCGTTACGGTATCGTCACCCGTAAGCTGTTTGAGAAGTCCCTCATTAATTCGCACGCCCTCGTTCGGCTCAACCGAGGTGACAAGCCTTGCACCCTTTAACCGTGCAATGTCGCTGTTTATGGCACTGCTCTGAGAGTTTCTTACCATAATTGTTTCAGGCTGAATGTTTGCGGCATAATCGCCGAATACATCACGGATAACATCAATGAATGTACTCTTGCCGTTTCGTCCCGTGCCGTAAAGGAAGAATGCACATTGTTCAGCCGTTGATCCTGTCAGGCTGTAACCAACCGCCTTTTGAATGTAGCGAATAAGCTCCTTATCGCTTGCAAAAATATCGTCAAGGAATGCAAGCCAACGGGGACACTCTGCCGTTTGAGAACAGTCAACCGAAGTTATCTTTGTAAAATAATATTCGGGATTATGCGCCCTCACTTCGCCGTTTTTAAGGTTGATTATTCCGCTTGGGGTATTTAATGCCATGCGGTATTTATCCATTTGTGCCGGAAGCACGGGGATATGATGTTCAACCTCGTTGAGCATTGCTTTTTTTGACTTATTGGAGCGGCTTGCTTTCATATGCTTTTCAAATGCTTTCGACATATCTCCGCCGCTTTCCTCATCAGCCTGCAAGTATAGCTTTGCCTCGGCTTTCATAGCCTCAACGCTCTTGTCTGCCATTCTTAACACAACTCCGATATTGTCAACACACCACTTCATAGAATTGTAGTAGTACCATTTTTTCTCTGTATAACAATACCTTACATTATCACCGAATAAATCAACAAACCTGTCAGCATTGCCCATATCGTCAAAGGTGTAGGCACGCATTTTTTCTTCATCAACCGCTTGAACAGCCTTGCCGTCACCGATTGAAATTGAGTAATCGTTATGCTGTTTTGGGTTATAGGTCTGCGTACAGCCCGACACAGCCTTTTGCAGGGTTATAATGCCGTAGGTTGTACCGGACTGCTTTCTGTCCCACTTATCACGCATTAAACCTGATTGTCTGAAAATCGAATCCATCTTGTCGGTATCGCAACCGCACCAGAACGCAAGCATATTGCAGAATGCCATATCAGCCTCGCTCTGTGACGCATAAGCCGAAAAATCACCGCTGTATAAGGCTCTGAAAAGATTGCCGTTTTTGGCATTGCAGGCAGCCCTTACGATATCCTCAACCGTATTGAGATTAACCTCAATGTTACGGAGCTTAGGCTGTGGCTCTGTTGCCTTGCCGAGATATTTTGAATGTAACGGCTTTATGCTTTCGGTGCAATCGTTTATGTACGCATATGCAGAGCAGTAATCACCTGTCACAACGAAAAATCTGCCGTTTTCGTACATTTCAAAGCCGCCCGAATCATTCTTAGCCTTTCTTCTGCCCTCGGGAAGAGTTCCCTTACAGATTATGTGAACACCTGTTTTACTCTGCGAAAACTCGGTGTAACTCTGCAGAGTGTTCACAAACTCGCTGATTATGTTGTCAGCTCCGCCGTTCTTGTAGTCCTCAATATCGTTTGGCATATCGTCAAGGTCAACACCGAAGAACGGTGAATTTGAGAACATAAAGCCTATGCCCGAATATTTGACGGATTCTCTGACTGCTGTTTCAAAATCTGACCAAGTGTCCGAGTTATTCGGCATTGCAAAGCCACCCGTTCTTGGATTTATCGGTTTCTTTGAAATTCCGCTGTGCGATTTCGGATCGGGATATGACTGCCAGCACACCCAGTTTTTATAACCTTTCAATTCCTCGGGAACTGCAAAATATTTATTTTTATTTGGGTTTAAATTTGTAAAGCCCATTTTTTCACCTCCATATATGGGTATAAATACGGTGAAAATTGCATTGTTTTATGCAATTCCCGAAGAAAATTTTTTGAAATCAGAACGGTAAATCATCGTCAATCGGCATATCAATAAAGCCCTGATTTGCTGTCTGTGCAGGTGCATAACTCTGCTGTGGCTGTGCATAGGCTGTTGCCGTGCCGTTCTGCGACTGTTTGAAGGTATGCTTTACTGTCGGATACTTAGTCAGATTGAGCCAGCTTACTCGCTCTTGCATTTTACCGTTGTATTCTTCGTGCTTAACGGTTGCACGAACAGGCTTTTTCACAAGCTCAGCGAGGAACTGTTCAAGGCTGTCATAGTCCTTGCCGTCGGGAAGTCCTGCCGCCTTGCCGAGAGCCATAACCTGATTAAAGCCGTATCCGTTTACCTGCATATCGTTCTCGGTCGGTTCTCTGCGTTTCCACAAGGTATGGAAGATATAACCGTTTTTGTACCCCTGCTCAACATCGTTTCGGATAACGAACGAAATGTTCAGGCAGGTTTTTTCCTCGCCTTTTGAATTAGTGTAGTCACGCTCCTCTGCCTTTGCTATAAGACACTCATAATCGCCCTCGGGCTTGAGTGAATCAGGCTGTGCCGCCTCGCTCCAATTTGCTTTAAATCCCATAATTTTACTCCTTTGTTATTAACTCTATCGCCTCATCGGCACTTCTGCATACTCCTGCAACAGCACCGTTGAGTTTCATCATATTTATAAATTTCTGCTGTTTTTCTGTTGGTTTACCTTTGGGAGTTTTAACCTCGATAAAAACCGCCCTGCCGTCTGATTTTCTGACACCGAATAAATCCGAAAATCCGGGCGGAACTCCCGTGTTGAAATATCTTCCGTCCTTTGTAAAGCCTGTTCCCACATTGATACGGAAAATATCGCAGTACGGTGCGATTGCAACACGGATTTTGTTCTGAATTGCGTGCTCTTCTGTCAAGCTATCATTCCTCTCTTTCGTGCCTGAAAATATGCCCAGCCTGTTTTGTAGCCGTGGCTTTTTGCATATGCAAGCAAGTCCGCATAGCTGTGGCAATCGTCGGGTGTGCTGAAATCAAGCTTGAATTCCTCAACCTTAATAAGCTTTGCGGTGGTATCGGTTTCAACGGTCCTTTCGGCTGTCGGGAATACATAACCGCAATGCGGACACACGGCTTTCTGTCCTGCCGGCGGTGCTGAAAATGTAAAGAAACATTCGGGACATTGTCTGACCTTTTCCTTCTGCTCCTTTTCAACCTTTTTGACACTCTGCTTTTTGCGTTTTTCAAGCGTCCATTCTCTGTCATCGTCAGGCATTCCGTGCCTTGCGTAGTTGCCGGCATGGTCAATGATTATCGCCCTTTTGTTTGGCTTATAGCGCATACATCGCATTGACTGCTGAATGTAAAGCGTAAGGCTGTGAGTAGGTCGGAGCAGAATTGTGCATTCGCAGTCAGGAACATCAAAGCCCTCTGAAATCAAATCCACATTGCAGAGGATTGTAATTTTGCCATTTCTGAAATCGGCTATAATCTGTTCTCTCTGTGCCTTTGGAGTTGCTCCGTCAATATGCTCGGCTGAAATTCCTGCGTCACAGAATGCCTTCGCCGTTGCAAGACTGTGCTTTACCGAGGAACAGTAACAGACGGCTTTTTTACCGTCTGCAAGCTGTTTGTAGTATTTGATAACATCACCGAATACCGTGTTTTTTATCATTGCCTTTTCAATATCCGCTGTTACATATTCGCCCATTTTGGTGTGCAGTCCTGTAAGGTCGGCAACACTCGGAGCGTAGTAGTCATATGGGGCAAGGCAGTTATGCTCAATGAGCCATTTTGTACTCACCCCGATTATGAGCTTATCGTTGACATCGCCCAAACCGTCACCGTTCAGCCTGATTGGTGTAGCCGTAACGCCAACCCTCGGAACATCTGAAAAATGTTCGTAAATGCGTTTGTAGCTTTGTGCAAGGCTGTGATGATTTTCGTCTGTGATGATAAGTGCGGGTTTTGGCAGTTTCTTCAATCTTCGTGTAAAGGTCTGCACCATACCGATTTGGCACAAATCCATAAGCACACCCCAGCGGACAAAGGTTCTGAATATTTGGTCAACAAGCTCTCTCCTGTGAACAAGGAACAGCACTCGTTTCCCGTTCCAAGTTGTTCGTCTTGCAATTTCTGCGACAATGCAGGACTTTCCGCCGCCGCAACCGAGAACTATACAGGGAGCTTTGTAACCCTCTCGCCAAGCCTGTCTTACCTGTTCAACAAGGTCATTCTGATACGGTCGAAGTTGCATTGTCTGCACCCTCTCTCTGCTTTTCCTGTTTCTTCTGCTTTATCAGCTTTGCGACGCACTGCATACAGAGCTGTCTGCCGTAATTTTTGGTTGTGCCGTCAATGATCTGTTTAACTGTGCGTTTGCCGTCCGAAAGTATCGGTGCTTTGCACTCATCACAATACTGTTCGGGTTGCATTGAATAGTATGTTCTCAATGCTTCATCAACAATTTTAAGGTCATTTGATATGTACATTGAATCAAACAAGCCTATCGGACTTTTACAGGTATCGTTACCGTCCGTTTGTGTTGCAAAAAGATACTTGCCGTCAACGACAACAGTTTTTAAAACCGTGGTAAACATTCCCTCGACCGAGATTTTTTCGTCAAGCAACTTGCCGATTGTTTTAGCTTTCTGTCTGCCGTTTTCGTCGGTTTCAATATGGCTGAGAAAATAAACAATCGTGTCATTTGGGAGAGTTTCAACCTCTTTCACAAGCTCCCAAAAATTTTTACCGATATCGGTAAACTTCTGAAAGCCTGTTTCCTTGGCTCTTCTCATATACTCGTTAGCCATGAGATACTGTGCGTCATCAACTGCAATCGACTTGCATTTCTGCTTTTTGATAAAGTCCTCAATATCTATGTAGTTGTCGGAATTGATTGAAGAAGTAAATTTTGTTCTGAACGGAAGTGATTTTCCGTTTACATTCACAAGAGCCAGTTCATTTGCTTTGAAATTTCTTAAAGAGGCAGATTTTCCGCTGCCTGAATATCCTAAAACCAATATAGGTAATCCCATAAATAACACCTCACTTAATACTTAATGACTGCTTGGCTTCCATATGTACGAAGGGGATTTCTTCGCCCTTCTTGCAGAGAGCCTTGACATCATTCTTTTTCACTTCGGGCATACTGTACTTTAAGAGGTGGTCAAGGTTGTGTTCCTCCGCCCACTCAACAAATGAAATTTCATCATCAATAACAAGGCTCGGAGCGTTCTTTTTAAGTGACATAACCGCTCTCGGCATATCAATCTTCTGTCTGCCAAGTGCCTGCATTGACTTAAACAGATAGGTTTTAAGGCTCTCCGCCTGTTTTTCTTTTTGTGACTGTCTTTTTGCAATTGCCGCCTTTTCGGCTTTAAGCATTTTAGCCTCAGCAAGAAGCTGTTTGTAGTAGATTGCAATGCTCTCAGCTTTCTCGTCAAATTCGCCCTCAATGCCCGTGAGAGTATCGAACCACGCTGTCAACATCTTGTTGCGGTATGCATCCACATTGGCAATAATGTTGCCGTCATCATCAATCGGCATTCCGTCTGCATTCGTATCAGGTTCCCATTCGTTGATAGCGTCAAACTGATTAAATAAATCCGAGTACATCTCGGTAAGCTCATAAAGTTTCATTGTTGCTCCCCCTTAAAGATTTATATTTTGTGTGGCAAGTGCATTGATAAGATGTTCAACCTTGCCTTTGAAAAATTCCTTGTCCTGTGACTGCTTAGCAAAATCGAGCATACGGACAAAGCTGTCATATGCAATTGAAAAGTATGCCTTAAAGACATCCTTGTCATCTGATGAACCGTCGGCAGTCTGAACATTTTGCAGTCTTTCTTCGTACTCCTCTTTCTGCTTACGAAGAGCCTCCTGCTTTTCGTCCTCAAGCTGTTTTCTGACGATTTTTTCATTATTGCGGTACTCCGCTTCGAGTTCGTCATAATGCTTAATGTTTTCTCTTTCCAAAGCCTTAATCGTTTCGTTAAGTCTGCGTTCATTGTCGCTCGGCTCTGCAACGGCGACTTCGATAGGACGGCTTTCAAGCTCCTGAACTTTATTCGTCAGCTTGAAATTTTTGTTCTTTTCCTCTGCAAGCTGATTTTCAATATTGCGGTAGCTTTCTTTTGAAGTGTCTGCCTGTTGCTTGTAATAGTCGGCGTCTTTCTTAGCGTTATTGAGCTGTCGGCAATAGTCAATGCTCTTGTCGGTTGCCTCCTGTTTTTCAGCTTTAAGGCTGTCAATTTCAGCCTTTAACTGCTTGACCGTTGTGTTTTCAAGGTCAAGCTTTTCGGCGATTTCAGCCTGTTCGGGTTCGCTTATGGTAGCGAGCAAAGCAAGTTTTGTAACACCTAAATGTAAACTCGAGTTTACATTTTGAGTGTTTATATTTTCGATTATCGAAATATACTTATGAGCCTGCATTCTGCTGAAACCTACCTCTGTTTCGCAATAGTCCTCAAAGTTCTGATATCCAAGCTCCTTATACAGCTTGTTGTCACGCATTGTTTTAAGTCCGTTGCACATATCCCATATGTTCTGCTGTGCAAGGTTTGCGCTGACAATTATCTTCTGATGCAGTTCAATTGCCTGCTTATGCTGTTCGCTTACTGTTATTTCTGACATTTTTTATATCCTCCAAAAATTCAGCGTATTGCTTTTCAAATTTCTTGATTTCATCCGGCTTTTTAAATCCGCTGTCACGCTCATTTTTGTAACCGTGGCACTGCATTATTTCCAATGTTTCGGGATTTACTTCAATCGTAAAAAACGGGATTTTCGGTTTATCTTTATGACGAATGAAAAGTATTATCGTGTCACCTCTTGCGTGCCGTCTTACATATCCGCCGACGCAATGCTGTAATATTCTGCCCTCTGCTATTATTTCTTCACCGCTTTTTGGGGCAAGCATTATAAGGCTGTCTGTGCTCATCAGCAACGGAGAAAGTGTCTTTGCCATTTTTGCAATCTGCTCCGTTTCTTCTTTGTTTGCATAGAAAGCAACCTTTTCAAGCGTTCTGTCGTGAGCCTCTTCAAGATGAGCCGGCATTATTTCTTCGATACCCTCGGGAAGTTTTTTGCAATTATCAAGATAATCCTTCCACAGCATTACTCTCCGATTGTTTTTGCCGTACTTCAGAATCTGTTTGTATGTAAGATTATTTTTGTGAAGTTTATCTACAGCATAAGTACTGAGCTTTGATAGCTTGCTTATGAACTCGCTTGCCATATGAATGGTCGGTTCTTCCTTTATCACACTGCGGTAAAGTTCAATTGCACTTGAATCATAATCTGCGAAAAAGTGCATATCCTCCTTACGACATCCGAGCATTTTAAGCAGATTGGTTTCTTTCCAATGAATTTTATTGAGTGAAAGTTTGCCGTCAATCAAAAGCTCTGCAATATGTTCAAAACCGCCTTTAATCAGGTATTCTGCATTATTGTGCCTTACATATATGTTCAGCCATTTGAGAATCCCTTGAACCGTATATCTGTTTGAAAGCTCATCCGCACACGAATATCTGAGATCCGTATCGGTTATTACATCGAGATTTAAAAGTACGGTTGAACCCCAGCCTGAATACAAGGTTTTTTCTGACGGACCCCAATACCACGCAAAACCTTGTGATGTAGAGGGGATAACTCCGTCTGTCTTCAGCGGATGAAATAATTTATCGTACCAGCCATATGCAAATCTTTGCATTGCGTGCTGTTCATATACATAAAGATATTCATCCGAAAAAGTATATCGGGGCATCATTTCGACAGGATTTTCATTGTACAAATCATCGGAAAATAACTGATATGCCGTTACAAATCTGATGTACAGCCTGCCGTCAACAGCAAAGCAAAAACCAAACTTGCGACTTCTTTCAAGTTTTTTTCTGCCGTAGTGCAGGGCTTTTGCTTTTACGCTTTCCTTGCAATGACCGCAGACAAATTCCTGATTATGACAAAGTCGGAGCTGTTCGCCGATGTGCCAGCTTTGACAGCTTGTGCAGAAATAGTCGCAGGTTCTTTTGCTTTTATTTTCGTAGAAAGCATACTGCGGAAAGTACATTGCTATCTGCTTTTCATGTTCATCTGTCAGGTCAGGAATCTTATTAAGCAGGCTGTCAGGATTTTTAATCATGCTGACACCTACCAATCTATAAGATTGCCGAGATCAAGAGTTACCTGATCCGTTTTCTGCTCTGCGACATTAGGTTCTTCAAGCTCGTATTCAGACATATGTATCTGCATTGTGAAAGTAACCTTTGCTCCGGGGAAAATCTTACCGACAATCTGCTGATACACATCAAGGTCGGAAACTGCAGCGGGAAGTTTCTTTCCCACTTCGTCAATCAGGTTTTCAAGGTTTTCTGCAGCCGTAACGGCTCTTGCAAATTCCTCGTTCTGCTCTGAAAATTCGCAGAGCACTTTCTTTACCGGCTCAAGAATTGCTTTAGATTTATGGTCTTTAAGATTTTTTTTGTTGCACAACTTGATTTTTCCTGTTGCAGAGGATATAATTAAATTAGGTTTATTATTCTTTGTGCTTGTGGCATTCACAGTGTCGCAGGCACTTTTTTTATTGCTCATTTCTCCACCCCCACACATTCAAAGCCGAAGGATTCGGATTCAGGCGTTTCAAGTGCTTTGAGCTTGCGTTTTAGCTCTCGGTTCTCGTGACGATAACCGCTTGACGCTGTTTTTTCAAGTGCAAGGTCTGTTCTTGCGTTTCTCAACTCAATGCCGAGATGTCTGTTCTCTGCTCTAAGGCTTTCAACATCTTTGAGTAGTTTTCTGCGTGTTGGGTAGTTTCTTAAATGACACATTTGTTACACTCCTTTCAACGGGTTTGAACCGAGAATATAATTGAGAAACGGTATTCTCGGAATACGGATAGATGTGCCGACTACAATTACATTGAATCCCAATTTTTCGGGTTCGTCCTTTGCCTGTTCACGCAATTTTTGCGGAGCAACTCCAATAGCCTTTGCGGCGTCTTCCGAGAGCAGATAGACATCACTGCTATCCATAATTTCTTTGATTTTTTTGTTCATCTGAACTGTGTCCATATAAACACCTCCCTACTTTATTTCAATTAACATCTTTTTCGATTGTGCAGTCACCTCTGTAATCGCTTTTCAGCAGATTCATAAATTCTGCGATTTCATCGGGTGTGCCTGTTATCTGCATTGTTATCACCTGCTTTCTGTTTTACCTATCTTGATTTCTACACCTAAAGCCGTTAAGAGCCTGTCGGCATTTTCAAGAGAAATACTCTTCTTTCCTTTCTCCCAATACTGAATAGCTCTTTTGGTAAAGCCTGATTTCTTAGCAAGCTCACTTTGTGAAAAGCCTTTCTGTTTCCTGCTTTTAAGCAATATTTCAGCAAATTCATTGATGTGCATTGATTTCACAGTCCTTTTGTGTTATACTATATTTAGTGGTGAACCCCAATTCACTAACTATATACAGAAAGCGAGGTGAAATTAATATGAATCATTCATCACTTAAGAAAAGTTTAATAATAGCTATGTCTTGTATCCCGGAAGTTGAAGGTTTAGAAGAAAACAACTTGATATTAACAACTTCTGCCGGAATCATTTCAGGTAAAGTGCCGTCTGAGCAGGAAATAGACGATGAAAAATCTTTGTACAGTGTTTTCTATAAGATTTGCGATAATACTAAAGAAGAATACTTTAAAAATATTTCTTCTACAGGTTCTGAACCTGTAATTGTTGGTAATGATGGTTACATAATCTTAAAAGATGTAAAAATAAGGTCAACATCGTCCAATACAATTACTCATATGCCTTTTATGGTTGTATTCTATGACCAAATCATCGGCGTTACTATTGGAAATATTAACTGATGTTACTTTTGTTTGCTGACTTTGTACTTGCAATACAAGGTCAGCAATTTCTTTTGATGTACCTTTTACTGTTATTTCCACTATATCACTCCATTCCTACGCTGTTTTCTGCTGTTCAGCAAAGTCCGTTTAATGGGACTGCGATTGTGGTATTATTGATTGTGTGGGTGTTGGTTTAGTTATTAGCTTTATCACGCTTTAAGCGTAATTCGGAGCCAAAAAAAATAAAGTCAATCGGGAAATCGTAAAGTTCACCGATTTTATGAACCATATCCCAGTCAGGAACATTAGCACCACTTTCGTAGTTTTGAAGAGTTCTTTCATTGATTTTAAGTCTTGAAGCGGCTTCTTTCTGCGAATATCCTGCATTTACTCTTGCCGCCGCAAGTGTGATTTTAGGATAATTAACTTTGGTGTTGAGCATTTCGTCACCTCCTTACAGCTCTAATAATATCACGCTAAAAGCGTAATGTCAAGCTAAAAACGAAATATTTTTAAAAATATCTTGATTTTTTTACGCTTTTAGTGTATGATTTAGATAAATAAAAGGTAGGTGTTCAATATGACAGATAACAGTGAAATGAACAAAAAGATATTCGCTAAAAATTTCAATTATTATCTTGCCATAAATAATAAAACTCAGGCTGATATTGTTTCAGACTTAAAAATCACAGCCTCAACAGTTTCAGACTGGGCAAATGCAAAGAAGTATCCACGAGTAGATAAAATGCAAATGCTTGCAGATTATTTTGGAATACTTAAATCGGATCTGACGGAAGAACACGCAACATCAAAACTTACTGATGATATAGAACTTCAGGAATACCTTGAAGAACTTAAAAACAGAAGTGAAATGCGTATGCTGTTCAGCCTTGCAAAAGGTGCTACAAAAGAAGATGTTGAAAAAGCTGTTCGTATCATTGAGGCATTGCAAAAGGATGAATGATTATTGGGCGATATTTATATTAGAGGAATCGAACTGCCGCTGACTGTAAAAGGTGTTACTGTTGTGGATTCAGACGGTAATTTCAATGTTTACATAAATATTTTATTAAGTCATGCTGTTCAGCAAAAAGCAACAAAGCACGAATTGAAACATATTAAATCAGAACACTTTTATGATTATGAGCCTGTTGTTTATAACGAACTTGAGGCTAATGCAATTTAGATAAGGAGTAGAATTATGGGATTTTTAGATACATTCAAAGGCAAACAGTATAAACAACAGTCCGAAAATCTGCAAGCTGAGCTTGACCGTTTGAAAAGCTCTTTCACTCCTGAAATGCGTAATGCAAGCAAACTTATGAAACTTACAGATAAGCTGAATGATGAAATCCGTTCGTTAAATCAGACTATATCCTACCGCAATGAAACAATTTCTTCGCTTGACAGTCAGATTTCAAGCCTGAATGACGCTATTAAATACAGACAGGACGAAATCATAAACCTTGACGGGCAAATTGAAATACAGAGTTTTGGTCTGTACACCCCAAAATATGATTTTGCTTCTTCCGATATATACAAAGACAGGCTCACGGAAATTCGCAATAAACAAAAAGCCCTCATAAAAGAGGGCAAAGCCGTAGGATTTTACAGTAACATTTATTAAAATATCACTATTATTTTTTACAATAAAGCACTTTGTTTTTTGTTGTATTTCAACAACATTTATTACAAATTTAAAATACCTATTGAATAATGTCTTGAATTTGCATATAATAAAAATGTAGTATTACTACATTAAATTTTAATTTTATTGTTAGTGTAAACTCTTGGCAGTAAACCTCCCACCATATGGGATGTGTCGACCCCAAGAGTTTTTTACATAAAGGAGAATTTTCGCATGATAAGAATTGCTATCCTTGTTGACGGTGCTTTTTATTTAAGAAGAGCAAATTATTTATGGGGAGATAAAAACCCAAAAGATAGGGCAAGAGAATTGGTTCAATATTGCAGTAGGCATTACATGAATAAAAAAACTCGCAACAGTTATTCAGAAGAAAAATACCTTTATCGCATTTTCTACTATGATTGTCTTCCTTCAACTAAGAAAGTATATCATCCCCTCACTAAAGAACAAATTGATTTATCTAAAACTGATCAGTATAAATGGTCTATGGAGTTTTTTGAGGAACTAAAATCTAAAAGAAAAGTAGCTTTTAGAAAAGGTGAACTTTTAGAAAGTACCGTTGGATACACAATTAAGCCTGAATATGTAAAGAAATTGTGCAATGGTAAACTCGCCATTACAGACCTGGAAGAAAGTCATTTCAAACTTGATATACAACAGAAAGGTGTCGATATGAAAATAGGCTTGGATATTGCATCTTTATCTTACAAAAAGCAAGTTGATCGTATTATATTAATTGCCGGTGACAGCGACTTTGTTCCTGCTGCTAAGCACGCCCGCAGAGAGGGCATTGATTTTATTTTAGACCCTATGTGGCACACGATTAAACCAAGTCTCTTTGAACATATTGACGGACTTGAAACTAAAGTAAGTCGCCCCGATTCAGAAGAACTAAAGAAAGATAAGCTATACGCTAAAAATTTAGTAAAATAAAAAATCCGCCCTACCCTGCGCCAACAGGATAGAGCGGAAACCATTACACATAGGGTGCAACGGTACTTAAACAGCAATATAATTGTACCATACTCCCTTGTGTTTTGCAAGTTTTGCAGATAAATAACACAAGGGATTTTTGCACCCTTTTTTCAAACAAAAGGAGTGTATAAAATGAAACTGCCTAACGGCTACGGCTCTGTTTATAAGCTGAGCGGAAACAGGCGCAATCCGTGGGTTGCCTGCGTGACAATAGGCTACAACAAGGAAACACGCAATCAGGAACGCAGGGTTATTGGCTACTTTCCCAACAAGCCGAAAGCCCTGAACGCTCTTGCTGATTACAATCAAAACCCGTTTGATGTTGATTCGGCAAGACGCACTTTTTCAGAAATTTATGAACTTTGGTACAAGGAGTTCATCACCGAAGACACAAATCCGAACACCAAAAGACAGTATAATGCGGCATACAAACAATGCTCAATGTTATACAATCGCAAGATGTCCGATATAAAAATCATTGATATGCAACGGGTTCTTGATAACTGCCACAACGGTTATCAATCGGTTAGGCGAATTAAAATTCTGTTGAACAAAATCTACGAATACTGCATATTTCACGATATGCTCCATAACAATCTTGCAGAAAAATTGAAAATCAATGCCAAGTCAGATGAAACAAAACGAGCACGCAGGGAGTTTTCGGAAAGCGAAATAAATCTTTTGTGGGAATACTCAAATCTTGATTCGGTAAAAATAGTGCTTATGCTGATTTATTCGGGAGTGCGTGTGTCCGAATTGCTCGACCTAAAAATTTCAAATGTAAACCTTGACGAACAGACTTTCTTTGTTGAAAGTTCAAAGACCGATTCAGGTGTACGAACCGTGCCTATAGCAGACAAAGTACTGCCGTTTTGGCAGAAATTCATCAGCGATTCTCAATGTGGATATGTTCTGAATAATACCAATGGCAAGCCGCTGAAATACGATAACTTTAAACGCAACTACTGGACACCTCTGCAAAACGATTTAGGTTTAGACCACACCATACACGAAACAAGACATACCTGCATTTCAATGCTTGTATCGGCAAATGTGAACCACACAATCATCAAAAAAATAGTCGGTCACAAATCGAAAATGGACTTGACCGAAAAGGTTTACACCCACATTAACCCCAAAGAATTGGTGAACGCAATCAACAAAATATAGTCTTATATTATCCTGAATTGTTCGTAATTATGTTCCGTAGCTTACATATAGCTAACAAAATCCCCCATTTTCCCCATTCCAATACCCCCTGCAAGTTACCTGCACCAACAGCCGTTTCTTATGCAGGGACGGCTGTTTTGTACCACATTTTCGGTCTGTTTTATGGTGATTTTCAAAATATTTGAATTAATTTTGAATAAAAAACGAAAATTATGTTGACAAATCCGAAAATATGGTATATAATAATTAAGCTGTTGTTATTAAACAACATTTCGAGGTGTAGCTCAGTTTGGTAGAGTGCTTGGTTTGGGACCAAGATGCCGCAGGTTCAAGTCCTGTCACCTCGACCAAAAAAAGGTGGTTTTTAACCACCTTTTATTTTTTGCCAAAATTACTTAAAATGC
>ERZ791854.245-NODE-245-length-47723-cov-9.63598_pt1 | contig 47723 bp, 45 predicted proteins | sample MGYA00510286_ERZ791854 | MGnify/ENA primary metagenome ERZ791854 (study PRJEB30046, sample SAMN00715267) | human gut metagenome | study: EMG produced TPA metagenomics assembly of the A metagenome-wide association study of gut microbiota in type 2...
GATTCTTCCTCTTCCTTTAATAACTCTGCAAAACTCTGCTCTGCCATTCTGGTATGAACCTCCTCAATAATCTTTTTTGGGGTGGATGCCCCAGCTGTAATACCTACGCTGCGCACAGAAGATACACTGTCAGGATCTAAATCGCCGAGTGTCTGAATGTAAAATGTATTTTTACATTCCTTGAGACAAATCTCGTAAAGCTTCTGGGTGTTGGAAGAATGTCTGCCACCAATGACGATCATAGCCTCCACCGAAGATGCTATCCGGGCTGCCTCCACTTGTCTTTCCTGTGTTGCATTGCAAATCGTATTTAAAACACTACTATCATAACCCTTTTTTGAAATTTTTTCAACTAATTCTTGAAATTTGTTGTAATTAAATGTCGTCTGGGATACGATACATAGCTTTTTGCCCTCTGGAAGGTTATAATCTTCTGCATCAGCCTCATTTTCCACAACAACAGTGTCACCATTGCCCCAGCCCCGGATACCTTCCACCTCCGGATGCACCGGGCTTCCAATGATGATAACAGCCTCTCCGGCCCGCGAATGTTCATCTACGATCTTATGGATCTTTTTTACAAAAGGGCAGGTGGCATCTACCACATTTACCCCACGGGAATTTAAGATATCGTAAACATGACGGCTGACTCCGTGAGAACGGATGATCACGGTTCCCTGACCTTCCGGCAGGTTTTCAAGGTCTTCTTCCGTATCTAATACCTGGACGTCCTTTTCTTCCAGATCACGGACTACTTCCTCATTGTGGATGATGGGACCATAGGTATAGATGGGACCCTGGGCTTTTCCCTCTTTTACAGCCTGGATCTGCTCATAGACCCGGGCTACTGCCCGTTCTACTCCAAAGCAAAAACCTGCACTTTTAGCAACAATGACCTGGCGCTCCATTATGCCTGTCCTCCGTCTGCTTTGTATCCCTTTTCACGGACGATCTTTAAAATCTCTTCTACTACCTGGGCCAGAGTCATAGAAGAAGTATCTAACAACACTGCATCCTCTGCCTGCTTTAACGGAGAATGTTCTCTGTGCATATCCCTGTAATCTCTGTCTTCAATGTCCTTTTCGATCTCTTTTAAATCTGCTTTCATTCCCTTTTCTAACAATTCCTTATAACGGCGAGCTGCTCTTACCTCTACAGAAGCTGTAAGATAGATCTTTGCAGGTGCATCTGGAAGAACACAGGTACCAATATCCCTTCCGTCCATGATCACATTTTCCTTTGCTGCCAGCTGTTTCTGAAGCTCTACCAGTTTTTCTCTTACAGGCATATAGCCGGATACTGCAGATGCCATGTTTCCTACTTCTTCTGTACGGATCAAGCCGGAAACATCTTCACCATTTAAAAGTACCTGCTGCACACCGTCCTGGTAACGGATAGTCACATCTACTTCCGGGCATGAGCGCTCGATCTCTTCTGCTGCCTTTGGATCTACGCCCTTTCTTAAGAAATAAAGGGCCATAGCGCGATACATTGCCCCTGTATCTACGTATACAAAGCCAAGTTCCTTTGCCACCAGCTTTGCAATGGTGCTTTTTCCTGCTCCTGCAGGTCCGTCTACTGCAATATTAAAATGGTTCATCTGGGTGTTCTCCTTTAACTTTCATATAGCAATACCGCCTGTCTGGCGATCTGTCTGTTTTATTTAATTTTGTTTAGCTTTCCTGTATCTTCTCCGCTGCCGCCTTTCCCGCTGCCCAGCCGGTAGACCAGGCGATCTGCAGATTAAATCCGCCGGTCACTGCATCCACATCCAGGACTTCTCCTGCAAAGTACAGATTTTCTGTCTTTTTCGCTTCCATAGTAGACGGATTGATCCCCTTTACATCTACGCCGCCCTGAGTAATAATAGCCTCTTTAAACGGCCGAAGCCCTGTCAGTGTGAACGTCAGCGCTTTGGTAGTTTCTACCAGGCGGCGGCGTTCTTCTTTGGTGATCTCATTTACCTGCTTATCCGGGTCAATGCCACTGCGCTCTATGATCACAGGGACCAATTTGGCAGGATATAAATGGTTTAAGCTGTTTTTAAACTGTTTATTCTTTGCCTCTGCAAAATCCCTTAAAATGCGCTCATCCAGTTGTTCCTCTGTAAGAGCCGGTTTTAAGTCGATAGACAGCTTTAACGGGTTCTTGGCAATGGCCTTGGCACAGAAAGAACTGGCGCTTAACATAAGAGGGCCGCTGACTCCAAAATGTGTAAACAGCATTTCCCCAAAGTCACGGTACAGTTCCTTTTTGCCATTAGATACAGTAGCTTCCACATTTTTAAGAGAAAGGCCCTGAAGGGATTTTACAGTCTCAAGCTCTGCTGTCTCAAATGGCACTAAGGCTGGTGAAAGGGCTGTTACCTTAAGTCCTGCAGCCTGGGCCCACTGATAACCATCTCCTGTGGATCCTGTAGATGGATAAGACATTCCGCCGGTTGCTACGATGACGCAATCCGCATCCACAGCTGTCTTTTTTCCATTTTCTTCCAGGAAAATGCCTTTGCAGATGGTCTTATCTTCTTCTGTTATAAAGTTTAAACCTTTTACTTCCTTGCGAAGATATACTTTTACATTTTCTTTCTTTAATGTGCGCTCTAAGGCTGCGATCACATCGGAAGAATGATCCGATAAAGGGAATACCCTCTTTCCTCTCTCTGTTTTCAGGCGCAGTCCTGCATCTTCCAGAAACTGCATCATATCTTCATTGGTAAAGCCGTAAAAGCTGCTGAACATAAATTTCTTATTGGTGATCACAGCTGCAAACAGCTCGTCCATATCACCGGCATTTGTCACATTGCAGCGGCCTTTTCCTGTAATAAAGATCTTTTTGCCCAGCTTTTCATTTTTTTCATAGAGGCTTACTGCACAGCCTTCCTTTGCTGCTGCAATAGCCGCGATCATACCTGCGGCACCGCCTCCGATGACGATTATATTTCTTTGGTTGCTCATGTATTGTTGTTTCCTTTATTATTTATATTCGCGTTTCATGCATCCTGTTTCATAGAATATTGAACCTGTCTGTTAGTATAACATACTTATTTATAAATTTCATTCATATCTTATATCCAGATATTCAGGTCTTTGCATTTTTTTCAAAACCATAAATCCATTTTCCACGGAGAAACAAATACAGGAAAATAACAGAACTGATGCTCCAGGTCAGAGGATACGCCCAGAATACCATACGGATATCCGGGATAAAATGGACTGCCACTGTAATATAACTTACACGGAATAAACACCATACGCAAAGCATAACTACCATAGGAACAGAAGCATTTCCTGAACCGCGGAGCACAGCTGCAATACAATGTGAAAAAGCCAGCACACAATAAAACAGCGAAATGGTTTTTGCCTGCATAACGCCATAATGGACTACCTCCGGGTCGCTGTTAAAAGCTGCGATCAGGACTGGAGATACTGCGTAAATTGCAAAGCCGATCAGTTCCGCAATGGACATGGAACAAAGGATACCAAACCATGCCCCTTTTTTTGCACGGTCATACTGCTTCGCACCTAAATTCTGACTGACAAAAGTGGTCAGTGCCATATTAAAACAGGTTACAGGCAGAAATACAAATCCCTCGATTTTAGAATATGAGCCACAGCCTGCCATTGCCATTTTTCCAAATGCGTTGATATTTGACTGTACAAACACGTTTGCAAGAGCGATCACAGAGTTCTGGAAGCCGGAAGGTACACCATTCTGAATGATCTGGCTCAAACTCGGTCCATCAAAACGGATCTTACCAACCTGCAGCTGGTACTCTTCTTTTGTCCGTATCAAATGGATCATACAAAGGATCGCACTTGTAAACTGGGAAATAGCTGTCGCAAGGGCCGCTGACCCAACACCTTTGCCAAGACCTGCAATAAAAAATATATCCAGCACAACGTTAATGCAGGAAGAACAGATCAGATAGATCAGCGGATGACGGCTGTCACCTACAGACTGCAAAATTCCTACAAAAATATTGTACATAACAACTCCAAGGGAGCCTGCAAAATACGTGCGAAAATATGCCACTGACTCAGGAAGCACCTCTGCCGGCGTTCCCATCAAAACCAGGATCTTCGGCGCAAAATACATACCCACTACAGTCAGCACACTTCCTGCCACAAAACCAAAAGCCACTGTGGTATGGATCGCCTTGTGCAGGTTGTCACTGTTTTTCGCCCCATAATACCTTGCAATGACAACACCGGCTCCCATTGCAATACCATTAATAAATCCAACCATTAAAAAGATCAGATTGCTGGATGAGCTGACCGCCGCCAGTGCATTACTTCCAAGAAAATTCCCCACGATCAGTGAATCCGCCGTATTATACAGCTGCTGAAACAGGTTTCCTAAAAGCAGTGGAATGGCAAAAAAGATGATCTTTTGGGAGATGCTTCCTTCTGTCATTCTTGTTTTGCTTGCTGTGTTCATTGTGTGTGCCCCATCCTTTTGTATTTTAATTGCAGATCATCCTGCCGACTGCAATATCCCTTTCAATATCCGCAAATTATAAACATTTTACCGCAATATATCAATTTTGTTTGGATATATTGCGGCAAAATATTAAGTCCCCAGGATATCTTGCGAATAATGTCTTATGATCATATCCTTTAAAACTTCGTTTAAATTACTTTTTTAAATTTATACTTTCCTTTTCCATAACCAGGTACCGGTCTAATAATATCCGCCTGCACTAAATTAGAAAGAAGTTTGGAAGCACCTGTCCACTTTTACATTTCCAATGTCCACTTTTTCTTCATTTAAAAGTCCACTTATGTGAAGATTGCGATTATGGAGCTCATTCTTCTCATTTAAAAGTAGATTTCGGAGGAATACTTCAAGATATTCTGTTGTTTCATGAATACCTTTCTGCAGATTCGTGTAATTTGCACGGACAAGCGCATTTCTAAAATACCATGCATTTTCCGCAAAAATATGGATCTGCCATAAATTTGAAATAAACACCGCAAGATGATGAATAATCTCGTCCATCGAAAGACCTTTATAACTAAAATTTTTCTCCTGTGAAAAATCATATTCAAAGGTTGCTCTCAATTCTGAAGCACTTCCATACATAACAGTTGCTCCATCAAGCACCCACTCTTTTTTTGTTATGTTATAATCTCTGATATTTCCGGCGTGTTTGTAAATACCTTGAAAAAGTTTACGATGAATAGAGATATACTCATTCGGCGAAAACGAAAATGCTCTTTCAGAAAGGCTTTCCGCAATACGGGAAGATACCTTATCAGCTTCTTCGATACGCTCATCATCAGACATATGATCTAGTCTTTCTTCATAATAACTATCAATGAGACTTTTTGCTTCCTGTATTGTGATCAAAAAACTAAAAACCATCATCCAAGAAAGGAGTTATTCTGATATCTATGATACCATACAAACAGCTTTCTTTGACAGATATTTTTACAGATTGCCAAGAAAAATTTCAAGATGATAAACCTGCTTTTCTTTCTCTCTTACATAACCATATCGATTTAGATGAAATGATTCCTGTTTCTTTCCGAAATCATTTCTATGCATCAACGGGCAGATCCCGTAAATACCCTTTGCAAGCTTTTCTGTGGGCTTTGATTATTCAACGTATTTTCTCTATTCCAACAGATCAGCTTCTTTTAACTTTTCTTGCTTACTCAAAACCTCTTCGTGATTTTTGTGGTTTTACCAAAGTTCCTGATGCCTCTAAGATCACCCGTTTTAAACAGGATTTTTTAGATGATCTGCAGCTTGTTTTCGATAACCTCGTTGATATCACAGAACCAGTCTGCCAGGCCATCGATTCTGCTAAAGCGGACATGACCATCTTTGATTCTTCTGGCATCGAAGCGTTTGTTACAGAAAACAATCCCAAGTATGCTAACCGTATTATCAGGCAGCTTAAGACTTTTGCAAAATCTCGTGCCTTAGGGAAATCCTATGATCCTTATAAAGCTGCTTATGGTTCCATGCCTTCCCACGCCTCTGCCAATCCTGAATTTAAACAGCTATACATCAATAGTCATTTTTGTTACGTCTTTGGCATCATCACAAATGGTCTGGGAATTATTCGCCACATTTCGTTTTACAACAAAGATTTTTTGGCTTCCCATCCTGAGATTCTTGTACAAAAGAAATCGGATTCTCCAGATGAAGATAAAAGCGTCCATGATTCAAGGCTTTTAATCCCAACTCTGAAGTACCTTTTCATAAAACATCCTCTGATCAATCCCAAAACATTTCTGGGAGACGCTGCATTTGATGCCATGGAACTTTACAAAGCCCTTCTTTCCGGAAATACTTTTGGCGAAAAACGTCATTTTCAGAAAGCATACATTCCACTTAATATACGATCCGGCCTTAAAAATCCGGATTATACAATAAATGAAAATGGCATTCCCTGCTGTCCACACGATGCTACGTTTCCCATGAAATACGAATGTACTTCCAAAACCAAAAACGGAGTTGTTCGATATAAATTTGTCTGTCCCAAAATGAATTGGATCTATGACAAATCCATCCGGCGGGCTCACAGACAATGCTGCTGTAAAAATCCCTGTACCACTTCAAGATGTGGCCGTATGGTCTATATTTATCCCGAAAAAGATCTCCGTGCTTATCCTGGAGCAATCCGTGGCACCGAAGAATGGGATAATACATACAAAATCAGAACTGTTGTTGAGCGAGGGATTTATCACATCAAAGAGCATCTCTGCCTCGCCGGGCGCCGAACCCAGAATGAAACACTCCATGCAGATCTCATCCTTACAGGAATCACCCAACTCATTACCGTTGTTCTTGCTGATAAAATCAACTGCCACAAATACATTCGAAGCCTGAAACGCTCATTCACAGGTTTGAGTTTCGCAATCACCTACTTTATCATATCTTATACTCAGGTTCCCCGCGCTGACGCACTCTACTGCCTGCTTATGCAGGCGATTCGCAATCTATTTTCATAATTTCATGCGCTGGCAGACGACACCTGACCTTTTCTAAAACTCCAATCGAATCTGTCTGTCAATCCAGCTTTTCTGAATTGCCTCACAAACAATATCACCTGGCATATATCCACCAATTAAAAACGGAGAGTCCGGATTATGCTTTCTCATATTTTCTTTGACCAAAACCGGATTTACATTCGCATAACAGTATTTACATAAATGTCCGCAAGTATCATAGGCACCTATATCTGTCCCCAAAAGACATGCGCATTCCCCATTTCTCTGATTTTTCTTTCTCTTTGGAACTTCCAGTCTGCTATTGAGAGCTGTCTCAAATGTATGAACAGTCATACATCCGGAGCAATCTGCACCATATTTTGCAAGATCTTCTCCTTCTGCACAAGGCTTTAACACCATTCCATACTTTGACGCTATTTTTACAAATGCTTTTCCTATCACAGCCCTGTCTTCTGCCCGTACCGATTTTGCTTCTGGGAAATTGCGTTCCACCTTTTTATAAATATCTATAAAGCTGATTACACAAGTCTTTGTGTATCCAGCAAGAATTTCAGCCATTTTTTCAAATTCAGATATATGCCACTCCACAGAATGTTTTTTATCTATAAAAATCGGATCATATCTCCATCCCATACTGTCTGCGCCCACGACATCCGACAATTCTTTAAAACCTTCCATCACAGTTTCTTTATCCGGAACGTTTGGCTCAATATCCCGTCCGTAAGGTGTAATTGTTACAAACCAGTATTGACCATACGGTTTTAACTCATCAAGAAACGGCAGCATTGGAAGAGGGTTCTTCGTGCAGAATGCGATCAGATCCACAACTTCTGGTGAAAGGCTGTATTTCGTCACCTGTTTTGGATTATAGGGATTCCTCACGCATACATATCCTTCTTTTATCCGATTCAAAAACCATTTTGAATAAAATGCAGGTATATCTGTTCTCATTCCTGTTTGTATTATCATTTTATCATCCCCTCTCTTGTCACTATTCACTCTGTTCACAGCCGCCCTTTATCACAAGTCTACAGTTCTTTCAGGATCTCTCCAATATCTTCATTCATACAAACAGACTTTTTCCTTATTTCTTCCGGTGCATATGCTTCACCCTGGTTCAGACACACATAAAATGCATGTTGAAATGTGTTTGTCATCTGCCAAAACGGATATTTTATAATACCAGGGGTATTATATCCTACACCAAGTTCAAGAAACACTATTTTCTGCTTTTTATGATCCTGTATAAATTTCTCGTACCGTTCTGCTGCCCAGTGCCATCTCTCATCTTCAACAAATGTCTGATCAGATCTGAGATTCATACTCATCGGCTTACCGCAGCGCGGGCAATATGGAATCAGACCCGTCGGAACCGTAAGCTTTATTTCTCCGTCTTCCGGTTTTTGCAGTTCCCCGTCTTTCATCTGAAATCCCTGACTCAGCACCATTTTCTTTATGATTTCTTCATTGTCATAGGTTTCTTTATGACAAGGCTCACTACATTGAAACAAGCCGTAATCTCCCTGTGTATAGAAGATTCTGTTTTTAGCGAATCCTGCTTTCTGGAAACAATGATCCACATTTGTTGTCAGAACAAAATAATCTTTTTCTTTTACCAGCTCATACAGGTTCTGATATACCGGTTTTGGTGCATCCATATATCGATTAATATAGATATATCTGCACCAGTATCCCCAGTGTTTTTCCAATGTTTTATATGGATAGAAGCCTCCCGAATACATATCGGAAAATCCATATTTCTTTCTGAAATCCGAAAAATATTTTTCAAATCTTTCACCGTCATACACAAAACCGGCTGATGTGGAAAATCCCGCACCAGCCCCAATTATAATAGCATCTGCTTCCCCAATTTTTTCTTTTATCTGTAATATCTTATCCGAGTAACTGGTTGTAGAGTCGTTCATCTTCCTCTTTAAAAACATTAAATATCACCTTTATCTTTGATTTTGTCTTTTCTTTATATTGCTTTACTGTCTGTACTGCAAGCTCAGCAGCTCTTTTATTCGGAAACATAAACACACCGGTTGAAATACAACAAAAAGCAATACTCTTTACCTCATTCTCATCAGCTATCCTAAGACACGATTCATAGCAGGATATCAGTAAACGTTCATGTTCCTTTGTCAGCTTTCCCTGTACGATTGGGCCAACTGTATGAATCACATGATCACAGGGCAGATTAAATGCCGGGGTGATCTTTGCCTGCCCTGTCGGTTCTTCCTGTCCCTGTTCTATCATCATATTATTGCAATAGTTTCGAAGCTGAATTCCTGCATAGGTATGAATGCAATTATCAATACAATTATGGCAGGGCTGATAGCAGCCTGTCATGCCGCTGTTGGCTGCATTTACGATTGCTCCCACTCTAAGTCTTGTAATATCGCCCTTCCAGATATAAAGATCAGGCTGTACCTCCCTGATATCTGCCAATGTGACAATCCCTTTCTTCTCATTTTCTTCCGAAAGGTACGCATCCTGAATCTGCAAAAATGCATAATCCATTTTCTTCGGCATTCTTATATTCATAAGCGATCGGAGCAGTATTTTCTGCTTGCCTGCATCTGATGGAATCTGCATGTTCTCATATTCCGGCCGCTCTTTCAACAATCCTTCAATTAAATATTTTCTTCTGTCATCCTGATTCATTTCCTGATCACCGCTTTCACCGGACATTTTTCATAACAGCTTCCACAGTGCAGACAGTGCTCCTGCCGGATGACAAAAGGTGTCCCCTTCTCAATACATTTCTGTGGACAATGTTTCATACATGTGCCACAGCCGATACAGGATTCTGTTATGTAATATCCCTTTTCTTTTACACTAGCATTTCCCAGAATATATGTCTCCCGGAAAATTGGATTTACGCCAAGATTAAAATACTCCACTTCCGCCTGATCAATACAGAAAATAATTCCGATTTCTCTTGTATCCCCCGGATATACATTGGCAAGATATGGCTGTTCTTCAAAAACGATATCCATCCATTTTTTCTGCTCATTCTCTGCTACTGCGTAAGCCTTTCCTGACAAACGAATCATTTCTTTGTATTTGGTATAAGCAAGAATCTGAACCCTGCCATCTTCCATTAATTCTTTACAAAAATTTTTACCTCTGGCGGTGAAAAAATAGAGTGCATCCGGCTCATAATGAATCGCACTGATATTCCGTATCTGTGGTGCCCCTTCACTGTCCACTGTTGCGAATGCAAGCACTCCCACCAATTCCATTTTTTTCAGACATGTTGCTAAATCCATCTGTTCTCCACCTCTCCATATAATCAAGTGTTTTTTTCAATAAATCCAATACTATTCTACAATTTTAATTCTTCCCGGTTTTCTTGGCTTACTTTTCGGCTGTTTCCCGTCTATATATCCTAATATAACAAATCCCTGGCATGCATATCCTTCCGGCACTCCCCATTCGCTCATCAGTCTTCTTCCTTCTTCTGAATCAAATGTTTCATAGCCTCTTGAGATAATACATGATGCAATTCCAAGCTCTGTTGCCTGCAGAATCATGTTTTCCATCATGCAAAAGGCATCTGCTGTCTTGAAGAGAAAATTATTCTGGCAGAATACACACACAACCGTAGGCGCATCATAAAACCCATTTTTTATAGTTGGATCATCAATTGTGCTTGGCTGCTCCTTTGAGACAAAACTACCTGCCAGGTGTGAACGGTCAAAATCTGCCATATTCAACTTTCCCACGTAAGCTGCCAGTTCCTTATTATGTATCGCAACCATCATACTTCTCTGTCCGCCTCCGGCATTCGGTGCAAAATTTCCGGCTTCCAGAATCTTTTCCAGGTCATCACGTCTTATCTGCTCACCGGTATATTTCCGAATGGAATGCCTTGCTTTGATGATATCTATTAACATGTAAGCACCTCCCCGGTAATCTCATTTCTTGTTTTCCAGCACTGCGGATCCGCCCCGTAAAAGTTACCGCTTGTTCCATTGGCAACTGCCGGACATCCACGACACCATGCCTTAAGTTCACATTTGCTGCATTTTACAAATTTATCGTAATCTCTGTATTTTTCCATCTGACAGATCCAGACGTCTGCCAGCCGGTCTTCAAAAATATTGGCCACTTTACTGTCAGTTACCCTTCTGCATGCCATAATATCTCCATTGGAAGATATGGTAATATGACAGTTTCCACAGTTACAGCCACCATAGATCATTCCTGCCTCTGTACTCTCAGGAAGCTTAAACTGTCCCGTTTCATATTCATACAGCGTCCACAAATGATCCTTTTTATTGAAATAGGTCTCGCATCCTGCCTTTTCATATGCCTTATACTTTGCATCGCAGACTTCCAGAAGTTTTCTGTACTCTTCCGGTGTCATGCTTGTGTCAACTTCACCACCTGTAGGCACATAGCGCGAAAATGCAAAAACCTTTACTTTCGCTTTTACAACTTCATCAATAATATCCGGTATCTCATCCATATTTGTTTTGGATACCGTACTCATAATTACACTTTTTATTCCTGCTCTGTTCAGACATCCGATTTTCTCAATCGTCAGATCAAAACTTCCCGGCTTTCTGAACCAGTCATGAGTTTCTCTCATTCCATCAAGGGACATCTGATACTTCTCACAACCACAAACCTTTAACATTCTGCAAATTTCGTCGTTCAAATGAAATGGATTTCCCATTAAGGTAAAAGGTATCTTTTTCGATTTCAGTAATACCATTAATTTCCAGAAGTCCGGATGAAGGATAGGATCTCCGCCGGTAATATAAAAATATGGTACTCTGCCATATACTTTGCAGAAATCCTCACAGTTTGCTACTACCTCTGTCATCTGCTTCCATGTCATAGACTTTAATTCCTTACAGCCTTCGCCTGAGAAAATATAACAATGCTTACACCGCTGATCACATTCATCTGTAATATGCCACTGAAAAGAAAAATACTGACTCATCCTATCCAACTCCTTCCTTAACTTATTTTACTTGTCAGATGCTCCACATGCTGTTCCGCATGCTGCCGGTTTCTCCGCTGGTTTGTCTGCTGCTCCGCATGCTGAACCAGCTTCTGTTTCTGATTTTTTCCATCCGAAAAGATTTGATAATGCCATTTTGTTACCTCCTGATATTTTTGTTTGTTGTTATCTTTGTTGCAAGATTATAATATCAAGAATTTTTAACCGGCAAAAGTACGCACAATTTTATTACATAGGCATAAAAAGGTAACCCTAGTTACTTTTTTGTAACCTATTGCTTCTTTTTTATTGTTAGATTAAAATTAAATATAACAATAAAAAAGGATATTATATAAGGAGGCGATCACATGTTAACAAAAGAAGAATTACCGGAATGTCCGGTTGCAACCACAGTTTCGCTCATTGGCAGTAAATGGAAATTACTGATTATCCGAAATTTGCTGGAACGCCCTTGGCGATTCAATGAATTAAAGAAAAATCTTGAAGGAATCCGTCAGAAAGTTCTCACCGATAGTTTGCGCTCCATGGAAAATGATGGTCTCATTATTCGCACAATTTACCCGGAGGTTCCACCAAGAGTTGAGTACAGTCTCAGCGAACTTGGACTTACTTTGAAACCGATTCTCGACTCAATGGTCGAATGGGGTAACGCCTATAAAAAAATGTAGAAAAATGCACTTCTCCGATTAAACTCTATGAGGTGACCCCGAAAAGTAAGACTTTATAGTTAGAATTAGCTCTTTTCTCTACCCGTTATTGATTTTGAGCATACTTACCCAGACCTTCTTTGAAGAAAGCCTGGGATTTCTTTTTCTTTTTTTGAATTATCTAAATTTATGCTGTTTCTTTCAGCCTAAACAGATGCTGTCCTGTTTTTTCAGACTGTATTTTATTATGTAGTTTATTGATATTGTGTGCGATTGCAAGAATGACACTTTGTGCAGTGACGTTTTCTTTTCCGCGGTACATATATCGTCTGAATTCCATATCCTGTTTTACAGAAGCGAAGGACCTTTCTGCCTGTATACTTCGATTCACTCTAAGTTGAATTCCGTATGGGCTGGTTATGCGTTCAAAATCTTCTGCCCTTTTCTGTTTCATGGTTTTTGAAACATACAGTGTTTTATTACGCTGTTCCATTGATGTCTTCTATAATCTTTGCAAACAGTTTTGTCTGATTTTTGGTAACGGCCTTTTTCCAGACAAATGTATATCTGTTAGCAGCTGACTCAATTTTTGTGCCGTCAATAAATATATGTCTTCCAGAAATTCCTCCTAATTCGTATAAGATATTTGAAACTTCTGCGAGAATGTTTGAGGAACATTGGGACAGATGCAGTGAGATGAACCGCGCAATAGTCGCATGATTCGGAAACGGCTTTCCCTCCAGAAGATACATAAAATTGATATCTTGTCTACACGATTTCTCGATATCGCGGCTGGAATAGATCCGGTTCATTCCTGCATAGATAACGATTTTCAACAACTGTTTCGGCGAAACCTGATCTTTTTTGATCTTTCCATAAGTATTATAAAGATCTGAGAGCTTCATTCCCTCCACAAAAGTACTCAGCAGGCGGACCGGATCATCTGATGGAATGTTTTTTTCGATATCCAAAGGAAGTTTAATTTGATAGTACAGGCAAGATGCGGTATAATCTTTCTGTAATTTAATGTGTTTGGTCATACATTAATTTTACACCAAGAGCCCGACTTTTCGAAGCCGGGCTCTTAAATTTTTTCAAAAAAAGTGCTGCCACACTAATTTTCATTTAGTGCGACAGCCCCCTGTTTTTTATACACGTTTTGCACAAATTGCTTTATTGTATGATTAGTACAGCTTTGCACCTGCCGGGATATGGTTATCTACCATCAGCAGATTCAGCTTCTCTTCGCCGTTTTCTTCACATACTGCACTTAAGAGCATACCACAGGACTCAATTCCCATCATGGCTCTTGGTGGCAGGTTGGTGATGGCGATCAGAGTCTTCCCTACCAGTTCTTCTGGCTCGTAGTAAGCATGGATACCGCTTAAGATGGTACGGTCTGTGCCGGTTCCGTCATCCAGAGTGAACTGAAGAAGCTTTTTGGATTTCTTTACTGCTTCGCAGGCTTTTACCTTTACAGCGCGAAAATCAGACTTGGAGAAGGTTTCAAAGTCAACCTGCTCTTCAAATAATGGCTCTACTTTTACCTTGGAGAAGTCGATCTTCTCGTTTGGTGTAAAGAAACCATTGTTGTCACCAGCAGTTGCGCCTGCTTCTGCTGCACCAGCTGCCTGTGCTGCATTGTTTGCTTCATTCTTTGCAGCGCCCTGTGTCTTCATGGTCGGGAATTTTTTTAGCATTTCTTCGTTATTCTTCATAACGCTTCGCTGGGCTGTTTCTATTAAATTGTCTTCTCTTCATCATCATTCATGATGAACCATTGTCAAATTATATTTGTTGTCAATTTGATGTCATTTGGTTCTTTCTGTTGTCAGATGGAAGTCTTCATAAGCCCTTCTTAAAATACATCCATTGTTGCAGCCAAATGTTCAAATGTTTCCTGTTTTTTCTCCTCAGTCGCTTCCGCATAGATATCCATCGTAGTCTGAATATCCTTATGCCCCATAATCGACTGGATAACCTTCAGGTTGGTTTCTCTTTCACAAAGCCTTGTGCAAAAAGTGTGTCTCAGATTGTGTGCCGAAAAGTTGGGTAACAGCACCGGCTCTCGATGCTCTTTTCTTGCTTCTACTTCTTCCGTCGCATTGTAAGAAGAAGCTATCCTCTTGATTGCCCGATTGACTGACTGTGCATTCATTATATTTCCATAACGGTTACAGAAAATAAATCCTGTCATTCCGTCAATCTCTGCATCCGTCCAGCCTTTCTCTTTCTGTTCTTCCCAGATCATTTCAAAGGCATCTTTTACCGCATCCAACATAGGAATGGTTCGCATCCCAGCTTCTGTTTTCGGTGTTGAAATGTGATTTTCTGAGGCACGAGCCTCACCTACCGGATAATACGTCAGATTATGATTGACGCAGATAATCCGCTTCTCATAATTGATGTCTTCCCATCTCAATCCCAACACTTCGCCAATACGACAGCCCGTTCCAAGAAAAACGGTAAAGATTGGCCACCAGTGATAATAAATCGGATGCGTGGCAATATATTCCATAAATGCTCTCTGCTGTGGAATTGTCAGTGCATGTCTCACACCGGTTTTCATACCCAAATTTTTCTTTAACTCTGCCATGACACCATCCGATGGATTTTTTCGGATAATGTCATCCCTCACTGCCAGTTGAAAAGTCGGATGCAGTAACGTATGAACTGTTTCCAATGTATTGATCTGCAATTCTTGTTTCTCAACCAGATAATTATAGAATTGCACTACATCTGAATACTTGATTTCTGCTATATTCCGCTTTCCAAATGTATCTCGCACAAAGCGGTCATACATATACAGATAATTGCTCTTGGTCGTCGGTTTCAGATTGTTTTTGAGACTCATGTAACGGTCAAATACAAAATTTACAGTAGCCTTTCCGGCAACATAGATATCCAGACCGTCCATCTGATCTTTCATGAGTTGTGCTTCTTTTTCCCGAAGCGTTACAAGGTCTTGTGCATAAACATATTTACGTCTTCCAAGTGGGTCCGTATAAGTATATACATACCTCTCATCGGAACGTCTCTGTGATTCACCTTTCCGCAGGACTCTGCCCCGCAGATCTTTTCTTGTCTGTGCCATATAAATCCTCCTTCAAATAAAGGAAGGACTCCATATTATTCAGGTCTGTTCAAAACTTTCTCCAGTCCCTGCAAGACAACTTCTGTCACAGTCATTTTGTGTTTTCCGGCATAATCACAGATACGCTTATACATAGAATCTTCCACCCGGATACTCAATACTTTCTTTTTTACATTTTCCGATTTTGGTCTTCCTGTTCTCGCCATATCTGTTCTTATTCCTCCACATCCACATTATAATTTTCGTATGACAAAAAGTCAATCCCTGTTTTTCGTCCTTCCGCAAGTTTCTTCTGTTTTCTACGCAATCCGAAATGTCTCCAGATATTTTTCAAAGATCTCACAATTTACAAGAGCAACTTTATCAACCTTGTACACTGCTTTCGCCTCTTTTGCCAGCTTCTGGAATTTTGTAAGCCCAATGCTGTAAAGTTCCGCACCTTCCTGATAACGGACAAATTTCTTGGCTATTTTCTTTGTCTTTTCTACATCTTTACGTGCATATCCCATACACGCCACCTCCTTTTGGGCATGAAAAAAGCAGCTACCCTATTTTTTTCATAGACTAACTGCTTAAACCTCTGGTTCCATATTAAATTTTAATTTTCTGAAACGTCTTCCGTCCGACTTAGCTGCTTGCGAACATCACGTCCACGATACATAATTCGCACTATATACACTGTTTCTGTTTCATCATTCGTCTTATAAAACACCAAATAATTGTCCACCGGAAAGAACCGAAGTCCTCTACTATGCCATGGTTCTTCCTCATAAAGCCGGTTTCTATTCGGCATGGTGTCCAGCTTTCGAATAGCAGCCATAATTCGGTCTGTCTGTCCGGCAGCGTTCTCTGGAGCTAACAGTTCCTCTGAAATATATCTGAAAATATTTCTCAGATCTCTTTTGGCTCCTGCTGTATACATCACTTTATATTTCATATACCAAATTCCCGTTTCATTTCCGCTTCAACTTCATCTGCTGAATATACTCTGCCAGCTTTAATATCTTCCATGCCTTTTTCTATTTCTGCATCGAACTGTTCCTTTGTAAGAGAACCATACGCAACAGGTTCCTCATAAGCCGGAAGTTTCATTTCAAAAGGAATTCCTCTCTGGAGTACAATCTGTCTCAGAAACATTCCTACCGCATTGGACATTGGAATACCAAGTCGATCAAGCACCTGCTCTGCCTGTTCTTTCACTTCAGGCTCAACACGTGCAAATACATTTGCTGTTCTTGCCATAGATATCGCCTCCTCTTTTTTCTTCATTATATTTCGTTTGATTGCAAATTGCAAGCAGTTCGCAATCTTTTTTAAATTTCATTTTCAGCTTAAAAGGCTGCCTATATTTCTATAAACAGCCTCTACGTTAAATACCTAGTTTTTCAAATAGTATTCTGTTCCTTTTTCCTGCGTCATCAATAATTTTATCAAACGACAAGATTTCGATATATGCTCTCTTTTTGTCGTGATATTTATACATTCCACGTTTATCTGGCGTTTCAATAAAATCAAAATCTTCTGCAATTTTTCTCAACTTAGAAGTAATGTCGCATACCGCATATAAATAAAATTGGGTATTAGTTCCCGTTTTTATAAGTCGCCCATTTTTATCTTTCATCTCATTAGAACTAATCTTATCGACATATCCCAGCATTTGTATAATTGGATTTTCTGCCTGTGTATAATCATTTCTCATAGGCTTCTTTAATTCCAAAATTACAATTGTTTCATATTCTCGTCCAGTATTAGGCTCATCCGAAACAGCAACCGGTTTATCTAATATCATTACATCTGTTCTATCTTCCCTTGGATTATTATCAAATGGAATATCTGATGACACATATTCACAATAAGCTAATCTTTCATCTATTAGCCACAAGTTATGGGCCTGATATTCAATTTCATCTGACGTTCTTCGCATAGGATATATAAGGTTATGAATATATGCCTCTTTACTGTATTTTCCAAAATCATCCGACTGAATACCTTTTTTCAATAACTCCAGAATCACTTTCCTATGTGCTACATATTCTGCTAAGGATGCTTTATTCGCTTCACTAATTTTAGCAAATTGTTTCTGGAATTTTTCCTGATAAGAATCTAAACTTGTTGCTCCCACTTCCAGCGTTTTAATAATATCCAGATTATCTTTTTTTAACTGATTATCAAACTTTCTCTTAATCTTATACAATTCATCATCCAATTTAGAATCTGGAAGATATGGTTTTATTGCCTCAACATCCTCTCGCATATACTTCAAGAGATGTCCATATTGTGGTGCTTCATCTTTTATATACGTCCGAACTCTTTCTTCTTTTTTTCCTTTTACCTCAGATAAATAATCCGACAAATATATCTGAACATTTTGTGCAACATTTGAGATAATATCATCCATACTTATCTCAGATTCATCTTCAGCTGTATCCGAAATATCAAAAGAAGTTCTGTTTGTTCCTACATTTTCATCTAAAAACTTTCCCGACAAAATTCCTGCATAATAATAACCTTTTGCTGAAAACAGATTCTTATCCAAATCTACAATTTCTTTTTCAAGATTTATTTCTTGAACCATTCTATCATTCGCATATAAATACAGTTTGCTTGCCCCAAATGCAGCATCTTCGATCTGCGTATGCAATAATGAAAATTTTTCATTTCCAATCTCAAATTCGATTTTTTCAGACTCCTTTTTAATACGCTCATCAAACATTTCATTAATATTATATGTCTGATCTTCATCAGCCACTTTTATGACCGGACACTTTGCAGACATTAAATAAATAAAACAATGTTGCATTATTTTAGTAGCAATAACTTCTCCTTTTTTAGGAAGATTTTTCTTATATGGAGCCAAACATTCTTTCAAAGCTACTATTGTTTTATTATCAGTTAGAGGTTCAATATCTTCCAACGAATCATTAATTTCATTTTGCTCTAATGTAAAGCAAAATTTTCTTCTAACCCATTCTCCTGCATCAATAAATGAGCTTTCTATATCCGCTTCTTTAAAGGCTTTTAACCAAGCGAACCTCCCAACACCTTTACCACCTTTTTCAGCTCTATACGTAGAATCAGACTGAAGAAAAGATTTCATATTGTTCTCATCAAAGCCAACTCCATTATCAGTTACCACAAAACCCGTAATGTCATTTATACTACTATCTATTCCTTCTGTCTGAACTCTCATTTGCGGTTCACGTATTATTTCAATATTAATATAGCCTTTTATCTTGTCCTCATTTTGCTGTCTTTCCTCAATCGCATAAATCGAATTAACTATTGTTTCAAATAATGGCATCAATGGTTTTGTTCTTGGTAATTCAAAATTTTTCACACGCCCAGGTAAATCAATTGAAAAAATAGCCATTAATTTCGCCCCTTCCAAACTCCGTTTTTTACACCTTAACATACTGATAACTTTCATTCTACCAGAGTTCTTTATTATTCTCAATTTAATTTTTCGCCTCTTTTTAATTCATCAAAAACTTTTATCTGCAATACAAACTGGCAGGTGGCAGACGGCTGATAAGGTATCTATAAAATTCTATATTTTTGTAATCACTCTGCCACCCATCAGTCTTTTAACCGAATACAATTTTCCTGCTTCTCATTTATCCAATACTCCAGTTCATTTTTCATTCGGCTTCTTACATCACGCATTGTCCGCCCGGATATTCCCTGTTCCTTTGCTTTGTCGTCTAATTCCCGGATTGAAATTTCTTCTTTATCGGCAAGCAGTTCCCGGATCAGCTTTGCTCCCCGTTCCAACTTTGTTTCGGTTGCTTTTCCTTCTTTTCCATCTAACAATTCATCTGCTGAAATTTCATAAGCTCCTACCCATCGGAAACCTTCTTCATCTCCCAGTTTGAAAGCCATTGTCTCCCCTGGCGGTGCAAGAGAACTTTTTTCATGAATCAACACTCTCGTTGTCGGATCTTTTCTCACTTTTCCAATAAAAATCAAGCTTCTTACTGCTGCCATGATATCAATAGATCCAAGCCCCCGGTAAGTACTCTGTGTCCCAGAAGATTTGTTCAAGTGACCAATCAGCACGATAGCACAACTGGTTTTCTCTGCAATCATACCCAGTTTGCGAAATACCGGACGAACTTCATTTGCCCGGTTCATGTCCACATCTGCTCCGATAAATGCCTGTACCGGATCAATGACTACAAGCCTAACATGATTCTGTCTAACCGCTTTTTCAATCCGATCATCAGATAAGGTCAATGCTTCTTCCGAATCATCAATTACCATAACCCGGCTCAGGTCTGCTCCTGCTTCCACCAGTCTTGGCTTGATGGTATCGCCCATGCCATCCTCTGCTGTCTGGTAAATCACATTGAATGGCTCAATATCTTCCATGTTTGGAAACAGCTTACGGTTCGTGCACGCTGCTGTCAGCATCATGGCAAAATAAGTTTTTCCCTCTCCTGGATTACCCTGAATAATTGTCAGCTTTCCAAATGGAATATACGGGAACCACAGCCATTCCACACTGGTCTGCTCAATATCTTTATAACATAACATCGGCACCAGTGCTTCTTTCTCCTGCATTTTCATTGTAACGGTTTCCTGTATCACTTTCTTTCTGTCAGCATTTTCGTCACAGAGAATTTCATTCCAGTCTTTTCTGGCAGGTTTCAACCGAATCACACGATATCCATCCGGAATTTCTCCTGCTAATTTTTCACAGGCTTCATTTCCTGCATGATCATTATCCAGGCACAGGAAAATCGAAGTGATCTGAGGGCGTTCAGAAAGAAAAGTCATCAGTGCCACACTGGAGACTCCGCCCAGACTCAGGTAACTACGTTTCTTCCAGTCTTTCGGGAATAACTGGATAAAAGACAGCAAATCAATGGATGCTTCAAATACAAACAGTTGATTATCCGCTCCTCTGTGACAGAATCCGTAAGATTTATCTGAACCGGCTACATCTCCCCGATATTTTATCTCACCGGTTCCCCTGCAGTGTGCATATCTCGGAATACCATCTGCATCTCTGCCGACAAATACAACGTTATGGTGTTTCTTTTCTTCATAAATATTTCCACCGGCAATCCATTCCTCCACCAGATCTTTCTCAAGCCTCCTGATCTCTGTCAGATATTTTATGACCGTCTCATTCGTTTCACTTTTCTCCGGTAACCGGAAGTCAGGGAACGGGGCGAGGCAGGGTTTCTGTCTGCCTTCGCCTTCTTCCCCGATCAGCATCTTTACCGCTTCCGGAAATGTGGCATGATAAAATTCCATTACAAAGTCCACCGGATAGCCACCCTTACTCTGGCTATGACGATACCAGCGATTTCCAGATACCGTTACACTGTCATGCTTTTTCCAACGGTATTCTCTGCCACTTTTTACCAACTGTTCTCCCTGTGCGTTCAGAAAAGAAACAAGGTCTGTCTGGTTTGCTCTTGCAATCTGTTCTTCTGTATACTGCATTTTCATCATCCTTTCCTGTCTGTCCTGTAACAGATTTTTATAAACTTATCTCATTACTTCTCTTTTTCTTCATTTTCCGATTTTTCGCTTTTTCTTCCTCAATCAGTTTCTGGTTTTCCGCCAGTCTGCCATGAATAGAAGACTTCTGTTTCGATTCCTGCTCCGGCAGTTCTCTTTTTTCTTCTGAAAGCCCGGAAGTATCTGTTTCTGGCATTTCTCGATCTCGTCTGGCAATATCAGCACATCTCTGTACCTTTTTCACAAAGGCAAGCTCATCCTGATAGGGCTGATTATCAGCTTTTATTTCTTCAATTATTATACGGAGATCTTCTTTTTCTTTCTTCCATTTGGATTCCGGCAGCTGTCCTTCTTTATCCCGGTATGGTTTTAGTTCACGCTCACATTTGCGATAATAATTGATTGCTTTTTTATGCTCCGTATAAAACTTTTCCCGTCTTTTCTGGAAGAAGAAATGGTTGTATTCATCAATCAACGGTTGATTCTGCTTCAATACCTGCATCTTCTTTTCCAAATCTTCCATTTTTTTCAGTTGCTCTCTCTTTTCACTGATTTCAGCTTTGCTGGCAGAAATAATTCCATTCAGTTCCTGAATTCGTGTTTGTAAATCGTCCATTGTCTCAATGCTGTGTACCTGAAGATAATTGATGGATTTTGCAAACTCCTGTAGGTTTGAAATTTTCTTTCCCCTTCGTTCCATCTCCGCATAAAAATTTGAAAGTTTCGGGCTATTCTGCGTCTTTTTATCATAATAATCTTGCAGACTTTCCAAAAGCGTCGGGTTCTGCTGCCTTCGATCCAGTTCCATTTTCATTTCTTCATAGGCTATTTTCATCCACTGGATAGATTCTTTTAAGGAAATGAACATCTGGTTGAATTGTTGGATTGCTCGATTCAACTCTCCAATGATTGTCTTGATTCCCTTTTTCTCCATTGCTCTGACTTCGTACCCTTCATGAATTGTCGGGATCAGATCAATTCCTTGTTCTTTATAAGAACGATGGTCTATTCTTGCTGCCATATGACACTCCCGGAATTTATCATTCACTTTCTCGGTCCATGCCTTTCTCCATTCCTTCAAAAGTTCAGGATCGTTCCAACCGGTAGTAGAAACGGCATTGAAGACATACTTCCCTTGGGCATCTTTTATTCTGTTTCCTTCTTCGTCTAAAACATATTTCCGTTTCTGCTTGTTCCCCCAGATTCCTTCTTCTGTAAAAGGACGAATTGGGGCAAGCACATGAAAATGTGGATTGCTCGGCTCATCTCCATCCTTTGACTTTCCCTCATGAACTGCCAGATCCACAATCATGCCACGTGCCACAAATTGCTCCTGACAAAATTCTCTCGCCAGTTGAATATTCTCCTCTAACGTCAGCTCATTCTGCAATGCAATGTCAAAAGAATAGGCAAGCTGTGCTCGCTTGCCCTTTTCTGCTCTCTCTACCTCATTCCATAATGTTTCCCTGTCTGATAATCGTTCCGGCACATAATCCGGTTTGAGAATTTCTGTAAACATCACACCGGATTTCTTCGTGTAATCATGGACTTGTCCATAATAATCGTTATACAATTTTTGCCCGGAAATATACGCAGCGGAATTCACCACTGTCTGCCCTTTTCCTCTGGATACCTGCTTTACAGAAAAATGATAAAGTGCCATCAGCTATCATCTCCCTTCTCAATTTTCTTTACTTCTTCAGCAATCTGCTGTCGTTCCTTTCTTCCTGCCTCCAGATATCTCTCCCGGACTGTATCTCTGTTGTATTTAAGAACTTTCATTTCATTCATTACTTTCTGGAAATCCTCCTGCTCAAGATCCTTGGACGTCGGAAACGCTTTTTCAAACTCAGCACCTTTAACAATCAATCGGTGTGATCGTTCTTTCTTCTCGATCAGCTTTTTTCTCTGTTCCAGAATGTTCTTATTGTGCATTGCCTGTTCAAGTTCCTTTTTGCTTTTTTCCATGTTGGCTTTCAATTCTTCCAGTGACATGGATTCATATTTTGGGTTCTTCTCTCTGGTCATTGTCTGTCTCTCCTTATTTTCACAAACAAAAAGAACCAGCTTTCTCTCATAAATGCTGATTCCTTGATATAAATGAGATAGGCACCTGTACCGCAAGGGGAGCTATCCCCTTGTCCGAAATCTATGATTTCGCTACATTCCCGGATTAAGATTTCTCAAATCCGGGAACAGCACCGCAGGTCGCACGATACAGGCAGATGTAATTGCCTGTATAGAAGTGCGCTCTTAGCTTTGCTAAGAGAATTATGCCGTATCCGGCGTGTTATTCATCATCTGTAAATTCCATCACCTCATCAATGGTACAATCCAATTTTTTACAGATCTTCTCAACCGTCTCCATGGATACATACCGATTTTTTCCCATCCGGGCAAGAATGTTTCCGCTGATTCCAGTGACATACTGCATCTCTACTCGCTTCATATTTTTATCAATGAGCATTTTCCATAATCTGTTATAACTCACACCCATAATCCACACCTCCAACCACTTATTCCAGATTAGTCAAATGGGATCTCACCTTCTGATGCTTCCATGAATCCGTCCTTATCCGTTTTCGGTGTATCAGTTGAATTTTCACCACCGCTGCTGTCCTTATTCTGAGCAAATTCGTGTTCTTCCACGATTACATCCGTGGTATAAACCATCTTTCCATCCTTATCCTTATAATTACCAGTACCGATACGACCACCGATCACAATCCGCATTCCCTTATGAAGATATTTCTGTGCAAACTCTGCACTCTTTCCAAATGTTACACAGGAAATAAAATCCGCTTCCTGTTCCCCATCACGTTTATATCTTCTGTTCACTGCCAGCGTGTATCTTGCTACTGCCATATCATTATCTTTCCCGGCATATTTAATCTCCGGATTTTTTGTCAGTCTCCCCATTAAAATAACTTTATTCATAGTCATTACCATCCTTTCCGGGCATTTCGCCCTGTTAATATTATTATCAGTTACTTTTGCGCCAGCGGTCTTACGTGCGTTTCCCTGTTACCTGCAGCCGTCTCAGACTGCCTCTGCCTGCATATGCAGGTCACTGACCATAAGGCTCCGGTCAGCCGCCCATCATCGGGAGTGTCATTATGATCTCGCTCACTTTCAGAAAAGAAAGGTCATGGCAAGACTCCTGGTAGGCTTCCAGGGTGCACTTATCAATTGTCAAGGTTCAACGAAGGAACATTTCCAAAACGTCCTCTAATTACTAAAGTCAAATGACCTGGCATGATGCAAAAAATTCGTGATATTTTTTTTCGTTTTTATTACCTTGTCTTTTGTTTTCGTTAGTTCCTTCATATACTCTGTACTGCAGCATATAAAAACGGACATGATTTTGAAAAATAATTGTTCCTCTACCTATAAAGCTTTAAAAACGGTATTTACCAACCCTCTTTTGCAAGTTTTTCATACATAAATGGATCATTTCTTCACTAATTGCCTATTTCTGAGATCGTGAGGGCGGTATTTTCTTAGAAAAATCATTTTTCCACTAATCACACGTGGCAGAGGATATAAAGTCAGATGATTTTGAAAAAAGTTAGAGTAGATGGATGAAATTTCATCCGCCTATCATCAAACCGTGCATGAGGTTCTCCCTCACACGGCTTTCCATCAGAAATACGATTTTACCAAACTCATACGCTTTCTCTTTGCCTTTCGGTGATGGGTAGGGTCTCTCCAGTTCCGAACTACACTTTTCATACATACCGTTTCCTCTATACCGAGGGATTTTTCCGTGCTATTTTCCAGTTTCTTCACACGTTCCATGATTTTCGCCTATATCACCAAGGCTCAACTTCCCTTTTTTCTCTTTCGAGACCTTTTTTAACAATACGCAGAATTCACTTTATGTTACGGTCTGCATGATTGCTTGCACCCTGTATTACTACAACGCACCGAGTGTAGCTACACGGCTCATTGGCGATTACCATGACTGGACTTACACCGGCAAGTGTAGTCCAGCTTTGCTGGACACACGTAAAAAAATAGGCACTAACCATTTACGGTTAATGCCTTTGGGTTGATCAATATTTTTTATTTTTCTTCTGTCAGCTTCTGATACATTTGCATCAGCTTTGTCATATTTGTCTGGATCCATCTCTGCTTCCGCCAGTGTCCCGACGCTCATCCTCGTCCACATAACCAAACTCATCTTCCTCAAACGAATCGGGATCATCAACATTACCGATCGTACTTCTCATTTCTTCTTCGAGAACTTCAAACTGCATTGTCTGTTTATACATATCAAAATGTTCGTTTCTGTCATAATCGAACATTCTGTCAAATGAATTTTCTACATCTCTATCTCAAAATCCATGCTCTTACCTCCAATTCTCAATTGATTCCATATACAATCTAAACTACCAGAGCAATAATCAACAATATGCCGCCGAAGAATTTTACTACATTCACATTTTCCAGTGAATAAAAGATATCCTCCAACTAACAGAGGTGCGACAATCCCAATAAGAATCATTGCCAATAACCCGTAAATATCACCGCCTAGGGTATACTCCATGACGTCCTCTCATTCGTATTTCCCCATCAATACTATTTGCTAATCTTGCAGCTATTAATCCGACGTTCAAGCATTGCAACCTGTTCAGCAGTGAGACTTGCTGACCGATAATTTACAATAAAATCTGCTAACAAATCCTTCTTAACAACAGGAATCTTGCTATTTTCCTGTCCGGCAACCATAATTGATGGATGCGATAAACAGATAACATCAATGATTGGAATCTGATATCCAACAATACTTTGTAGCAATACCCGATGCCGGAAGACCTGCTGCGCCGGGTTTTCCTCAGCGCACCACTCTGTTTCTCCCTTCTTCATACGCAGCCAATTTCCAGCCTTATCAATAGCAAGTTTCCCAGCGTAGTTCTTTGTCTCAATGTTGAAAATCCCTTGGGGTCCAATCACCAAGTGATCAAACTCCTGTGCTTCATCACTGAACGCTGGATTTTCAAGGAGAATAATATTATCACTGTACTTGCCCACGCAATCCTTCTCAATCACGCTAAACACATCCGGGAGCCACTTTAAGACGTAATCCACAGCATCTTCTCCTGCCTTTCCCCAATTATTAATGTCTGGGGTTCTCCTTGCAGGCTCTCCGTTTGCCGCTGTACGATTCTCGTTGTTCTTTAATGACACGGTTACTGAAGGCGCATCTGCGGTGCCATAATCACATCCCAGATTATGTAAAATCATTTCCATGCCAACTAACGTATTAATGATATGAATATGAATCCCACAATTGCAGTGATCCAACACATATGGCGAATTCCAATAATTGCGTTCTGCTTCATATGCCTGCATAATCGCATCACGCTGAACATCACTCGCCATCTTGACACTGCTTTCAAATCTGCGAAGATCAGCCCCGCAGGATGCGCCATGATACGGATACATACGAAGAAACTTTTCCTGTCGTGCATCAAATGCAGCACGCTTACCGTCAAAATACTGACGCATTAATCCACTCTGGCGACTTCTTTCCTTTAATTCTCTCTCTAATAAATTCTGCATCGTTATTCACCTCTTTTTTCTTAGCCCGCCATTTTCTCATATCGAGTATTTAATCTGACAATTGCTAACGTTCCTTCCATCCGGCGAGTATTACTGGGTCTGTTCTGGACTCTCTTTTTAAGCATTTTTACCGTTCTACTTTCAGTTTTTCGGTTATATGCATGATGATTATTTTCAGTGTTTCTATTCACAAAATCGGTTCTCATTCTCCAGTTCCTCGCTTTCTGAAATATTTGTCATTTTTTCGTATCTGGTTCTGCCGGATGGAGGAAAATATGTCATCCATCCGGCAGGATGCTTATGCAAACCTATCGACTACATCGTACAGGTTGCTCTTAAGCTTTGAGGATACCGGGTACTTACTTACCTTGGCCTTGATGCTTTCCTTGGATTCGCCCTTGCAATAAAGTTCCTTGAGAACTCCCTTTACAATAGCATCAAATCCATATTCGGCGATACCATCTGCAACTACTCCGAGTACACAGAGAGTCATAACGCCTCCTACAATTCCGCCCGGTCCAAGTGCCGCAAGTGCGGTAGTAAGAGCTGCTGCTCCTGCCAAACCGGTAAGCTCAATAGCTACCATAAAAACAAGTCCTGGAACACCTAATGCTGCAATCTTCTTAATAATCTGATCCATCTTGAAATCCTCCGTAATGGTATTGTTTGATAATAATTTACGTTATTCTGAATGTCGGCTCCTTTCAATCCGGCGGTGTTGTTTCATCTGATGATGTTAATATACGCCGTTTCAATTTCTCACCTTTTCAAAAAACCTACAAAAAAAGAGGACCAGCAATTTCATGTTTGCCTGTCCTCAAAACTCTTATTCATTTCATTATCACAACATTAAATTATCTATGAGCGACGCCATATTCATTCCTGCTCGATTATCACTGCTTGTCTTTGCTATAGTCACTGAATACCGATGATCTCCGAAATATGTCCACTTATAATGCTTTCCATCATCAGTAATAACAAATCTCATACTTTCCAAGATTCCTCGTAATGAACCGCCTAAAGACCTATATCCCTTAAGCGCTACTTTAATCTGTTCTCTCCTTTTTGCCGGAATATGCTCAAAATCATTATTTTCCAGCAAATCCGCTACAATATGATCTCTACGGGTATCCTTTTGAACATTTCGAGAATAATCTTCAAGGATCTCTAATATTATCTCCCTTATTTCGCCCTCATAGAAATCAGCCTCTTCACCCATATAAATCAACGGTTGCTGATCTCTCGAAACCAGGCGCATCCGCAATGCCTGATTCTCAATCGTTAGTCTTTGAATTTCTCTATTAAGCGCCTGATTTGCTTCTTCCGTTTTGCTTAACTGCTCTTCAAAAACCTCGTACAATTCCGCATTTTCTTCCTCAAGAATTTTTCGGTCTGAAAGAAGCATACCGTTCTGGAAATGTAATTTTTCATTCTGTATACCTTCCCAGGTATCTATATCGAGGCGCATGACCTGATTTGAGAATTCATAAACAGCATTCGTAATGCGCGTCATCACCTGCTCTGGATTTTCATTATTAACCCCAGAAAAATTTATAACCTTCCGGTTCATGTTTTTGTTTGGATAAATGATAATAGCTGTTCCATTTTTACTCTCACAATCCAGCTGAGAGGCATATGATCCCAAATCCACTTCATTACCCTCATATATAACGTGTGCGACCCCTTGCAGTTTAAAAGCTAATGATGATAGATCTACAGGAAAGTCGCCCTCAGATTTTTTTGAAACAAGCACAATAGGCAACGCCAATGAAGCCTTGCCCAAAACGATATCATCTATATTGCTTTTATACGCATCCAGACAATGCGCTTCTTGATCAACCGGTAAACATACATCTTCTCCTGCATATTCCCAGTAAATCACCTGTTTTACAAAGAAAGGTGGATAATAATTAGGATAAAAATCGGTAGTAAACTCAGTAGTTTCCAAAGCAACACGAACTGTTAAATACTTTTTGTCATAGTTCAAGATAAAATCGGTCTTCCACAGGCCGTGCTCGTCTTCTTTCTGAAAGCGTGACGCTATCACACCTTTTGGGACTAGTTCATCGATAATTAACTTTTTATCATTATCCTCCCAACTTGTCGAAAAAGATTCACCATCCCAATCCAGCGAGTCAAACTTATCGTATTTGCTTCCCTGATTCCACTTTATAACCATCTCAACAAATGTCTTTTTATCCAAGCTCTCTTTTATCGGAAACTTCGTCGAATATGTAATCATCTCTTCACCGCCCTTAATATTTCATTGCCTTGATACAAGCTTCTACCGCTGCCTCTCTCCTCTCTGCTCCAAGCAGATATCCATGCACATGACAAAATGTAAGACCCGGAATATCAGCAAGCTCACTCAACTTGTCTCTTTCACCCCTCCATTTTTCTGGGAAAGGCTTTTTACATTCCTGCGTATCTATCGCCTTTGGAATTGCCTGTGCATTGTATCCCCCTCTCGGTGATGGATATACAACATAAAGTGCTTCTGATGGAATCAGTATTGCTTTCCATGGCATTCCCTGTGGAAGTATCACAATACCATCTTGCTGTTGATCCAGACATTCCCTCACTGTCTTTTCAGCATGTTCGGTGCTATGCATACTCTTGATTTCATTCTCAAGAATAAATTTTGCCATCTCTACAGCACGAAAAAAGCATTCGTCAGAATCTGCTTTCTCGTCCCATTTCGGATTGACCTGAGTTATAGCTCGACACAACATATTATTTCCACCATTATTATCTTGCTGGTCCAATGGCTGAACAAAGGATTCATCAAAGACTGCTGCCTCTTTCGGGTTTACAAGCAGGCTTCCGTATTTCTTCCAAAGAAGGCCAAATGAAGCATACTGGACTCCATTTTCTCGAAACTGACTTCTCGGCCCATGATGATCAAATTGGCCATCACCAAGATCAAATACAAGTCCAGAATAGCCCTCCGGAACAGAATTCTTTCTCACAATATTTATTTGTGGATTAAGAATTTTCAACAGAGCTGCAGAAAACACATCATCTGTATGAAACCTTCCGTTATGGGTTATTGCTTCATTTGGTATCTTCATTCATCAATCATCCTCATCTACACCTACTACCTCTATTGATGCTGCCTGCTTATCACCATTCAGGTACAAATCAAGCGCATAACACAAATCACTCATTTTAGAGAGGCTATCAGGCTTATTCAATTTAAATCTAATTGCTGGATTAATTGGCCGCTCTTTACTCATATAGTCGTCAAGTATCCTCAATTCACGCGCTAACTTCTTAGAATTATCGCTTGCTACTTCAAGAACAGGAAAAAGTCCAGCTCTATCCGGATCTCTTAATCGTAGCAATGTTAATATGGCTAACATATAAGCAATATATCTTTTCACATCCTGCTTTCTTGGCTTATAGTTTTCTCCAACCCTCTCACATTTCGCCAACTGTTTCCGAAGACTGGCAACTACATATAAAGCCATTTCTGTCATAAAAGATGGATCTGCGTCATAAAAATCATACACCAAATCCGAATCAAAACAGCACATACGACTTAATTCTTTGACCAGAGCGTCCATCCTGATGCTATATGTATCATCATTGTTGGCATTTCGTACATCATCTATAAGTTTACCAATGGCCTGATGATTATGGCCATTACACAAAAGCATATCTACTAGTGCCTTTGTACGTGATCTTTCATCATAGTCTGTATAATGAGAGACAAAATACTTTTGTATTACCTCCGGTGTATATTTTCCAACAGAAAACATAACCTGCATACAATCACCACGCAAAAAGCTCAGTTCTCTAGATTCATTGTTACTGTAAAAACTATCTGGTATGCTCGCGCTCTTAAATATTCCCGCCAACTGACCGATGTATTTATACAAATCGCTCTGTATAAATGAATCCAAAAAGATTTCTGCTTCCGGAATTCCGCTTAATACTATATTTCTCAATTTAAATATATTTTTATTAAGTGCCCAAGAAGTATTCTTTATTGGAACAGTTTTGTCACCATAGCCAGGATAATTTACAAAATGCTTTTCTATGCTATCTTTGATGATGACGAAACTTCTCTGAGTTTCCTCGATTTCTAACAATATGACAGATGCTTCTGCCTTATTAGTTGCCGGTGGCCAAATACTTAGAATATTTGCTTTTCTGTCTGTGTTAGCCCATTCGACGACAATCTCCTTGAATGCAGTTTCTCGGCCATTTACCGGTTTTAAAGTCAACTCGTAACTGTTATCATATCCATATTTATATCTTACGGACAGCGCTACCTCAACATCATGATCAAGCGGAAAACTTCTGTCTGTTATATAGGCATCTATCATTGTAGATTTACGGCTTATGTCCTGCTTCACAAGCGGAAAGCTGAACTCTTTTTCATTCGCCTTGAGCAGCAATCGTTCTTCAATGATATGCTCATTATCATCGCCCATAACATCAAATGAAACATCGTCACCAATCAGCTCAAGTTCGGCATAATCGCCGTCTTTGATAACCTCAAGGCTCAAATGAGGCAGATACTCTGTCCATGTAGGGAGATGTCTGTTAAGACGTTCCTTATAAACCAATGCCCCCTTTAAAATTTCATCGCTAGAGCTTTGATAAAGCGAAAGATATTCCTGTTCCTCCTCATCGAATACGGTGTACAAGTCATTCTCTCGCTTAAGCTGATATAAAACATTAATCAGAATATCTGACAAAAAGATGACATGGTTTGGCTTCTTGCTTGAATCAAATCTGCCATGTATTCTTGCCCAAAATTTTTTGATTTTATTCAACCACGCATCTATGCCTTCGCTAACAAGTTCTTCGTCATAGGTGACCTGATAAACTATTGTCTTACCATCACACTCAACAAATTGATTTGCGTAGCTGTCTCTGAGCATCAAGGATTTAATGCTGCCGGATCGAATAAATTTTGTAACCACTTCTTCCGGAATGCTAAAACCATATTTTTCTGCGTACATAACTATATAGTTTCGGCAATATGCATCTTCAGTAATATCATCACCCTCATCAATCTGCGGAAATGGCGGAAAATGATTACAAACATAACCATGAACTGCTTTTTCGCTATGAATGGTCATCATTCCAGCCGTGGCCGTATCGCCAACAAAATCAATGTATGCAAAAATACTATCCTCATCAAAAGAATACTCCGGATTATTAAGCCAAAAAGTTAATGCCGCTACACTGCGCCAAACCGGAAATGTCCTCGAAAACCAGGATCTAACGCATTGCTTCAGATTTTTCTGCAGAATTTCTTCCAGTGCATCCGGCACTAAATAAAAGAAATAATCATCTCTATTCAGAATAACCTTATTGTGTATATCTTCTAAGGCCATTCTTAAGCCTTCATTATTCTGATTAAAAACAGCATCGTCTATCGTTGTTGTTTCATCAGCATTGTAATGAATACCTCTGTTGCCACTTGGAAAAACGCTAATATTGCCATTATCATCCAGATACGAAACAGCATATTTTGATCCAAAGCTTGGAATAACAGACTCATCCGGATCATCAACACCCAATGATTCCCCATTGGCAACAATATCAAAAGCTACTGATCCTTCTATATGTGCTGCTTCCTGCTGTCTTTTCTCTTTATCAATATCAGCAAACGGAAACACCTTATTTACTAAAAAGAAGCAAATCGATCGGATACCCGAAAAATCGGCAAACAACTGAATATACGCCTTGTTGCCATCGTCTACGATGACATTAATAGGGACTCCATGCTTTGCCTCAAGTTTATTATTATCTGTACACTCCTCAAAAGTCAGCGTCAGATGCATTTCTGCTTCTGATTGATTGATTCCATCAAGCGGTGCATCATACATATCAAGAGATATAGTGTTTTCACTATATTCAACCTCTATCACATACGGAATCTGCCAATGATAACCTATTACATATGCCGTCTTCAAGTCGCCAAGCCCTTCAAGCTTTATTCTACTCTCTACAGCATACACATCTTCATATGACAAGATTTCAGCATTGAAAGCCAAAAATACTGCTCTAACATACATTTGTAATGCAGTTTCCCATTGTGCAGCAAGTTTCTTATCATATTTAGCCATATCTAGATATGCTCTCCAGATTACAGAATAATTTTTATCTGAGAGAAGCGCATTATTGGCCTGATTATGATTTTTTGCAGTGATATCTGCCAGTGGAGAATTCCGCAGTAACTTTTTTATTCTAAGCAGCTGCGTCATCTGTTCACTGTTAGTATCATCATATCCACCCGCATTAATACCATAATTCACGCGATCTGAAACCCGACGCATAATTTGATGGTACAACATCATGGATACCTGATTTTCCCTAATATCGTAGCTGTACTCATTGACCTGAGTAAGCATCTTATTTTTTCCGGCTAACTTCTCCTTTATTGTTTTGCCTGGTTGCCGCCCCAGCCAGTTCATTGTTTTCGATCCGGCATTCTTAACTCTCTGAGGCATAACCATTTTATCGACTTTTTCAATATTATGCCTTGGATTTGTGATAATCGTCTGCAACTGGTCTCCACAGTAAGACACCATTTGCATCAAGTCATCATACGGCAACGGGCGCTCTACCTCTGTTTCGAGCAGAGGCGCCACGTGTTTAGTTGCATCGGTCCAAAATTCTGAAAGGAAGACGTTATTCACCGGATCTCTTAAGCTGGCACAATTGCATACACTTTCTGCAGTCTGAAGCATGATCCACCATGCGCCTTCCTTAGAAGGTTCATCACCTGCCGCAAGCTGTTCAATTAGCCTAATTTCACCGAGCTCTGGTGCCATATATATCACTCCTCAATTTCCAGGTATTTTGCGCTGCTCCAGATAAATGTCTCGTATGCGTTCTTTTTTGCATGCTCGAAATCTGCCTGTAAACCAGGAGCAAGACCATCTTTTCCGTTCGGTCCGAACAGTACACTTTCAATCTTGTCAATACACTGGGTTTTAGTTTCACCGTCTGTTTCGATACCACGAAGCTTTGGCATTACCTTATGTACTAATGCCTCCTCAAATGCCTCCTGCATCGCAAGATCACAGACACCTGCATCAAATGATTCTGCCTGAATAGCTGCAATTACCTTTGGATGATTTGCCATATAATTCTCTATGGACTGCCATACTCTATGTCCAAGAGCTCTTCCTGCAAATTCCATCGCCTCATTTACAGCTTCAAGACCCTTCTTATACTTATCGATTCTTGAAATGAACTGTTCTTCCTCGATAACATTAGCATCAAGCCAGCTCTGCCATACATTTTTCGGAAGCATAGATGCAGCCTCAACACTATTGGCTTTAGCGCGGCTGATGAATTCCTTCGGTCTCGGGAAACTAAGCAGATTTCCACGATCAAGAACCTTGTCCGACAACGATTTTGTAGTTTCGTCTTCGTTCATTGTTCCGACCCAAAGAATATTATCATTAAGTTCAAGTGGATACTTTGGCATTCCGGCGCCAAGATCGATTTCAACATCAATCTCATCATCACTGTTTCTTCTGCGTTCCAGTTTGCTAAGCATATCACTGAAATATAATTCAACATGAGCTAGATTCATTTCGTCCAAAAGGACAATGAACATAGAATCAGAAAGATTTGATTCCTTTGCCACCTGCTTGGCATCATGGCTGAACTGAACCATCGCACGAATTAGTGTTGTTGCATTAAATCTATTGTCTACAGAATTAAAATATCCAAAGAGCGACTGTGGACTATCCCAATCCGGCTGAACAGCCATGGACATAAAATAGATTCCGCCAAATCGACAATAATATTCAGGCAGCAACGACTTTCCGGTTCCACTTACACCTGCAAGTACTGTAATTGGAGACCAATCTGCGGTTTTTAATGCTGTATGGAAAGAGTAAAGCAATCTCTGATTAAACTTAATACCTGCCTCCGCGCAGTTTGCGCAAATCTTGTCCAGCCACTCTGTCTCTGTCATCGAAAGAGCTGCCATTTCACGTCTAGCAAAATATGGAGTTTCAATAGACTCCAATCTTCCTGCCAATTCCTTAGGCTGTTCATACAAGCTTCTGAAGCGATTAACCTCCTGCTCATATTTCTCGATTGAGGCCTGCAGTGCTTCTCTTCGCTTTTCTGCAATCAAGCATTTTTCTCTTTCAGTTTCCAACTGGCTTGTGGTAAGCATCCACTGTGCCTGCTGTCTTTCGAGATCCGAATGCTCTTCCAACAACCGTACATACTTCGTATCCAGTTCATCATACTTCTGGGCTTTAACCTTATACTCTGCGTGGAGCACTTCATCAGGACGTGCATTAAGCTGTCCTGTCAATCTCTTAATATCCGCTTCTCTAGAGGCAAGCTTCTCTAAAAGCTCTGCCATTGTCATGCCATCTGCTTCTCGTTCCTGCTGTCTGTATCCTTCAAGTTCAGCCTCACACTCTTTAAGTCTGCGTCTATAATGCTCGCGATCCTTCTCGGCCTGAGTAAGCTTTGTCTGTATTGTTCCTGCTGCTTTCTCAACGCCGGCCTTAATCTGATTTGGGATGTCTCCCTGCTCACTTCTAAGATCATCTTCACCAAATTCAAGAGTTTGCTCTCTATCCGCAAGCTGCTTTTCTTTCTTTTCCTGTTCAAGTTTTTGCGCATTAAGCTGTGTAGAAAGAGTCTTAAGTACGGTCATCTCATTCTGTATATTCGCCCTTTCAGTTGCTGCCACCGCTTTTGCATCTGCAACAATCTGATTAGCTTCAGCCTTGGCAGCCACCCTTCTTTTTTCGCTCAAATCTGCTATTTCTGCGTCAAGTGCTTCCAATTTAGCTTTTCTCAAACCTTCTATCTGCTGCTCAAGCGTATCCTCTTTCTCAATTTTTTTCTGTTCAAGCGCAAGAATTTCTGCATCAAGCTCTTCTTTACGCTTTCTGAGCGCGTCCAGTGCCTTACGATTCTGTATTGCAAATTCGTTTTCAGCATTAGCTTCTCTTTCAATAATGCTTCTTTCACGTCCCATTAATTCAGAATCTTTTTTATCTGCCTTTGTCTCACGTGCACCTACGGCAGTCTCACGTTCCTGAACCGCTGACTCACGCCCGTCCAGCACTTCCTGCAATTTTCCCTGCTGGGTATCACGATTGTCAAGTTCGGTTTCAATGTCTCCGAACCCAGCCTGGATATCCTTTATTGCCTGCTCGCGTTCAGCCAGGTCTGCTTCCTTCGCAGCCACATCTAACTGCGCAAGGAATGCTTTAGCCTCTTCCTCGGACATAGCAGCCAACATATCCTTCCACTGATCTTCAGCACTCTTGACTTTAGCAGCCTTTGCCCTTTCTTTAAAACGCTCTATGTTTTCCTTTTTTGAATTTACTGCAGGATTCCCATTTTTGCTTTTACCTTTTGCCATTTAGCATTCCTCCTTATGGATAAATATAGCATCGTGCCATATTTCTCTATTCTAAAAAAACTACAAAACACCATGCTCAAACATGATATCCAGCATACTATTGATAGCGTTATCGATATGCTGTTTAGTAAAATCGAGGTTTTTATCTTTAAAATCCATCTTTCCACTGTGTCCGCGATTATTATGAATCTCATCTATCAACTTTATAAATTCAGGGCAACGACCTGACAGATCCTTTAACATACCATCAGCCTTTATGCTTTCAGAATAATACCAGGCGTAAAACAGAGTGATCAGAGTTCCCTTTGTATAATCTCGGAATGTGGCAAGAACGCGATCTTTATAATAAAAAGGAGTGTCCGTTACATCGAATCCAAATCCCTGCATCTCTTTAAGTAGTTCTTCTCGCTGTTCTGGTTTTGATGAGTCTTTAACCTCTTTAACTCCATCCAGAACCAGCCTACGAGATAAAATCTCTTTAAAAATAGCTTCGAATACTTCTGATGCTCGATTCGGATAATTCTCCCCCTTTAAAAGATTTTCAAACTGAAGGTTTCTAAGCTGATTCGCAATATTTCCGCTTCTCTGAAAATATTCTGTGTATATACTTTCACACGACAGTTCTGCATCGCGCATTGCTTTTACAAGCTTTTCCTTACTGCCAGAATTTCCGTCCTGTTCTTCTTCGCCGTCATCATTAAACTGCAGGCCATTTAAGAGAAGGAATGCTATATACATGTTCTTCTTTCTATATGAAGAAACCCACTTAAACTCCTGTGGCATTTCATTAGGATGTGCACTGTCATTTCTCAAGTCTCGCAACCTTGAAAGATACGGAACAAGCTCAGGAACATTCTTAGCCAGCTTATAAAAAGGATGTTCCGGAAAATGATCCGCCACAATAAGATTATATGCAAACAACGCATTTAATTGCTGTTGGCTAGCATTCGCAGCCTCCTTCACCGTGCGTGACTTAACACGAAAGAACTTATCTGCATCTCGACCATCAGCCACTGCAAAGCCTTGTTTTCTCGAAAGTTCTTTTAACAAAACTGCGTTCTGCTCTACATGATTAGCCAGCTGGGCATCTGTAAAATAATCATATTCCTTAGCCGTGTATGTTAATATACTCGCCAGAAGATTATAGTTATTTACAATATAGTCATCCAGATTCTTTTTGATGATGTCTTTGTTGCTTCCTTTATTTGCCTCCAGTAATTCTTTCACCAGCAAATAAGAAGATTCCACACTTAAGAGTGCATCTCTAACCGCAGGATAGTCGTCAACCTTATCAGACAGAATACGCTTAATCATTTTTTCAGCATCAGAATGGCCTTTCCTTACCGCATCCAATTCTGCATCCGACATGCCAAACACATCATCTTTCAATCCAAGTATTTCATTCTTAAGTTCCGTATTTTCTTTTTTGTGTGATAATTTATCAACACATTCAACAATATTCGCAGACGTACCTTCGCCAAAAGGATAACAAACCTGCAGCTTACTACGATTTATAACATCATCAGCAGCCATAAATAAATACGTTGCCACATAAACATCCTTCTGAGTGCCAAGCATTTTTACGCTCTGTATTTCCCAAGGCAGATCCATATCCTCTCCCCTGTTTTTTTCTTCCTCAGCTTCTGCCATAGTCTTTATGTCGTCAGTATCTTCATCCATAAAGCCAAGATTCCGCGTACGTCGATTATGCTTCTTACAAATAGCAATAACATCGTATGGAGTTGGTGTTACCGTAGCTGAAGTATCAACATTAAGTATTATGCCGTTTTTCCATTCACGTTTTGCCACTGTGCCTAGGTCAAATTTTATCCTGCCATCATATCTACTACCGGTTTCGACTTCGTTATGCTTATCATCAGGAATAAACGCATCCATAAAAGTTTTTGTGACGTAGTTGTAATATACATAGCCAGTCTTAATTTCATAGGACTCTGTACCCGTTTGAACAAGTTCTAATCCCTTCGCCGTTACTCTCCTGCGCTCATCAATTAACTGATATCTTTTTAATTCGTCTATAACAAAAGCAACCAGCTCCTCATGCAAGCATAATTTTCCTGCTATATAGACATCATCTTTACTGCCGCTGATAAGCAAACGCAAGATCGTCATCTGAAACAGATTCAAAGCGTTAGGCTTCGGATAGGGGACCGACACTTTGTATTCACACATCGGCACTAAAACCCAACGTTTTTTTACAATTTTATAATTCTTGGGATGCGTAGGATTCTGATATATGACACTGGTTCTGTTATTGAATGATTGTTCCATATTCATCCTCCCTACATAATTTATAGTATTCCACTAATGGTGCAACTGCCTTTACAGCCTGTGCTCCTTGGAGCATTTTGCTGTCACCAACACATATAAGTGCTTTTTTCTGTCTGCTCATTGCTACGCAAAGACGGTTTTCATACATTAAAAAGCCATACTTTCTCTGCAGCATCCGCGCCACTTCAGGACTATCATCAGATACATCTATTTCCGTATCATTAGATCGAACCATGGATAGATAAACCACATCAAATTCCATACCCTGGAACGCATCTACTGTACCGACTTTTACAATTTCATTCACGTCGCGATTATTCTTCTTATACTCAGGATTTATCACATAATGCCCCGCCTCATCTTTTACCATTATCTGAATAGACGAGTCTGCTAGTGCCTTATTAATTTCATTTACCTGCTCCCGGTAAAAAGTAATAATGCCATAATTCAAGGTTCTGCCACCTTCAGACAAAATCATCTTTTTCAGGTGACGAGCAATAGCCTCTGCTTCCTTTCTTCTGAACTTACTCTTTGCTTTTTCGCCTTTATTCTCTCCGTCATATGGAATGTCATACCAAATGCATGCTTTATTCTCAATCCCCGGCAAAGTATGTGCGAAAAATGCCGGATCTTCTAAGCCGTTTCCAACATGTTCGCTCTCGTTATATTTACGATAGAAATTATTATCGATATATGTGCCGAGAGTCGGATGCATTCTATATTGTTTATCAAGCGTAATCGTGCGCTTAATACCATCCTGAGCCTCCAGCATTTTCAGCTTTGTAAACAGCTGCGCAAACATACTCTCTTTGATCTTCTGTTCAATGTCAGCCTTTACATCGTTTTCTTTATTGTCTTCTAGTTTTCCAACTATCTGTTCATCAATGATGTGAGGTAACTGTCTATGGTCTCCAACAAGAATAATACGATCCTTAGCGACTGAAAGAGGTATAAAGAGATCCAGAGGATTACTTCTTGCCGCCTCATCTACAAGTACATTGTCAAAAACTATTTCTCCGTCTTTTAAGTCAGCTATCTCTTTTCGCATGACCTGCTGATTTGTAGCGCCATTAACAGCCGAATAGTTTAATATTGCCTGCTTTACTGCAAGAGGATCCTCTTCCAAGCTCTGCATATACTGCATAATTACAAGGTCTTCGCCATCTTTGCCACCTTCAATTTGGTTCAAAAGATAGTCCGATATCCTACCGAGTAAACGTACGATATCATCTTTTTTATTAGGGGCCGTAAATATATCCTGCTTAGGAAGTACCTTTATCAGGAGCTTTTTACGAATCAGTTTTAATGACTCAAAATCATATTCTTCTGAGTCCAGCATCTTCTGAATCTGTTTTATCTCTGTATCAAATTCTGTATTGCGCTGTTTTCGCAACTGATAAACAGCCCTTTGCATTTCAAATCTTCCATTATCTTCAAATGCAATCTCAGATGCCGGAAGGCGTCTGACAGCACGAACCAGAAGATTTGTTGTTGCTCCTGCAGTCCGACCAGTCATTAACTGCAAGTCTGATATTTCATCTGACAATTCATCTAACAACTCAGATGAAACACGGATATCAACCAGATCACGTACTCTTTCCAAAAGATCCAGTGTTTGATCTATAGAGTTAGCAGAATACAGATAATCCACATACAATTTGTTAAATTCAGTCAAATACTTCTTGCTGTCAAGATCACTGTGACAGGTATATAAATCAGACAGTCTGTCATTAATCCATCCCTGAATTGCGGCATTAATCTCCACAATATCATCCTCTGATTCATTGTATTTATGACCAAACTTTATTGCCGGCAAGCCTAATATCTCAATCCTGTCAATTGCATTTTGCACCGCATCATGCTGAAATGCTGTCACAAGGTCTCTTCCAAACATGCCTCCTGTTGGATCAGCAATTTCATTTAAACGCTTTAATATAGCTGTAATAACCGTCGTTTTTCCGGTTCCTGGAGGGCCTTGAATCAGCGCAATATCCGGCGTATTAAGTGCCATGGCAATAGCCATTTCCTGCTTCTGTGTAGGTGGCTGGTATTTGCCTTTCTTGGTAAATATCTCCTTAATAACGCTATCGCTTAATGCAGGATAATCCCTTTTAGTTCTATTCGCTGCACTTACACTTTTACCTTCTAGAACAGCTGATAAATTAGGCATAGGACACTGACGGCTTTCTATCTTGGTACGAGCCTGCTCACGTCTGTCCAAACGTTTTTTATCACCCATAATAGAGACAAAAATATAGCCTTGCTGCGCTACAGAAATTTTTCTTGCCTCCTGGTCATCAACCGTAAAAATAACAGAACCACTTGAAGGATCTATATCCTCCGCAAGACGAATGTTAGCAATATAATTCTTATGTTTATCCAGATACTCCTCGAATTCCTGATTCTCACGCTGCACATCAAACGGATTCATAATACTTGCCGCTAATATGTCTCCTCGCTCAAATTTCTTTGCAAATGCAGAGAATCTCTCCGGGTTATCTGAAGATATATCAAAACGATAATCTCGGCCAATCTGCTCATAAGAAGTATATCTCAAAGCACCGAAATCACGAGCTTCCTGCAATATGGTTTCTCTCTCAATCTCACCATACTCATCCCATATTTTAATATATGTATCATCTGCAAGGCTTTCCATTACAGCCTTTGTTTCAAGTGCTATTTTTTCACGATCTGTTGTGTACTTAAGCTGACCTTTTGCCAAGAAAAAATAATAGTCATCTGACTTAATTTTCTTAAACACTTTTTCAGCGACGTAATACTCCTGCCCTAAATCTTCCTCTATCTTGTTGACCTGAATATAAAAATCTCTTCCGACAACAATAAACCGCTTAAACTGCTGATTCTCATCGGCACGTGCGTGAACTCCGATTACAGCATATGTGTAACCACCAGCCTTATATAAAGTTCCTTCTTCTATATCCTTCTTGGGATTTGAAATGTTATTCAGATTAACACTTCTTCTAACCGAAGAAAAAAAATCTTCCGATACGTTAATTGCATAGCTAAGAGTTTTCTCCTCGGAAAACTGTTTAAAAGATACCTGAAGCAATTTTTTCGTATTATTAATGACAGCTGTCAAACAAACTCTACCCCTACCAAGAATCCCGTCGACAATACTCTTATAATGCGCATTAGTCGGCTTAACCTTAACTACTCTAGTATCATTGTTCAAAGACGCTATCGCATATTCATCGCCAATACTCATAAATCTGACTGGTTCGCCATCTTTAAAATGTGGCTTTTTTTCATCGCTTAGATTAGAGAGTATTTCAAATTCTATTGTATCTTCTTGTGTACAATGCTTGAGATCATAATGATCCATTCGTCATCTCTCCTTTTCTATACCAGGACAAACTGAATTCTTCTTTCTCTCAGATTCCTGATGTCATCTGTAGTAAATTCTTCATCCCCAAGATAATCTGTCATATCACCGCGCAGCACGGACATGGTCAAAATAATATTATTAATATCAGACAAACGTTTACTGCTGTTCGGCATAATTTCGCCGTAATCCGAATTTGGTGTTCCAATGCGAATAGCTCGATTCATCAGGTTCCGGATTGTATACTCGCCTTCAGAAATCGCAATTTCTATAGACTTTTCTACCTTTTCAGAAAAAGATGTATCGCTTGTATGATAGTTATACAAGAAATAATCTCCATCCATATTATCGATAATCTTAATACTTACGGCTTCCTTGCGCTTTAACAGATCGAGAGACACGGGTTCAACCTCATACCCTCCATCTGAATTAAATGCATCTATATCCTCGTTAACATCTGCAACAATCTTATCTACATTGAAATAGTCCATAACGATTGCAGCTATAAATGGCGCCCGAGCACTCTCTCTTCCTGTTTTGCAGAATGGACACTTGCAGTTCTGAATATCTTCCAGCTGTACTAAAAAAGTACTTCCGCAATATTTACACTTAGCTGTAAGATTTGCTGCTTGTCTCAGGGCAATATACCAATCCCGCATTTTCGGTCTGCTAAGCGGATCGTGGCGGCCTTTTTCTCCGAAATTACCTTCGAACAGTTTCTTTATATTTTTAGTGAATGCAAATTTCGGTCCTAATCCGGTGTGGCATCTGTTAGAGTCGTCATTCTCATCATAAATCCAGGCAACTTCTCCTTTTGAAGCAAGATCAGCATAATCTACTTCTTCATCGTCCCAGCCCCCTCCGTCACCGTCTGTAAGAAGCTCACCATTAAACGGAGAATTCATAGTCAAGATTTCATGTGCAAGGATTGCAAACGAATATTCATCGGCCTGAAGAGAATTGATTTCACCTTTCATAATCTCAGGTGCACCATATCCCGGTGTCTGAATCTGTTTTTCAACATCAAATCTGTAACGCATATTATCTGCGTCAATAAGCCAGACTTCACTTGATTCGAGATTTCCAGATGCAAAAATATTTTCAGGAGAAATATCTGCATAAACTGTTGAGTGAGCATACAAACGCGTGAATATCTCTGCTGTGTTCATTAACAGCTCGTATCTATGACGCAATCCACCAGTGTTATATAAAAAGAGCCCCGGCTTTGTCGTTCCGTCAAATGGTCTGATCCAATACTTAATTGGCTTCATATCATTAAGGAGACGCATAGTATATCCACAGTACGGTTTCTGCAGTAAACTTACAGGTTTTGCAATATGGATATCAACAGGAATATCAAGAATTCTAACCTCATCAAGTTCCTTCTTAAACTTTTCATATTCTGCATCGTCTACCACAGGTTCACCGGTACCCGGATTAACCTTCATCTTAATCAAAATGTTAGGATCCTTTGTTTTCCAGGTAACGCCCTGGCCACCTCCTCCAAGGACCTCCTCTAGGTAATGCTTATATCCATTTTCATCAATCACAAATTGAATTTTTGATTCTTCCATATTGCACCGCCTTATCGTTTTTCATAGCTGACTAAAGTTCTGTCATCTCCAGCATTTACCGGATTCCAATCCTCTAACAGCCTATTAATCATGTTATTTCGCTCGCAAATATTATTCTTTTCACTTAAGCGCTTCCAGAGTAGCTTCACAAACTCATTACGTCGACTCTCAACCAAAGTTTCTGCAACCCCATCCGTCATAAGACATACCTTAACAGATTTATCACCAACGCATACTGTAGCAAGGCTCCAATCCTCAAAACTTCTGATGCTATTGATGCCAGTCGTAAGATTTGTAAAATCATCCTCTTTAGTTTTTAGCAGAATAAGTTCATCCCCGACAGAATAATATATGTTTCCGTCCCCTAATTGCCCTAAATATAAAAGGTTGTCATCACTCAGAAAGGCAAAAAGACAAGTTGCTCCACATTCATTTTTAGGAAACGGAAATACATCCATCCCCCACAAAGAATGCAGCAATGGTATAAGCAACCGAATATCATCGCAACGATATTCGTGCCAAAGTTGAATAGCACGCGATACGCTCAGACAAACCGAATGTGAGCCAACATCTGAATGCGGATGCGATCCCATGCCATCTGACACAACGAGCAATGTGCCGAATTTAAATTGCTTTACGAGATATGAATCCTGGTTAGGGAGCCTCCCTATCTCATGCAAGGCTCCCCTAACAGAAGAATATCCTATGACTTCTCGCTTCATAGGCGCTTATCTCAAGTTGTCAAAATTAATATTTAAAATATCGGCCGTAAACAGGTCCTGTGCCACCTGATTCGGATTCTTGCTCTGGCTTCGCTGAATCGTGCATGAGGAGATAAAGCGGAAGAACTTATGGATATCTGCAGCATCTTCAACGTAGCATACTTCCTTTTCAGGATGATCGAGGAACTTCTTAAGCATAGCTGTGTCAGCATCGGCTCCAATCGCAAGACTCCATCTGTCACACTTAGAACTTCTACCTGTAGTAGTAAACTTCGTGAGCTTGTCCTCCCAGTGATCATCATTAGGAGCGCCATCTGATACCAATACCACAACCGGTCTGTATGCATTCTTTGGAATCTTAGTCTTGTCTTCAATCATATCGTAGGCCACATCAAGAGCACGACCCATGTATGTCATTCCGCCTGCAACCATATCAGTGTAGTTAATATCACGCGCCGACATAAGTTCCGTGTGAACCTTAACCTCTGATCCAAATGTAACAATCGAAACGCAGATATCTGCCTGAACGATCTGTTCCTTCTGAAAACTCTCAAGCATCTCACGAACGGAATTGTTCAATTCATCCATCTTTGAGTCATATGACATAGAGCCACTCACATCAAGTAATAAAATTACAGGAAGCATTCTTGCCTGCGGCATTACAAATCCATCAAATTCATTCATGTTTTCCATCGCGTAGTCCTCCGTCTTTCGATAGGTAAGTTTAATTATTTCAAGTGCATGTAGTTCGCACATCAAATTCTGGTATATGCCCTTACAATTTTATCATTTTACTGATAAAGTATCAAGTTTGTCTAGATTTTTTGTGCACTTTTTTGTATACTAAAAGCCGAGAAATTATCACCTCCAAGTTGGCTTTTCATGTGATGAGCATATACTACCACATGATAATTTCTGAACTTTATAAAAAACCTACAAAAATCGGAGTGAATCAAAATGGCAAAAACCAAAAACACCCATGCCTTCCAAAGTGACATTAAACACTATGATAAAATCCGAGATATCCTACGATATCTTTACATGTATGGCAGCTCGTCTAAAGAAGAACTTGTAGAAAAAAAGCTTTCCAAAAGCATTAGTTCTTTCTATGACACTAAACAGCGAATTGAAAACTATATTGATGGAGAATACCTTCAGGAACACAAGTCAAAAGAGAAGGGCTCCGGGAAGAAATATCGTTTTATGTACGATCCTTTTATTTGTCCCGTAAACTATCTTGCTGACACATACCAAAACTGTTCCTACGTTATAGATGACTTCATCTTCTACTTTTGCCTTATGCAGACTTTCACAGATCCTGATTATCGGCAAAAGCCCTATGAGTATGCTTCAGACGAATGTGGTAAAGAATATGATGAAATAGACGATTGCATGGATTATATGCACGAATTTACCATAAATGACTTAATAATCACTCTCCAGATAGTATTTGAAACTAATCAGGATTTACTCGAAGCATTCAATGGTATTCCTGGCAACGCTGAACACAGTGAGTTGCTCTTCACATTGTCCAAAGTTCGTGCGCGAATTCAAGAGTTGTCGGATATTGGCATTATTGTCAATACTTCAAAAGATACCTATCGGCTTTCGGATGATATTTTTGCTGATTTAGATGCAGACGAGCTTAAAGATGTACAACTTATGACCGAGTACTTTTACAATTGCTCTTTCCTTACCATCCCAGGATACTATCTATCCGCTACTATAGGTGAATATACGCAATCAAATTTCATCGAAGAAACCGATAGTTTTTTCAACAAGCAAGAAAACCCTGTTTTCTTCTACAAAAACCACCGTCTTCAAAATGTTATTGATGACGATATTACTTGGGCTATTTTAAATGCAATCCACAACACAAATGCCATCCAATATAAGTATAGAACTAAAAGTGGTTCCTTAAAAGAATGTACTGTTCTACCAATGAAGCTAGTAATTGACTGCCAATATGGTCGCCAATATTTCTTCTGTTATGATTATGAATATAAAGTTTTCAATATGCAGCGGTTATCCTCAGTGTCTGAAGTAGCCATTGCCAAGAGAATTAAAAAGTTGCAGAAATACGAATTCTTTACCGGGAAAATCAATAAAGGCACTGATCTACATCGCATGTACAATCAGATATATTCTCAACACTGTGAACACGTTTGGAATATTGCCATGAGCGAAAAAACTTCCACGGTATTAATCCATTTTACATTCCCCGAGGAAGAATACCAGAAACAACTAAACAGGCTTAAATCAACGCGTCATTATGGCCTTATAACAGAACTCGGAAACGGGCATGTTGATTTCTCTGTTACTGTACAAAGCGAGCTGGAATTAGTCCCGTGGATCCGTGGATATGGCTCTTATGCTGTCGTAGATTCTAGTACAAACCCTGATTTAGCAGGTAAAATCAAAACTGACTGGGAAGAGGCAATGAAGCAATATGGAATTATTCAATAAATATAAGAACAAAAACTTCGCCTTCATCACAAATTACATAAACAACTGTGTGAATGACGATTCCCTGGCTTTAACAGAAGATGAACTTAGAGAACAGCTCTCCGGAGCTTCTCAAAGCTCTTTTGAAGAATTCCTGCTTGCCCTGACAAATGCCTACGATAACAGTGAATTTTATAATGCCAGCATCCTCTATACCCAAGATGCTCTTATGTTGCCGTTGCGTCAGATTTCTATTCCTATAAGAGCATCTATCGCAGAAAAGGCCTGGTTATACTATATTTTACAAAACAGTAAGTCGGATTTGTTTTTGGAACCATCCACTAAGCAAAAGCTCGTTTCTGCACTTGAAAATGAAATTGATCAGTCGAGGTTTCCAATCAAATCTGAATACATCGACATTCGATCACTTTCTCCTGATAACAAGCTATCAATCACAGATGAGTTTTTAACAAATTTCAAGACTATAGTATCGGCAATAAAACAGCATCGGCGTCTGTTTGTAACCAATACAACCTTTTCTGGTCAAATCTACGAACACCAAGAGGTGTACCCTTACAAGCTAGAATATTCTGCGCAATTTGACTCTTTTTCACTCTCCTGCTATCCATCAGATACAAAGCGACCAGTGAAAATGAATCTAACCAATCTCTCAGCAGTAAAGTTGGGAAATGAAATAGTAGAATATAATAAGTTTTTATCTAATTTTGAAAAGCAACTAAAGAATATAAAAGAAAAAGTTCCAGTCTCTATTGAAATCAAGAACCAAGATGAAGCCTATGATAGATGTGCTTATCTTTTTTCGTCATACGATACTATTTGTTATGATAAAGGGGATGATACTCTCGTCATGAACATCTACTATTATCGTTTCCAAAAAGATGAAATCATCCGCAACATTCTTTTTCTCGGACACTATGTAAAGGTAATGTCCCCAAGGAACATTGTGGATGAAGTCATTTCAAATATTAGCGCTGCCTATAACGCTTATTGCTGAGTTAATTAAGCAACATCAAGACCATAATACTCTACAAAATACGACATCATGAAGTTAAGGTACTTTGATAAATTCATGAATGCCGTATTTTTCTTCCTTCCATAAAGAATCGAATGAATCTGTGCTCCTGACTTACACATCTCATAACAGGTCGTAGAATACTCCCTCGTAAAGAGATATAACTCATCACCTGCATGATTATTCCGGGGCTCTCTGAGCCACCTGTCCGGACTTTGAGATTCTTCCGCAA
>ERZ791854.265-NODE-265-length-45872-cov-541.473_pt1 | contig 45872 bp, 73 predicted proteins | sample MGYA00510286_ERZ791854 | MGnify/ENA primary metagenome ERZ791854 (study PRJEB30046, sample SAMN00715267) | human gut metagenome | study: EMG produced TPA metagenomics assembly of the A metagenome-wide association study of gut microbiota in type 2...
CTCATTTCATTTTCATTATTCTAATTGTATTCAATCAGGATATTAATTAGAACTATGCAAATGTCAGAAAGTCCTTTAAATACAGTACTTTAGAGGATATTTAATTAGGAAATGATTTTTTTGTTTGTGACTAACGTGTGCCCAACGAACTAATATGATTTACAAAACGAAATGATACAATATGTTATAAGAAACATGATTCCCGGGGTGCTATCCCCGGGAGCTTTTATTTATGAATTTCTGAAATTCTGGTAAATACGCCCTTCGGGACAAATTCAAATACAAACCCATCATCATTCGGGTACGGGATTCTGACGAAGTACCATTTCAGCCCAGAACTGTCTGTTTCGGTGTATTTCATCACATCCACGACCGCACCCTTTTTGAGTTTCGGGAACAGCTTGGACGGGATTTTGGTGTTTGATTTGGTATAGCATTTGCTGTCTTTTTTCATTCGGGCTACATAGGCAACTGTATTTTGCTTTTTTGTAACAGTGTCATTTGCCGCCGTGTCATTTTCGGAATATCGTAAAACACAATCCCACGGGTAATTTCTGTAGTTTTTAATCAGGAACTCTTTTCCTGTCTGGTCTCCCGGCCGTCCGCCATGAGCAGTACCTTTTTCGTTTATAGATGCTTCTACTTCTTTTCCATTCCCACAGTACATTGCAACATGATGCGTCTCATTCAACAGTACATCTCCCCGCTGGAGTCCTGAACCTGTCGACCGGTTAACCTTGCTGGTTACGTCAGTGAAGCCGCATGAAATAAATACTGCTTTCATATCGCCTGTGTAAGTTGCTCCTTTTGTTTTGACCGGAACTCCAGCGTTCTGCCACGCCTGAATCACCGCTGAAGAACAGTCGAAATCTCCTTTTTCTCCCCAGCGATAATCCTGATCGTACCCATGAGAGCTGTCCTGCGCCCACGATTCCATTTGTTTTATTGCTTTTTCTGTCTTGTTCATATTATTTTGTTCCTCCTCTGGAAAATATGTCTTTAATGTGTTATAAACAAATCTCTGCCGTCTCTTATATGCCCCGACCTGGTTTCCTGTATCGGTCTGACAAGCTGCATAGAGATTATCGAGCGTATATGGTTTCTTAGTCTTTGCCAGAATCCTAGCTACTGCCCCCTGTCCGCCTTGGTGTCTAAAGTTCGCACACATAGCTTGCCCTCTAGCGTCCGTAACGCCACTTTTAATGGCTTCTTCTGCGTATGTGGCTAATTGTTCATCCATAAGGCTATCTTGGCATTTAACGCCGATTCTGGACGATATAAGCTGAACGATTAAATTTGCGAACTGACTGTTTTTGGAAATGTTAAAACAAGACCAGTCTGCCTCCTGCACCTGCTCCCATAATCCGATATTATCCAGTCGGTTCCATGCTTCCGTATCTGCGTCATGAATCCGTTTCAAAAGCGTTTGTGCTTCAGTTGCGTACCACTGTCCTGCCCCGATTGTGATTGCGTGTTCTTCAGAAGAATTGGTGTAGGCTTCCGTGAAGTCAGAATAATCCTGCTGTCCGTAAACCTGTCCACCGGTTTCGACTGCGTAAATAATCTTTCTCAGGACGTTCTTTTGTTCAGTTGTCATATCGTCCGCTCCTTTCGCAAAGATTCTTACCTAATTCTGATTATAGCATTTAGCGTTAAGGCATCTCTGTACCAATTTAAAAATCCGACAGGTGATTGCCTGCCGGATAATGCTAAATAACATATTTGTGATGATTGTATCTGACCGACTCTTGATTAACCTTTTGCACTGTTCCTTATAAATAGGTAGAGGTTTTACGAAAGTTTTCCATTTTTTAATGAATTAAATGGGAATACGAAGTTGCTTAAATGTCATTCCATCTTTACAAAACTTTCTATTGGCAGCAATAAAGTTGTCGTTTTATCGACCACCAATTTTAAGCCTGAAGGATATTTTCCATCATTATCATGCCATTTGAATTGTATGTGATATTCCACTCTTGATGAGTTACTATTTTATAACGTAGGATACAACAGTTTGAAGGTACTTACCCGCGTCAACGTTCGCACATGGCATAACCTCACCACGCAGTCCTATTCGTATACCTGCGTTGAGTCCTATGGCAGGTGCAAATATTACAGAAGATGGCACATATTGTTCGGGCAAAGTCAAGTAAATGTTAAATGCAGATAAAGGCTTTAATGTTTTGATATTAAGGACTAAAGTTACTATCTTACCGTTGCGGAAGCACGATGTGTAATCACTGTCGCTGATGTTCTTTATATACTCGGTTGGCGTTTCAAGTAGTTTCGTTGAGTCGGTCAGCCGGTTACTATTTAATTCATTAATCGCGCCCAGAATTGTTTTGTCGTTCGTCTGAAGCTTTGCAAACACTTTATCAGCGATTTTATTAAGGACAAAGTCTGATAGCTTACTCAGCACACTCTTTTTCATTCCTGTACCGTCATTAATCAGAAAGGCGTCAGTATCAGCTAATGTACCTCTGTCGGTGTAATTCGCAGATTCCAGATTTTCCGTTTTGGTTTTCAAGGATGTTATGATATTAGCCATACTTATTGGATAGTTGAATACTGTATATCCATCAAGCTGTTCGGAATTGACGCTAATGTTTGTAGTTGGGTAGTATGTTGCAAGTGCTTTAAATGCGGCAATTTCTTCCTTGGTGAGGTCGGTTTCCTGTGGCTCTGCTAATAACCATTCGGTTTTGCCTACAATAGATTGTGTATTATCTAACTTAGAAGAATCAACCATCTTCACCAATTTCCCACGTTCCACATCCACATAGTCACTTACATACTGCTGGCCATCAATTGTGGCGTTACCACCTGAACTTACAGGGATTGCGTTTAATGTGTATGGGAGGGTGACGGCCTGTTTGTGGTAGGGTTCGAAATCATCGTAGGTGGCATCTGGGTATAGGGAAGCATCTACGATCATTGGTTTGAAAAGAAGGTTGTTACAATTAATTCCAGCATTTATTCTAATTCTTATGAAAAAATTTTCATCAGCTTTTATATTTTTACCATCACCTGTATCATATCCATAAATCAAATTATTAGTTCTTGCTTGTAATTCGTAAGACACATCATGAGCTCCCCCAACTGGACACCCTACAAGTCTAAATGAACTACAAGACACGTCCTGTGCAATATCAAATGTTGTTATCGTTGTAGCGGTCCCATTCAACGTATACGTTCCATCGCCATTCGCGGTACAAGTAACACCATTCTGTGTAGTAGTCTGTAAAGTAGCATTCAGCAAGTTCTTTCCACACACCTTTACCGTTGGATTCACCACGCTCTTAATCTTAACTGGATTCCCTGGCGTTGGTGTTCCATCCTGTGATGATTTGCCATATATCATCATATCTTGAATCTTTCCATTATCAGAATCAGTAATATGAGTTTCACCCTGATTCGATGCATAGAACTTTGTAATTTTGTTGGATAAATCTTCCTTTAGCAAAGCAACATCATCTGTATTTTGTTTAATCTGCTGTGCCTGTTCTTCTGTGGCTCCAGGTTGTACGGGGTTCTCTTTAAGATATTTATTTACTGCATTTTCTATCTCTTCTGGAGTCAGTCCGCTAATACCTTTCTGACATAAATCGTATAAATATTTCTCTACCCGTGTAATTGGATCCGGGATATTTCCGGTATAACTCCCAGTTAATTTAGCAAGATATTTCTCTTTTCTTGTTATCGGATTATCTGCCATAGTTACTCCTTCCTGAATGAACTTTACATTCTGAGACTGTCTATTTTAATTATATCACGTAGACGATTTATAGCTCTGTACCAATCAACTAATAGTACGGTCAGGGCTGAGATTTTGAGGTTATTTGGGTGAATAAGGGCTTATTTGGATTTTTATGGAAAATGCGCTCTTATTTGCGGTTTTGGGGCTCTTATTTGGCGAAAATAATATTGAAATAAGCAAAAAATCCTTATTTTGCATCCTAAAGGAACCTATTCTTCAAGCATATATTTAAGAACATCTTCTGCCGATTTGAATGCACCGCTTCCTGATGTGTATATTGTTGCAGGAAAGTTGGAAGTCGAAGGACCAGGTCCATAATTCAAAGGTCGTGGTAAAACCGAAAATGTTCCATCACTATTTGAGGTACCAACTCCAAATATATTTCCGTTCCCTTTCACGCTATTGTGGCTCATTTCCCAACTAATGGTTTCGTCAAGAAGTTCTCCTTTCATGTTTCTCATTCTTAACGTGTACAATACATTTTTCTGGTTAATATACTGTAATATAGTGCTAGGGACTCTTTTCGCTTTAAACATAATACATGCTGATTCATAATATGAACGGCCAGATTCTTGTTTGACATATATTCCAGCTTTTTCAATATCTGTGAAATATATTTTTCCATCTTCGGTCTGATTACGAACAGAAATTTCACATTCACAAGGATATTGAGTGCCGTCATAGTCGACGTGTGTCCACACTGTTCTTACAGCACAAATTTCTTTCATTGGAGGTATTCCAGATTTTTCCCACAGTAAAATATCGCCACCATAAATCTTCGTTACGTCCTTGCCTTTGACAGGAAATCCAGTGATTTCCTGTCTGTTCAAAAATGCCTTATATATCATCCTATCATTTCTCCTCGAATGTGAAATACAATGTATCTGCCCGGTCAGTTCCTGCGGCTACAAGAGCGTCATAATCAGCTTTTTTGATTCGCTTTATGCACCTTAATTGTGCCTTTTTTAATTGTTCAGAAGTACTGCCAGGACCACCAGAGCCGTCCGTAAAATCATTAATCGTTGCCGGCGAAAATTCAGAATCCGAACCGTCCGTAAATTCCGCATAACTGATTGTCGGCATTTCTGATCGGGTAAGATTGACCGTTCCAGATATTTCGGGAGTGTATTTCCCCAACTGCTGGCTGTTGCTGTTAAACGGTGCATTGTTAGCAGAATAGGTGTCAATCATGTCTGTAGCGCCGATTTTGAGCGTCCTGCTCATGATGTATGAATGAACGTACCATTGCAGTTCTGTAGGTTCCTGATCGTCGTGCTGAATCTGCTTCTTATAGTAAAGTTCGACTGCCTGTCCAACCATGTTCAGTGGGTTTCCCTGAACCTCGGCGGTATATCCCTGCGCACGATAATATTTCCGCAAATCTTGATTTACGAATACACCATAGCAAATCTTCATAATTGGTTCAGCCCTTGAAATACCGCCATATTCGTCTGCATCCCAAACGTAATTTAGCCAGTCTTCATTTCCTACAAAGAAGCTGTTTCTGTTGTAATAAACGTTGTTATCATACGCTTCTTGCGCTGTATAGTCGCCTTGTGTAAAGCCAAAGGCTCTATTCGGGTCAGGGTCGCAAAATATAATATTCGGGAACCAGATTCTGCCCTCTTTTGCGGTAAAACTTTTGAACGTATCGAGGTGAATTTCTTCGTTGTTGTAGTATTTATAAATGTTCTGATTACCGGTAGTCTGCCCGTACCTATAACTGTTCTGGCGAAGCTTCAGGTACTCAAACTTGCCATCCCTATTCATCCATCCAAAACGGTCATTCTGCAAGCATAAATCTTTCAGAATGTTCACTACATTCATCTCATTTGAGTTATTCGTATCAGGCACATAGGTGTCGTCCCAATGCAGTTTTGTACTAACTTGTTCGAGTCCCAAAAACTCAAATAATTTATCCCTAAATTGCTTCTGAGTCAGCTTTTTCTTTTTATCAGTCGTCTGGTTTTTATACCACCGTGCAATGTCAGTATTTCGTAATTTATACAGATAATCATATGCGATAAAATTACGTGTCAGGGAATTTGCTTTCCGCTCTGCACTGTCGATTTCACCTGTGAAAATTTTGATCCTTGTTCCTTTTCTCTCGATGTAAACTTCAATTTTTCCAGAGGGGTAAAACTCTTCCGAGGTACCGTTAAATTGGTCGTGGTGAGCCTGAAACGTTATCTGATTGCAGACACAACCGCCGAAAATAAAATACTGTTCAGAGCAAATTGACTCCTGTAAAGTAATCGTATGCTGGTCGATATTTTCATTTGTAAGGTCGGCAAATTCTCCGTTAATCCAGTGTACTGTAACATTGATTGGTTCGGTTTTTTCTTCTTCAACTTCACCAGAACCGCCACTTGAACTATCATCAAATGGGTTTTTCCCGTCGTTTGTGACTTTGATTTGAAAACTGTCAGAACCAACAAATTTGGAAACTCCGTTGACTGTGACATTATAAGAAACTGTGATAGTCTTAGGGCCTGCGGTGGAACTATCGAAGCCAGAAATATCATAATCTGTGATTTCTTTCTCGGTTCCATCCTGTCTTACTTCTGCGACAGTCAGCCCGGACGGGTCAAATAATTCTCCGATTTTGTAGTAAACTTTTGACGGGAAACTTGTAATTCGGATTCCTGAAAGGTCATATACGGTCACTTTAAAAGTATCGGTATGTGTTTTGTAGGTTACTGTGATTGTTTTTTCGCCAACAGAAGAACTATCAAATCCAGATACTTCAAATCCAGTTGTTTTTGTTTCTGATGTTCCATCAGTGTATTTAACAAGGATTGACAATCCAGTTGTGTCGAATACATCTCCTTTTTGATATTCGACTTTAGTAGGCATGGTTTTTACTTCGATTCCAGAAATGTCTACTACAAGAATATTGAAATCTACGGTCTTTTCATCGAATGTAACCGTTACAGTTTTATTTCCGTATACTGACATATCCGGGCTTGATAAGGTATATCCTGTTACTTGTTCTGACGTATTATCGTTGTAGTATGCAGTAATTACAAGTCCTGCGCTGTCAAAAGTTTCGCCTACGAAATATCTGGCTTTGGTTGGCATATGAGTAACTTCAAGTCTGGTTGCCCGAATTAACCATGTGATTGTGCCAGATGCTCCCCACGGTGAACCAGAGATTTCATTTGTTTTTTTGTTCAGTGTGATATTTGTTGTAACAGGCGTGTTAAAAGCATTTTCCCAAATGACCGTAACGCTTGCAGGAATAGACACGTTTGTAAGTTGTGTTCCGCGAAACGCCTGAATGCCAATAGTTTGAACGCCGTCAGGAATTACCAGATTTTTAAGTGAAGTATTGTAAAACGCATTATCTCCAATGTTTATAACACTTGCAGGAATAGTAATTTCCGTGATTTTCCCACAGTTCGCAAAACACGATGTTGGTATTACTGTTATTCCGTCTTCAATGGTAACTGTTTTTAAAGTACTAGAACATGGTGTAAAATGTGATGTTCCGGTAAATTTAACCGTGCTTTTTAGCGTAAGATTTTCGAGCGCAGAAAGCAATTTCGTTCCATTTGTTCCGTCAATGGTTCCGCCGCGAATTATCAAATTCTTGCAATTTGGAATAAAAATACCGGATGAATTGAATATGGAATCTGCATTTCCGATTTCAACATTATCTATTGTCGCCCCTGAAAAAGCACCGGATGATAACGAAGTCAACGACGTTGGAAAAACAATGTTTTTTAATTTTGGACACTCATCGAATGTGCCGCCCTCAATTGTTTGTAAACCATCATGAAAAAGTAGTTCTGTTAGATTAGGACAAGAGCGAAACACACCTCCTAGAATCGTTTTAAGCGATGATGGAAATTCAAGTTTAGTTCCTAAAAAAATTGAAAAATTTCCACGTTCGATTTCTGCGATCGTGTTTGAAAAAACAATGCTTTCCAATTTTTTGAATGAGGAACTAAATCCGCTCCTAATGCCAGTGATTCCGTCTCCAAAAACCATTTTTGTGCATCTTTTATATAAGCTGTCAGGGATAGAAATGTCGGATTTCTCTAAACAATCAGATAAACTATATGTGAATTTTCCAGTTCCAGATATGGTCAAAGTATTTGTATCAATGTTGAATTCGGCTGTCACATCTTCGTAATTCGGAGAACCGATATGTATCAAAAGAGAACTGTATACTGTGACATTTGACGTAATTGCCACGCCAAAATATTCTACATTAATAGGAATTACACCGGCTTCCAAAAGCACCTTATTTTCAATTGTGTATCCGCTTGTCACTTCCTCTGAGCCGTCTGAGTATTCTACAGTTATATAAGATACCTTAAGATCTAATGCATCACCGACAAAATAATATTTGCCTAGACAAAATATGTCAGAGATTCTTTCTGGCTGCATAATAGTAACTTCAAACGTGCAAGTGAAATTACCGTAAGTGACAGTTATTCCGCATTGCTTTGGAGAACTACTGTCAAAACCAGAATATGTACAATTTTTTGTGACATCTAAAGTGTTTTCGTCACTTGCCGTTGCCGTAATCACAATGCCTGTAGAATCAAATTCTTTTCCTATGTGGTAATTTACCTTGCTTGGCATTGTGGTTACTGATATGGCGGTAATAGAAACTTCTAAGACGGAAATTTCAAACGTTGTGGTCTTGCCAAATGCAGTAACGGTTATGGTCTTTGTACCTGCAGAACTGCTGTCAAAGCCAGATACTTCAAACCCAGTTGTTATTGTTTCTGCTGTGCCATCATTGTATGTTAGAGACACTGTAAGACCTGTGCTGTCAAATAATTCGCCCTGATAGTACGTGGTCTTATCTGGCATTTTTGACACAGTAATTCCGGTGACATATTTGTCAACAAATTTCTCATAGCTAACTGCCTGTGATACACCTGCGTTCTTTACCAGAATCGAAACCGGAACCGTAGAAGATACGGAAAGAGTTAGGTTTGTTGTGGTTTTACCGTCAGTAATTGACGATGTACCGGTGTATGAACTGCTTGTAGGTCTCTGGACAACATTGATAAATAATGTCTGCCCCTCTATCAAGAATACTTCGTATTTCAGCGCATATGATGAAGATGTGCTTGAATAATATACATATCCCTCAACCCTGATTTTAAGGAATCTTTTTCCCGACGTAAGTGTCCCTTCCTGCCGGTAAATATAATAAACCGCGCCATCCCTGCGCCAGATTTTGAGTTGTTCGGCGTTTTGCCCGAATCCGATGAAATTGTTACCAGAAACATATATAGTACTGGCAGTCTTTCCTGCATAGGTAAACCAGTCAACGCCCGTGACACTAACTACATCATCGTCGTGCTTCTTGTTGTTAACAATAGCGGTCATCCCGGTCGTTGTATCCAATAAACTGTCAAAAGATACTGTATCTGCCATAATCATCCTCCCGTCTATAAAATAAAAGAGCACATGAGCTGTGGCACCCATGCACTCTGGTTGTTAGTATTCGATCAGTGCGATTCGGATGCTTGAATAAAACACCATCCCTCTTTTTTTATCAATTTCATTGATTGTAAAGTCAATATCTGGAACATATATTTTTGCATTCGTATATGTATTTGTTTCGTCATTCCAGTAGGTGATGTTTGCTTTACGCTCTTGCTTATTGATAATTGAGGAATTCATTACATTTTGAATTTTTATTTTTTCTTCTAGGGTTAAATCGTCAACTGTTTCAAATTCTATCTTTGTACGATAATGCGGGAGTGTGTCCCTGTGCAAATATCCTTTCATATCTGTCCACGGATCATTTTCAAGTCTTTGATTCGGTGTGCTTTTCCATGTTGCTCTTTTGATAAATTCATGTGGAAATTCTTGGGTCCCGAATTTTAATAGCCATCCCTGAAAATTCCCTGAACTAAATTCGCTCATGTGCTCACCTACCCTTCAAAGATCCCGAAGCCTGTCCGGTTCCTGTATTGTCCGTTCTGATCGCGAAGCCAGCGGATAAATTCATTTCCGTCAATATTCAATACGATATACTGAGGCGAACCACTACCGCCATTTCCAGATTCTTTCAAAGCTTCCATCATTGCCTGTTTCATCGTCGACAATGGAGATACAACCTCTGTCTCACGCTTGTTATCACCGAGGATTGCTGCAAACTCTCCGGCGTTTCGTGGCACAACTGTACCTTTTGCCAAGTACGGAATCTGTGGCGCTGTCATTGTTGGAATGCTGAATCCCCAAGTGTTTCCACCTATTCCAGGAACCCATCCAGGAACTTTGATTTTCATCTTATTAAGAACTCCAATTGCGGCATTGACGCCAGCAATAATTCCTCTGATCATTCCGTTTATCAATCCGATTACGCCATTAATGGGAACTTTTGCGATTCCCACAAGTGCTTCAAATACATTCTTGAATATATTTTTTACATTGTTCCATGCTTCTCTCCATCCATTCACGAAATCTGTTTTTACCCAGTTTATAAGAGATTTGAATTTAGATACGATAAAAACTACTTTCTCTTTTATAGAATCCGACAATATAATTACTATATTTGACACCTTTTCTGTTAACGAGTTCCATTTATTTACAAACCCTTCTGCAAATGACCGTGTTTTTTCGCCTATCCAGTCAAATATGTTCCCGAAGAATTCTTTTATGGAATCCCAGTTTTTCACGAGAAGAACACCAGCTGCAATTATTCCGCCTATTGCCGCTATAATAAGTCCTCCTGGTCCGATTGCTGTTGCAATTGCAGATATGCCTCCAAGTATTCCACCAGAGCCTGTCATAAGTGCAATAAGCCCTTTGATGGCAAGTCCCACATTGCTGATACTGCTAATGATCGTAGTTATCAGCGGGATGATCTTAGCTGTTGCAAACATTCCTATAAGTGCCGCTCCGAACGCTTCGACCAGCGTCTGATGTTCTCCGAGGAAGTTTAAAAACCCTGATACAATATTAATAAGTGTAGGAACGCCTGTTTCAATCAACCACTTCAATGATGGTAAAATAATGTTGGTATATATCCATTCGAGAACGTTTCCGAGAGCTTCAATAATCGGTGCAAAGGATTTTGTGAGGTTCTTAATAGAATCCAGTAACGGATAAAAATCAAGCTTTCCGGCCCATTCCGCTGTTGCTTTTGTTATCTTTTCGATAAAATCAAGAACTTTCTGAAAAGCATTCGCTAAATTTTGAATAATTTGCGTACCAACATTATTTTTATTCCACGCTTTAGATAATTGACTTGCAATGTTTCCGATTATCTTAAAAATGTTCTGAAAAATCCGAAGCATGGTAGATAGCATTTCAGTGCCTGTTCCATTTGTCCAGACTTCCATAATACTTTTTCCGACACTCTTTGCAAGTTCAGCAAGACTGGAAAACATATACCTTGCAGCATCAATAGTATTCTTACCCTCTCTGTTCCAAGCTTCCTGAAAAGGCTTCCAGAGTTGCTTAAGTATATCAGATAACTTCTTTGCAGATTTGCTGAGTTTGTCAATCTGGCTTTCTCCTTTTGCCAATCCTCCATAATCAACCTGTCCAACATTTCCGAGGCTAATATTATCTGCCTTTACGGTAGGCGTTTTTGTCGCACCAGATATCGCATCCGCCGCTTCTTTTCCAATAACCTTTAATTCGTCAAACGGAGCAATATTCTTTTTTAGAGCCTTGGTCTGCTTATTTAACGCGCTTGTGCTGTCCTTCGTGGAATCTGTTACATTCTGCGTAGCATCAGCCAGACTATCAGCTCCATCAGCAGCACTGCCATAAGCATCTTCTGTGGCTGACAGATCAGTTCCAGCAAGTCCCGCTCCACTGGCTCCCGTCTGCCCGGATGATTTGTTTCCGGTTATCAGTTCCGTAAAGGACTTAAAGGCATTTGCAACCGTGGCAAGTTTTGCCAATAAGATATTTATCACTTTTATGACCGGAGTGAAGATGTTAATCAGTCCTTGTCCGACTGTAGCTTTCAGAGACTGAATCTGCAACTGCATTACCCTGACCTGGTTCGCCCAGGATCCGGATGTTCGTGTAAAATCTCCAGAAGCTGCTGAAAGCTGTTGCGTTACAAAATTTAATCGTAGTGCTACTTTCTCCTGCTCGGTCATGGCGGATGTTGTTTTACCGTATCCGTTCGCCAGTGCGTACTGATCGAGTGCACTTTGTGTCATAACGACACCCAAATCTTTCAGCGTTTCCGTTTCGCCTGTAAATACAGACTTTAACTTTGTATATGCCAGATCCTGACTGATGTTATAAAATGATGCCACATCACCCGTCAGCTGAGTCAACTGGGTTGACATATTATAAGCCTGTTCTTCTGTAAATCCAAAGCTCTTTGACATTGCTCCGAATGTGCCGACGTACTGTTTCGCCATTGTTTCGGAGAGTCCGGCGGATGTCATAGCACTTTTAGCAAATTCGTTGACTTTGTCTGACATGGTTGTAAATGTAACATCCACGACGTTCTGAACTTCTGCCAGATCAGAGCCAAGTTCTACACATTCCTTTCCAAATTGCGCAAGCTTACCAACCGCAAATACGCCACCGATTATCAATCCGACTTTTTTAACGGCACTTCCAAGGCCGTTAAATGACTGTTTAATTTTAGATACTCCATTTTGCACACCATCTGTGTCCATTCGAGTATCAATAATGACTGAGCCATCAGCAGCCATGTGTCCACCTCCTAACTATTTGAGGTTAAGCATCTCGTTAAGCTTATCTTTATAAGCCTGTTCCTCTTCAGAGAGACGCGTTTTTATATCAATAAGATTCTTGTTATCGTGGTAGAATTTCTTTTCCCATTTATCTAATCTTTCGCCAAAAGCTTTTTTTGATCGAATCCCGATAACTGTATTAAGCAAGCATTCTCCTGCTTCCATGAAATATGAAAAAAATGTCCACCAATGCATATAAGGTACCGCTCTAACTTCGCTATGAATTACCTTGTTTACCGCCGGAATAATCATTTCCCCGTCCTGTCCCCAGTCCATCAAGCGTGGCTTCGGCTTTCCCGAATCGTCGTCCGTCTGTCCGCAGTCAATAAATTCACAAGCCTTCTTACAAGCCTCTTCTACGTTCTCTGGTGGAATGCTTTCCCAGTCTTCATAGAGGATCTTCAGCATTACTATTTTTTTTCCGTAGTTGTCAAGATTCGGGTCGTTCTGTGCAATCAGAATATCTATAATTGCTCGAAAATCTGTCCTGATAGAAAAATCCACCCCACTGATATTTAGTGAGGTGGGTAACTCATAGGCGGTCATTTTGTGTATTTCTCCGTATACTTATCAACAGTAGCCTGCATTTTTTTCTTTCTTTTTTCAATTTCCGGCGCAATTGCTTCTGAAATCTTATCAAGCACGATATATACAAAAACCTGACCGTTTGGGAATACAGTTGTTGCGGTGATCGGCTCTTTGAATAAATCCATTGAAGCCTCATACCCTAACAGATAGTTCATTTTATCTTCAATCTGCTTGTTCAGATCCGCCATTTCTTTACTTGATGTGACCTTCTGAATACTGTCCTGCATCTGTTCAAAAAATGGTTCGATTTCCTCTGCTCTTGCTGCAACATTAATGTCGGTAGGATTTATCTTAAATGAAGAAAATACTTCTCCCTGCTTGTTTGTGAATGTAAAAAGAAGAAATCCGTCATCAATGTTTGTGTCAATTGTCTTTGCCATTTTCTACGCCCTCCTAAAAATTATTCGCTGTCAGCTGTGAATGAGCCGGAAGTAATGTCAAATTTACCTTTGACGCGCCCTCCAACGTAATTAACTGTGAACGGAATCTGATAGCCGGATGTATCACCGCCGTAGGAAGTCGGCACAACATGACAATCCTGCTTGTATGCTTCGTATTTACCGGCTGTTGCTTCTTTCCAGAGATGTACTTCAACTGCACTTGTTTTCAAATTATCGTCTTTAAGACGTTCATCAACGATCTGCTGAAGCTTTTCGAACAAGTCTGATGTGGTATCCGCATAAAACGGATCAGCGTCAGAAGAAGCTTCGTAGCCGTTATGCTTGAATGTGGATTCTCCGAGAATGTTTTTAGATGTTTCAGTATCTGGATTGAGTTCTACATTGTACTCTTCCAGATCTTTTCCAAGACGCTCATATTTCGGTGTCAGCCCTCCGCAAAGAGAACCGGCATCAATGTAATGAGCCATATATTTACGGTCAATCTTGCCTGTAACTGCCATAGAAATGTCCTTTCTGCCTATAATTTTTAAAAGGCTGTGTAGGTTAGCGACTATCTTCTATTGATAGCCGGTTGTTGCTTGCTATATTACTTCGTAAGTGTTTTCATAGCGTACTGATAATGGCAATAACCAGTCCTGTACACCACTCTCCTGTGGTTCTAAACCATAAGAGTTATCACGGGTGATACGTTTTATCACTCGTCCCTGCGAAAGCTCTGGAAAAGCAGATAAACGTGTCTCAGCGCCGTTTATGACAACTGGTTCCCGGCATATCCATTTACCGAGATTATCCAGAAACTTCTGAACAGATAACTTCTGCCGTTCCTTATCGGATGCTGTGCGGTAAACCACATAAAACGGGTACTGGCATACCTGATGCATTACTCCACATACATCTTCCTTTTCTGAATAGATCAAAGCTCCGTTGTCTGCTGAGAAAGCGATTCCGGATTCTTTGCCGAGTTCCTCAAATTTGATTGTTTCATTTTCGTATAGCCCGGGATACTGGTTCAGAAGTGCCTTCATGGCGTCTGTCAAAATTTCATATCCTGTTGCATCTTTGCCAATTGGCTTATCTGCCATGTCGTCCACCTCCTGCTTGTGCTTTTACTTTGCGAATCCATGTGCTACCGTATTGTCGTTTAGCGGCATCAAACCATTTTGCCTGTGCCCGTGGGTGAGCCTGTCTGGTGTATTCAAGATTTTCCTTTGCTGCTGTCTGACCAGAGAACTGACTAACAAGTACTTTTTTTGCTCCATGTCTTGCATAAGGGCTTCCGGTTAATTCATCAACCATGGTTTTGCCCTCATACAGAAAACGCCCGTAAGGAGCCGCCGCCGCGCATACTTTTCCACTGCCTTGTAAAGATGTACTTTCTGCTCTTGTACGGTTAATAAAGTTTGATGTAATCATTGGCATGAATGGAACCATGCTGTCCATAACCATTCCGTCAAGGAGATACTGTGCTTCCTGGTACTGCCTTGAAAAACGACTCATATTCAGATTAACTTTCATGTCTCCATCAACGATAGAAAAACCTTTAAAATGCTTTGTTCTGCTCATGCTATTTACCAAGAATTTCAAAGTGTGGAATCAGGCTGTACGGTCCACCCACGCTTGTGATTTTGAATACATTGTCTTTATTTTGATTCATGTACTGATAGAATCCATTTCGGTAATCGCCATCGGTTACTATTCCGCCAGTCCACTCACCCTCCCAGAAGAACGATTCATCTGAGAATGTGATAGTGTCTTCCAGAGCGTTGTTAATCTGTCTTTTCCACTCTTTAGGCGGTACATATGGGAGAATCTTGCCATTCCTGTCAGCAATGGTTATATCGCCGTTCTGGACAGTATAATGGATGTGTAACTGTGCGTTGTCTGTTGCGTCTGGCCCGTACTTTTTAAGGATTGCTCCTTTGTCGGTAACGAGGTCGACGCCAGATAAAACATGAGGATACCAGTACGCATCTCCAGTCGTTTTGCTTTCGTAATAATTAAAAATCGTCACTGTTTTTTCGTACATGATGCCCTCCTTTTTACAGTTTTAAATATTTGTATCTGTTCTTCTTTGCGTATTTAATGGCTTCTTCTACGCTGTCAAAGCGTTGTCTAACATCCTCTTTCTTAGCAATTCCTTTGGCATGATAATTACCATCATCATCCCAGTTCGATATTACATTTCTTGTTCCAGTCATATAATAGGAATATCCCTGTTTGTTTGGCTCGGCTTGCTTATGTATGACAACGTTTCCTCTTCCGAAACCGCTTGCTCCTCCTCTACCACCCATTACATTTCACCTCGTTAAATTTGTCAGAAAATGCCTTAATTCTAACAATATTACCCTTGCACTTTTCCGGTACTTTTCCGTAGAAAATAATACTTTCTGGATGCAAGCGTTCAATCATAGCATTATAACCAGATAAGAATAGGCGCTCTTTGCTTAAACTGTTCATGCATCCAACCGAACTTACCGCAACCGTTCCGCCCTCTGGTTCACCGTCAAAACACCATTCGTAAGAATCTGGCGTACTCCATGAGATTGTCGGAATCACACGGCAACCGTACTCTTGGAGATATGCACCTATCCAGTGTTTGCGGTAATGGTTGTATATCTGGATAGCTTTAGGGAAATCGGTGTAGGTGCTGAAATCCGGTGTCAGAACGTACAGGAATTTGCTCAACTTGTCCACGTATCTGTCTGGATTTCTCCACAGCGCATCAAATTGGTAATCATCTAAGAAGAAATGAACAGCTTTCTCTTCCGGATTACTACATTTACCTCTTGCGTAATTGAAACCAATAAATTCGCAGCTCCCTTCGAATACTTCCGGGTATATCTGCGGTGTGCCGTATTCTCCAACGCCGGGAAAGATACGGCGGTTTAGATTTTCGTAAGCTATACTCGTCTCTCGGTTTGCCATAGATTACTTCTTTCCACTTCCAAAGAACCACGAATCAAAGTTTTTCATTCTGCGCTTTCTGGCTCTGTCATAAGTGGTGGTAGTACGGCTTGTATCGTGCAAAGCACTTGTATCGCCTTTTTCAGAAGCCTTTGAAAATTTGTGCATTTCATCTCTCATGGCCACGCTGGCATTAACTAATTTTCGATGTTCTATAGCAAGCCTTTGATTTTTAAATAACGCCTCTGCACTTTCAAGTTTTGCGATTTTCCTTTTACTCTCACTCAATCTGTCATTTATATAATTCATTGTCTTTACTGCTTCACTTTTTGTCTTAATTGACTTAAAGTAGCTAGTGTTTTCCGAATTAATGATCTTCTCAAGTTTACTGTCTTTTTTAACAGTTCCGCTTCCTCTGAGTGCGTCACTTTTCTTTGCAGAGTTGAAATATACTTTTGACATTAACTTAGAAACTGGCTTCTCGTTGTTTAATCCACTGCTTCCACCACGTCCACCCATAAAATCACTCTTTCATAATACTTTGCTTAATAACCTGATTCACACCAGTAGCTGACAATCCATTAAACATACCGACTGCAACTGCTGTGATATAATCTGTTGCTGGGAAATCTGGGATAACTCCCATCCCGACTGCTCCGAGAACACCACCAATAATCGCCATGATTACCGGAATCCATTCATCGGAGATTCTTTTTGATGCTTTACAGCCCATTCCTACAATGTAGCAAATCATAACGATTGCTACGCATGAGCCTAATGTTGAAATATCCATTCTTTTCACCTCACATCTGGAATACCAAACTGTTTGTATGTACCTGTAAATGAAAACTGTTTTCCACATTTACAGCAAGTTTCCGTAATGGTACAAGTCTTTTCTTTGTCATTACATTTTGATTCAGCAGGACTTTTAAATCTGTGTCCGCCAGTTAAAAAGCACATTACTGTATTCATTTCGTTTACATCCCCGCATAAAGAACTGGTATTCCATCATCCGTCCTTACTCCCATCAGAAGCGGTAAAGCCGTCTTAAGAAGTAAGTCGTTCGTTTTCTGTACGTCCCCAGCGGCGGCATACACCGCACTCCATTCCTTTGCACTCGCTCCGATCTGCTGAGGCGTGGCGTAAGAAATGGATTCACTGCCAGATGATACAGATGTTACAATGCCTGTCGTGCTACCACCAGACCCGATTGCAGTTGACGTACCGCTCACAGCGGCATTGGTAGCATTCTTCTCAGCAAGCTCAATCTGATACATTAATTCAGCCAATGAACAGACCGCCTTTTTGATACGCTTCTGAGAGCGTTCGTTTGTTGGCAGTCCATCCACCAGTCTGTCAAATGTCATTGTGTCCACGAAATCACTGGCTCTTTCCGCCAGTCGTGGGAAGTCGGCTTCTGGCGCAACTGAACCGAAATATGAAGTTGTGTAAAATTCATAATCTGCATAAGCCATGCCAGTTACCTCCTGCATTTATGATTTCGCTGTTACGCTTGCACTTCCGGCGTTCAGTGCTTTGTATGTTCCGTCGCACTCAACCACTGTGATCTTCTGTCCGGTTGCCGCCTTAATATCAGCTTTTCCGTCCCAAGTAGTCCAGTTTCTGAGATTCTGTCCATATCCGACAGTTACTGCTTCTGCTGCAACTTTGTATTTATACACATTGCCGGCATTTTCCTTAGCCGGATTTACAGTGATTTTTGTATCTCCGGTCGCTGAACCTGCTACAGAATTTACTGTCAGAGTACCGAGTGTAGGTGTCTCGTCAATGGTAATTACTGCGATTGCGTCAATGTACTCTGCGAAAAGAGTAAGACCCATGACCGCAAACGCTTCGGATACTGCTGTGTGGTAGTTGCCCTGAGTATGGAATCCGATCAGATTTGTCTCGCCAGACACAGTGTATACAAGACCTGCTCTTGCGAAGTCAGATTCGTTCGGGTCAACATAGTAAAGTACGATGTTCTCAACAGGAGTAGCGATAACCTGTCCTCTCGGGATTTCGCTGTCGGATAACAGGAAGATTGTATTGAATCCCATAAAGTCCTTCATATACTGGAATCCGAACTGGTTCTGAATAGTAATCTCGGCCGCTCCGAGATATTCATATACGTCCAGAATGTTCACAAATCCAACAACACCAGTCACATTTCTGTGCATCTGTTTGAATTTGTTTTCAACACGACCTTTAGCCATTGCCAGAGCCATCTGGAATGTTGTTTCTGTGGAAGTAAGCGTACCGGTTTTCAGATAATCATAGAATCTGCCGGTAACGTCAGTCTGAAGTTGGAAAAGAAATTCATCATCAGTCATCTGAACAGCGTTCTCGTAACCGTGATCCTTGATTGCTTCGATAGATACAGCCTTTGCGTACTTCTCGATAGTCATTTCCGCATAGTTCTTTTCTTTTACAGTGAATTTGCTGTAAGGGATTTCCTCGCCCTCACCAACATTTCCGCTCTGCAAAGTACCCTCTGCGTACTTAGATTTCAGTACAGCACCCGGCTGTTTTTTGATAGGTCTCATGATGCCCAGAATATCACGTAAGTGCTGCCAGTTTCTTTCGAATCTGGTAACAAAGTCAATCTCACGTGCCTTTACCTGAATATCATTAGTCATAATAAGATTAGCTTTTGCTGCCATATAAAAAAATCCTTTCTACCCATAATTGTTAAGGTATTGGGTTAGCGGCTATACTCTGATGTATAGTCGGTGTAAAAAAATCACTGGAATAACTGGATATTCTGAGCAATTGCAGCCTGTCTCTCGGACGGGTCTTTGATTGCTTCGATATCTTTCTTTGTCATGTTTCCCGGTGTCTGCTGCTGTCCAACATGTGTTGTAAATCTCGCCTGATTCTGCTGAGCCTGCTGCTGAGATTCATCCACAAAAGCGGATGCGTCAGACTGCTTCATCTGCTCGATCAGATCGTTCAGTCCAAGGATTTTACCGTCTTTCAGTTTTAATCCAGCTTCTTTGATGTCTGCCATGACTGATTTCTTTGCAGCCTCACTGGAAAATTTAACATCATCGAGTGCTGTTTTAAGTGCATCTGAGAAATCACGGTCATAGATTTTTGCGTTGAATTCTTTCTCTGCATCTGCCGCTTTCTGTTTCCAAGTCTCTAACTCGGTTTTAACATTTGCCGGGTCGATACCGTCAAAACCTTTCAGGGTCTCTTCTGCTGCTTCAGCACGTTCTTTCCAGTCATCACGTTCACCCTCGACTTTCGACAGGGTTTTTGCTACTTCCTTAGCATTTTTGTAATGCTCAGAGAGTGCTTTCTTCACATCTGCCTGTTTATCTTCCGGGATTTCGATTCCAAATGATTTTAATGTGTCAATAAGTTTCTGCATAACATCCTCCTGGTCGTGTTTATTGACCTGCCGCCGCAGGTAAATGGATTAAGCCAGTTAGACCACTGGCAGGGTAATGGAATGAGAGGACTTGAACCTCTGACGTCAAGAATTCAGCATCTCCGCTCTTCCTACTGAGCTACATTCCACATAACCCGGATTCCCGGGTTAGCAAGGTATTTAACGTGTTATGCCTACCACGAGTTGTTTCGGATATTTATTTCTTTTTTAAAAGAAAAGTATGAATAACAAAAACCTTAATCAAGGAGGTGAGCCATCTTGCGTGCCAGATGACAAATACGCACGGCAGGACTCGAACCTGCTTAACTTTCCGTTAAAGCGTGCGCACCAGCTACAAAAATTAAAGAAAGGAGGATTAAAACGAAAATGTCAAAACAACCGTTTTACTTGTGCTTCCTGCTGCACAATTACATTATAACAGATTTCTTTTAACTACCTCTCTACCACTTTTTGCGTTTTTAGAGCATATCGCGAAGTTTTTCCACGTATCTCTTGACAAGATCACGTTCTTCCCGGCACTCTGCGTCCTTGGACATATCGCTCATTTCTGTTGTAAGTTCGTCCAGATGTTCTTCCAGAGCGGCAAGCATCTTCCTCTTGCAGTCTTCAGACTTGCCGGAACGATAGCTTTGCTTCTGCGTCATGTAGTCATCGTAAGCATCTCGCCCATCAGAGCGACTGTAATGCCCTCTGACATAATGTTCACCACGTCTGGCATAAGAATTGCCCCTGTCGTAATCCGGCATCATTCTGCCGTCGTTTGCGCTGTATCTCCCCATACTGTCACGTTTTCTTCCACGTTCGCTGTAATCGTCATTGTATCCGCCACGCATCTCATCAAGGACAGCGTTGTAATACTCCGCTTTCTTATCCCAGTACTGTGTATTCTTGATATCTTTGTACATATCAATCAGTTTGTATGTCATTTCCAGATTTCCGGTGGTCAGTCCATTATCAGCGATTTTGGAAAGTTCATCTTCGATTCTTGCGCATAAGTCTTTAATATCTCTCATAATCACACCTCCTACGCTTCTCTGGTCACAACAATGTTTGCATTTGCAACAGAAACAGCCTGATTGCTTGTATTCTCTACTGCGATGTTAACGCAACATCCACGAGGTACATCAATATAAATGCCAGAGGACACATTATTATACTGGTCTACTGCTGCCGGTGTGGAAATCATCTGTGAAGAAAGAACCGGCTCACCAGAGATTGCAATAGCCAGAGAAATAGCTCCGACAGTACCGCCTGTTGGAATTGCGATATTGCCAGAAAAATCCACGAAGAATCTCGCTTTGCACTGATTAGTCAGTCCTCTCAGCGTAATAATTCCACTTCCCTCTCTGTGCTGAATACAGTTAGAACCTTTAACTGCTGTGCTTGAAAATACTACGTTTCCATTTGCTGCTACAGTCTGAGCAGCTACATTTGTAAATTCTGCCATAAAAATACTCCTTTCATATCACAAAAGGACAGGTCTCAGCCTGCCCTCTGTGTAATACGGCATAAGCCGACATCCGAATCAATCGAAAGATACTCTCGATATGAAGTTATCAGCAATTACATCCAGTGTTGCATCCGCATCCGTAAAATGTGTTCGGATTAGGAACCTGATATGCCGGAATCGGTGCCGGATTAATCGCATTAATGAGCTGCTGTGTCTGTGAAGCCATTGCGGTTGTGAGAAGTGCGCTCTGGCGGTCCTGAGAAGCAGCACGTCTGAGGTCGTTATTTTCAGCCTGCAGGTTAGAAATCTTTTCATTGCAAAGATAGTCGAGAATGGCTCTTGTCCCAGCGTTCTGGCTGTCAATGATATCTCTTGTGTTGCTGTTCATGGTGTTCTGTAATGCACAGGTGTTCTGCGCCATATTGTAGTTTACGCCCTGAATTGCTTCTCTGGTTTCGCAGCAACAGTTCGCAAGCTGTGCCTGGAGTGCATTGGTATTCTGCATATTTGCTACAGTGTCAGCGTTAATAGCCTGCTGAATGCCGAAACCAGTCTGCATGATGTTTGTGTTGATTCCGTTGAATCCGGTAAGCATACCATTATTCATGGCATAGAAGCCATCGCACAGGCCGCTATTGATTCCGTCAAGCTTGCTGATCACTGCAGAATTGTCGAATCCTCTCTGAATATCCGCCTGAGTAGCTGCCGTGGCTGCATATCCGCCGCCGTTTCCATTATTTCCCCAGCCGTTGTTTCCCCATCCGAAGAAAGCAAAAATGAATAAAACAATAATCCACCAGCTACCATCTCCACCAAACATGCCGTCATTATTTCTACCATTTCCAGTAGCAGCGGCAATATCTGCTAAGCTATAATTTCCATCCATAATATAATCTCCTTTATTGTATTTACATCAATCTGGCCAGATTGTAATGTACTATTTCATTCCTTTCAACATGTGTTGAAACTGCCCTGCCATCTGTTGGACCTGATTAAGTTGCTGCTGAGAAATCTTCCCAGACTGTAACATTTTCTCAACTTCTGCTTTCGGATCTCCCTTAAAATTCTGTTTGAACTGCATGAACTGCTGTATCATCTGCATTGGTCCATTTCCCTGCGGCATCCCGCCACCGAGGGCGTTAAATAATGGATTACTCATCTGCGTTTCCTCCCTTGACTGCTGATTCCTGTACGGTATTAGCCCTAACAGGTTCAGAAAATGAATTTAATCGGTTTATAATAGCTTCGTATTTGCCTTTCAAATCATCGTATTCCTGTCGAGTAACATATTTACTGTCCATGTTCTGAACAGGCTGTTTAGGCGGCATCTGAGAGCCCACCTCGTGGTATTCAAATGTCCGCAGTGGCTGTGGCATACCGGATACATCTGTGGATTTTATATAAAATTTCTCTGATTCTGAATCCATTAGCAAAACACTTGTCCCAGGTGCTACCAGATAGGATTTTGCGCCGACTTCGCCGGATACCCACAGGATACCGCTATTATTTTGCTGTGGTTGCTGTACTGATTGAGCCGGCATCTGGACAGGCTGTTGCTGAAACTGGTTCATCTGCCCAGGAACGCCAAAACTATATTGATAAGGATTGTTATATAATGCCATCTTATACACCGCCTTTCTGATTATATTTTTACATAAAAAAAGAACCGGAAACAGGTCGTTTCTGGCTCTAATTAGTATCCAAAAAGTATCAGCACACTTTAATTATTTTATTGTTCACCCTCCGGCTTAATCGTTTCGCCGTGGATATACTCACGTTCATCTGCTCAGCGCAGTATTCGAGTGTATATTCCTTACACCTCAACCGGAACAATCTTTCTTCGTCCGGTGTGAAATTACACTCTATCAAGAACCTGTCTATATCTTTCTTTGTGAACACATATAATTTCATGAGCATACCCCTTATTAATGCTAACGTTGATTCTGCGCAAGATAATTTGTAAGCTTCTGTTTTGTTTTTTTTAATTCTTCTACATTATTCCCACTAATCTGACTATCCAGCATGGTCGACAACACTTCCAGAATTAATGAATCTCGTTCTGCGATTCTCCGAAGACTTTCATAATCTCGTCTATCATGTTCTTCCAGCGTCTCTACTCGCTTATTAAGTCGGAATGCCGGGGTAATCCATTTAAAGATTACGGCTGCCGCCCCTCCGACAATAGACACCCCTCCGCAGATAGAAAGGAAAATCTGTACAAATTCTGATATGCTCATTTAGCTACTCCTTTTCCCAGTAATATACCGGGACTTCATTTCCGGAATCCCATGTATCGTAATATTTTCCATCCCGTACTGTCACCACATGACCATCTATGCAGAGAATGTACGTGCCTGTCGGATGGTCTGTGCAAAAATCATTGACTGTATAGATATATCGTTCTGATTGTTCAATCAGTTTGCGTCTGTACCCACGTTTATAGAGGTACGCTCCCCAGACATAATTTGCGCTTGGCATATCTGACAGAGCGCACGCCTGTATCATTAATCCGGCAAATACCGTTTCCCAGTCAAGACCAGTTGCTTTGCATATTGCTCGGACAACGCAATCTCCGACTCGATTACCGGCAGGATTCGGATTGTAATATTCCCATCTATCCATCAGTCAATCCCCTTTGCTGTTTTATATCTCTTCGCCGCTCCTCTGGCTTTTGCGGCATTCTGGCGGTTCCACTTCGCTATCATGAGCCGGTCTTGCAGTTCCCTCAGGTCGTTCTGCTTGCAGTAAGCCTTGTATGCAGCATTTTGTTTCTGCAAAAGATAAGACTTCCGGTCGAGGTCTTGTTGTAATGCGAATTTCGCCTTTTCGTTCGGTGCATTGTCAACTCCTGCTTGCAGTCCAAGAACCTCTCTTTTTGTTTTGCGGATTCTGCGTTCGTAAGTACGTTGTTTTTGCTCTTTTTCGTATTGTTCGCCTTTGTTGGCTTTATCCTGTGCCGATAGTTCTGCGTAGGGATTCGGCATTCCTTCCGCCCAAACTGAAAAATGATGTCTGCAATTTACTCCACATATTCCATCAGCTTCGCCATAATGACAGTTTTCAATAAAATCTGGATAGTGGCTTGCTTTTCGCTCCAGCATTCTACGATATTCTGGTGTATCTCGTTCCTGAAAGAACTCCGGCTTGATTTCTTTTAATTTTTTCCAGTCTATGGAAAATACCTGCCCTTGCCATACTTCATGACTTGGGCGACTTCCTATGTGCGCCGATGTCAATACTAAACCGTATCCCATTTCTTTCATTCTTGCTAACTGAATATCAGCACACGCCTGTGCGACTCCGGTTCTGACAGAACGTGCTACTGCTGTTTCGATCGTGTCTTTTCTGCCAGATGGATATATGACAGTAACGCCATTACTCACAACGTTATTAACTGCCTCTTTGATGGCTTGCGTATATCCAACTGCCCCAGTCATTACATGATTATAGGCAAGGTCGCATTGCTCAATATAGAGCCTCTGAGCGGCACTTGCAGTTGTTCGTGTAAAGTTCTTCCACTCGCCCATAGTCGCAAGCATATTCCGCTCCATGAGTCTTATCATAGCTGGTGACTGTTCGAGTGGTGCAGGGCTAAGTCCTGCCTCCTTGTATACCTTGTCATCGTAGTTCATCGCAGTAATTCCAGCATCCTCAAACGCCTCAAGGAGTTCCTGCTGTTCACGTTTGGTGTATCTGGATAATTCTGCCAGAATGTCCTCTAGCAGCTCACCAGATTCCTGTAGTGTTCTGATTCTCCACGCATCGGCATTGGTCAGAATATAGTCCTCACCTCTGCCAATTCTTGTCATCATTCGAGATACAATCTCAGAGATGATGTACTGATGCAGTTCTTCTGCTATCTGTTCACTACCCTCTGTAATTTGCCGTAAATATTCTGGGCTTAACATAACTATTCATCTCCAAACAATTTTGGCTCGTCTGGCTGAGCTTCTTTGACCATTGCTTTCGCTTCGGATTCTGTCATATTTTCGAATTTGACATAATACATCCAAGGAGGACAGTCACCCTGTAAGCGATACTTCCACCAATTGTCTCGGTCTCTCTCATAAGAATATGCCATTTCGCCAAAGTTGCACTGAACTTTATATGCACCGACTGGGGCCAATCCATATAAATCTGCATATACGCTCAACGCATATACTACTTGTTTTATGCTTTTGTCTAATTGGTCTCTTACGTCCTTGATAAATTGTACAGACCTCTGTTGCCCTGCTTCTACCTCTGTGGCTGTTTGTATTCCGCTTTTTTCATTAAATACAAAATATCCATTAGAGAATCCGACCTTATATCCAATCTGTCCAAGGAGGGCATTTATGCCGCTTATACGGGTATCTGTGTTGAGTATCGGATTTATTTCCTGATAGAACTCTTTCTCATCCTGTCCGAATACGTTCTTGACAAAGTGCGGTAAGTTCATCTCATTACGTCTGTTCTCCATGCCCTGTGGCGACATGGCTGCTACAGGTGTACCGCTTGGCATCAGTAGCCTATCATCTGCCAAGACAATCTTCTGCGAATCAAAAATCTCTCCGGCGTTCCTGCTGTATGCAATATCGAGGTCTTTTAACTCTTCGATAGCTTCGGCAAATATCGGAAGTCCCAGTGGTGCGTTAATATCCACGTTATTCGCCTGTGGTGTCCGTAGAACTCCGTACAGAGGTCCGTCCAACTTCTCCCCGTTCGCCTTAAGAATCGGCGGCGTATCTGCCATTAGGTCAGCCCATTTGGTCTGTTTAAGGTCAATCTTGTCTCCGATGCTTTGAGGAGATTTTGATACATAGGCTCTGTTAGAAACATAATACGGATAGGTTGTCGCTCCATCCACAGTGGTCTCAACAAACCTGTGATATTCGAGCCTTGTATAGTATTTCCGTCCAACAGTATACGAATCCTTAAATATAATCCCTTTGATTTCCTGATTATCGTAGTCCACAATAATCACATCTGCCGGAGTAAATACGTCAAGGCTCTCGCCGTTCGGTTTGATGAGTACTGTTCCGTAAGCACATCCATATTCCACCCAGTGCCGAATCTGGAAGTATACCTTGTCAATCTGCTCCTGTAACCATGTTGCCCTTGCGGAACCATCTATCTGAATGCCAATCGCCAGTGTTGCGAGCCGTGCTGTTTCTGAGCAGACGGATTTTGCAAAATTAATCGTCTTGATGTTATTCTTATCATCTAGCCATTCCGGCGCACCCCTGTAAATGTTTGCACACCGGTTAATCAGCGCTTCCATCTCTGGGAATTCTGCCGCCTGGATATTAAAGTCCTCTTCGGCTTGTTTTTTGAAAATCATGTTAAACCACCTTTTTAGCGTTGTTATAAGTCCCATTTAGTCACCATTTTTCTTTTAGCTGATTTATTGGTGTTCCGGCAACTCCGGCACTCTCTCCGCTATCTGTTGCTTTGAAAAATGCATTCGGAATCTGTGGATACATAAATTCAAACATGAGATAATTTGCTGCATCGCAAAGATATTCTGTGTTTCCAGTTTCTTTATATTTTTTAATGCACATATCATGTGATTCAAGTGCATCTACTAATTTCATTCCAAAGTTGTCTGCTGCTGTGCCATATTTATAAAAGCTGACTTCTACTCGATTCTGGCGTAATTTGTCAAATCTGTCCGAATACTCTTTCGGTAGTTCTATTCCTATTTTACTCATTATGCACTGTACCCCCTCCTGTTAAACAATGGTTCATAAGCATATCTAAGCGCCGAGATTGCATGATCATTTCCATCAGGATAGCCACTTATTACATTTCCCTCTTTGTCCCTGTCATACTCATATTCTGTGATTTCCTTGTATGCGTTCGGCGTTCGCTTGGGGTCAATAACTATGGTCTTTGTCTGTAAAAATTTAAAACCATACTCGATACTCCCCGGGCCTTTGATTGCTCCTCTTGCAGGGAGTCCGACATCCCGGAAGTCGTTCACAGACTTAGGTTCCGCAGAATCACATATCATCGTATAATCGTCATAGCCTTTTTTCTTGATCCAATCAGCAGTCTTGGAGTTGCTCCATTTATTTACATACAATTCGTCAATCAGATATATTTTCTCTCTGGCAGAATCATAATAAGTTCGGAGATAGCAGAAGGCATCCGGGTACCATCCATAATCTACGCCAGCGAAAATACGATCCATGCGACTGATCTCTTCATCTGTAATATCTCTGATTTCCAGATATTCAAATACGTTTCCACCGTCACCATTTGGAACACCCAGGTATTCATGCTCATAGGCTTCTGGATTGATTTCTTTCAGATGCGCTGCATCGTCAATAAACTTCTGTCCGAGCCACTCCGCCGGAGCTTCCAGATAACTCGAATGATGGATAACTCTTTTCGGGTTAGGCGTGAGCTTGATCCTGTTTACCCAGTTTGATTTTGATTTTGGTGGGTTATATGATGAAAAATCATAGGATTCATCGCCACCACGAAGCACTGACTGATTAACAGAACGCTCCTGAGCGTCTCCCTTCATTTGATCTTTTTCCTCTTTCCAGAGGATTCCAATGTATCCAAACTCTGGCTTAATAGATTTCAGTTTGGTTTCATCGTCCAGACCGCGGAAGTATATTGTCTGTCCAGTCTTAATATACTTGATTTCAAGTGGTGACACCTTGCATTCAAATTCTTCCGTCAATCCAAGTTCGTTGATAGCCCATTTCATGTTAGCGTATACAGAATCTTTCAGAGTACCGGCCACCTGTCTTGTAATGCAGGCGTGCATCTGAGGATTATTCTTGATAAGTTCAACAATCTTAAAGGCCACAAATGAAGATTTCAGACCACCTCGACCGCCCTCAAATACATATTCAATATTAGGCTTAATCTGTCGGTTAATATCCACGAATGCCTTGCCAAGTACTCTGGCAGGAAGTTCATATTTTTCATCATCGTCTTTTGAAGCTGCTGTTAGCTGCTCCCATTTTTCGATAGCCTGTATATTTCCATCTGCCGCTTTTTTATACAGAGAAGTTGCTACGACTGCCATGTTATTTGCGTCTTCGTCAGCAATCCCCATTTTTGCAAGTTTCTTTTTTGCAGTACTTGATGCAGGACTTTCGGCTATAATTTTTACATAATCAGAAAGGGCTTTTTTTTGTCGCCTAGAATATCCAGATGCAATACCGCCTTTTTGTCCGTTTCTCACGGCTTCCTCACGGCTTTGATTGCTTGTAAATGGTTTTAAATTTTCCTCGTTTGCCATCCTATCAACATCCAATCATATCCTTTCTGAATTAAAACACCCTAGCATAGTTATAGTTATATATACTATAATACCACACTAGGGGTTATGTACCTCTACACCACTTTTAGTTTTTTATCAATTTTATAATCTTCCGGTCAATTTTGCCAAGTGATAATATTCTGCCATGATCCTGCGCTTGTATCCGTAGAAATCATTTTCGGATACTGGAATATCCCGGAATCGTTCCATTGTCCGGTATCCTATGCAGTTCACTATGCTGTCGTATATCTGCGTTTCTATGCCTGGCGCATATTTGATTGACACTTGCAGAAGATTGTACTTGTCATTCTCGTCAAGGTGTCTGAAATGACTTTGAAGCGCCGGTATATCATCCGGCGGCACTCCATAGTCGGTTAGTGTAGCTTTTCTAAGATTCATTTAATCATCTCCTCCAACTTCTTCTCTATCGGATTAATAATCTCTTCCAATACCTGATGTTCATAATTTTCTTTCCAGAATTTTTCTCCTTTCCAAAATGGAGTTTTTCTAATCTCATCCATTAAATTAATACACGCCATTGCTTCCAGCATTCCCCAACATCCATCACAGGCTCTTTCATTACACCAATTTGTGAATTCTTTAAATTTCATTTTTTGAGTTCCTCCAACTTCTTTTCAGCTTCTTCACGGGTGAGAAATAATGATTCACCAAAATCACATTCTCTAAAGTATGCCACAATAAAACTATTCGTTACTTTTGCGTAAATTCTGAATTGTTCTCCAGACGCATAATAAGATACGCTTGATAAAAAAGATTCATATACTTCATATTCCGCATCTCCATCATATTCATCATAACCAAACACATTAATTGGCGATGTTACCACCCAAACCGTGTCTCCAACCTTACACGGTAATCTCACAAGCAAGCCCTGTTCTTCTAAGTCTTCGTATTCGGCAAGCGCATCCATTACATCATATTCTCTTTCTCCCTCGAAACAAACATTCGGAAAATCACTTCCGTCATGTATTGCAATAGCTTTTTCGCCATCACTAGTAAATCTTTCAGTCCATCTATCCATTTACTTCACCTCTTTCAGTTTCTCGACTGCCAGCTTCAATGACTCTACAAATTCATCATTCAACGCTGTACGATCTGGATCCTCGATAAATTTTTCAATATCTTCAATTGCTTTCTCTTTAGGCGTAAGAACTGTCGCTTTTCCTGCTTTCGCAATTTCAAGAAGTTCATCAATGTCATCTTTCCAGTTGCAGACATTACACAAACTACAGTTACACTTAGTGTTCGTGAAGTACAATACGCATTCTGAACAATCTCCGTTGCAATTGCTTATATCTGCAATACGATTAGCAAACTCTCTTGCCGTCATTTCTTTTGTCCCGAGGAGTTCTGAAGCTTCGTAGAAAGCATCATACTCTACTCCGATACGTACGCTGTGCACCACATCTTTGTTATTACAAAATTTTAAAATATCTGGAAAATGTTGTCCTGGTAATGGTTTACAATTGCCTTTCGAATACCAATGAAATTCCTGCTTCTCAGCTTCTTTGAGAAGCATTTCATTTTCTTCTTCTGTCTTAACCAAGATATATGTATTTCTTAAATCAATCATCTGTGTTTCCTCCTTTAATTTTGCTAATACAAGTGTTCCAACCTCGAATCCATGCAAGACTAAGTTTACTTCTCCAATATTCCTCTTTTTTCTCCTCCGGCAATGGCTTCAATGGACACCATCCGGAGATTGCATCATTGTTTGGAACTCTTCTGTCACCCATCGCTCTGCACCAAAATCCGCTTATAAATTTACATTTTCCGCAATTCTCTGGTGTGTCAATCACTAATACTGATTTTCTCATTTGATTCCTCCTGTAATAACTCTGGATTGTCGAAAATGTTTCCAACTTGCATAGTGCCTACCATGTTAATCCAAAACCCTAAATCTTTTCTAAGGCATTTGTCATCCGACCAATCTACATAGAATCCGACATGTTCTGTTTTCTGAGAATCAAAACAATTTTGATAGCATCCATATTTGATTGGAGCACAGATTTCTCCGAAATGATATTTGATAATATCATTCTCCCAGATTCTTTTACCGTTCTTGTCGTAAAGTCCCGTGAACTGGCAGATGGTTTCTGAAGCAACCAATTCCATTCTGCCTGTTATCAAAAAGTTGATTGGCAATATACTTGCTTTTTTATACGGCGGAACAATATAACAATATCCGCTGTCAATATCTAAATCTATGAGACTTCCCTCAATCCATTCACCATTATCAATCCGCTTTGCCTTGAAAAGAATTTCTCTCATTCAACTCCACCACCTTTTACAATTTCGATTGCTAAAGCTATCGTCTGTTCTTTTTCAATGTATTTCAGCCTTTGCGTGCTGTCATTAGTTCCCAAACATAGTTTAAATGCTCTCTTCTTTTCTTCTTCTAACCGCTCCACAACCTTATCTACATCAAAAACTGTCGGCTGTTCGTCAATCTTTTCAAGAATCTCTAAATCATCAGAATATGCACAATGTATTACATGTTTCAACTTATCTGCATCTATCAGTCTACTCATCTGATTCCTCCCTGTGCTTACATTTTAGGTCCTCTAAAAATTACTATCATTGACGGAAACGGTGCGCTATTCTTACTGTCTCCGAATTTTAACCTTCCTCTTAAAAATCTAATCTCAGATCTGTGATATACAAAATCTTGAAACCACTTCGTGTCTGTCCTTGCCGGAACTAGTAAAACAACGAGCGTATTCTCTTTATGTCCTTCCTGATAGCTTTTTTCAACCCATTGATATATTTCTCTTCCGTAGGGTGGGTTGCAAAATACTCGCATTCCTCCCCAATCCTGTATAAGACCATTTTCATTTTTAGTAAAAAATTTCTCGCATTTATGGTTTTTTGCGTCCGCACATGGGTCTAGTGTGAAATCAAACTCTTTGTTTAATTCATCGAAAATATATTTAGGTGTAGCCCATTGATCGGAATTGCTGCTAAACAAACTTTTTTCCATTTTGCCCTCTTATTCCTCCCCACACTCCCAACAACCGCATTCTCTCATACAGTACAGCGACGGTCTTGCGTCTGTATCCGTAGAAGTCTTTCGGATTCATCGGGATATATCTTTCTTTGCTGATTTTCCTGTAACTTTTCCGGTGTAGGATATTCTCGATAACCATATCCGCTATCACCGTGTTCTTCGGGCAAGCTGACAAGGCAGCACTGGAAAGCAGGTATCCGTACTTTGCTGGAAAGTCTTTTAGTATCGTATTTAATTTTTCAATGTCCTCTGCCGGAATACCGTAGTCTTTCAGCTTTTTATTCCTTGTCAGCATACCGTTCTCCTTTCTAATCGTCTGGGTGGTGCTTATCGTACATGATCGCCACACATGCAAGACCAACCATTCCAAATATGGTTCCAATGGTGAATCCTAATAAGAATGTAATCATGCTTCCACCTCCTCATAGGTTTCCTTGAATATATCTGGCTTACACGGATAAAATTCACCGTGTACACCGCGGATGATATAATCACCAATATTCGCCAGATGTTCGCCCTCTAGTGTCTTAATAACCAATCCACCCAGAACCTTCCAATGGTCAATATAGAAATTCTTACCTTCTGCCGACATGTACTGGTCTGTACACTGATAGTCCGTCAGAAAATCGAACATTTCTCGATGATTTGTACCAGTCCACTGTACTGCATCAATTACGACCGGCTTCTTTCTGTATTTCATTCTTCCACCTCCGAATCTTCTGGCATCTGAAAGATAGCAAATCCATCTGTTTTTTCTTTAAATTCGTGAAGATAACTTACACTGAAATTCAACATGATTTGATATTCACTATAAGCTTCCTGAATCATATCCAGTACTTTCATGGCTTTTGCTTTATCCGAATATTCTCCTAGCAGATAACTACATCCGGTTATGTATGATGTTATAATTGTTTTTATAGGTCCTTCCGCAATTTCAGTGCCTGCCATAGAATTGAGATCAATCAATACTTCTCTATTCTGACTTCTGATTAACATTTTGCGTCCTCCTTGTCTTTCTCACAGAATCCCCTGTGTTCATGCACTGAACACTTAATTACAGCATTACTGTATTTCATGTATGCGAGTTTTTCTCCTGTCAATTCGCATTTGTGTTTTCTTGCATTCAGATACTTACAAGTTCCGTCACAGTAGCTCATTTTTTGTCCTCCTCTTATCTGTCAAATTCAATATTGTTGTCTGAATAGAATTTGTAAGCATCCTCTCTGATTTTCTTAACTTTACTCATGATAATTTCTTTCGCTTTACTGACAGCTTCGTCAAAATCTTCTGTTTCAAGATCGTAGTTGTCAATGTTCAGTGTGCTGCTACTAAGAAACAGCGAATCTCCACAACCAACATATTTGTGAATAACGATTCCCAGAGAATTGCTTTTTAAAGAGAAAATACTTCCGGTTTTAAGTTCTTTGTTGTATTTTGCATTACTTTTGAATTTCATTTTGCGTCCTCCTTGTTTACTCTTTTATTCCATATTTCAACAGCTTCCTTCCAATCCCATGTGTCTGTGCAAAATGTTAATCCGCATTCACAGTGAATGGCTATTGGATTTCCCCCGCTGTCAGGATCGTAAAAAGACGGTGCCCAGTCTCTGTCTGGAATGTATACATTTTTCTCTGTATCTATCTCTTTTCCGCAAAACGGACAAGGTTTTAATTTTCCCATTTCCATCCTCACTTTCCCCATGTAAGCAACTGGCACGCTATTGTGCAGTCCTCCATGATTTCTGTATTTATTTATGTATCAATTCACCATTCTAATTTTGATACAACCTCGGTTTACCGAGGATTCGTTATTCATTTCTGTAACTGTCTAAAATTTCCATTATTTTTTCTGCGTAATCCGCCATTTCGAGAATGTCTTCATCTCTAAGATGTCTCAGTCCAGGTACGTTCCTGAACTGGTCAAGTTTATATATTGCATTTTTTATCTTCACGAACTTCTCTGCCAACTCTGTTTCTTTCTTGGCGTTATTGTCATATTCGTAGAATATTTCGTATTTATCATGTTCTCCGAACTGGTCTGTCTCGATTTTGGTTCTCTTTGTGGTGATTTTTACAATCGTCGCCGGATAAATACGTCTGTGTCGGAAGCTGGTTCCCCACCCACATCTTACTTCCCTGGCAATTCCAACGGTATCTCCTACCTTTAAATCGTCTCTGCTGATTTCTTTTAACATAATTTTCATTTCTCATCCTCACTTTCATTTAGCCAAATGCTACCTGTCCGTTATTCTGCATGACTTTTCATTTCTCCTGAAAAGCTTAATTCAATTCCCAGTTCTTCCTTGATAGCCTGCACATAATCAATCCATTCAGCCAAGCCCTGGTCGATATAGTCCGAAGCTTTGTCCATGCCTGCCATGAACTTCTGGCATCTTTTCTGACCGAATCCAAATTCATCATGCAGGACAGCTATTGCCATGATCACGCAGCATTCAGATACAATCTGTTTGATCTTCTCAGATGCTTTGTCCAGGTCCTTTCTTGCCAGGGAAGTATGTATTCCTGTTACTCCCCTGAATCTGCATTCCTTTTCGAGGGCTTCAAGACCGCCCTCTCTGGTGATTCGTCTAGCAAGGTCAAGACCATCTTCCCTGCCGCGTTCATATTCACGCATTTTGTTCATTTCTTCACCTTTCCGAACCCGTATCCTGTCGGAGCATAGGCTCTATCAGTACTCGGGTGTGCTGTTTTAAGCAACCCATCATCAATAAGCTGGTTTAAATGTCTCCAGATGGTAGCTCTGCTTGCGTCTACTTTCTCGCAGATCTCGCTGACCGATGGTGCATATCCAAAAAGTTTAAAGTAGCTTATTACATACATGTAGATTTCTTTTCTAAGTGCCTGTCCCTGCTCGTATTTATTCTTAGTGTTGTACATTCTTTCTCACTTCCCTCTGCTTAGAATCTAATAATTTATTAAAAGCAACTAGACAATTCTTAATAAACTGTTTATCATTATCATCAGGACACATTTCCGCATACTCTCCAAGTTCTATCAGACGATCAGTAGCCTGCTTGGAATATTCGTCTGATAGTTCGGCTGAATAGAAATCTTTTATAGTTTTCCAAAATTCAGTCATAAATTTTTGAATATACGGAATATCCTTTGCTTCTACTTTTATTTTTATCATCTCCTTTGAGTATTGTATACAATATACTGTATACGCTCTATTTAATTTTATTTTATAAATATAATATATTTATATTATTTTAATACAAGTAACCTTTGTTAACCGTAAAGTAACCGTACTAAATTCTGTAAACCATTGATTTTACTGGTAGGTAACCGAGTAACCGAGTAACCCTGACTTTCTCATATATGGGAACTTTTATACTCAATATGTGCATATAAATACTCAAATATATATATACAGAATCAAAGGTTACCTAGGTTACCCGGTTACCTTTTGAACGAATTGTTTGTTAATCAAACACAATATCGTCCGTAATTTCAAAATCATCACTACAATTCACGAATCCTTTCGGAATTTCATCTACAATTTTCAAAAACACACATTTGGTGACAATTCCGTCAAGTTTTTTTGCTTTGGTCGGATAACCTCTGCTGTCAGTTTCCACAAGTCCCTTCTTAACAGCCCATGACAAAAATGCTTTTCTTGAGAATCTTCCGATTTTGCATAAATCATCAAACGCTGCGCTATAGATTATTGCAGTTGACGTTTTTTCTACCGGATTATTGTCGATAATTCCCCACCTTTCTGTTTTTATATCTGGGTTATCATCGAATTTAATTCCGTTCATGGCAATCTTATCAAGCACGAACCAGTAAGCGCGCTCATTTTCAGATACCATTTCTTTCTCTGTCAGAAGATTCTTAGCCGTCTCAATGTCAATGTACTGGCCATCATGGAACAGCTGATCTGTTGCGATTTTATCTGCTGTCAAGATAATACTCATTGATATACTCTGCTTCTGCATTTTATCATCATCCTGTATAAGGCTCTGAAAATGCTTCTGCATGGCTTTTATATCGTCAATGGGCATTTCCTTAACTACATTTACAAAATCGATTCCTGCGTACCCGTAGTTCTTTTTAAGCGTATCTGCGGTAAGCTGCGGATCATCGAATATCTTTTCAGAGCACTCAACCTCAATAATTCGGTTAATCGCTCCGCCCTGGCTGACATATCCTGCAAGCGGTCGTTCACCATTGGTCAGAATGCAGTTCTGCCAGCGATTCTCTCGGTTGACACCCAACTCCTTGTTAGAACGACTCTTTCCTTTGCCGGAACACAGGTCGTACACTATGCCCTCGAAGTTATCCCTGATCTTGGCAGATACCTTGGAAGTATCATCCAGAATTAGCGGAAGATTATTGAGCATATCGGATTTTGCTTCCAGGGCTACATCGGTTGTTTTAAAGTCTCCTATATACCTAGATTCACCTGGATTCGCCCAGACGGAAGCTCCTAACATAAGCGTCACAGTCTTACCACCCTCAGTTTCTCCCCAGAGGTCTACAAAGAACGGAAGAGCGCCGACCAGTTTAATTAGAATACTTGCAAAGCTCGCAGCAAGCATAATCTTTGGCTCAATTCTTCCGCTGGCACGAACCCTCTTTACATGTTCATACCACTCTGCTCTGCTGCCACCTACGCTGATACTTTCATACAGTTGTCGGAACCTCATGTCTCCATCGAACACAATATCCTTGTCATAGGGAAGAAAATAATCCCTGATCCACCCGATTTTACTTGATGAATATTGAATATTGATATAATCGTCATTTGCATTCTCAACGTCTGACAGATACCGTACGAGGAACTTCGCATTCTCAGAAGTCACTGAAATACCAAGCGCGGACAAACCAACAATTTTACTGGCTGATGCAACCATGGTTTTTGGTACAATAACCTCGGACCATTTATTATTTCTCTTATAGATTAGCTTTATCTGTTCTTCCCCGGTCTCCAGATTCTTCATTCGTTCGATTGGAAGAATAGGATGATAACAAGCTATAATATCCGGTGATCCTGGATTTGTGTTTGATATTCTGATTCCGTCATCATCTGCTATCCAGTTAAGACATTTCATTCTGTCATATTCACAATCGGAGAAATTAGTCCACTGGTCCAGCATAGACAACGTCCTATTGCTTTTCTCTTGCTCGATTATCTGTTTCTGAACCTTGGTGTAAGCTTTTAGTAAATCTTCAAATTTCTTTTTAACTCCAAGTGCTTTTGCCCTGTCTAGAAGCGTCAATGTCAAACGTGCCTTGTAAATTTCATCTTCTTGCTTGAATATCTCATTAAACACTTCTTCTTCCAGAATTGATTCCGATGTGAGTTTATTAATCTGTTCCATTTTCTTTAATCACCTTCTTCCAATCCTGTTATGAATCCATGCTTATATAATGCAAGCTGTAATTTGTTCCATGCTTCGCACCATCCATCTGATAATGGCTTTGCTCTGCCAAGAATAGACCTGTAGAAATCAATATCGGACAAACATTCCTGCAATTCTTCATTTTTCTTCCGTTCTGCTTTCTCTCTCATTTCTTTTTGCTTCTGAGCGTGATATATTGCCATTCTGGACGAAAAATCAGGTTTATGGTATGTTCCACCAAGAATCTGAAAGGCTGTCTTAAAATCGCAATTATCCATATTCTGAACGAAAGTAAAAATATCTCCTGACGCGCCACATCCGAAGCAATAGTAGCTGTCTTTGTAAATTTTCAATGAAGCAGTACGGTCATCGGGGTGAAATGGGCAACTGATAAAGCCAGCTCTGTTCGGAATCATTCCGTATCTGGCAAGAATATCTCTCATACTGTTCTGTTGCTTAATTGTTTCTTTGTCCATCCGACAGAATCTCCATTATTCGTTTTCCAGTATTTTTCTTGTCACAAAATAGGAACTCAACGCCATATTTTCTCTGCATTGTGCATAGAATTTTGTACAGCGTATCGCCGTGCATAACTTTCTGTTCTTGTTCGATCCAAACACCATTTTTCTTAACCCGCTTCTTCGCCCTGGGATTCTCCCACCAGAGAACGTCATCCAGCTTTTCGATTCCTTTCCCGTGTTCGCATAAGAAGACAAGTTTTATTCCTGCTTCATTTGCCCGGATAATTTCAGATCGGAATCTTTCATGCTGCTGGCATACATTTCCGCATAACTCTGCAAGGTTCTGTTTTCTATCAACTACTAAACGTGGGTTATCATAATTCATGTAATCACCCACATACAGCTTTGACACGAACCATTTTTCTCCTGCCTCGTCAAATGCCTTTTTAATACCATCGATAACTTTCTGATGTTCTCTACTGTCAATTTGTATCATGCAAACGGCATCTCCTCATCAATTCCATCTGGAATACTCATAAATCCGTCCGGGTCGGCTTCTGGATTCGGTGTAGGTGAGGCTGTCTGTGCCTGTGAAGAACCTTTACTTTCGCCGAATTCGATTTCCTCTACAACAATATCTGTTGTATATATCTTCACGCCGTCTTTATTCGTATAGGATCCTGTCTGGATTCTTCCAGATAAATCTGCTTTCATTCCTTTTGTGAAATATTTTTCGATAAATTCCGCAGACTTTCCAAATGCAACACAATTAAGGAAGTCAGCTTTCTGATCAGAACCCTCTTTTACAAATCTTCTATTGACTGCAACGGAAAATCTTGCGATTGATGTTCCATCATTTGTATATCTGACTTCTGGATCTCTTGTAAATCGTCCTGTAAGAATAACTTTGTTCATTTTTTATTCCTTTCCACTATGCTGTTTATCGTACTCAATCAACATTTTGAGACATTTTTGCCCTTTTTCTTTTGTGAGTCCTTTCACATCGTCTACCTTGAAACGAGTTTTAATCTGTTCAAACAAGTTAGAATTCGGATATTTGTCAATGATGTTCTGGATGCTCATTACATTTTCTGAAGTAATCATCTCAACAGGTTCTTTTGATTCTGACTTTTTAGCTGCTGTTTTTCCGCTGCTGCCTGTATTAGTAGAATCACTGTCTTTGTTGTCATCAATGCAGAACAAACCATTCAGTGCATACTTTCTTGCGTAAGATGACGCTGTGCCTGTAACCTGGGAAGAATCCATGCCTTTTTTTGACTCTTCTTCCCTTGCATAAGCAACTGTTACGATTTCAGAAGAAGAATCCTCTGCATCTTTTAAATGCGTTTCTGCTCTTACATAGATTCTGTCCCCGACCACTTCCATCTGATCAGTGATACATAACACTGTCTTTGTTTCTACCAGAAGCGGCTTTACTGCTTCAAGAATGTCCTCACAACTTCTGTATTTATATTTCCCAAATGAGTTATACTGCCCTTTTGGAGCTTTCAGCTTTGACTGAATAACTCCTAATTTTTCATAGATATTCAATTTCAATCCCCCTTGTCATAGACCACGCACTTACTGGCTTCTACAATCAGTAAACTTGCAATGTCTTTCATAGATATAGTTGATTCGTTATAGATTTCAACCAGTGTGTTGTATGCTTCTGGAGTAATCTTCACAACCGGATTCTCCTTTTCACTGATTGTTTTCTTCTTTTTAGCCGGAATACGGATTTCAAACTTTTCCATTGTTACCCTCCTTAGTTGCTTTCTGAGCCACTAAAAGCCCATTTAAAGCCTGTACATAGCTTGCCAATGTTCTTGCCTTATACTGTTCTTCAATCGGATTATCCGGCACTGTAGCAAGTTGTATGTCGATTAATCTCAATACTTCCTGGATGCGTTCGTCCATACTTACACCACCTTAAAGAAACAATAAAGGTTATCTGATGCATCTCCGAACTTTTCTCCGTCGATATCTTCGGCTTTGTGGTATTCCACATGGTCAAGAGACATATCGCAGTTCTCATAATCCAGAATGTAATCGCCTCTGGACTGAAGCTCTCTGAGCAATTCGTTAATACATCCTGCTATCTCCAGACTGGGAAGAAGCTTCATAATTGCTATCTGTTTACTCATTTGGACACTTCCCATCTATCAGAAGTTCCAGCAAGAATGCTTTGATTTTATTAAGCTTTTCACGGCTTTCTTTCTCGTAAAATGGATTAAAAGATACGTTTTGGTACAAATCCCATTTAAATTTGTCTTTGGGAAGGCAAGCATCTTCCTTCCTTTTGAGTCCAAATACGCTCATACCATAAATTGAATAGTTGAATGTGGCACTTGCTGTCGGAACTTCATTCGCAACTCTTTTACAGAGTCCATAAATTTCGTCAATTTCTTTCTCGAACATTTCTTTATCCTCCTTATTCCTTACTGCCAGTCTGCTTTCATCTGGCGAACCGCCCATGCTGCCGAGATGCCAAAAAAGATGTTCAGCCAAATAGGTATGTCCACATATTTCCCGGCAAGCATACAAACAGCAATCAGCGCATACTCTTTCATTTCATTTCTCCCATAATCCACGCCAGATTGCTTGCTACCAGTGCGGCTGCGGTCACAATCCATGCAGTGAACCATTTTCTTGCTTTTTTTCTACTTTCTTCGACAATTTCTGTCGCAAGAATGAACTCAAGTTCGTCCCATGTCGGAACATTTTCACATTTATTTGTGCTATTTCTGCTCATATCGTGCTAATTTCTCCTTTTTTGGTATTTACAATTAGCAGATACGAAGTTATAATTAACCTGTACCTACTAAGTGTGGTTTAGTTGGTGCAACGCTCCGGGGCGGAGGTATCAGCTCCCTCCGGGGCACTATCACTTTAATGCTTCTTTTCCTCTCCAGACATATCCTGTTTCTTCCCAGAGCTTTCTTGGAGAGATAACAAATTCTATTCTGCCAGAACCTTTTCTGTCGTGAATCACTTTATTCCCACGATATGCCGTGCCGATAGGCAACCATCCGTAGATGATTCCTGCTCTGACAGATGGCGTAGGAATGCCTGTCATTTTGCTCACATCTGATACTGTCAGGCGTTCGTTTGAAAACTCCGGCATCTGTGGAATGCCCGATATGATTCTCGCAACCTCTGCGGCGAACTGATGAACTTCTGCATTTTCTTTGATGTAAGTATCAACTTCACTCATTTCATGCTCCTTTCATATTTGTTTTTATGAATTTTTTTTACCTTTGCTTTCTTCTTTCTCTTTTGAGTTTTGAATGGAGATTTCTTTCCGGTAAAATGCGTAAAATTATTTGCTCCCATTATTTATCACCTATTGTATTTCCTTTCCCCTCTACCTATAATGCTTTTACAGGCACCGACATGCCGAGTATAACGAAAGGGGAATTATATGGTTGAAACAATCACTCGACTGTATCACTGCCACAAGATTCACAAGCATGTGACTGTTTATGAAGAGTATGAGGTTTCTGGTAACAGTCGCCGCCTACTGCGGTGCTCATGTCCATATCATCAATACACGGAAATGAAGCCGCGCTGTGATGGGTATAATGACCATGGTTTTCAATGTGGTTATGCAAAAAATCAATAACCAGGCTCACTAACTCATCTGGTCGCTCACTTGGCGATAGGTAACAGTAAAGCCGTAGGTCACATTTGCAACAGTCTCCACCAGATTCTTTGCAGTGCTGGCTGACGGCTTTATTAAATTGTAATGCGTCCATTTATGCTCCTTTCTACTCAATACACATTTGAGCATTGCAGTCCCTGATGCACATTACTGTATTGGTGCATGGATGCCAATTTCTGACATATTCCATAGATTCTTTAAATCTCAGCTTAGGGATGTTATTACGGGCGTTTACTGCGAAGTAAGTCTTTATATCCCTGTTGCATTCAGCAAATACTTTCTTGCCAATTTCCTTGTAAGCGTTTGACTCTTTCCCACCAAGGTGAGCAATTACGACACTTGACACTAAGTCTCTAATAGATTCCTGCTGTGCGTAGTCAATAGTCATGGTATTTTCAAGTCTGTTAAGCCGCTCTTCGTGATCTAAGAATCCTGTCGCAATAACCTGTATCTGTTCAACTGTCGTCAGTGGCTTATGGTATGAACCTGTCTTTCGGATTGTCGGAAGGACTTCACTTGTTACCCAGTGTTTGAATCTCTTGGCATTAGGAAGCTTACTGGAAAGAATAAGGCTGTAAAGACCCGATTCGTTAATAACTACTATTCCTCTATTAGGAATTTCTAATGTCGGAAAATCCGACTTTTGAATGATAGTCTTATCTTCATCGTCGATATGAGCTGCCAGTGCATCTCTTGAATTTCCGTACCCCAGTGCTTCTGCTACATCCTTACCAACAAACCAAGGTTCGTTTTCAATAGTTACTGTTCGGATATCTCCGAACTCTTCTGAATTAAAAATCTGTAATTTGTTCATTAGTATCCTTTCTTGTGATATACTCCCTATAGATGGGAGGTGATAATAATATGAAACCGAATATGGCAAACGGCTCCATAGTTCCGCACAGCGTCCTTGAACAGCAAATAAAAGAAGCTAAAGAAAAAGAATTACGGAAACAGCAATGGCGGCATGATTTCCGAGTAGCTTTATTTAGTGCTGTTGTTGGCGGATTTACTGGATTCCTGGCTACTGTAATCACTCAGATGTTACTTTAGCATCCACTGTGCGAGTAGGCTTCCGAGTACTCCACAGGTAGCCGAAAGCACAAAGCAAAGAATCCAAAATGTGATTCTGTTTTTCAATTTGTTTTCACCTCCATGTTAAGAACTTTCTTTCTGTGCCTTATCAGAATCATCTGGCTTATTCTCAGAAAAACTTTCCGTCTTACCGAGAATGTATCCCTTGTCAAACTCTGACATATTAGGAATCGCTTCTTTCAGCTTTTCTACGATTCTTTTTTCTTTTTCTGACATGATTTTCTCCTTTCAGTTTATAGTCTTGCTTCGCTTGGACACCTGACTTTGAACCTGCCATCATCAGCACCGGGCGGTCATTCCCGGTGGACGGTCATTGCTGACCGTTTCGGCTTTAATAAAAGGAATCTTTCTCCATTTCGTCATCAACTTCTTTCGGTATTGGAATAGGCTCAAAATCATCATTTTTCCCATCCCAATAATCAAATAATTGTTGTATGTACTGATTCAACTCCTCTACTCTGCACATTTCCGTCCCTCCTTATATGAATCAGTTACCATTTTCTTATCAGGCACATATTTCGTTTTAAATGTCCTGAGTGTCTTCATTGCGCATCGTTTATACTGTTTCTTTGTCATATCTATTACCTCTTTTCTTAAATTTCTGAAATAAGTCCTTCAGCTTCTTCCAAGTTATCAAATGCTTCTTCGATATCTGAAATATACTCTTCCATCTGTTCGCCACGCTCACTGTACTGAAAACTTTCTGGAAGATTATCGAATGCGTCCTGTTCTTCATCCTTAACTTCTTCTAAAATGTCTTTAGCTTGCGAGATCAGATCAAGTGCCTCAGCCAATCTCTTTCTTCTGATTTTATTCATATCCTTTTTCCTCTCTTTCTTGCGTTGCTTTGTTTACCTTGTAAACACAGTATAGTCCCTCAGGCAACATTTGTCAATACCTTTTTGTTGACTTTGTAAACATTTTATGATATTATATTTTCAGAAAGGAGGAATTAAATTGAAAGACAAGTTTAAAGAGTTGCGAAAAGAATTAAACGTAACTCAGCAAGAATTTGCAGACAAACTAAAGATAAGTAGGAATTTTGTAGCGCAAATTGAAATGGGAAGCAAAGTTCCGTCAGATCGGACTATTGATGATGTTTGCAGAGAATTTAACGTAAACGAAGAATGGCTAAGAAGTGGAACTGGAGAAATGTTTCAGCCAGAGAACAAAAATGATGAAATTTCTAAGCTGTTCGGAAATGTTCTAAAGTCTAGTGACGATGATTTTAAATACCGTCTCATCAATGCTCTAGCAAAACTGGATGATTCTGGATGGGATAACTTAGAAAAGCTCCTAGACATGATTTACAAAAAGAAATAAGAAAATAGCCAAGGGCAATGCGCAAACCCTTGGCTTTTCTTTTTAACCGATTAATGTTTTTATGAAAACGTATATCGACCTCAGCCAACATCTGTTCTCTATTTTTTCTATCATTTCAATAATTTCCTTCTTATAATCCATAATAACCCTCCCTGTCGCAACTACCGCCTACACTACAGTATATGTCCGGCTGTGGGAAATAGAACCGAACATTAGTTCGTTTTTGCTATTATACCACCTATTCCGACTCTTGGCAACTGCCAATGATATACATGAACTCTCACTATTTTATAGAAAAAAACATTTCTTTTTCATCTAAATCACTCTATTTCGTTCTAAATCTTTACAATATGCTCTTAAAATGATAAAATAAAAATACCACGAATAACCGTACTTTACATAACATTGCAAAATCAGCGGTACAAAACACATAATCCGCATAAAAAGTGCGAAGCGTGGCGAATAAAGCTATTAGGAGGAGCAATTCTATGAGTAAGAAAAAAGGTGGAAAACTCAAATGGGTAGTTTTAGCAGTTGTTGCCATTGGCGTTATTGGTGCCGTTGGTGGAAATTCGGATTCAAACACCACGTCTTCTTCCGGCACATCTGCAAAGACGGAATCTGCAAAAGAAACTGATACACCTACACCAATTGAATACACAGCCGTATCAGTCAATGATATGATGTCTCAGCTTGATGATAACGCACTTGGAGCATCTGATAAATACAAAGGGCAATACTTAGAAATCACTGGTAGACTCGGGAACATTGATTCATCTGGAAAATATATCTCCCTCTATCCTGACGATGAATATGCGATAATCGGCGTTCAGTGCCAGATTAAAAATGATGAGCAGCGTTCGAAAGTCGCATCAATGGCAAAAGGTGATACAGTCACACTAAAGGGAAAATGCACAACTGTCGGAGAAGTTCTCGGATATTCAGTCGATATCGAAGAAATAGAATAAAAATAAAAATCACCCCGGCATTGGCGTACCGAGGTGGCGTTTATACATCTCCGAAGAAATGTAATATTCTGGCAAAACATATTGTATCATCTTCGGAGCAGTCGGGCAAGTCAGAAAATTTGTTCGGCTGTTATTTTTATACCTAAATACAGCTACAGAAAGAGGGAATAAAAATGGCGAAGAAAAGAAAGAAATACCCGAAGCTCCCTAACAGTTTCGGAACAATACGGTACCTAGGTGACAATCGCAGGAATCCATTTGCGGTCCATCCTCCGGCAGTACTGGATGAAAAGACCGGAAAGCCCGTCCGACCGCCTGCAATCTGCTATGTAGACGACTGGCTAAAAGGCTTCACTGTTCTGACAGCATACAAAGCCGGCACGTATCAACCCGGCATGGAACGGGATCTTGAGGTATCCCCTACAACCGACATAGATGCTCTTATAAGCCGCTTGATTGCTGACTACAATACAATCAAGGGTGTCGAGGATAAACACCCGGAAATCAAGAAATTGACGTTCTCAGAGGTATATGAGAAGTTTTACGCATGGAAGTTTCCGGAGGGTTCAAAACTTTCTTATAGTTCAAAGATAGCCTACCAGACCGCTTACTCAAATTGCACAGCTTTGTATAACCGTATCTTTGAGGATTTAAAAGCGCCTGATCTGCAAAAGGTAATTGATGACTGCCCGTTAAAGCGTCAGAGTCTTATGGCAATTCTTACACTGTTCAAGCAGATGTATAAATATGCTGTTTACTCAGAAATTGTAACGGAAAATAAGGCGTTATATGTCCATGTCAATGCTGATAATGACACCGAACATGGAACACCATTTTCTGATCAGGAGATGCAAGTGCTATGGAATAATACCGACGATCAAGAAGTGCAGCTCATTCTTATTATGTGTTACTCCGGCTGGAGAATCGGTGAAGTGCTAAAACTTACGACCAACTTAGAAGAAAGATACTTCCAAGGTGGTATCAAAACAAAAGCCGGCAAAAACAGAATTGTCCCGATACATCCCGCTATATACCATTTTGTCGAACAGAAAGTGCTGACACAAGATGGAAGATTATGCGTGTATACTCAGCAACATCACAGAAAAGCGTTGTTCTATCCTACGCTTGAACGTCTTGGAATTGTTGGCGATCCGAAACACACGCCACACGACTGCCGGCATACTTTTTCCATGTTATGTGAAAAATACGGCGTCCGGGAGAACGACCGGAAGCGAATGCTGGGTCACTCTTTTGGTGGAGATGTTACAAACGCGGTATATGGACACAGGACACTAGAAGAGCTCCGAACAGAGATTGAAAAGATAAAAGTCCCATTTGTGACTAACTGTGACTAACGGAATCTTATTTTATCAATTTTATTCATCACAATTTAGAACATAAAAACGCGTGAAACCCTTGTAAAATCAACATTCTCAGCGATTTTGCAAGGAATTCACTCATTTCATTTTCATTATTCTAATTGTATTCAATCAGGATATTAATTAGAACTA